>OGPR01000849.1_pt1 | contig 28421 bp, 17 predicted proteins | sample 1552981 | NCBI WGS metagenome assembly OGPR01 (sample SAMEA2580260, study PRJEB22360) | human gut metagenome | biome: human gut; feature: human-associated habitat; material: faeces | place: Denmark | collected 2008/2010 | reverse complement strand
GTGGCCGAGTGCGGCACGCCCCTGGCCATGATCCAGGACGGCAGCGGCAGCCAGTTTGACCCTGATGTGGTCAAAGCCTTTCTGGCCATTCAGGACAAGTTTGAAGCAATAGCCACCCGGTTCAACGACGCCTAGCGCAAGGCACATCGCTCAATGCGGGCTGCGCCGCCCATCCTTTCCCTTCTTCTGCCGTTCAGCTCTCCACAAGTTTGAAAAATACCTCCGGCTGCAGAATGGTGATGTTGTCCCTGGTAAACGGGCCAAACATTCCGTTCTCCTCCTGCTGGCGCAGCACCTTGTACAGCGAGATGCGGTGCACGCCGAGCAAGGAGGCCATCTCCTGTCGCGACATGCCCAGTTCCGCCTTGAGCGGATCACTGCCCGGTTGCAGCCGCTGGGCCAGGAACTTGCATGTACGCACCAGCACATTGTCCAGATAAAGCGATGACGCCTGGTTGGACAGTATCCTCAATTTCCTCGACATGGATTCCAGCAGATTGATGATGAGATCAGGCCGGGCCGTGTTGATCTCCTTCAGGGCTTCCTGAGTAAATTCGTAGGCTATACAGTCTGTTACGCAAGAAAAATAGCTTTCTGCCGGCATGGGGTCGAAAAAAGGCGTTTCGCCAAACAGGCAGCCCCCCCGAATGTACCAGAGGATTTTTTCTACCCCCTCAAGGTTCTGGTGCGTCAGGCGCACCTTGCCGCGTTCCAGAAAGTACAGGGCGCGCCCAAACTGCACGCAGTGCCCCTTGGACCAGACCACCCGTTTCCCCAAGTGCAGCACCTCACGCCAGGGGGTATTCATATTATTCATTTCTTTGAAGGCCATACCGCGCGAATAACCGTGTTCGGAATTTTCTCGCATAGCATAATCCTCCATGGTTTTTCTGATGACCATAATCCTAAAGGAAACAGAATGTGAAAAATGTTGCAATGGGAACACGCAAAACAACCAGAACGGCATATGCTTTAATCGTGGGATGAAAGTAACTATTTTCCAACTAGTTACCATTCCAATAAAATTTTTTTGGGGACGGCATCCGCAATTGCGTCACCAACAGAAAACATAAGGAGTTGAATATGGGTCATCCGACAATCTATCCAACTGGTGTAACGCTTTTCAAACCGGAAAAATGCTGGAGTGGCTATACCATTTTTCAGGCTCAGGAGCTCGGCGCTGTGCTTATGGATATGAATGGGCGCGAGATAAACGTCTGGAAAGGCGTACACGGTATGCCTAACAAAATTCTTCCAGGCGGCTATCTTGTCACAAGCCGAGGCCGCCGCAGCGGTAAATACAGTGTGCAGGATGGTCTTGATGTTGTCCAGGTGGATTGGGACGGCAATATTGTCTGGAAATTTGACCAGAACGAATTCATTGAAGACCCCGGGTTTCCCGGCCGCTGGATCGCCCGCTATCACCATGACTTCCAGCGTGAAGGCAACCCCGTGGGCTACTTTGCCCCAGGCATGGAACCCAAGGCGCTTGAGGGCAAAACCCTGATCCTTGCCCACCGCAATGTGCGCAATAGCGCAATCAGCGACAAACAGCTGCTGGACGACCTGATCCTGGAAGTGGACTGGAACGGCGATATCCTCTGGGAATGGTCGTGCCATGAACATTTTGCCGAAATGGGCTTCCGCGAAGGCCCCAAAAACACCCTCTGCCGCAACCCCAACTACCGCCCCACCCAACCCGAAGGTATGGGCGACTGGATGCACATCAACTCCATGTCTGTGCTGGGCCCCAACAAATGGTACGACGCCGGTGACGAACGCTTCCACCCCGACAACATCATTGTGGACGGCCGTGAAACCAACATTATCTTCATCATCAGCAAAAAAACCGGGAAAATTACCTGGAAAATCGGGCCGGACTATGACGCCACGCCCGAACTCAAGGCCATCGGCTGGATCATCGGCCAACACCACGCGCACATGGTGCCCCACGGCCTGCCCGGCGCGGGCAATATCCTGGTTTTCGACAACGGCGGCTGGGCCGGCTACGACGTGCCCAATCCCGGCGCGCCCACAGGCGTCAAGGCTGCTCTGCGCGACCACTCCCGCGTGCTTGAGATAGACCCCGTCAGCCTCAAAATTGTGTGGCAGTACACGCCCAAGGAAGCCGGCTTCCTGGAACCCATGGACAGCAACCGCTTTTACAGCCCCTTCATCAGCGGCATGCAGCGTCTGCCCAACGGCAACACCCTGATCACCGAAGGCTCCGACGGTCGCGTGTTTGAAGTAACGCCGGAGCACGAAATCGTTTGGGAATTCATTTCGCCTTACTGGGGCAAGCATGTGCCCATGAACATGACCTACCGGGCCTACCGCGTGCCCTACGAATGGGTGCCGCAAGTGCAGAAACCGGCAGAAACCCCCATTGCGCCTCTGGATGTGACCACCTTCCGCGTGCCCGGCGCCGCCGCTGCCGGCGACAGGGCCAAGGAAGTAAGTGTGGAAGGCTGCCAGCCCTATGAGGGCAGCAACGCCCTTTGCGTGGCTTCCGTGGAAGATCCCAAGGACTAACCCCTCCATATGCTCCCGTCCGCTGTCGCCGGGCGGGGGCATCCCCCCCATCCATCCGCAGGAGACCTGCCGTATGTTGCTAAAAACTTCGGATCTGACCCCCGGGGTGCTCGCCAAGTGGGCTTTTTCCCTGGCATTGCCCCTGGGCGTGTACTTCCTGCTGCCGCACGGCGGCAGCCTTACGCCGCCCATGCTGGCTTTTCTGGCCGTAACCCTGTGGGCTGTCTGCGCCTGGGCGCTGGACACGATGAACGATGTAGCCGTGGGCGTGTTGCTGCCCATCCTCTATACCCTGTTGTGCGGCGTTTCGCAGAAGGTGGTATTCGCCCCCTGGCTTTCCGATGTGGGCATTATCGTCATCGGCGGCTTCACGCTCGGCAAAATCATTCAGGTGACGGGTCTCGGCAAGCGCATTGCCCTGACCTGCGTCAAACTCACCGGCGGCAGCTTTGCCGGGGCCCTGGCGGGCATCACCATCGGCGCGGCCATCCTGTCCCCGCTGGTGCCCTCCATTATGGGCAAGGCCGCCATCCTCTGCGCCGTGGCCCTGGCCCTGTGCGACGCCCTGGACTTCAAGCCCAAAAGCCGCGAAGCCACAGCCGTCGTGCTGGGCACCTGCATTGCCGTGGGCTCCACCAAGCTGGCCTACCTGACTGGCGCAGGCGACCTGGTCATGGGCATGGGCCTGGTGGACAAGGTGCTCGGCACCCAGACCAGCTGGATGGAATACGCCAAATTCAACTTTCCCCCGGCCATGCTTTATACGGCCATGTCCCTGGGCATTGTGCTGCTGGTGCTGCGCACTTCCGTCAACCGGGAAAAGCTGCAGGCCACCGTCTGCAAGCAGCATGCAGAACTGGGCGCCATGACCGACGAGCAAAAGCGCGCCCTCATCCTGCTTTGCCTTACCCTGGTGCTGCTCGCTACAGACAAGCTCCACCACCTCAGCGCAGGCACGGTGCTGGTGCTCATCATGTCGGCGTCCTTTCTGCCCGGCGTCAGCCTTATGGACGGCAAGCGCTTGGCCTCGGTCAACTTTGCCCCACTGTTCTTCGTCATGGGCTGCATGGCCATCGGCGCAGCCGGGGGCTACCTCAAAGTGACGCACTGGCTGGCTGGACTGGTGTTGCCCCTGTTCAGCGAAACGGGAACGACCCTGGCAGGAGTCTGCTCCTATGCCGTAGGCGTTGCCGTTAACTTCCTGCTCACGCCGCTGGCGGCCACCTCCACGCTGTCCACGCCCATAGCCGAACTGGGCATGCAGATGGGCATTGATCCGCGCCTGCTGTACTTCTCGTTCCAGTACGGCCTGGACAACCTCATTTTCCCCTATGAATACGCTCTGTACCTATACTTTTTCAGCACCGGGTACATCAACTTCAAAGATATGGTTCTGGTCATGGCCATCCGCATTGTCCTGGCCGGCGCATTTGTCGCCTGCATTGCCATGCCCTATTGGCGCATGCTGGGCTGAACACGCACAAAACAACGCAAAAAGGCGATAACATGAAAAAATTGGCGACACTTCTGCTGGCGGCGGCTATGTTGTTGGGCGCTGCAGGCCAGAGCCGGGCGGTAGATTTTCAGGTCAAGGGCAGCTGGCAATTCGCGTTTGACTACATTAACGGCGGAAATTTTATGGGCAAAGACCGTCGGGGCAACCACACCATAGGCCAGCAGTGGGCGGCGGTGCGCCAGCAGCGCGACGAATTTGAGGCCATGCAGCGGCTGCACCTGCAGCTGCATGCCGTGGCTTCGGAAAACTTGTCCGGGACCGTATTTTTCGAGATAGGCGAACAGCGCTGGGGCATGGGTTCCCAAGGGGGTGCGCTGGGCGCGGACGGCACGGTGGTCAAGGTCAAACATTCCTATATTGACTGGATGGTCCCCCACACGCCTCTCAAGCTGCGCATGGGCCTGCAGGGCGTTAAACTGCCGGGATTTGCCCTGGACAGCCCTGTGTTTCAGGACGATGTGGCGGGCATTACCGCCTCCTGGAAGTTCAACCCCAACGTAAGCGTTACCGGCGCGTGGATGCGCCTCTACAACGACAACTGGAGCGGCAACGACGCCAGCCCGGCAAACTACCTGGACAATTTTGACCTGTTTGTGCTGAGTGTGCCCGTAACCTTTGAAGGGCTGAAAATCACGCCCTGGGGCATGGCCGGAGCCATGGGCCCCAATACGCTGCTGAAAAGCAATATGATTGGAGATGCCGCCGGCGGCAGCAAAACCTTTACCCTGGCTAACCACAACACCCAGCAAGGCATAGACGGCCTGCAGCTCCGCGACGGCCTGTACCCCGCGGCCTTCAGCAGTCGGCGGCCGCAATCCACCCTCTGGAGCAGTGAATACAGCACCATGGGCTGGGGCGGCCTTACCGGCCAGTGGAGCATGCTCGACCCCTTCCGCCTGAGCTGGGATTTTGTCTACGGCAGCGTGGACCACGGACGGAAATATCTCAACCGCCAGGGCTGGTATGGCATGTTAGTGGCCGAATACGCCACGGACTGGGGCCTGCCCGGCCTCTACGGCTGGTACTTCAGCGGCGACGACGCCAACCCCGACAACGGTTCGGAGCGGATGCCTTACCTCAGCACCACCAACAACCTGACCAACTCCCTGTCCACTTTCGGTTACCGGGGCAACCCCATCATGGGCGGCGGCAAGGGCATTCTGGGCACCAACCCATCGGGCACCTGGGGCGTGGGCGCGCGCGTCAAGGATATTCCCTCACTGGAAAACCTCACCCACACCCTGCGCGTCAACTACTTCGGCGGCACCAACAACACAAAGATGGCCTCTTACATCACGGGCCGCCAGGGACGCGACAACGACGGCCGCCAGATCTACCGCAACAATACGGACTTCAACTCCTTCGGCACATACCTCACTACAGCGGATACAGGGCTTGAAGTCAACCTGGACAGCAAGTTCAAGGCTACGGAAAACCTGACTTTCGTTGGTGAGCTGGGCTATATTCACCTCTGGCTGGACAAGGATGTCTGGGGCCAATACCAAAACATCGCCGGCACCAGCCTGAACATGAAGGACGCCTGGAAAGCCTCTGTCAACGTCATTTACGCATTCTGACAAATGACCCATTTGTGGAGGAACAGGAATGAACACCACAGTATGTTCTTTTTTGGCCGGGACAGTGGCGCTGCTAACGCTGGGATTTTCCGGCGGGGCCGCAGCCTACGAAATCCACGACGGACCTACCGGCGTCATCAAATACGAATCGGAAAAAACCTTTAATGGCTACACCTTGTTTGCGCCCACGTACAAATGTACCACGACCTACCTTATGGACATGAACGGCGATGTGGTCCACACATGGCAAAGCAAGTACCCCCCAGGGCTCTACGCCATTCTGCTGCCCAACGGCAACCTGCTGCGGGCGGCGGCCCCCAAGGAGCAGCCGACAAAAATAGGCGGCGCAGGCGGCATCCTTGAGGAGCTGGACTGGAACAGCAATGTGGTCTGGTCCTACCGCATGCTCTCGGAGAATGAGATACAGCACCACTGCTTCGACCGTATGCCCAACGGCAATACCCTGGTGCTCGGCTGGGAACGCAAAACCCCGGCGGAATTCCAGGCCAAGGGGCGCAAGCCCGGCACCTGGCCCAAAGAAGCCAAAATCAAAGGACAGGTGGTGCGCGATTTTTGGGTGGATTTTGTACGCGAGGTGGACAGAGACGGCAAAACTGTCTGGGAATGGCACGCCTGGGACCATATCGGCACCGGCCCGGACCAGCTGGACATCAACTACGCCTTGCCCACGCCCGTGGGCCCCGGCTACGACAGCTTTGACTGGTCGCACTTCAATACCGTGCAGTACCTGCCGAAAACCGATCAGGTTCTGCTCAACTCCCGCAATTTCAGCGAAGTCTTTATTGTGGACAAAAAAAGCGGGAAAATCGTGCAGCGCTGGGGCAACCCCTCCACGCACGGCCAGGGCGCGCGCCCCGGCTGGTATGACGATGGGTCGCAACAGGTTTTTGGCGAGCACAACGCCACCATGCTGCCCAACGGCAACGTGCAGATCTTTGATAATGGCTCTGAACGGCCCGAAGGCAACCGCTCACGCGTTATTGAAGTGGATTTGAAATCCGGCAAAATCGTCTGGCAATACGCGGCCAACGGCTCCAACAGCTTCTTCAGCTACCGCCAGGGCGCGGCGCAACGCCTGTCCAACGGCAACGTGCTGGTTACCTCCACCCATCAGGGGCATCTTTTTGAAGTGACCCCGGCGGGAGAGGTGGTCTGGGAGTTCGTCAACCCCATCATGGCAGGCAAGGCCAAACCGGTCTTTTCCGACAGGGCCGACGCTGTGCCCAATGCCCATCAGACTTTCACAAATATGATCCACCGCGCGTATCGCTACGCGCCGGACTACCCCGGCCTCAAAGGCAGGGATCTGAGTCGGAAGCAACCTCTTCTGCCCGGCTACCCTCGCTTTTTTGAGGTCTGGAAACCCGCGGCGGCTCAATAGTCATATATGCAAAGTTGTTCCGCGCCGTGCAGCAGTGCCACCGGCGGCGCGGAACAACTTTTCTCCCCGCCACTGCAGAATAACGTCGCCGCCCTAGAGCAGTTTACGAATGAAATGAGTTAATTGCTCTGCAAGGATTTTCTTGAAAATCCTTGCCACGAAATGCGAGAAGGCAGGCTTTTGCCTGCCGTAAGCGAGCATTTCAAGTGTTAAATACTCTAGTGAACAATCACGGGGGCGGCGACTATCTGCAGTAAAATCCAAAACAACAACTACGGGTTGACCATAACCTTGGCCGGGCGCAGCAGCCTTTCGCCCAGTTTATAGCCGCGCTGCAGCACGCGGGTCACTGAATGCGGGGCCAAGTCGGGCTTGGCGTCAAAACCCACGGCTTCGTGCAGGCCGGGATTAAATTCCTCGCCCTCTTCGCCCACAGGACGCAGGCCATGCCTGGTCACAGCGTCCAGCAAAAGTTTGCGGGTCATGGCCACGCCCTGCAGCATATCCTTGCAGGCTTCGTCCTTGCTGCCGTACTGCAGAGCCAGATCCAGGTTGTCCAGGGTCGGCAGCAAATCGCCCAGCACCTTTTCAGCCGCATAGCGCACCTGTTCCTGATGTTCGCGGGTCAGGCGCTTTTTAAAATTGTCCATCTCCGCTGCGGCGCGCAGGCGCAGTTCTTCCATTTCCGCCTTGCAGCGAGCCTGGACGTCTGCATCCGCCGGGGCGGCGTCGGGCATAAACATGTCCACCACATCCTCGTCCCCGGCCTGTTCGGCCACGGGCATTTCCTGGCCGGGCTGCTCTCCGGGCGCCGTCACGAGGTCCGCTTCATCCGCAACGGGCGCGCCTTTGGACGCGGCATGGTCTTCAGGGCGGGCTCCCCGCGCATCGCCGGGGGCGGTTTCGGGCGTGGTCTCCCCTGCCGCCGCATCGTGGAAGGGCTGCCCGTAAAAATGGTGCATCTTATGACGCTGCATGCTTCCTCCAAAAATATCTCCGCCGCAGGGCGGCATCATTGCTGCTAAGTAAGGTCGCCCTTGCCCCGTGTCAAGACGCGTGAGCCTGTACAGCCTCGACATTCCTCGCCGCCTTCTGTATATTCGCTCTTCCAAACGAGGACCGGAGAGGCACCCCCACCACCCGCCGGCCCACAGGCCGGGCGGCAGAACGGGCGCCGCCCGCTGTGACGCGCTTCAGCGCCGTCGGCAACAGCATGCCCGCACAGGAAACCTGAACCAGCTATGACCTGTCGGATTCTGACCCTGCAACACCCGCAGGAATGGCCCAAGATGTCCCAGTGGCTGCAAGGCCGGCGCAACCCCGGCATCGAACTTCATTTTAAGGAGGGAACCCCCGTGATCGAAACCGAGGGCTTTATCCAGGATCTGGCCGCCGTGCGCGAGCGCGGCGACGCGGCTTTAGTAGACTACACCCGCAAATTCGACTGCCCGGATTTTGCCCTACCCCTGCGGGTGACCGAGCAGGAAATAGCCCGCGCCGCCGCTACAGTGCGCATTGAAGACCGCGAAATCATCAGCGCCGCCGCTGCCAACATCCGCGCTTTTCACGAGGCGCAGGTGGAAAGATCCTGGTTTCTCACCAGAAAAGACGGCAGCATCCTGGGCCAGCAGGTGCTGCCCGTGGACGCAGCGGGCCTCTATGTGCCCGGCGGACAAGGCGGCAACACGCCGCTCATCTCCAGCCTGCTCATGAGCGCCATCCCCGCCCAGGTGGCGGGCACGCCCCGTCTGGCCGTGTGCACCCCTCCCCGCAAGGACGGCAGCGTCAACCCCCACATCCTGGCCGCCGCGCACCTGCTGGACATTGACGAAGTTTACCGCGTGGGCGGGGCCTGGTCCATCGCGGCTCTGGCCTACGGCACTGAAAGCCTGGCGCCCGTGGACGTCATCGCCGGGCCCGGCAACATCTTTGTAACCACGGCCAAGCGGTTGGTGCAGGGGCAGGTGGGCATAGACATGATCGCCGGCCCCAGTGAAGTGCTGGTGGTGGCGGATTCCTCCGCCAACCCCGCTTGGCTTGCGGCGGACATGCTGTCACAGGCCGAGCACGATGCTCTGGCTTCGGCCATCTGCATCACCGACGACCCGCGCCTGGCCGAGGCTCTGAATATGGAACTGCAAAAGCAGTGTGCCGCCCTGCCCCGCGCCGCCATTGCCGCGCGTTCACTGGCGGACTGGGGGGCTATTGTGCTTACGCCCGACCTCAATGCGGCCGTGGCCGTAGCCAATCAGGTGGCCCCGGAGCATCTGGAACTCTGCGTGCGCGACCCCTGGGCCGTACTGCCGTTCATCCGCCACGCCGGGGCTGTGTTCATGGGCCAGCACAGTCCTGAGGCTGTGGGCGACTACTTTGCCGGCCCCAACCATGTGCTGCCTACCTTGGGTACGGCACGCTTCTCTTCGGCCCTGTCGGTGCAGACTTTTTGCAAAAAAACCAGTGTGGTGGCTGCCTCTTCCAGCTTTTTGCAGCAAAACAGGGCAGCCATTGCGGCCCTGGCCCGGCTGGAAGGGCTGGAGGCCCATGCCCGCTCCGTGGAAGTGCGGGGCAAAAAATAACGCGGCCTGCCCGCGGGAGTTCCCATGAAAGTTGTGGTCAAAACCCAGATCGACGCCTACCCTCTGCTTTCGCGCGGCAAGGTGCGCGACATCTATGCGGTGGACGACGATACCCTGCTCATCGTCACCACGGACCGCATGTCCGCCTTTGACGTCATCATGAATGATCCCATCCCCTACAAGGGCGTGATTTTGAACAAAATTACCCTGTTCTGGATGGAAAAATTCAAAGACATCATCCCCAACCACCTTCTGGAAAGCGATGTGGACCGCTTTCCCGCCGCCCTGGCCCCTTGGAAGGACGAGCTGGAAGGCCGCGCCGTACTCGTGCGCAAAGCGCAGCCCCTGCCGGTGGAGTGTATTGTGCGCGGCTACATCACCGGTTCGGGCTGGAAGGACTATCAAGCCAACGGCACGCTCTGCGGCTACGCCCTGCCCGCTGACCTGCGCGAATCCGACCGACTGAACCCGCCCCTGTTTACGCCCTCCACCAAGGCGGCGCTGGGCCAGCACGATGAAAACATCAGCGTGGCCAGGGCCGCCGAAATCCTGGGAGCGGAAACCGCCGCCCAGGTAGAGCGGGCCTCGCTGCAGATCTATGCCGCCGGACGCGCCTGGGCTGCAGAACGGGGCATCATCGTGGCCGACACCAAGTTTGAATTCGGTTTTATTGACGGCAAGCTGCACCTCATTGACGAGGTGCTCACGCCCGATTCCTCGCGCTTCTGGCCCGCCAAGGGCTACGAACCCGGCCACGGCCAGCCCAGCTTTGATAAGCAGTACCTGCGCGACTGGCTCAAAAAACAGCCCTGGAACATGCAGCCGCCCCCGCCGCCCCTGCCCCAGGACATTGTTGACGCCACTGCGGCCCGCTACCGTGAGGCCTATGACATTCTGACCAAATAATGGCATTTTCTGCAGGGCCGTTACTTGCGGCGGCCCGGCGCCCGGCGTGTGCTTCGGGCACGGACGCCGCGCGCCCCGCACAGCGCCATAACAGTTTTCCAGTGCGCCGTTGCGGGTTCGCAGTGCCCCCTAAACAACGGGCGGCGTGAAGCGCATAGAGCATTGCAACGTTGCAATGCCCTGACGATTGCGCAAGCAGCAGCCCGCTGTGAGGGCGCAAGCGCAGCTTCAGCCTTTGCGACGCAGAAACTTAGCCCGTTACGACGAGGGAAGTTACGGGCAAGACAGCAGCGCTGGCTCCGAATAAAGGCAGCAGCGCTATGCCTTTGCACGGCTAAGCGCCGGAACGAGCGTGCCGTAACCTTTAAGAATACAGATTCGTAAAGGTAATCTGCGCTGGACCAGTCGCCTTTGGAAATGCACTTTCGCAAAGGCAGCAAACGTCCCAAGCGTTTGGGCACGCGCCCTCGCCGGTGCGGCAGCCTGATTATAGGGTGATTTCCCAGGTTTTTGCTGTTATAGTTATGCCGCCGCGTCGCGGGCAGACGCGCGTGACGGCTTTTGCGCCGGGTTCCCCCGGATCGCGGCCCAGCCGCACAAACTGTATGCCGGAAACACCGGCCCCCTACAGCAAGGAGGAGAATCCATGCTGCTGCAAGGAAAAAAAGCCCTGATCATGGGCCTTGCCAACAACAGAAGCATCGCCTACGGCATCGCCGCCGCCCTTAAGGAACAGGGCGCGCGCCTGGCCTTCAACTATGTGGGCGAGGCCATTAAAAAACGGGTGGAGCCCCTCAGTGAGGAACTGGGCGGTGAATTTACCTTCCAGTGTGACGTGTGCGACGACGGCCAGATCGCCGACGCTGCCGCCCTGGTCAAAGACAACTGGGGCGACCTGGACATCCTGGTCCACTCCGTAGCCTTTGCCAACCGTGAGGATCTCAACGGCCGCTTTCTGGATACCTCGCGCGACGGCTTCAAGCTGGCACTGGAAGTTTCGGCCTTTTCGCTTACCGCCCTCTGCCGCGCCTTCGAGCCTCTGCTGCACGACGGCTCTTCGGTCATGACCATGACCTACCACGGCTCCACCCAGATTATCCCCGGCTACAACGTCATGGGGGTGGCTAAATCGGCGCTGGAAGCCTCTGTGCGCTATCTGGCCTACGACCTGGGCCCCAAGGGCGTGCGTGTCAACGCCATCAGCTCCGGCCCCATCAAAACCCTGGCGGCCTCGGCCGTATCCAGCCTCAAGGATATTTTTACCCTGGTGGAAAACCACGCCCCCCTGCACCGCAACGTCCGCACCACCGATGTGGGCGGCGCCGCCGCCTTCCTGGCCTCGGATCTGGCCCACGCCGTCACCGGCCAGGTGCTCTATGTGGACAGCGGCTTCAGCAAAATGGGCGTGCCCGCCTGATGGCGGCCTGACCGCCATACGGATACTGTATGGATTATGCACTGCTGAACGCGTTAGGCATTACTGTTCTGGCCGCTTTGGCCCTGTGGGTCTTTGTGCGCGCGGCGCGCAAGGAACAAAGCCGCCACAAACAGGACGATGAAAAAAATCATTGAAGCATCGTGGCCGGTGGGAAACCGTCCGCGTCCCGGCGACAATGTGGTTGCCCGGTTTCGCCGTCAGACCGGGGGTCTGACGCCGAAAATGCGCACCTTGGCGCAGGGAAAAACAGCGCAATGGCTTCGACACGGCAAGACCTGTAAAAACAGCGCGCCGCCGCGCGGCTGAAACTGCATTTTTTGCTTGCAGTCAGCACAGTTCTGCTATATAAGCATTGGGCTTTGCGCAGCACATCTGCGCATACGGAGAGGTGTCCGAGCCGGCCGAAGGAGCTCGCCTGCTAAGCGAGTATACGGGCTTAAACCTGTATCGAGAGTTCAAATCTCTCCCTCTCCGCCACATAGCAAGTAAAACGGCGAGTTACTGTCAAAGGTAACTCGCCGTTTTTGCGTTCTGGGAGGAGTGAAATTCGGGCTCTACACCAAAGATGGGTCTACACCAAAGACGGGGGCAAGTGACCCTCCCCCCGAAAAGTATGCCATTGAAAAGTTCGTGTTCCTGACATAGGTGGGGATAGCCCCGCGCGAGAGGCACTCCCTAAAATTCGGACATTAGTACAGACCGATGTTGGGGGCCTGCCCTTCAGGCAGAGGCTTCCCCAAAAAATCCTTTGTAAACTCCGTGTGCTGTCCAGCGGCAAGCAAAGGCGAATCCTTGCCAGGCCGGACCCCAGCCACCGGCCCAGTTTTTGATGAACAGCGATAGGTCCACGGCCCCGTTGGCTCACACTGCTCCTTTACCATTACGGCAATATCGGCAAGACTAGCCGTTTTTACCTCAGGATTTTCATGCAACACGCCAAATAGCTCCAACCATTGGTTTACGGTCCATTCAGTTATCCCATGACTATATAATCCCATAACAGATCTATTATACTTTAAATAATCTATATACAATCTAAGCATTTCTTTGATATTATCAGTAGGCATGCCGATAATGATATCTTTCAGAGAGATGCTTTGCAAAGCTGAAAGATCAACCCTCTCTGTGGCAGAGGGGAAGTGCTGCGTCATATGGCTGCGCGCAACCTGGAATCCAGCAGCATTCATAGCCTGGCGGATGTTTGCGTTCGTTTCGTTGTAAGGGCAAACAAAAGCCACGCACGTTTTCTGCATGGCATTATTTTTGCGCAACCCCTGCTCTATTTTACGGCGGGACTCGGACAGCATGTATTGCATGAACGCCTTGGTATCCATGACCAATTCCACATTGTGCTTCGCAAAAGAGATATCCTGCTCCTGCACGGGGGCGAGCAGGTGGGCGGGAATTTTCTCATGGCTCAGGCTCACAAGCTCCGCGCGCAGGCCTTTTTCCCGCAGCAAACGCACCACCCCTCCCATGGAAATATAGGGCTGAGCCATAAGGTCAATGGCGCACATCGCCTTTCCATCCGCAATCACACTCAGATGCCCCGCCTGATCAATGGTCAGGGTGGCCGCAACGCCCTCCGGGGCAAACCAGCCCACGCGCAGCACCTCTGCGGACGTAATACTGGCATGTACCGCCCCGTGTGAGACCACTTCAAAACCGGCGTTCACCTCTGGAATAATCATCTTCCAGTATTGAGGCGAAAGTGCATCTGTATTGAGCGCAAGGCTTATTTTCAGGCCAAGTTTACTTGCGGCCGAGGTAAGCGAGCGCCATACCGGCGCATTAACGGTGTCGTCCACGCAAAGGTTTATCAGGGCGTGCCGCCCACCCTCAAAACGAGGAGAGGCCGTAATGCTGTTCACAGCGGTTATTTCCGGCTGCTGATCAAGGGGCTTTGCCTGCCATTTCATAAAATCGCCCGGTGCGGGAGCATACAGACAATTGGCGAGATATGCCTTGGGCGCAGAGGGCGTCTGCAAAAACAGCTGGGGCTCAGGGCTGAGAAAAAAGATGCTGTTAATAGCGGAAATCTGCGCTCCCACCCCTGTCTGCCGCATGGCTACAAAACGACAAGCGGCGAAAAGGCAGTTCACAAGCCGCACATCCTGTTCCCCCCGCAGCAGCATAGCGGCGCCTGGAATATCGCGAAACAAGCAGTAGGCTAGGGTCATGCGGCTCTTACGCCCGGCCTGGCCATTAAGCGCCAGCATGGCGGCAGGCCCCACGCCGCCGATAAAGGTACAGCCTTGAAACACAGGGCTGCCGCCAGACACCTCAATCCCCGGCACCGGGCTGTCAGAGCTAAACAGGCAGTATTCAAACCGCCCCGTAAAACCACGCAAGGTCACGGCGGCCCTGTCCGCAACGCGAAAGGCAACACCCCGCCACACCGTGTCTGCGCCGTCGCGCAGCACCGGTCCGGGTTTCCCCGCCGGAGCAGCAACAACAACTTGGGGTTCGGTTTCGCCCGGCACGCTGCCCTGCACGGTGATCCCGGCAGTTAAAACCCGTATGGACTCTTGGTATTCCCCTGGCGCTACCACCACAACGTCACCCTTGCGGGCCTTTTGCAGCGCGTCATTAATGCTGCCCAATGGCCTGTCGGCATTGAGGCCGTCGCCACCGATGAATCCGGCGCTCACATAGAGCGTTCGCGGTGCCGGCGATACCGCCGCAAAGGCCATAGACGACCAGGCGCACAGCAGCAGAACTGCCCCACAGCACCAGATGCCCCACAGGGCTGCTGCACAAGCCCTGGGATGCCTGAATTGCAGCTTCATAACTTATTCCCCTGCTATTTTAGATAATGATTCAGGCATATTGCCGCCAAGTCGCCATAAACTTATCTCGCCGAATCCAAGGCTGCGCCCCACTTCGGCCCAATGCGCAAGGGTTGCGCCATCGGCATACCATACTTCGCAAATGTCGCCGGTGGTTCCCCCTTTAGCCAGCAGGGGACTGCCCGGCGCATTGTCTGCCGCCTTAAAGTACAGGGCGTGACTGGCGGCGTCGCGCGCCGGCTGAACACCCGCACCCTGCGCCCATGCAGCGGCCTTGCGTTCCGTAAGTTCCACAACGCCCCGCGCATTCCAGGCAAAGCCGCCTGCAGACAGCGCCAAGCCGGGCTTTACCGGCCAGTGCGCGCACCATTGGGCCAATTGCCGCAAAAAAACGTCGTCCGCCTTGGCTCCCGGCCCGTTGTGGCTCCCGTGCAGGTTGTAGGCCATCACCACATACTGCGGACCAACGGGCAGGTCGCCTTGCAGGTATTTTTGCTTAGGTTCCATGACCAAACGCAACTTTTTGCCCTGCGTTGCCAGCGTTGTGGAAAGTTCATGCGCAAACTGCAACAACTTGGGCCAATCTTCCATGGTCACCCTTTCGTAATCAAGTTCCAGCCCTTTAAAGGGATAAACCGCCAGCAAGGCCAGCAATTCTCTGCGATGCGCGGTCCTGCTGGCGTCTGTAGCCATAAGCCTGCTCACCAGGCCGGGATCTTTCTGCACGGATTTGCCGGGGCCTTCGACCACATCATTGACAACAGAAAGATAAACGCCTTGCCCCGACCCCAGGACGGCCAATGCACCGCGCAACGCCTTTTTCATGTCGGCGGTAAGAAATGGTTTGTCCTGTTTGTCAAAATACGCGGCGAACATAAGGGCGTTTTTAAAATTACTTTGCCGCAGCTCCGCAAGGCCGTTGGTCATATCCCAATCCGCTACCCAGGCATCAGCCGCAAACGACGGAGCCGCGCAAAGTAAAACAAGCAAACCGGCCTGAACCACGGAACAGAACCATTTCATAGAGACCTCCCCCGCACGGGCATGCACGGGATTTGGCACGGGCAAAAGCCCGGTATCGTGCGAAGAATATTGTTAAAAGATATATTGCAGGTGCAACGAATACTCGTCCATGTTGTAATCCGGCAGCTCCATACGTCTGTACCCCAGGGCAAGGCTCCAGCTATCAACAGGAGCCCAGTTTAGATCAAGACTGTAACGGAGAACCTGCTCCCAGCTTTTGTCCTTGGATTTGGCCATACCGTAGCCGGCAAAACCGCGAATGTGCATCTGGTCAAAGAGCGCCACGTCAACCGAAGCCACGGCCATATGGTTAACGTATTCTTGCGGCGCGTAATAATCATCTGGATTTTTATCACTATCAGCAGCACTGAACAGATAGCCCACCTGCAGTTGCGGCTTATCTAAAACAATATAACGAGGACTGATAGTGCCGCCGACGGTACGGTTGCCGTCAGTGCGCTGCATACCGAAAAATTCGGTCTGCAGCATGCCCCAATCCCATATGCGCGCCTCGGATTTCAAAGCCAGACGGTCGGCATACACATTCTTTTTGACGCTCTCCGCCGTTTCAAGCGATTGCCGGCTATAGGCCATAGTATAAAATCCGTTCATCCGCAGGAAATCCATCGAATAAGCGCCACGCCATGCCGCGCGCGCCTCCATAAAGGAAGAACCGCTGTCGGGCTGCACATCCCGCACCAGCAGATCAAGCCAGTGCTGTTTAAACGGGAAGTAACGCACCCCAATGCCCACGGCGCGGCCGTGCAGCGAATTGTGGTCGCTTTCCCAAAAAAGGTCGGCAACAGAGCCTAGTACGGAAAGATTTTCTTGCAAAAAAGTGGAAAAATGTAGTGCATACTCCGCAAAACTGCGCCCGTCATTGTCCGTCCACCCACGCGGGTTGAACGAAACCCTGGGATGCAAAAGGCGCTCTGCACGGCCCACCAGCACATCTGTACGGGGATTGTCCGGATCCAGACGTTTGGCCTCACGCGCCAGCTCATTGGCATAGGGCGCATCTTCGTCAAACAAAGCATTGCTCGCGCGGTAGTAGGCGTTGTCTGCCGGGGAAACGCCCAGCGCGGCGGCACGGGCAAACAACATTTCGGCGCGGGGCAATTGCCCGTGCCAACTTGCCAGCAAAGCCTCTGTCTGTACTGCAAGACGGGTTGGATGATTTTGCGGCATCGACGCGACGGTTTTGGCATCCAGCCGGGCATACACATTGCGCACGGGCACAAACAAGGGATCAAGGCCATTGACGTGATAGCCGTTGGCTGTGGGCACAAAGGCCACGGCAAAAACCTGGCGTGCAGCCTCTGTATATGCCTGGCGAATTTCCGCATCGCCATTGAGACTGATTTGACCGTAATCCCCGCCGGGATACATCCACGCTGTCACCGCAAAGCCTTGGTTTTGCGCAAGCTGCCGCGCCGTGGACATGGCCGTGGCCCAGCGGTTTTTCATTTCATCCGCCGTTTCCGGCCTTCCGTTGACCATGCCGCGCCGTGCCCAAAAACTCCCCCTGCGCCCGGAGGCATCCACGATTGTGCGGCCCATGGTATCGGTAAGCGCCAGTTCCCAGCGCCCGCTGCCCACCAGCGTGTGCAGCAGCGCTGCATCGGGCAGATTGTCCGGAGCGCCTGGAATAAAAGACTGCCGGCTTACCAGCAACACGGCCTTGCCGCCGCGTTGCGCCAAGGCAGCGTCTATGACCCGCAGATCCTCCGGCCGTGTTTGTCCGACAATAAGCAGCAGAGGGATGCTGCCCAGAACAGCCGTGGCGGGATCAACCTGGGATGGGCTCAAAAACTCCGACAAAGAAACAAGACGGTAGCTCGCGCCAAGCTGATCCAGGTACCCGATCACATCTTGCGGCGTATAACTTTCCCCGTTCGGCCGCGACGCCACGTTGACAAAACACAGGGCCATACCCGCGCCGTTTGGCCCCTTGGCCGACAACGACCGCACCACGGGCAAGGCGCGAGCAAAACGCGATACCGCGCCCGCATGCACGGCAGACTGCAATTGATAGTGTGCGTCATAGGGATATTCGTGCGCCATACGGCGTGAAATTTGGGCCGCCTTCTGGAAATCGTGCCGCTGCAGGGAAACATCCAGCATGCTTTCAAGGGCGTCACGCTGCGCATTGTTGCGGGCGAGCAAGCCTTCGGCATGGCTCTGTGCGGCGTCAAGGAGCGAACGGTCCGGCTCAAGCCCGGATTGTCCGCTGGAGCCCAATGCAGCCAGCCGCTCCCGTTCCTGTGGGTCAAGGTTAGCCGGATTAAGAGCGCCTCGGGCTATTTTGATCTGCTCCCTCTTAAGCCTTTCCAGTCGATCCGCCTGCATTCTGTATTCATCACGCAGAGAGCTGTTGTACAGCGACTGCACATAGGCAGAATCGGGGTCATCGGACAAATAGGTTTGCATATAAACACGTGCCGCTGGATAGCGGGCTTCGGCCAAGGCGTCTTCAGCCTGGCGGCGCAGGGCCGTCAGTTTATCAGGATCTGGCTGGCCGCTTCGCCGCAACAAGGCTTCGGCTTCAGCCCCGCGATCCTGCGCCCGCAACGCGGCAACCAGCAACGGCGTTATTGCCCTTGCGGCAGCCCCCCGGCCCATCAGAGAACGAAAAATCGTTTCCGCCCGCGCGGCATCCCCCAGGGCAAGGGCGCATTGTCCTTCGTACAGGCGGGCGGCTTGCCCTTCGGCGCGCTGAAATTCACTATAAAGCGCGCGGGCGCGGGTGTATTCAGCCACAGACATGAACAGGTTAAAAACAGCATAACGCGCGGCAAGGTTGCCGGGTTCCCCGCGCAGATAATTGTCGAAATGCCGCACAGCCGCGTCTGTCTGCCCTTCCAGCATCCTGATACGGCCAAGAATGAATTCGTGCTTCGATGAACTTTTGACAGAAGCGGCATCCAGATGGATTTCAGCCGCCGCCATATTGCCCTGCATGGCAGCGGCCAAGGCCATGCCCAGATGCACCTCGGGCAGCGCAGGGCTCAGCGTCAAAGCCCGCTGCCATAGTGCAACGGCAGCCTGTGCACCGTCACCCATGGCAAGGCTGAAACCGGCCTCACTCAACAATTTGGCGGCCTGCGGCGCGGGAATACCCTGAAGCTGCCTACTGGCCAGGATTTCCGGAATTAACGCCACGTGCTGCTGATCAATCAATTTACTCAGATATTCCGCAAAAATAGACGAGTAAAGTTGGCCGGATAACTGCAACTGCCCCACCCCGGCATCGGTCATGGGGATGTTGACAACGTGACGTTCTTGGGGCGGACTGCCGGCAAGGACTGCCGTGGCGCTGGCCTCCACCGCCCGGCTGTCTCCAGCTTCAAGCGCGCCTGCGGCCAAAGCCAGCGTATACCAAGCGGCATTGGCGCCAGAGGGGGCCGCCATGGACCGCAACAAAGGATACACAGCTGAAAATTGCCTATCTTTTACCAGGTACAGTGCAAGAGAAAACAGAGGCATTTCCGGGTACTGCATGTGAAATAGCCCTATGGCATCTGCAGTTTTACCCTGCTGCAGCAACACCACACACATAGCTGGGCCAGCTTTCTGACCATGGAGCGGATCAATGGCAATGGAATCCCGCCAAGCAATATACGCGTCATCTATTTTCCCGCTATCCCACAGTTCCCAGCCGCTGTTGCGCATCAACTCGGCCTGCTGCTCTTGTGGCGTCTGTGCGCCGCTGAACCCCAGGCTAGCCACGATCAGCCGAATATCATTCTGAGCATGAACAGCACTGACATCGTCAACATGTTCCACAACCGCCTGCCGGGCCCGCTGCATAGCTTCTCTGTTTTTGCTTTGACGAGCGAACAGAAATTTGCCAAAATTCACGGCAATACCATTGCCCGCGGCATCAAGTTTTTGTTCAAGAGCCTTCAATGCCGCATTTTCCCCAGCCTGGGCCAGGCGGTAATACAACTGCCCTTGCAGGAAAAGATCATGCGGAGCAACTTTTGCCGCCTTTTCAAGGATTGCACAGGCCCCCATCAGTTCACCTGAAGCAGCATAAGCATCGGCTGCGCGCACCGCCCAAACCTGTGGGCTTGCAGCAATTCTCCAGCCTTGCTCATAAACTGTGGCGGCCTTTTGGGGCTCATTCAAGCGTAGATAGGTTTGCGCTTTGATGGAATTCAGCGTCTCCTGGCTAAAGTCCAGTTCCGCCGCCTGGCGATAAAAGGCGTCAGCTTCGTCCTGTTTGCCGGCCAGTTGTAGGGCACGGGCCGTCATCACGGCAAATACGGCACGAAGCGGCGCCGCGCCACTCGGCCAACCATTCTGACGGCGCAGCAGCGCGGCAGCTACAGTGCCGTTGTTGGCAAGGCAGGCATTAAGCACTGCCAGCTCTTCGTCCGTAAGTTTGCCGGCAGCCCCAGCGGCACGTAAGGCGGGAAGAAATACCGCAGCATTCTGCTCCTGCCGTTCGGCCAGCAGTTTAATAAGTTCTGGCGTCACCTCCACGGCAAGCCCGCTGAAAAATCTGACCAAATCAGCGGAAAGGCCCGCAGCGTCATCCTTACGGCGGCTCTGGAAATTTTCCACAGCAAGCGCCGCCAAACGCGCATCATCCGGCTTGGCTTCAAGAGCCAGAGCATAAAAACGGGCGGCGTCTTCGTGCCGTGACAAACGCGACAGCACAAGAGCCTTTTGTATAATAAAGGGCAGAAAACCAGGATCCAGATCCATGCCTTTGTCAATTTCGGCCAGAGCTTCCGCATACATTTCGCGGCTGAAGGCGTAGTTCGCGCGGTTGTAATAGTACGCGGCGGAGAGTTTTTCAGGCGCTGCGCCAGGGTGGGGGTCCACGCTTGCGCGAGGCTCAGGGGCGGGGCTCTCCTGCGCACGAGCAGGTACCGCGAAGGCACCCCAACACAGTGCCGCAAAAAAAAGAAAATAAAACGGAAAGGCTCGCATCAGTCGCCCCCGGCGGTATACAGCATGCTTTTTCCTGCGGTAGCATAAAGAAAATTGTTGCGATTATGCCTGTGGGCAAGGGAGGTCCAAAGGAGTCTTGGAATCTCCTCCCGCGTGAAATCAAGCAAATAATGGTCGGCGGGCAAGCTGACGCCAGAGGCCGCCAGCGCTGCGACGGCATCTCGCGAAAGCCGGACTATAGGCCGGTAGCCTGCGGCAGCAATGGCCTTCAGTGCAGCAGCCACCTCCTCCCAAGAGCTTTGTACAGCGGGCTGCACCATGATGCCGTCCCATAGCCTGCGGCTTTGCTCCATGTTGAATGGAGCTATCAACAGCAGGCTCTCGTCCAAAACCAGATTGCCGGGGGCCAGGGCGGCAATAGTCATACTGCCGACATCTCTGGCGCGCAGCACCTGCCGGGAAACCCGTCCGGCGTCTGCAGGATTCTCCGCCAAGGGCACCACACAGGCGGTAATGTCTTCCACATTAGCCGGGGCCGCGGCAACGCCGCCCACAGGCTCAATACGCCAGCGGGAAGGGAGCCTTACAATATTCAAAGAATTGAAACGCCCCTCATAGCCTTCTGCGTCATCAGTGCCCAGAGCCACGGCCCCAAGCCGCAAGGCAGGTGAAACGGGCATAAAGCCCGAACCGAGTATTTTCCCACCAAGGGACACCCGAAGTCTGTTACCCTTGAGCAAAACAGCAAACTGCCAAGGCGGCTGACTGGAAATCATTTCGTCGGCAATAGTGTACAGCCCCTGGCCGGGGACACGCTCTTGCACAAGCAGCCGCGCCCCGTGCAGCGTTATGCGCAAAAAAGCGCTGGGCGTGGCGTAGCGCAGATACACATACCGGGGCAGATCGTCTCTTTGCCTGATGATCATAGATAGAGAAACGTTATCCCATAGGCTGCTGCCCCGCAAAATAACCGGCTCAGCCCTGCCGCCCTGCGGCCTCAGCACAATATCCTGCCCCGAAATTTCCACCCTGGTGCGAAAGGCCGCCCAGCTTTCTGCGGTGCCCCCCTCTGCCACAGAAAATAGCGTGCGTTCAGCGGTTCTGCGCGAAAGCATTTCCACAAGGCGCTGCGCTGTCCATTCCGGTTTAACCTGAACGCGTGTAAGCGCAAAGATATTGTCAACTGCGGAATTGAATGGCACACCCTCTCTGGTAAACATTAATTGAAAATATTTCCGCGCGAAATACCTGTTTGCTTCTTTCAGCGCATCCGGCATTGCCGCATTAAAAGAGTTTGCAGGCACCATAACAAATGCCTGAGGCGGCTTTTGCATCAATTTTTCTAACGGCACAAAAGATTTTTTATAATACTCCGCCAACCGCGTACGCATCTGGTCTTCTGTCTCCGCCGGCAGCCCTGCGGCATCGCGCAGAAAATCCGTCAAGAAATAGCCTGGGGTCACCTTGGGCATATGCTCATTAATGGGCAACAGCCCAAGCCCCTGACTGCCCACATCCCAAAAAGGACTTTTCGCCAACGCGGCTACGTTAGACTTGGTGACGAAAAAATTATTCCACTCTTTCAGGGTGTTGGTTGTCGTAAACAAGGTGGCGTGCACCCCGGTTTTTTCCATGATCTCCTGACCGAAAATAACCGTATCCTTGCGCCCGCCCTCCATCATAAGGTATAGGGCCTTTTCAGGTAACGGCTCGCCATCACGATAATACCTGACAATATCGTCTGTTGTTATCCACTGGTAGCCCGCCGCTTCCAAAGCCGCCACGTGCCGTGCAAACTGCTCGCGAGAATTGAGCCCCGGCTTTTCGCCATGCGTGAGGGAGCTGTACGAAATGGCCGTAAAGCCATCGCGCTGCGTCCACGATTCTCGGTCAAACCGCGGCGGGGCGCCACGCTCAAGGAACAAATGCACAGCAAAGCCCCCCACTGCGATCAAAAATATCCATTGCAGGCACGAGCGCAGGGCCTTCCAGGCGTCTTTAGAAAGTACATGCATGGCCTTAACTTGCCTTGCGATCACATGGATCAGTGTGCCGTGCCTCGGCTGATGTCGCATCGGAAGGCATAACAAACATTTTTTGCTCATAGCGCCGTTTGCCTTGCGCGGCCACGTCAGCAGAGGTATTGCGCGTACCCCATTCCGATTTCCAAAAGGTCAACACTGCCACGGGAAGCTGCCACAGCAACACCGCCAGATAAAATAGGCAAAAAATTATGCCGTACGGCCAGAGTGTGCTGCGCTTGAAAAGCAGATATGAAGCGCTCATAAGCGTACTGGTTACTAAAATGCCTGCAAGGTATTTGTAGGGAAACAGCCCAAGTTCAATCGGAATGACCAGCATGGTGCGCACAACAACCAACGGGGCCAGAACCGGTAAGAGGAATCCGGCATAAAACGAAAGCGCCATAAAAGGTTCTTTTCTCCACATAAAAGAACTGGCACGCAGGGTTTCACGCAGCCACGAGCGCTTCCAGCGCATTTGCTGTTTCATAAATGTGCGCATGCGGGAAGGCACAATGGTGGAGCATACCGCTGCATCTTGATACCCGGTGCGGTGGTGGGCAAGAATAAAATTCGTCAAACTTCTGTCATCGCCAAATGTGGCCGGATAGCCAAAAAACTTCTGGTTGAGCCAGTCATCGAGATAGCGCAGCACCAAGTCTTTGCGATAACAGGCAAGCGGACCGGAAAGGCACGTTACGCCGTCAAAAACAGCTTCAGCCGCCTTCATGAACCTGAAAGCTACATAATAGCGTACTGCCTGCATCTTGGTAAGGGCGTTGGTCCACTTGTTCTGCACTTCCGTCCTGCCGGAAACAGCCCCCATCTTAGGATCACAAAAAGGCTGCACCACTTCCCGCACCGCCTCAGGCTCCAGGAAGCTGTCGGAATCAACAAATACCAGCAAGTCAAACTTGGCCCGCAATGCCCCTGCGGCAAGCGCATGGCGCTTGCCCATATTGTAAGGCTGCTCAATGACAATAAAACGATCGCCCTCAATTTCTTCACGCAACTGTTTCTCGATGTGCCGTACCCGTTCCATGGATTTATCTGTACTGCCGTCATCCACAAGAATGACCTCAAGTTTTTCCTGTGGATAATCCTGGTTTATGGCACATTGAATAGTTTTTTCAATCCATTTTTCTTCATTAAAACAAGGGATAACAATACTGACGCCAGGCGTAAAAGAAAGATCAAGAGGTACATTACGGTAAAAAAAAGCAAAAATAAAACGGCTAACCAAAAAAACAGATGCAATAATACCATATGTAAATACTGGAATATCAAACATAAAATAAAACACGCTTTCCTTTCTCATATAAAGAACAGCATAAACAGAAAGAGCAATCAAAAATATTGATGTAACAATCAATCGCAGCCATTTTTTCACGAGAAGATAGGTATCCAAATTTCTGGTAAAATTTACTGCAATCTTTTTTTCGCCATTAATGTCATCCACCAGACGCACCACGACTGCCGGTATGCGCACGCGAGATTCATAACCTTCCGGCAGAGTGCCGGGCGGCATGGTGAACTTCAGCACCAATTTGTCCCCTACAGAAGGACACGGTACATCTTGCCGCCATTGGAGCAGCATGCCTGATGACGATAAATCTTCGCTAAGACACCGCAAAGAGAAAGCGCTGTCTGCGGGATCACGCACAGTTACCGGAAGATGGGCCTCATACCGCTGGTGAACGCCACGTCGGGTGGTTCCGCGGCTGGGGATATCGGGCGCGAGACGACGGTCGTGCTTGGGTTTGGGGTAGATTTCCGCGTCGGATGACGCCTCGTTAGGCAAAGACATTATAGTTCACTCCGGTCAAAGATCGAATTTGAAAATTTATGCCAAACAATCAAATTATTCAATAAAAAAATACTAATAGTAATTTTTACTATAAATATCTCTTTTTCCCCCTATTTGGTAAATATGGCATACGGATTTACCATTGTATTGAATGTTCAACTCCATTTTTCTCAACCACTATGTAATAAAACAGCAAGAATATATAATGGTAACTTGCTATTTTTATGCCTAAAAGTGCACATTTATCTGGTATGCTGCAGAATAATCCCCTCAACAAAAAAGAAATAGCGTTTATGCGCAGAATTTATGAGACTGAACTAAACAGATGCGTTCAATTCAAGCCTCCCGATTTTCCGACAGCCGGATTCTGGCAACGGTGCAGCAGATCCCACTTGCCCCTCCCCCGCAGGACATGCCATTGGACAGGTCTGGCCGGACGGGGTATCTGATCCACAGGTGTTGCCGCATTGAGCCGCCACGGGTATACGCCTTTGGTGAAGCCCCGGCCGGAACCTTTGGCGACGTGGATACGGCCCCGAAGGCAACGGCTCCCGGACGTTACGGCAGAGAGCTGTTCCTACCCCACCGCGCTGGAGAATATTTTGGCATTTCTGAGCATGCAGGGCGTTACTTTGAACCTTGGCGGCAAGCCGTTGCTGGACGCGGCTGATCTTTCCGTTGAAACCGGTGAGCGCATCTGCCTTGTGGGCCGCAACGGAGCCGGCAAATCTTCTCTGCTGGCGCTTCTGGGCGGGCAGATGGCGCCAGACTCCGGCCTGATTCTCCGGCCCGGTACGCCAATGGGGCAAATGCCCCAGGACGTGCCCGAAGACTGGCGCGGTTCTGTTTTTTCCCTGGTAGCCGCCGCCTTGGGTGAGGAAGGCAAAGCCCTGGCCGCCGCCCATGCCGGAACGGTGCAGGGGCAGGCCGTGGAAGCCGACGCCTGGGAGCACTACGGCGAGGTGCTCGCCGTCATCAACCGGCTGGGGCTGAATCCGGACGCCGACTTCACCGCACTTTCCGGCGGCACCAAAAGGCGGGTAGCCCTGGCCAGGGCGCTTGTGTGCTCCGAAGACCTTATTCTGGACGAGCCGACCAACCACCTGGATCTCACGACCATCACCTGGCTGGAGGACTTTCTGCTGCGCAAGGTCCGCACCCTGATTTTCGTCAGCCACGACAGAGCCTTTGCCGGACGCCTTGCCACGCGCGTGGTGGAAATCGACCGGGGCAGGCTGTTCAGCTATTCCTGCGGTTTTGACCGCTATCCGGAACGGCGGGAGGAACGCCTTGCCGCCGAGGAGCGCGCCTGCGCACTTTTCGACAAAAAGCTCGCCCAGGAGGAGACGTGGATACGCCAGGGCATCAAGGCCCGGCGCACGCGCAACATGGGCCGGGTGCGCGCCCTTGAATCCCTGCGCTCCCAACGGGCCGCGCGGCGCGCCAGGCAGGGCAACGTGCGCATGGCCGCGCAGGAAGCCGAGCGTTCGGGCAAACTCGTGATGGCGGCGGAAAACGTAGCCTTTGCCTATCCCGGCAAACCGCCGCTTTTCAGCAATTTTTCCGCCGTGATCCAGCGTGGGGACCGCGTGGGCCTCATCGGCGACAACGGCGCCGGCAAGACCACCCTGATCCGCGTGCTGCTTGGCGAGCTGCCCTCCACGGAAGGAACGGTACGTCTGGGCACCCATTTGCAGATCAGCTACTTTGACCAGCTGCGCGAAAGTCTGGACCCGGAAGAAAGCGTCATGCACAGCGTGGCCGAGGGCAACGACGTGGTCACCGTGGGCGGCGCCACGCGCCATGTGGCCGGATATCTGCAGGACTTTCTTTTTACCCCGGCCCGCCTCCGGCTGCCGGTCAAAGTCCTGTCCGGCGGGGAGCGCAACCGGCTGCTGCTGGCCAAGCTCTTTACCCGGCCGTCAAACGTGCTGGTGCTGGACGAACCCACCAACGACCTGGACGCGGAAACGCTGGAACTGCTGGAAGAACTGCTTGCGGACTATGCCGGCACCGTGCTGGTGGTCAGCCACGACCGGAGCTTTCTGGACAACATGGTGACCAGCGTGATCGCCTTGGAAGGCGACGGCAGGGCCCACGAGTATGTGGGCGCGTATACGGACTGGCTACGCCCGCGGGCCACGCCGCCACAGGAACCGAAGGCGGAAGAAAAAGCCGTCCGTCCCGGCCGGCGGACGGACCAGCGCCCCGCCACGGACAAACCCCGCCGCCGCAGCTTCAAGGAACAGCGGGAGTTTGAACTGTTGGGCAAGGAGCTGGACGCCCTGCCAGAGCGCCTGGACGCTCTGGAGCGGGAGCAGGCCGACCTGGAAGCCGCCCTGGCCGACCCCGACTTGTTCACAAGAGATCCGGCAGCCTTTACCCGCACGACAGGCCGGCTTGCGGCCCTGGAAGAAGAACAGACGGCGCTGCTGCTGCGCTGGGAAGCTGTGGAGCAGCGGCTGCAGGAGCTCGGTGAGCTTTCCGGCTGATCCGGAAGCCGCGCAAGGGCCTATACGGCTTGCCTGCCTGGCGGAGCATCCCAATACGCTGCGCTGTGGCAAACCTGCTGTTTTCATCTTGGTGTTCCTATGCCAGAGGCACCAGCTTTATCAATGGCATGCTTTACAGGGGAAGAGCAACCGGCTCTGGTTGCTCTGCCCCTGTTTTTAAAATGGCCCGGGGGATGGACTTGATTGCGCCTCGCGGCGATCTGCATCGTTGGAAAATGTATTGTCATTACAGCCTGCTTTGGATACCATGCGGAGAAATTTGTCTTAGGGCCTATTGTCCAAAATTTGCCTCTTGCCAAGCACTTTTCCACAGCTACGAGGAGAACGCATGAAACGTTGCAGTATTTTTTTGTTGGCAGTCGCCATGGTGGCAATCTCCGCAATTTCAGCCATTGCGGGCGAAAAACTGGTTGTCTACACCTCACTAAAAGAATCCATTATTGGTTCTATGAAAGAGGCCTTCGTCAAGAAATATCCTGATATAGCTGTTGACTATCAGTCTGCTGGGGCTGGGAAGCTCATGGCCAAGATTGCTACAGAGCGGCAGTCTGGCAAAATTATGGCCGACGTCATCTGGACCAGCGAAGTGCCGGACTTTTTCAACATGCGCGCCGAGGGCCTTCTGGAAAAATACATTTCGCCAGAGATGCCCAATGTCATCAACCCCTTTGCTGATTTTGACGGTTCATTTACAGCCGTCCGTCTGGGGACGTTGGGCATTGCCTACAACAAACGCTATGTGAAACAGCCGCCCACACAATGGAGCGACATGACCAAGCCTGAGTTCAAGAAGGCGTTCGGCATTGCCAACCCGGCCCTTTCCGGCACCGCATACATGAGCATCCAGCTTCTGGTGGACAAGTTTGGCTGGGACTACATCCAAAACGTGCACAAAAACGGCGCGCGCATTGGCAAGGGCTCTGGCCAGGTGGTGGACGATACAGCTTCCGGCGATTTGCTCGCCTGCATCGGCGTGGACTACATCGTGAATGAAAAGATCAAAAAAGGCGCTGACCTCGCCTTGGTGTATCCGCCCGAGATGCTCGTCATCCCCAGCCCGGCCGCTATTTTCAAAGGCACGCCGAACCTGAATGCGGCCAAAAAGTTTGTGGACTTTCTGCTTTCTGAAGAAGGCCAGCAGATCCTGGCCGAGCAAGGCACCCTGCCCGTGCGCAAAGGCATAGCCCCCGGCAAGGAATACAACCTGCCCTCCGGTGAGGACGCCATGGCCCGCAGCCTCAAAGTTGATTACAAAAAGATTTTGACTGACAAGGAAGCTACTATTAAAAAGTTTACCGACATCATGATGGCAAAATAGTTACAAAAAAGTGACAACTCTGTGACAAATCCACCGCCGTGCGCCCGGAGCGCGCGTTGGTGGGCGCAACGCCGCAGGAGCGACGCCCTTTCCCTCAGGAA
>OGPR01000843.1_pt1 | contig 28521 bp, 31 predicted proteins | sample 1552981 | NCBI WGS metagenome assembly OGPR01 (sample SAMEA2580260, study PRJEB22360) | human gut metagenome | biome: human gut; feature: human-associated habitat; material: faeces | place: Denmark | collected 2008/2010 | reverse complement strand
GATGATTCATCGTGCTCTGCATTATAACCGGACTCAACAGCCTGACTTTCTACAGTCTGTTGAAACTTTTCAATATCCTTGATTTTAGTGTGAATGGTGAATCCAAGTCCCATAATTTCATTATTTTGTTTATAAATGCAAGATACCGATTTTATTCCAACTGGTCACATTTAATTTGTTAATAATAACAGAAATTTGGCACTATTGTAATACAATACGCCTTCCACATGGAAATCCATGCTTTTAATCATAGTTTAGCAACATTTTGTCAGTTCACTACATTGGGGTACAAGTTCTTCCGTAACACAAAAAATCCCCCTCCCATGAAAATCATGAGGAATTTAAGCGCATTTGCAGCTTTGTGTCAGAGGATAGCAATGAATTCACTCATTCTTGTCATTCTGGCCCAGAAAGGCAAACTGAAGTCTCAGGATTTCATCCATCGGAACGACTTTTCGGACTCTGCTCTCCAGACTTTCCGCCTCAGCCCAAAGGAAAGGATAAAAAGCTACGCCCTCACTGCTCTTCAGTTTCGAAGCATCGTTCTGCCAGCCGTCCCATCTGTAATCGGTATAGAACTTATCCGTATCGCCATGCAGACACCAATAGACGAATTGTCCAAATTTTATCTCCATATCTTCCATCTCCAGACAGTCGGGGGCAAAATAGCCGATATTGCCGTCGTCAAGACAGATGAACAATCCTCCCAGTATGTCTTCGCCGATCACTATCTCGTTGAACGGGAACAGACTGTTTCTAGTGACAAAGTTTAGTTCTCCCGAACCGTACAGCCTTATCCAGTTGTCAATGACTATACCACCTGTGTTTTCAAGGATTGCAGCCATCAGGCTACCGCTCTTGATCCGGTACTTCTCTTTCATTGCCTGCCTTGCTGCTTCATCCAGAGGCAGCACATTTATCGTTTTTGACGAACTTTTTATTTCATCAAGTATTCTCTGAAACATTTCATCGTTCATAGTCTTTATTTTTTTTCTGCTTAAAATTCTACTTTTCATCATACTCATTCAAAATAAATTGCACATTTATCTTGAACGTTATACCCATAGCATTTGCCGGAGGCCGTTATTACTTTTTTCATGTTTCTGTAAATCTTAAAACTCCATATCCTCCGTCCATTCCAAAGAGTCCACCGGACAAAGCTCTACTTTCTTCATTTCGTACCAAACGGTCAGCAATATCCTAATGCTGTCAGGCGTATATCCCTTAACCCATGTACATTCTACAAATTTTCGTCTGCCGTCTCTGATTTCCTCGAATGTGGCATGGCTCAGCAACCCTACACGGAACTCTCCAGCCATGTCCTCCTTTCTTACTTGCATGGCATAGACTGGTTTCCCGTAGCGTGTCGTGCGCCCGTCTTGGTCGATCAGACGCTGCAAGACTTCATTGGGCGTTTCCTGACGGGCTACTATGGCAAAACGTAGTGAAAGGTAATCCCTCCACCTTTGCGGTACTTCAGTCCGCTCATTCTCCGGCGGCATTGTCTTGTCCGAAAAAGTGGGAAACACAATATTCGCCGCCACCACCATAGCCACGATAACTGCCCAATAGACTGCTATTGCTCGTTTCCAGTAACGGGGACGTTCACGGAGTTCCTGCCGGACTTCCTTGCATATCTTCTTGTCGTCAAAAAATCCCAGAGGGATGGCTGACAGCAGCACCGCCAGACTCGCCAGACCGTAGAAAACAACCTTTTGTGGCACGTTTACCAGATGTACATACCCGTCTTGTCCCCTTGCCGCCAGAAATGTGCCGGCCAACAGGACGAATTCCGGGAGGATGCTCAGGAAGTATATTCCGGCAGCAAATGCCTTTCGCTTCCTTTTATTGTTCCATTCCGTGAAATGCGCGTAGGAAATTTTATGCAGCATCACCAACAGGCGGAAAAAACGGCTGAATATGTTTCTTCTATTTGTCATTTGAGTATTTCAGTTATCCATTTCAGAGCAGTTCCTAATAAAACCATTGCGGGAATAAGAAGCAAATAGAGAGGGAAAAAGAACAGGTTGCGCCGGAAGGGACTGAACTTGCGTCCCGCATAATGCTGCATGACCGCTTTCCGCCGGGAAGGCGGGTATATTTTGCCGAACAAGCGGTCTGTCATGATGACAGAAACGGAAAACACGATTACAAAAATGCCTCCAAACACCTCGAATGCCAAGTCATCAAGGAAATGACCGGCTATGGTCAAAGCCGGCATGAATATAAAAAGCGTGATACAGGCCCACAACATATCACTCCCTCTGGGCTGTTTGAAATTGACCTTGTGATAATTCTCCCATGTTATTTCTCCCAACCAGAACAGATAGTCGAAGAAATAATATCGCCGTCGGCATTCTTGCTCTTTATATTTCTGCTTTCTCATTTTTTATTATATAAGTTTTACAGAGTTTCTTGCGATAATCATATCCATAGTATCGAAAGAACTATTCGTTTGCAGCATTATCCACAATGATTTTTCTGAATCGTTTCATCCTCGCCCCTCCTCAAAAATCACGAAGCTCATCAAATTTCTCAATCAGGGCATCTTTCTGGAGCGCATCACCCGGCAGGGCATCAAGGATATCCCGCAGGGCCATGTAAATTTCATCACGCTCCTCGGTTTCGATAAAGCCCATCTTGTTGAAGGTCTGGGTATAGGCTGCCACTGCATCCAGTGCTTGGGCTTGGGTGTCCTCACTCGACTCAGCGGCAAGCTTCATCAGTTGGGAACGAGTCTTACGGTATTGATTGGCTGCCTTTTTCGCAGCGGAGGCGGGAATATGCTCCGCACCATCCCAGCCCCGGAAGGGATTGTCCAGATTTTGCGCCAGCCACTCCGGTTTCCGGGGTTTGGTGATCCGCAGATCCATTCCCGGCTTGCTTTTCCAGAGCTGTTTTGTCACTTTTGCCGCCGTCTCCGGCAGGCTGGTCATCCAGAACCAGCGAAGCTCCGGCATCTGTTCCGGAGTGGGGATGTCATCCGCCCCGAAACCGAACAGGTCGAAGGTGGATAGGTTTGTCAATTCCCGGAACCCTCCCACGGCGGAGAAGTTCCCCAAGTTTCCCGGCGCGCCCCAGAGCCGCAGTTCCTTCAGGTGGGGATGGACCGCAGCCAGTCCGGTCAGATCAAATTCCTTCAGCTCTATGCCATGCAGCCCCCGTAGGTTCAGCAGTTCCGTGTGCGGGCGGTATTCCCCGATAAATTGTAGAGTCAAACCGCTGCCATCTTCGGGGGCATGGATGGCACAAGCGTCCAGCCCCTTGTTCTGGAACAGGAGCAGCTCCGTTCCCTCACACAGCCACAGTTCCTCCAGCCCGGTCATATCCAGCATCAGCTTTCTGATGCTGGTGCCCCGCAGATCAAGTGTCCTCTGACCGTGGTTCAGCAAAGTCACTTCATTAACAAAGAGGTTTTCCCGCAAAAACTCCAGCAAATCCGGGTGCCACCGCTCGCAGATAAGGGTGGAGAGGCAAGGCAGCACCTTTAGTTCCAGCGCCGAATCGAATGGTTCGTACTGGTCCGTCACCCGATGGCTGCTGACCTTCACCGGGATACCGCCGATCTCCGTTTGCTCATCGCTCTCCATGGCCTCTTTGAAGGCCCTCCGCCGTTCCTCCGGAATGGCCTGCCACCGAATCTGGAGGTACACATCATAGCCGTCACTCCAGCCTCCGTAGGAGCGGCAGGGCTGGTCGGTGAAGGGCGGAAGTGTGCCCACCAGTTTATACTGGGGCGGGACCTCCATCGGCACCCGCAGCAGATGAAGGTCACGGGACCAGTACATGAAGTCCTTGTAGAGCGGGCGGAGATGGGGCAGTTCCTCCGCAGTCAGAGGGGCGTCGCCCACCCAATCCAGAGAGAGGACTACCGCCCAAGATTCTTTGCTCACCGTGTCCGGCGGCGCAATATAGGCCACCTGGCAGGCGGTGTAGCGTTTCAGATATTGGTTGTAAACTGTATAGACTTCTCCAGCGCTGGCTTTCATGGCTGCCACGCTCCTCTCATCAGTTCTTTTCCAAATAGAATCTCCAGTTGCAACTAAATCAAATTTATCTTTAGGTATTAATTTTTGTTCATTCATATACATCAATAATGCTTGGAGGCTAACCTACTTTTCAGGGGAAGTTGAGCCGCTTGTTAGCTGTTGTTTATTTATTCTTAATTCTACTATTTTTTGAGCTGCTTGATTTTTAATACTGTCTCGCAATATTTCCAATCTCCGTTTTCCTATACGTTTGTCAGCCGCCCGAAATATATCGGTCAATTCCCAATAATCATCTTCAAATCTGCGAGTTAATATATCTGAAACTGGAGTATCTATGTATTCCCGTATCAAGTTTGAAATAAAAGATATATCACAATAATATGGGTATTCGGCAGTTTGAGGTATATGTGCATGATGATGGGATACATGACCATCCTTATCAACAAAGTCTTTTGGATAATCAAATATGATTTCTTTTCCTATGGTTATCCAATATCGAGGGCATGGACTTGTTGCCCTGTCGCTCCTCATAGGATATACAGCACAATGTATCTGGAAATCAATCTCCGGATCAATGATCAGATATAGTTCCTTTTGCAATTTAGTCCATCTTTTCATATATTCTTCCTCTGTAGCTAATGCTTGGAGGCTAACCGACCTTTCTGGGGTGGTTAAGCCATATGTTAGTTGCTAATCCCTATTTTGCTCAATCCATTTAATAATTTCATTAGAAAAATTTTTATTAAAAAGTTCAATCCACAACGAATCATCCAGTGATTTATGAATATTCCTGTACGTGACTTCAAACCAAGAACACCATTCCCAATCAAACTCTTCTTTTATCATCAAATAAAATATAAACTCTTCATGCTCTAATGGTTCAAAGCCAAAAGTCTTAACCATTATAGAGGAAGAAGAATGAGAAAGACGAATCGAATTAAGAATATCCATTGCTTTTTGAACTGAAGTATTATATATCCAAAAATCTGTAGCTGCATTGACAAACTCCTCAACTTGAATAGGTGTCGCATAATGGAAGAAACTCTTGTCAACTTGCAAGAGTACATCTTTAACAAAGGATACTTGACGTTGATGCCAGTATCTACAAATATTCATTGGATTATTGGTTAATATTTCTGCAGAAACATTATCCAAAACTGCAATAAAAACATCTATTGCACCTACCCTGTTATTATACAAATGTTCCCACTCTTCTTGTTCCTTTTTCATTTCATACAGGATATGCTTCTCTATTTCATCCTCAGGAATATCATCAAAACTATCATTACTTCTATGCCATTGGTAATCATGTATAATCATTCTTTTCAACTTGTTATAACAAGTTGAACAAACCCCATTAGAATCAATACTGGGATACTTTCTACATATTAGACATAAATTATCTCTTAAATCCATTGCCAGTATTATCTAAAGAAATAAAATCATACTCATGCATTTTGTATGCGACTAATGTTCAGTGGATAATCGACCTTTAAGGGAGATTTATCCGTATGTTACCAGCATTATTCTTCTAAAGATTCCAATGATTCTTCTTGAAACATTCCATTTTCATCTCTGCCGTATGCGGTACCGTATGGAGCGTGAAGAAGCGGTATAATATCTGGCGAGTAATTACAAATTGTATTTAGACTATAAATGTCTAAATTTTCAGGATTATTTGCATACTCATCATCTTCATCACCAGCAAAGAATCTCCATCCGCTGTCATACTCGCCAAAAGGACTTTCACCATCTGGGATTTCTCGATACATATACCCTACGGGAAGACCATCGACTGTAATTCTATCGCTTGCAAAACATCCTCCTGCTTCATTCCAATCTGTAAGGAGATCTTTTATGTTATTTGCTGGTATAAAAAATTTCTTTTCCTTTTTCATTTTATTTTTCTTTTTTGCTGGTAATGTTTGACAGTATTCCGCTTTAAGCGGTAGTGCTGTTTGTTAGTCGCCTATTTTATGTTCAAACAAAACATTTTTAATGCTTTTACAAAAGTTATGTAGATTATTCGGCGTTTCAAATGGAAACAGTTGATTCTCAAACTCATTTACCTCTAATTCAAGCTCACCACTTTCCAACTTTTCTAAAAGAGTTTCTAACTCTTCTTTCTGAGTCAAAGAAAAATTAGCTTCATAAAATGGTATGATTTCATCTTGAAGAAATTTGCGCAACGAATTATTATTATTCAAATCTAAATTTAGATAGTTCATTGACATTTCTTCATCATCAGCTCCACCAATAAAGCTATTGAATAGGTAAAAGAACAAATCATTACTCATATTATTTCATTATTTAGCGACTAATGTTCGGTGGCTAACCGACCTTTCAGGGGAGGTTAAGCCGCTTGTTAGTTGCTAAATTTATTTATCTATCCATGCCTTAATTTCATCATGGAAATGTTTATGAAACATTTTTATCCACAACTCGTCATTACACTTATCAGGAATACAAGCATGAATACACTCGAACCATTGATCCCACATCCAGTCAAAATTTTCTTCCGGCATCATCATCCAAAGCAGAAAATCTTTCGATTCCCAACCAGAATATTTTAATGTATCTTTTTGAATAATTTTTTCCATGGAGCGAAGCTTTGCTTTTGCATCCTGAATGTTCATTTTCCCGTCCCAAAAATTAATAGCAGCTTGCGCAAAATCATCTATTTGTTCTCTTGATACCGGAGCAAAATACTTCATATCAAGTTCTCTAACCATGTCCTGCATAAAACATATCCGGCGTTTGTGCCACAGATGTTTTGCGTCATCTTCAATTGTGTCCAAAATATACTCACCTATCAACTGTACCGCACCAAGTCCGTTTACGTCTATTTTATGCCAATCATCTATTAGATAATGACATAGTGTTACCCCTTCTTTGGCACGTTCTTCTATTTCTTTTAATGCTTCATCAAGACCGGAATTATTTTTTGTCTTCTGATAACAATCTAAACATACCTCATGTGGTGGATAAATAGGATTTTTTTCACATACAGGACATATTTTATTCTTATTTTCCATATTCATATTCGTTTATTGGTGTCTGACAGCTAATCGACCACTAAGGGAAATTCATCCGCTTGATATAAGCCTCATTCATCATCATTGCAGTTTGATTACTGAACTTTTCGTCCCATCCGTCGGGGCTTCCAGCATTTGGAAACCCGCCTTTTCGGTAACGAGTCTCCCTGCGTGTCCCTTTGAGTAGAGCTTCCTTGCATATTTTAACGGCTTCCATTGGCTAACATTGTCCTTTGTCTGTTTTTTCAATCATTATTCTCATACAGCAAACTTTACTTGATACGGATAATAGGACGATAGAAATCATAATCTCCATCAAGCTCCTCATTGTCTTCGGGGTATACTGTTATCGGCTTATAATGTGGCGAACATGGGAGGAATGGTATCACGATTCCCATTCCTCCACAGAAGTTGCATCCTCCGTCTCCTCCACAGTTCGACTTTTGTTTGGCATCGATCAACTCATCCATATAAGGGTCATAGCCGATGGAGAGTCCGAAGAAGTTAGGCTCCTTCATATAGTACGGACGTTTATCTCCCGGCTCATCTATATAGCACAAGTGCATGGTGTCGAGATCCAGATTGTCACCAAACGGGAATATGGTGCGGCATCCGCCGCCACACAGATAGGCCCATTCATTGGCAGTGGGCAGGGAAAAGCCCTGTCGGGCGAGTTGTTCTTTTAAGTCCGGATATGACATCGGACGATATAAGAACACGCTCCAGCCATCATTTCCACGAACGAATTTTATCTGTTTATGGACGGTATATTCATCACAACCACTTGCTTCACATTCGCTTAATTCGCTCATCAGATTCTTATTGCCCTGGATTTCCGGCGAATTTATGGGTATAGGCTCCCAACACACCATCTGGAGATTGCGGCATACGAGCATCGGATCGACCTGCACTTCCTTGACAGGCATCATAACTTCTCGCAGATAGCTCTCAACCGAACCTTCATATTCGCACTCAGACAGGATAGATTGTACGTCTTTGTAATTGAAACTGTCGAATCCTTCAGCAAATGCATCCCAGCCAATCGTAATCTTGTCACCCGGCACAAATACAAATTCTTTCCCTTCGCGCTCGAATAAACCGGTAGTTGTCTGCCGCCCCCAACGGTCATAACTTCGTAATCCCTTATATGACATGAAATAGTTCTCCGCCAGATTACACATAATATCTTCTTTCTCGGAATCAGAAAGAAGACCATACTTCGAGCGGTTCAATATTGTATGGTCAAGCCCTGTCATCTTATAAGTATAACTGATTGCCATACCATCAGCGTATTTAGTCAAAGAGTTATCGTAACTACTATTCATAAATTATTCTTTTTATCTTGATGCAATATTACAATTCTTTTTTTCTGGTGGCAAATGTTTACGGATAACCGAAGAACCGACCTCATAGGAGATGCTCTGCCGCTTGTTACCCGCACTACTATTCTTTTTTACGAAAAATACGAATACCACTAATTCTTGCTCTTCCTCCATAGCATACTAATGTTGGGTGGCTAACCGACCTTTCAGGGGAGGTTAAGCTGCTTGTTATCGACCATATTATATCACAAATTTATTCTTCACCCACTTTTCTATTTGTTTTTTGTTTATGCCTTTGCTTACTGATAAGTAAGCTATTTTTTCAAAATTGAACTGAATACCAAAATAATTCTCTACCTCACAAACAAAATTATTCAGATTTAATAAATTTGGAGTGCTAAATACTGTCTTATCAACACTAATTGTCCAAATACTACTATCTGAAAAAGTAATTCGTTTTTTTCGAGAGGATACTGTATTTTCGATTTCTATTTCGTAGGTATCCCCCATTGTTCGCGGATTACTCAATCGCATTTCAAATGAGAATCTTTGCTCTTTTTCTTCATCAGTAAGTTGGTTGGAAATGATCCATTCTCCATCTGTTGTAATTACAAGGTTTACATACCAATTATATTTATCCGAAGGCACTATATTGAGGTTTTTCAATAATATATATGCAGGTAAATCGTCGGAGATTTCATCATAATACTTTCGTATCTTATCGAATAATAGGTGCTGAATTTCCGAATAGCCAAATAATTCAAATAAAAAATGTAAGTAAAACGGTTTGCCGTAAATATATTTGTCTATAAGTTCGTCGAAATACCTTAAGACATTCTCTTCTTTAGAGAAGGCCAAAACCGCCCATACTCCTCGTAAGCCAACAATATCATGATGCTCACAAAATAGTCTTTCAGTTTTATCATACTCCGCCAAACATTTTAATAGAAAATTATTTATTTCTACGGTTGAGAACTCTTTAAGTTTTATTACATTCTTATTGTCAGGATAATAACCATCAATTTTAATTTTGTTATACAGCCGGTTGACCAACTTCCCGATTTGTTTTGGCAAGTGGTCTTTCTTCTCCAATATGATATCTCTTAAATCCGTCATATTTCAGTCATTTAATTATTTATCAGTTAGTTAATCTTTTTTTATGGTTGATAATGTTTGGCAGCGTTCCGCTTTTAAGCGGTAGTGCTGTTTGTTAGTAGCATATTTATTTTAGTGAAACTCCTCCCATAGTCCTCTATATACATCCAGCAGTTTCCCTGTCTGGCTATCATACAATCTTCCTGTCATGTTACAGCCATCATTGGAGTCGATGGTATCTTTTATATCCACATACCATCCCCATCTTTTATGTAGTATTGAATCCTTATTCCAATAGTCTTTACCGTAATAATATATGGATATATTATGGAACAAATCTATATTTTCCTTTCTCAGCTTCTCTATCAACCGATGTATGGAATAGTTAGGATACACATAACCTTCATCGGATGAGCCACATATATAATAATCATATACCTTTCCTTCCTTATCATAAAACGCCCAATAAGATGATATATCTTCCCAGTTATAATATCTCTGATGCCAGTCAAGAATTTTACCATCATCACCATCGTATGTTATAAAGTCTATTACAGGAGTATTAGCATGCTTTATTATATAGACATAATCATATTTATAGTCTTTCTGTATGTTATGGTGTTCTCCATTAGAGTATATTGTATCTACTTCAAAACCATTTCCATATTTCTGAAAAAACAATGTATCAAAAACTCTTGGAGGAAAATCTAAGTTACTTAGACTATCACATATATGCCTATACTCCCTTTCCTGTCGGCTGATACAGCTTACAGAAAAGAGGCAGAACAATGAAACAGTTATTATTATAACTTTCATTATTAGCCTTGTACATCTTTTTGAGTTCAAATTCATTCCTTATGCTACTAATGTTATGCAGCGTTCCGCTTATTCAGTCGGTTTGCTGTTTGTTAGCGACCTTGATTTTCTTTATTATTCTTTCCTTGTCATAGGTAATTCCTTTGTGTAACATAGAATTAACTTCATCCGCAAGTTCTTGGGTAAGAATGAATTTATTTTTTCTGAAAATTTTTTCTACAATACCCTTCAAACTTCTATCAAAACCAAATGAAAGTATTTCAGTATCAATCATACAACTGATTCCCCAACACGGATTATTACCAAAAATCAGGCAATCGTCATAACGCAAAAATGATTCTTGCAATCCTTCATCATATCTTGCATGATTTTCAGTAATATCATTTTCTAATAATTTATCTTCTATATCATAGGATATTGGAACAGTATAAAACTTGTCCTCATCGATTAAAGAGAAAAACTTTATAAAGAATGGGTAGGAATCCATATCAATTGCTGGTGCAGAATAAATATAGAGAATATCCCAATCGGGATTTTGAAATGGATGCTTGTAATAATCCAAAGCAATATCTATATTCCACTCAATAAAGACGTTGCTTAATAACTCTATATGACTATTATTCAATTTCATCACTTTCATTCCTGCATTCTTTTATTAGGTCGCTAATGGTTTGTGGCTAACCGACCTTTCAGGGGAGGTTTAGCCGTGTGTTACCAATTATTCATGCACAAACATATCTATATCATCAATGGCATCTCCAATTCTGTCATTGATGAAAGGATTATCTTTTTGTTGATTAAACAATTCAAAGATTCTTTCTTTTTCTATTTTTCCGTGTATTCGAGCCAAATGTCCGATACACGTAACTGCTAATCCACATATATTCTTTTCTCTATTGCTGTTGATAATATCAATGCAGACGTTCTGAATCCATTGCCAGTCATCACAGTTAAATGTTATTTTCAATAAAAGTTTGCAACAAAAATCTATGTCTTCATCACACAGCAATATTTCTCGAATACTATTGTATATATTTTGTGCCATTTCATTCATTAATTGGTAATGTTCGGTGGCTAACCGACCTTTTCGGGGAGGTTTAGCCGCTTATTATTTGCTTTTGCTTATTATAAATGTTTTATCAGCATTGTTTATTTCGTAAAGGTCATCAAGATGAATATGAAAGCCATCATCACAATTTTCATATTCAGCCATGCCAAGCAATGCTTTAGCTAATAGAAGAAGTCCATCTTGATTTCCTTCGATATAAAGTTCATTAGGATTTTCCAAACTCATTCTAAAAGAAAGTTTAGGTTTTCCCAATTTTTCAATAATAGGGAATCCCATCTCATTATATTCAATTGCAATATTAGCTTTTTTCATTTACAATTCATTTTACAAGCAAATAATGTTATGCTATCAGCCGATTTGGCTGTTATTTTTCCAAAGTATCATATCTATTCCTCTTCCGTCAACAGGTCATCCAACGGGCTTTTGATATTGCTTTTGAATGTATCAGCTATATGTACATATCTTTCCGTTGTCTTAATGTTGTTATGTCCCATAAGCTCCTTTACAATCTTAATGTCAGTGCCTTGCTCCAGTAGATGCGTGGCAAAGGAATGACGTAACAGGTGAGGATAAATACGTTTCGTTATGCCGGCTTCAAGTGCGGCAGCCTTCAAGCATTTCGATATGATGCTTTCCGTGAAAGACTCTCCCGGCCTGCGTTCAAAGAACCAAACTTTCGGTCTGTACAGACGATTGTATTCTGCCAACTTCTTCATCAATGGTTTGGACAGCAGGGTATAGCGGTCTTTCCTGCCTTTTCCCTGTCGCACCCGAATCATGAAACGTGACTCACTGATGTCCCTCCACTGTACCGCACCTGCTCCAGTTTCTCCTGATAACCTTCCGGAAGAGGCGGACGGCTGTCTTCCTGTTTCCTGGGCCCCAGTTCCCTGATGGAGGAATAGTCGATAAAAGCCATCTTTACATAACGGTCAAAGAACTCCGCAAGCACAAAGTGTTCTTCCGGCAAATAGGCTTTGCCGCCCACAAGTTGAATGCCTTCCTCTTTAGACAAAGGTATCCGCAAGCTGTCATCATCAAAGGCTGCCTCAATGAACTTCCTACCATACCTGACGGTCGGCGTAAGTTTGATTCTGGGCTTGTTCTGGTATATGTCCATATCAATTATTTTTTAATTACTGTTTTGGACAATGTTTCCTCTATTAAATAGAGTTACGCAAGATAGGTATTTTTCCCTGATTTTTTGGTAGTTTTGTCTGTTAATAAACGACAAACGCAAATCTCGCCTGTGACTTTACAGGCAAAGATGCACCTCCGTTCAATAGACGTGCACATACTGTACTTTCCCGTCAAGCAGTTCCACACAGCGGTCGTCGGAAAATCGCAAAGTCTCCAGAGTCCTGCCTTCCTTTATGACTTCCGATTTGTGGTATGGCTCACCCCATGCGGAGATGACCATTTCCCTCGTCATGCCGGTATCGACCTTGCGAAAGGCTATCAGCTTCCCGTATTTCTTGCCGTACCGTTTTTCCAGCTGGCCGATACGTGCCGTGCTTACAAACTCGTACACCTCGTCACCGCCTATAGGAAATGCTTCCACTCGTACACCGTCAGCACCCTCCATCAGCAGAAACGCCCCGTCACTGTTCATCTTCAGGCCGACGTCCACACAACGGTACTCCGCACCTTCAGCCGGGGTGATGACCTGGCCGTCCTCGGTCTCCACCCGCTTGGCAAGAGACAGGAATGTCTGCCCGACAAATCGTTTCAGTTTCTCATAATACCCTAAACAGGTCATGCTCAGCGGATACTTGAACGGGTTATAATACATCTCTTCGCCGCTTTCTTTCTCACGAAGCAGCAGGCAGCATCCTGCCGACAGGTAGTCTGTCTTGGTCCAGGCCTTCACCACCTCGTAATATTTTCCGACCACCTCTTTAGCGGGGGTCGAACTGATATTGACCGCCTTGTACACCGTCCGGTCATCCCCGGTAAGGAAGTTGGACGTGTAGAAGGCATCCCAGTAGCCGTCCCCGTCATTTCTCGCCCCGTGCATGTACAGGGTCTGTCCCGGAAGGGAAGCGAAGCTCCGCTTCTCCACGTTCGTCAGGCTGTCATAGGGAAGGGAATTTGTCACCGTGTACTCTTTCAGTCCATCGCTCTTGGGAACGATGTTAAGCTGTGCCTGGGCATACATCGCCGTACACAGGAAAAAAGTCAGAATTGGAATTGTTTTCATACTCAATCTCTTTTTTATGTTTACAGGTCTCATCTGAGGAAAGAATGTTCGGCTACTTGCCGGAAATAGAGAACAGAAACAAAGCCAGTCCTATCCCGACGGCAAGGATCACCCCCAGCCAGAAACGGAAAGCCTTTGGTCCAAGTGTATCCAGCCAGAAATTCCCGCCCCAGCTACCCGGACGTGTATAGGTCCACTTCCATCCGCAGATTATACCCACAAGCCACAACAGCAAGATTACTGCCACAACGAGATAACCATATCGTGGTTCACTTTTCACCAAGTCAGGAAAACTTGTTATCATATCAATCAGTTCGTCATACCATTTCATAGTTTGTTATTTAAGATTCATACACCTGTTCATCATAATAAAACTATAGAATACGGGAATGACACATTATCCGTGTTTCTATCAGCAATTCATTTTACCCAAAGATAATGGCAGTCAGATTATAAATAATCTGACTACCGTTTATCATATTAAAAATTAAATCTGATTAAGAATAGAAGGATCCTTAATTTTGGTATCTTCAGCAAAAAGCAAAATCTTAGATATAATTTCTGCTGTTTTCGGATCTTCATCAAGGAATGGCAAGAATATACGTCCTCTACCTTGTGAATGCACAGGAAGTACGACTATCTGCGCACCACCTTCTTTGTGAATAATGCCACTTCCGAGATGAATATTATAACCACCCAATTCTCCCTTAATCTTTGCAAAATTACCTGTCACTTCCACATTAGAAATACCAAACATCGACATTGCATGTTCAACTATTACACGACGCATCTCAATAGTAGAATGGCTTGCCTCCGGATCAACTCCTCCAGCATGAGCTACACTAACAGCAAGATCAACATCTCGCATAATTTCAGAAAAGACTATAGGCTGTACATCCTCTATTTTCTTACCCTTAAAACTACGACGGTCATAAAATGCAACATATTCAAGAGTTGGAGCCTCAATGTCTGATGGCGAGAACCAATCAGCCATTGCATACATTACAGCTGTAACATCTCCGTTAAAACATACTTTCTGTAAGCCATTCTCATAATCCACTACCCACAGACGCTTCTTCAAAACTCCAACAGCTCGTGCTGGCATAATCTGATTACCTGCATAACGCATGGACCTAGTTTGTTCTTTTTCTTCTTTTGTGGGTACATATAATTCTCGGAATACCTGTTTGAAAGGTTGGCGCCACTGGCGCTCGAACAAAACAGACTGATACTGACTCCACACACCACTAACCATAAAATCATAAGGATGAGCAATCCGCAAGCTATCATCAGGATATATTACAGTCACTTCACCATCGGCAGATATTATGGAATGTCCGTCATCACCGGGGAAGCCAAACTGGTTTTCATTTTTAACAAGTATAAGACGAGAAAACATAATCCAAATAATAGGATTTTCCCTAAGCTGTGCTATCTCATCTCCAGTAAACACAGAACTATCCACCATCGAATTCTCCAACAACGTACGTCCACGAACATGCTGGTCTTTCAACTGCTTATAAACTTCACGCATCTGCTCCACATATTTTTCCTTCTTAAGTCTTGCAGGCATGCTTTGCAACCGTTTTCCCTTGCTTTCCATTACAAGCTCGGGAGCACCCTCACCTAATTCTATATAAACAGTCACACCATCAATTTCTTTCGGTGAAAGATATTCAGCCACTTCTTTTACCAAATTGGCTTCCATACTCCAAGTAAGTCGGGTTGAGTCTCCAAATCCCGCTGTGCGGGCAAGATTATCGAGTGCCAACTTTACTGCACGACTTTCGCTAGCTTGACGCTGAGCACCAAACTGCTTACTTTCTTTAAGAAATTTATTCAATAAAGTGTAACGTTGACGCAAATCTTTCATTTTGTTTCGTCCAAGAGGAATCAGTCCGAAAGCCACAACAAGATCTTTGTTACGTTTTTCCACAATCCCTTTCTGCACATCTTTCGCTTTTAAAATACCAAGAGACGCATCAGAAAGTTTACGAGCACGAGTATGACGATTTCCCTCAGAAATATATTTTGCAGCATCATAAACCACTTCAAAACGCTTCTTACCAAGCTGTTTATATACTTCACGGAACCAAACTGGATCAAATGCTCCGTCTGCAAAATCCTCAGGAGTAACAGACGTGTAACGGCTAATGTGTGATTTCACATTATCATCCAGCCTCTCACCTGTATGAGCAATAAAATAGTAAGTGGCACTTTCAAGCCCTTTCCACCCAATTGCTTCTTCTACCAACTCTAACCAGCGCGGAGAGTACATAGCAGCTTCCACAAGTCTCTCATCTGAAATTCCAGCTTCTTTAGCTTTTTCTTTCATCTGCTTTGCCGTATCATTATCAGCCGGACAACTAACATGTAGTAACCATGTAAATGTATCCCGTTTACTGTCACCTAATCCCCAAAAACCACATTTAGGCTTTTCCTTGCCAAGACCAACAAGTATTTTTATCAAATAATCAATACCTGATACTACATTAATTTTATTTGCTAGTTTAGTAACTACCGTAGGAGTATCTCCTCGCTGCAATTCTATCTCAAGAACACGATCTACGGCCTCGTTTATAAGGGTACATTGCGCAGGATTAAGCTCTGTTGTATTTTTTTTCCAAGTATATTTTTTAGTTGATTTCGGAAGGCAATCAGTGAGTGAATCCACTATGTCGGGTGACGCTTCACGACCTATCATTTCATGCCAAAAATCATGATTGGATATTAAACCCATATCCCATAAACGAAGATATTCGTATGGAACTGTTGGATTAAAATCTTTTTTATATCCAAGCTTACGATAAAACTCATATCTTACCATAAAGGAATCAACAAATAACTTGTCATCACAAGTAAATGAAGCAGACTTAAGCATTCCACAAAATCTGCAGAAAGGCCAGACATCCAGAATAGAATAATCCTCCCTAAAATAAGATAATTGACCATAATCATGTTTACCAACCATTTCTTCAGCCTTAAGGGTAGTCACAGCTTCCGATAAAATGTTCACACAAGTTCTCAAAGTATCTGGAGAGCTTGAGTATTCATATATAAGACATTTGCACACCTCTAAAGCCTGTGAATAATAAGGAAGTTTTTTTAATTCTGCAATCAAGGAGTCTTTATGGAAAGCTTTTCCTAACAAGCGTTCAAACAATGGGAAGAAAAACATATCATCTTCTTCAAAATCAATAATCGCGACTTCTAATCGAAGCATATCAGAGGGAGAATTGATTTCTTTCTCATAAAACTCCTTCCACATTTCTGGCTTAGCAAGAGCAGCCAACCCCTCTCCATAATTCTTCACTTTAGGAGAATTACCCATACGCACAGTTTCTCCCCAATAGTTTACAAACTCATAATCAGCATTTTCTTCTATGAGTTTCATAACTTTACACATAATATTTATAGCACGGTCTGGATTAGAAAAGCTTAATGCCTTTTCTATATCAAAATCTTGTAATCGTTCTACCTCCAACTGTAGTTCATCATTGGGATTATAAAGTCCAAAACCGTTTGCCGCATTATAAATATTGCCATTTGTTTTGACGGAATCAAGTATATTGTCAATAAGAACTTTCTCTTTAGATGTTGGCCGTTTAATATCTTTAACAACAGATAGTATGGACTCTACAAGTTCCATTCGTTCCCCTTTATCAATCCAATTCTTTAATATATCCAAACCAGCAAGTCTACGTTCTGCTATATTGTTAGCAAGAAGTCTATTAATAGAAACTGTAGCCTCTACGTCTGGTAGAGAAGAAAGAATTGCAATGATAGTGATGCGCATATTTGCCGCCTTCAGACGAAGAAAATCCTCCATTACAAGATAATGTTCAGGAGTTAATTTCCCATATTCATGCAACCGGCGCACAATCTCACAACAAGTATCACGAGCTTCTGTACCACGATCAGACATTCCGTTGACAGCAAATGTAACCTGCTTGGAGGTGACCGGATTCTTAAGCAAAAATCTAATTGCAGTTGCACGGTCAAAGGAATCCATATATTCCACATAATCAAGAGCACGGTCCACATACTCAGAAGAATCAAGAAGAAGTGCAACCTTAACAATCCTAATAGCAACATCACTTCGTGACAGTGTCATTGAAAGCCAAGGGAAAACATAAGGATTAAATGTTTCTGTATTTTTTACAGACTCTATCAACTTAACAAGAAGCTCAAAATCATATATGGCATCCTCACGGGATGAAAAGAACTTATCAAGCGGTGGTACAGAATCAAGATTACTATATAACCCGATATAATAATCACTGTAATTAAGATACAATGACAACGCTCCTGCAATAACAGCATGTTCATTATATCGAGAATGAATAACCTTAGAAACAAGACTACAACTCAAAGCTGGATTCTGTATAGTTTCAAGCATGAGCATTGCAGCCTCAACTCTATAAGGTGGTGCCGTATCAATTATCTTTTCTATCGGAATCCTAATATCATCAACATTAAAGAATGCCAATGACCAAAGTCCAAGATAAACCTCCATAGCATCATGGCTTTCAACAGCTTTCTCGGCTTCTCCTGAATTATTTAAATATGTGTATACCAGATTGACAAACTTATCATTAATCCTTTCTGGAGCATTCGTTTCGCCAAGTCCTGTTGTAACAGCTAATCCACGTTTTATAGCAGCGAATCGATGAAGATTATTATCCTTTATCACTTTGAGCATATAAATATAACTCTCAGGAGTGCCTTCATCCATCGTTTCCACAATTGCTTGTCGTAACCCTTCTTGTAAACTGGCAGCAAGAAGAAGTTTGCCTTCAAGCTCAAGAAGTTCTTTATTACCACTCTTCACAACAGCCCGAAGGAAATCACGACAAAGGCGTTTTGCATTATTCTCAGAAATCATGGCTTCTTTAATGTAATCAATACACTCTTTATCTCCACTCTTGATCATTGCAGTAAGCCATGCAGTTCTATCAAAAGTAATGATTGTATCCTCAATTTCTTCTTTTGTCCTACCGCCCATAAGTATCTCTAACGTTGAAAAACCGGTTGACTTTAATATAAGAAAATCCTTTAACGCCACAGCGATATTACGAATGTGGAGTCCTACATTTTTAGAACGAACAGACCGGCGAGCATACCCGGTAGTATAAGTACTATCAGCCTCTGCCTTAACAAATAGGCTCCATAATTTAAGCCATTCCTCCCCCAAAAGGAACAAGGGAATTTCTTTCAGTTCTCCATCAAACAGTTCCGCAACATTATCTATTCCAGTTTTTTCAGCAAAAGAGTTAAGATAAGACTCAAAATTATCATCTCTTCCATCATAATCTGCATATTGAAAGAATTCATTGAGCAGATTACGAACATCCTCTGTAAGATAAGCAGTTTCTTTAAACTTTTTATCCAGCAAATTCAAATAGTCTGCACAAAGGCTATTTGAAGCGTCATACCATGATATTTTCATAGATTATTTTTTATTACCAGAGTCTGCCTGCAAGCATTGTCAATCTTATTACTGTCAAGCAATCTCCTTCTGTTAATTCTATCGTTTCTTGTAAATCACCAAGGAGGGTTCCATTAAGGAACATTTTGTAAAGACCGTCCTCATAACATTGAAGCGCATTAGCCACAGCTATATCAGGATTTTCTTCTTTATTATTATAAGTAATTCCAAAAGCAATACGACCTATTTCAGCAAAATCATCAATTTCACTTGGAGACAATTTATTATTATGAATATTATCAACATCCATTGCATCAATATCTGGAACTTGTTGAACTTTTCTATTAAAAGCAACAACACAAATACGCACTATAGACTCTATAAGTTCACTAACAGTTGCAGGAACTCCTTCAATTTCCAAAACTACAGACTGTACGGAATGGCGTATACGCCCTGGCATTTTCTGTTCAAATCTCAATTTCATTTGTGTCAGCCATTTAATAATGAACGATATTTACAAATATAAAAATTATCCGATATACAACAAGACCATACAACAGTGTTATTAGACATACTTTGAAAACTCTATTGATAATTATAACATAAAACAGAAGAATATCTTATTGCTTTGTAGTACCTCTATTCACTTCAGTTGTGAGCCTTTCTAAAAATTCTAATTTGTAAGTCAAGGTAAGTCTAATAAACATCTTATTAAAAAATTAGAAGCATAAAATCCAAATGTTAAATTTCTAATTCTGATATAAAAATACATCATAATGTATGGTTATCAGAGAACTTTTTGTATATTTGGATAATTGAATTACAAAATGCGACGAGAATATGGTAATATTATTAACAATGTTGTATCAATGATTTAAAAGTTCAGAAGCATCTTGAAATATGCTAAAATCTGAATGCTTTTTCTAATCTAATACGACACATATCAATCTAAAAAAATGAAAAATACATTTCCTTTTATTCCTTCTGTGAAGGAATCGACGCAAAGTTCCTTAAATAGGGATTTGTATGCTCAAAGCATTGACTTGTATGAAGAAAAAAAGTACATTCAAGCTTTCCACACCTTATTAGATTGTCTAAATCCGGATTATCGTAAGAAGTTTGGTAACAATGACGGTACTGAGTTTCATTTGCCAAACGGTTCTATCGTTATTCATATACGTATAGAGCAAGAGGCGATGTTTATTGAAGCAGATTTTCTAAATCTGCCAGAAAAAGGACGCGTGGCTATGTTACGTCAAGTGGCAGACTTAAACATCAACAAACTTTTGTTACCACGTTTCGTTAAGATAGGTGATCGTTTGAATATGGAATATTCCTGCCGATTATCTGAAACCCACCCACACAAAATTTATGAAGTCCTACAAAATATTTGTTATATTGGAGACAAATACGACGATGAATTTTGTTCCAAGTTTCATGCAACAAGGTGTTATGAACCACAAATCACAGCTTATTCAGAAGAAACCTTAAACCAGATTTACAATGCTATCCAAACATTAGGGCACAGTACGCTTGAAGCGATAAAAGAGTATAACGGACAACGACGATATGGTTATTCCTGGAATATATTAAAGACTACCTTTTTCCAAATTTCCTATTTTGCTTGTCCGCAAGGGCAGACGTCCAATGACCTTGACAAGGCTGTTGACGACATGAACGAAGAACTTCCAGTGGCAGAGTTAGTGGCTAAAGGGACAGAATTTCTTGAAAAACTGCTTGCCATGCCCAAAGAAAAAATTCTAGAAGATATCTATTCAGTAAATATGCTCATTTCACCCAAACGTCCTTCCTCATTACAAAACATTCAAGAGAACTTTGAAGATGTATACGATGAAGCGACCGGAGCCATACAGGCTAAAGACTTTGAAAGAGCAGCCGTAAGAATTACCTGCAAATTCTATGAAGCTTATTTTTATAATGACATGCAAGACGATATTAATGCGGTACTTATGAAAGCTTTAAAAGAAGCAGGTAACAAGCCATTTGAAGAAGCTGCCAATATACTTTATAACGCAATTGACCACATTATGGAGGGTGAGTTAGAACCCGACTACAATATTTTTGATATAACAGACAATCCTGTAGCAAAGCAAATGATGGAACAGGCTTCATCCACCGCTGCCGCCATACAAGAAAAAATGACTGAAACAATGGGAACAGAGGATATACAAGCGATACAGAAAAAAATGGTAGAAGCAATGGAACGAGGAGATATGGCAGAGTATATGAAACTAGCAGGAGAACTACAACAAAAAATGATGAGTGGAATGTTTAACTTTTAATGAAAAATCTCATGGAACAGACTATTTATAATATTGTTTTTAAAGTAACACATTCTGGCGGCTCCGGCTCTTGCTTTTATTTGAAAGAGTATGACCTTTTTGTTACAAATTATCACGTGGTAGAAGGATTCCACACTGTAGCCATACATGACAATAACCGCAATCCTTATTTGGCAAAAGTCATATTGATTAATCCAACACTTGATATTGCCCTAATGGCGGTCGAACATGATTTTTCAGACTTGCCAAATCTAAATCTGGCAGCCAATGAATCACTTGCCATAAGCAATAAAATCAGAGTAGCAGGATATCCTTATGGCATGCCTTTTACCGTAACAGAGGGCACAGTATCATCCCCTAAGCAGCTGATGAATGGACAATATTACATACAAACTGATGCTGCTGTAAATCCTGGAAACTCAGGCGGACCTATTATCAATGATAAAGATGAAATCGTTGGTATAACTGTCAGCAAATTTACTGATTCGGAAGCTGACAACATGGGATTTGGTATTAGAGTTGAATCACTTCGAAAACTATTAGAATCTGTCGATAAACTTGAGCGTGACAATTTTCATGTACAATGTGACAGTTGTGATGAATTGATTACAGAAGAAGAGGAATTTTGTCCATCTTGTGGTGAAAAGCTTCCTGAAGGAGTATTTGAAGAACGTCGTCTGTCACCTTTAGGTGAATTTTGTGAAAATGCAATAGGACAAATGGGCATTAATCCTATACTGGCAAGAGATGGATATGAAGCCTGGCGCTTCCATAAAGGCAGTTCCGAAATTCGTATATTTGTTTATGACAGAAGTTATCTTTTTGCTGTTTCTCCTATAAATTTACTACCTAAAAAAGATGTTGAAAAAGTCCTGAATTATATTCTTGACACAGATTTCTCTCCTTATAAACTAGGTATTGAAGGACGACAGATTTATATTTGCTATCGTATTCATCTTTCAGACATTTCAGATGAATCTGAAGATAGAATCAAAACTGAATTAGTACATCTTGCTGAAAAAGCAGATGATATGGATAACATGATGGTTGAACAATTTGGTTGCGAATTCTCCGCATATTCCAAACAAAATAATGAATAAACTTATGGTAACTATAGATAAACTTGCAGCAATGCTTAATGGTGGAGCTTGCCCTACAGAATTTAATGACAACAAAATCACAAAATTGCTTTCTAAAGCAACTAAATTACAGACACCAAGAGTTGTAAAATTATATGCTATTCGTAATGAAGCATACGACGGTTTTTTTTATCGGGTCTTTGCCTGCCCGTTAAAAGAACAGACAATTGATGAAGAAACATTGGCTGCCATAAAAAATGACATTGATACACTGGAACTTGGACATTTACGCTTTAATGCGATTGGAGGTGAAAGTATCAGTCTGAATGTAAAAGATGAACACGGCCGCTTCACGACTAAAGACGGTGATTTAGACGCAGTGCAAAGCATCAGTAACAGATATGATGGCATTGTATTATTTACATATTCCGATGACACGCTTTCTAAGCTGGATTGCTGTACTGCATTTACTGGATATGACAGCAAATATGGATTATTATCTATCATCACCATAAAGAATAAAGATATCGGACTTGAAAGTACAATTGTAAATGATTTCAAAGATGTAAATATGACGGGAGACCCAGAAGAAGATGAAAATATACCTAAAGGCCTCAGGATGTATTATAAACTTATGCGCTATCTCCTTTATGTAGCTATCGCTGGATGTATAATTTATTGGTTATTTCTCAAATAAAATGTTATGACAAAACAAATTATAATTCTTGTTGTTATATTTTTAGCAATTAACCTTATCATTAAACTTATTCTGACTATGAAGTATAAGCAACATGTTACGCTTAGCTCTTTTTTCGCACGAATTACAAAATTATCTAATGCCTTAAAAAATAATGGAATAAGAATAGATGAAAACACACATCTTTCTGAAGAAGAATTAAGGAAATACAGCTTAGGAAATCTTTATGTCTACCAACAACAAGGTACACTAAACACATTTCAAACTGGTATTGATGTCTCTGTTCGAGAAGTCATCTTAGGTGAATATTTCGGTATTAAAGATAGAAATAGTGCTATTGAATGTTTACAATGGCTTGCACAAGCCCCTTCTCAAATGACTTTCCATTACGCTTTTACAGCATTACAAAAAGGTGGAGGTAAAGTAAGTCAAGACTGGATTTACGAAAATGAAGAGTTGAAAGAACATCCGGATTTCCGAGAAGAATGTCTAGAAAAGCTTGATAAATTAGAAGAAAAATGCCAAGATATTATCAACGACAAAGTTGCTATTTCTGAAGAAGAAATTGGACGATTAGGTGTACTTGCATGGGATGCAGGACGATTGAACTTCATTGGCAGATTGTGCTTTGAGCAAAAATACATATCTGAATCTGAATGTATGGAGTGCATTAACGCAGCATACGAAATGACTAAAAATGTTTATACTAGCTGGCATGATTATGCACACAGTTACGTTTTGGGACGAACTCTTTCTATGGGCACAACTAACATGATTGGCCTGGCAGAAGAATTGCTCACAGATTCCAAAAGCCCTTGGAGTTATATTAAATGGTAATAATTCATACAAAAAGGGGCTGTCTTACAATGAGACAGCCCCTTTTTGTATGCTAACCGCATGCAATAAAACCCATCTATAAACCTTAAATCGTTATTCAAAATGCTTTGGCGTTTCAGCTCAAACGCACTTGCGCTTTCGAGCAGAACACAAAGATGTATGAATATTTCATAAAATGAAACGGGGATTTCATAAAACGGTTCACTTGACAAAGTGACTATATCCATAAAAATTCTTTCATTTGCATAAAACAACATCACGTTTAGATGCTATGATTGAATATTTAATTGTATCCAACAATGCCCTTTTAGTCAGGGTTGCCAATAATGATATCGCTTATATCAGTTCAGATGGAAGTTACACTACCATGAAATTGATAAATGGCGAAGATTATACTTTTTCTTTTAACTTATCATCCTTTGAAAGAATTATCGAGCAACAACTAAAAAATAGTGCCAAAATGTTTATCCGTGTTGGCCGAGGATTGCTAATCAACAGTAATTTTATTTACGTTATCAATATCAACAAACAAGAACTGATTTTAGCGAATACAAGTTCTTCAGTCAAATACACACTTCATGTATCCAAAGAAGCTTTGCGAGGATTAAAATCATTAATTGAAAAAACAATTTAATACAGGTATATTATGAAAGAAGAAAATGATGTATACTTTTTGGGAAGCGAAAGGAAAACACCTCATAGAAAAAAAACAATATACATATTAGCTTCTGCGGTTATATTGCTATTCATTCTATTAGCTGGAAAATGGCTTCTGTCACAAGATAAAAAAACAACAGAAGGCAAAATGCTACAAACCATATCCGTATATCCGGAAGACCAAATAACCCGGCAACCTCGTTTTGACAAGGATAAGGACATAACAGCCTTTTACCAATGGTTCGGTCAGAATCTGAAATACCCCGAAGGTCTAGAAAACATAAAAGCAAAAGTAATTGTCCGGTTTGTAGTAAACACAGATAGCACACTTTGCGACTTTAAAGTGCTTGAAGCTCCCAAAGAAAGAGCTTTTGAAAACGCTGTAATCACATTGCTGAAAGGTTCTCCCAAATGGTCTCCCGCAGAGCTGGCCGACGGGACAAAAGTAAGAATAGAATTTACGCTACCTGTTTCTTTCCAACCTGAAAAATAAAAAAGATATGAGAATATTTATGTTTATATGCTACCTGGCAGGAATTACCATTTGTCAAGCCTCATCTATCATCTTTGAAAAAACTGATACAGCAGACTGGAAGATAATGTATGCTCAAGGAGAAATCTGCTTTCAGAAACGTCAGTTTCTGAAAGCTTTAGAGAGTTATCAACGCGCTCTGCAACTTCACTTCTCCGATACATTGGTACATGCTGTTGCAAATTGCTATTACCAAAGAGGCTATTATCAAAAGAGTATCAGGCTATATCGCGACTCTTTAAATCATGACACTTCGGAACAAAAGCTGGATTTGTTGGCCAAATGCTATGACAAACTGGAATTGCCCGATTCGGCATTGATGTATCGGCGCCAAATGGCCGAACAAAACATTGAGAATCAACCTAATGTATTGTCATTAGTACAGAATTGCCTCACGCTGGAGATACCTGATACCGCACTTTACTATTTAGAAAAATACACCGAAATTGATTCTACCGATCTAGCTATCAACAGATTGAAAGCACATGTATACTATGAGTCAGAACAATACCAGAAAGCTATTGATTTGTATCAAAAAATAAAAAAAGAAGGAGACAACCAAGCCAGTACCAACTACTATTTAGGATTGTCGTATGCACGTCGGGACAGTTTCTCACAAGCTTACGATTACTTGAGACTTGCAACAGAACAGACGCAACGAAAAAATGTGTATATCCTTTCTCAATATGGAATTGCGGCCAGCAACCTGGGATTCTTGAATGAAGGAAATGAAATCATTGATGAAGCTATCAATCTGCTGCAACCCGACAAAATGCTAATATCTTTCCTTTATGAAACCAAAGCCTCCAACTATACCTCATCACGTAAATATGAAGAAGGAATCAAGTGTCACAAAAAAGTATTGGAGTACAATCCGCGCAATTACATGAGCCTTTTTCGTTTAGGATATTTGAATCATTTAATGAAAAATACCAGTCAGGAAAAAACCTGGTTCGAAAAATTCTTACAAGCAGTTCAAAACGAAAACAAGCAAGACTTCTACAAAAAATCCATTGAATATGCAGAGGAACGTGTAAAAGCCATCAAGACAGAAGAGTTCTTCCAAGGGAAAAAGAGTGAGTAAGTATCTTTGATTTGTTATTTCTTAATTCGTTATGCAATGAAAGCCTTTCGTTGGTTTCTAAATGTTATCGTTGTATGGTCAATGCACTTAAATGCAACAGCTCAAACAATACAAGGAAGAGTCATTGACACTGATTCATGTACAGTAGATGGAGCCACCGTGATTTTGCAATCCGTTGATTCCACTTTTGTGGAAGCTTCGATTACGAACTCCGAAGGATATTTCCTATTTCACAACCCCCAAAATAATTTTCGCCTGATAATTCAACACCTTCTTTACCACACCTTTGAAAAGACTTATGCAAATATTCATGTTGGCAATATTGTATTATCTCCCAAAGACCATACATTAAAAGAGATAGTTGTAAAAGGTGAACGCCCTCTGGTAACAGTAAAAGGTGAAAGGTTAGCATATGACATTCCTCAACTGACTGCTGATAAACTGGTTACCAATGCCTATGAAGCTATCCGAAAAGTACCCGGCATCCTTGAGCAAGAAGGAACCTTAACACTGGCAGGAGCTGGTAAAATTCATCTCATATTGAATGGACATCCTTCATCCATGAGCTATGAACAAATTGTAGCGTTACTGAAAAGTACTCCGGCATCTCGATTAGAGCAAATTGAAGTAATGTACACCACTCCACCACAGTATCATGTACGTGGAGCTTCAATCAATATCCGTTTGAAAGATTATAAGAAAGGAGAAGGCGGTTTACAAGGGGAAGTATCCGGCAGCTATGTACAACAGAATGAAGCTGGAGGTGAAGGAGGTCTGTCTCTTGCATATATGAGTTCCAAACTGGATGTCGATTTTATGTATCATGTAAACAACATGTATATCCGACAAGGAAATGAGTTGCAAACCAGACACATCGTTAATGAGGAGTTATATAACATCAACCAATATACAGATGGAGACGGAAGAAAAGCCAAACATACATGGCGTTTAGGAAGTACGTATAAGTTTAACGAGAACAGCAGTTTAAGTGCAGACTATACAGCCAGTTTCACCCCTGAAAACCAAAGCGACTTACGAGCTACTGGCAATTTATTCCAATCCCAAAATATTTATACAGATAAAGTACAAATGCATAATGCATCACTCAATTATATATCAGGATTTGGCCTAAACATCGGAGCAGACTACACTAATTATAACAATAAAGAAGAACAAGCATTCTCTACTTATTCTTCGACAAATGATGTTGCCGATTTCATAAGTCAGTCGAATCAGAATATTAACCGATTGAAAATTTATACCAACCAGAAGCACTCTCTAGCCTCTTCCTGGGAAATAAATTACGGTGCCTCTTTTGCATTTGTAAGCAATCAGAATAAACAGAAATACAACCAAAGCGAATTAGAAAACCGTAACACCGATTCTAAAATTCATGAATATACCTATAACATATATAGCGGATTCAAATATCGTTTTAGCCAGAATTTAGAGGTGAGTACCTCAATAGCACTGGAGTACTACAAAATGATGGATTATAAAAAATGGGCAGTTTACCCTATGATTCAGGGGAATTATATCATTTCTCCCTCACACATCCTTCAGCTGTCTTTCAGTTCCGACAAAACCTACCCCGACTATTGGGTGTTAGGAGGTGCCACCACTTTTCTGAACAACTATCAGCTATCTGTTGGCAATACAGCCTTAAAACCATATACTAATTATTCAGGAAGCCTTACTTACATCCTCAAGCGAAAGTATATCTTCCGTTTAAGTTATAGCTACAAACCAGATTATTTTACACAAATGGTTTATCTGAACCCCTCAGAATTACAAGTTATCTATAATTTTCAGAATTGGGATTATATGAGCCAGTTCGGATTAACCTCTGTTCTTCCCTTCAAATTAGGTGAATGGTGGGATAGTCAACTTGTATTAAACTTGATGCTGAAACATGATAAAGCAGAAAGCTATTTTGACGCTCCGTTTAACAATAAGAAATGGATAGGAATTGGCATGTGGGACAACACCTTCACACTAAGCAGCAAACCGAATATCAAATTAGAATTGACCGCATTCGGACAAACAGAAGCTATCCAAGGTAGTTATATCATCAGAGCTTTAGGCGGAATAGATATGGCAATCCGTTATACACTTCCAAATGGGAATATCATGTTACAGCTAAAAGCCAATGATATTTTTGACTCTAAAAACCCACATACAAAAGTACGTAATGGAAATCAATGGTTAGACATGGCAACAAAAGAGTACGAACGGGCACTGACTGTGTCATTCAGTTACAAGTTTAAAGGATATAAAGAGACTAAAAAGCAAGATATGGATATTTCACGTTTTGGCTTTTAAGAGGCACTATAAAATATTTTGTGTAAATGGAAAATACGGGATTCAAGTTTGAGTCT
>OGPR01000829.1_pt1 | contig 28961 bp, 20 predicted proteins | sample 1552981 | NCBI WGS metagenome assembly OGPR01 (sample SAMEA2580260, study PRJEB22360) | human gut metagenome | biome: human gut; feature: human-associated habitat; material: faeces | place: Denmark | collected 2008/2010 | reverse complement strand
TTCAATCGTGTAAAGGGACAACCTTTTGTCGTTGCGAGATTAGTTGAGGAATTCACTAAAATATTGGAGGCTTAAAAGATGACAACAGAAGAAACTAAATTTCAACCGAAAGATTATAAAAGCGACCAGTACGTACGTTGGTGCCCGGGTTGTGGCGACCATGCGGTACTGAATTGCCTGCATAAGGCTATGGCCGAGGTAGGAGTGGCTCCTCACAATATGGCAGTTATCTCAGGTATCGGCTGTTCTTCCCGCTTACCTTATTATATGAATACGTATGGCTTCCATACGATCCATGGTCGTGGAGCGGCTATCGCTACCGGCGTAAAGACGGCTCGCCCGGACTTGAGCGTGTGGTTGATTACGGGTGATGGCGACTGCTTGGCTATCGGCGGTAATCATTTTATTCACGCTGTCCGTCGTAATATCGACTTGAATATCGTTCTTTTCAACAATAAGATCTATGGTTTGACGAAGGGACAGTACTCCCCGACATCCGACCGTGGTTTCGTATCCAAGAGCTCTCCGTATGGGACGGTGGAAGATCCGTTTATCCCGGCCGAGTTGGCGTTGGGTGCCCGTGGTAATTTCTTCGCCCGTACGATTGACGTGGATTTGAAGAATACGACCGAGGTATTGACGGCTTCCGCCCGTCATAAAGGCGCTTCCGTTACGGAAGTGTTGGTAAACTGCGTGATCTTTAATGATGGTATCCATAAGGGGATCGTTGATAAGGCATACCGTGCGGATCGTACGATTTTCCTTCGCCATGGCGAGAAAATGGTTTACGGCGCTAACATGGATAAAGGCCTTGTGCTAGACGGCCTAAAACTGAAATCCGTAACGATCGGACAAGATGGTTATACGATGGATGACGTATTGGTACACGACGCCCATGAGAAGGATAACACCTTGCATATGATGCTTGCCATGATGAGCGGTGATATGCCAATTGCGTTAGGCGTAATACGAGATGTGGAGGGACCGACCTATGATGAGGCTGTCCACCAGCAAATCGAGGAGGTACAAGCGAAGAATCCTACACGTAAATTACACGACCTTTTGATGAAAGGTGAGATTTGGGAGGTAAAGTAATATATTTCTGATCGGATATAAGAGAAGGCGCAAGATATTTATCCTGCGCCTTTCTTATATTTATACGCTGGATTTGTTTGTGTGGAAAAAAGTATATATCTTTGTTTCAGTCACAATAAAAGCGAATACCTATGATGACGACTTCGGAAATAGTTGAGATGCTAGCTAAAAGTATATGATTTGTAAACTCCATATTACAAATAGACTAAGGGTTTTGTTAATTGCATGGAAAAGAGTAATTATTACTGAAAAATTTCCTTAATAAGCTGTGTACGATAAAAAAAAATATTACTTTTGTACCGCGGTTAACAAGGTGGAGTCGCAGCAAGCTCCAAAAGGTCGGAAAGCCTCACCGTATCGAACTAGAGTAGAGAGAAAAGTTATATAAAGTCAATCATTTAAATTAAATTCAAGATGGCTAATTTAGATTTAAGCAAGTACGGAATTGTTGATGTGAAAGAAATCGTTCACAATCCGTCTTATGATGTTCTGTTCGCAGAAGAAACTAAACCGAGTTTGGAAGGCTTCGAGAAAGGCCAGGTAACTGAGCTAGGTGCTGTAAACGTGATGACTGGTATTTATACAGGTCGTTCTCCTAAAGATAAATTTTTCGTAAAGAATGAAGCCAGCGAAGATTCTGTGTGGTGGACTTCTGATGAATATAAGAATGATAACAAGCCTTGTTCTGAGGCTGCTTGGGCAGACTTGAAGGCTAAAGCCGTAAAAGAATTGTCTGGCAAACGTTTGTTCGTTGTCGATACATTCTGTGGCGCTAACGAGGCTACTCGTTTGAAAGTACGTTTCATCATGGAGGTTGCTTGGCAAGCTCACTTCGTAACTAATATGTTCATCCGTCCGACAGCTGAGGAATTGGCTAACTACGGCGAACCTGATTTCGTTTCTTTCAACGCAGCTAAGGCTAAAGTTGACAACTACAAAGAATTAGGCTTGAACTCTGAGACTGCTACTGTTTTCAACTTGAAGACTAAAGAGCAAGTTATCTTGAATACTTGGTACGGTGGTGAGATGAAGAAGGGTATCTTCTCTATCATGAACTACTTGAACCCGTTGCGTGGTATCGCTTCTATGCACTGCTCCGCTAACACGGATAAAGAGGGCAAGAGCTCAGCTATCTTCTTCGGTTTGTCTGGTACTGGTAAGACTACTTTGTCTACGGACCCGAAACGTTTGTTGATCGGTGACGATGAGCACGGATGGGATAACGAAGGTGTATTCAACTACGAAGGTGGTTGCTACGCTAAGGTTATCAACTTGGATAAAGAGAGCGAGCCGGATATCTACAACGCTATCAAACGTGACGCTCTTCTTGAGAACGTAACAGTTGCCGCTGATGGTAAGATCGATTTCGCTGATAAGTCAGTTACAGAGAACACTCGTGTTTCTTATCCGATCTATCACATCGAGAACATCGTTAAGCCGGTTTCTAAAGGCCCGCACGCAAAACAAGTTATCTTCTTGTCTGCTGACGCATTCGGTGTATTGCCTCCAGTATCTATCTTGACTCCGGAGCAAACTCAATACTACTTCTTGTCTGGATTTACCGCTAAATTAGCAGGTACAGAGCGTGGTATCACGGAACCGACTCCTACATTCTCCGCTTGTTTCGGTGCTGCTTTCTTGTCATTGCACCCGACAAAATACGGCGAAGAGTTGGTTAAGAAGATGGAAATGACTGGCGCTAAGGCTTACTTGGTGAACACAGGTTGGAACGGTAGCGGCAAACGTATCTCTATCAAAGATACAAGAGGTATCATCGACGCTATCCTTGATGGTTCTATCAATGAGGCTCCGACAAAGAAGATCCCGTATTTCGACTTCGAGGTTCCGACTGCATTACCGGGCGTAGATCCGAAGATCTTAGATCCTCGCGATACCTATGCTGATCCTGCTCAATGGGATGAGAAAGCGAAGGATTTGGCTGCTCGCTTCCAGAAGAACTTCGCTAAGTTCACGGGCAACGAAGCTGGTAAGGCATTGGTTGCTGCTGGTCCTCAGTTATAATTGCTTAAAAAACCTTGATCAAAAAAGGTCAAGGTTTAAAAATATCTTTATAAAAAAGCGTGGAATTGCTAATTCTGCGCTTTTTTTATGATAACTACGTTAATTTTATTATAAATGTAAAGTAGTTTTAAAAAATATTCCTACCTTTAGACCGGATTATCTGTTATAAGAAGAGCTTAAAAAGGAGTAATGATAAAAAAACTGGCACTTATTATTGGCTTTATAATTTGTTTGTCATCTTGTGGCAAGGATTATGTCTATCGGATTGAAGGGGAACTTTCTAATCTGGAAGATCAAACCGTATATGCTGTATTTGAGAAGGATAATTATAAAGTGGTTGATACGGTGGTTTGTACGAAACCCGGGCAGTTCCAGATCGATCAAAATGAAGCGGGTTTCCATTGTGTGACTATCTTCTTTGCGGATAAAGAGCATTGGGTTACGGCTTATCTGGAACCGGGAGAAACCGTAAAAATCACGGGCGACGCTAACTCTCCATTGCTATTGCAGGTAAAGGGGGGACGGACAAATGATAAGTTGACCGCTTTTAAGAAAAAAATCGCTCCTTTATTGACGGAATTGACAAATTTATCAAATTCTTTAAATAGCAAGGATTTGAACGATACGATCGAGGAGACGGATATCGCCGCTCGTTTGGCGAATGTTAATATGCAATTGAGCGAGGAAGCGATCCGGTACGTGAAAGAGAACCCGGATGAAGAGGCATCCGTTGTCTTGATTCAATCTTTTTTCTCAGATCCCGATGATACTCGTAAAATTGATGAGTTGTTGGCGTTATTGAATCCAAGGTTGAAAGACTTTTATCTGGTGAAGGAGCTGGAGCAATATAGCGCCCGTGCGAAACGTACGGCTTTGGGTGCGGAAGCCCCAGATTTCTCCGTAAGGAATATTTATGGGAATACGGTAAGTTTGGATTCTTTCCCGCAGAAATATTTATTGCTGACGTTTACCGCTCCTTGGTGTGATATGTGCCAGACAGAGGATCTATATCTGGATAAGGTAGCGATGAAATATCCGAAAGATCAGTTGGACATTCTTTTGGTTAGCTTGGACGATAATCCGGATAATCTCCGGGATGTACTGAAGAAGGATAGTATAGCGTGGAACTTGGTAACAGATTCGGCCGGACAAGCGGCTATGTTGATAGATCTGTATAACGTAAGCGTATTGCCACGCTGTTTCTTGATAGATGAGGATCATAAGATCTTGATGAAAACAGAGAATGGAATCGAGATCAAGCAAACACTGGAGAACTTGTTCGAAGACTGAGCGATTGGAAACAGGAGATTCCGGTTTTAATTTGTAATTAGTAACTCAAAATTCTTAACTATGTTAGTAAAATCTTATGCCGCTGCCGTGCAGGGGATTTCCGCTACGGTCGTTACCGTAGAAGTGAACTGTTCCAAAGGTATCCAATTCTTTTTAGTCGGTCTTCCGGACGTGGCTGTTCGTGAGAGCCATGAACGCATTATCTCGGCTCTTCAAGTATGTGGTTATAAATTCCCCCGCAATCGTATCGTTATTAATATGGCCCCCGCGGATATCCGTAAGGAAGGGTCCTCTTATGATCTGCCTTTGGCGATCGGTATTCTGGCGGCGGCAGAGCAGATAGATTCATCCAACTTATCCAAATTCGTATTGATGGGCGAGCTTTCTATGGATGGGAGCCTCCAACCGATAAAAGGGGCATTGCCTATCGCTATTAAGGCTAGGGAAGAAGGCTTTAAGGGCTTTATCTTACCCAAGCAAAACGCTTGTGAGGCTGCGGTGGTGAACGATCTGGAAGTGTATGGAGCTTCGAATATCAAAGAGGTGCTGGAGTTTATGGAGGGGAAACCTACATTGCGGCCTACGGTCATTGATACCCGTAAGGAGTTTTACGACCGCCAGCAATTGTTTGATTGCGATTTCTCCGATGTCCGGGGACAAGAGAACGTGAAGCGTGCGATGGAGGTGGCCGCAGCCGGCGGACATAATCTGATCATGGTAGGTCCTCCCGGAAGTGGCAAGTCGATGTTGGCGAAACGTCTCCCCACGATCTTGCCTCCCTTTACCTTGCATGAGTCCTTGGAAACAACTAAAATCCATTCCGTAGCCGGTAAGATAGGAGGTGGCACCTCCTTGATGGTACAACGTCCTTTTCGCTCTCCCCATCATACGATCTCTAATGTCGCTATGGTAGGAGGTGGCACTTTCCCGCAGCCGGGAGAGATCAGCTTGGCTCACAATGGTGTCCTTTTTTTGGATGAGTTGCCGGAATTTAACAGGAGTGTCTTGGAAGTCATGCGGCAGCCATTGGAAGATCGAGTGATCAATATCTCCCGTGCCCGTTTCACGGTGGAATATCCGGCCGGCTTTATGCTTGTGGCCTCCATGAATCCTTGTCCCTGCGGCTACTACAACCATCCGGACCGTCCTTGTCTCTGTTCTCCCGGAGCCGTCCAGAAATATATGAACCGCATTTCCGGCCCATTACTCGATCGTATCGATATCCAGATAGAGATTGTCCCTGTCCCTTTCGAGAAGATTTCCGAGCAACAGCCCTCAGAGCCTAGTATCGCTATCCGTGAGCGGGTCATAAAAGCCCGTGCGATCCAGGAAAGGCGTTTTGCCGCTTATGAGGGTATTTATTGTAATGCCCAGATGAACTCCAAGCTACTCCATCAGTACGCCGTTCCCGACGCTTCCGGCCTCTCCATCCTTAAAACCGCCATGCAACGTCTCTGCCTCTCCGCCCGTGCCTATGACCGTATCCTGAAAGTCTCCCGCACGATAGCCGACTTGGATAATTCGGAACATATCGAAGTCCGGCATTTGGCGGAGGCGATACAGTATAGGAGTTTGGATAGGGAGAATTGGGGGATGTGAGTATCGACTAACTATTTCTATACTCCTGTGGGCTCATGCCCACATACCGTTTGAAATACTTTCCAAAAAAAGACATATTCGTGAAATTTAGCGCATAGGCTATGTCGTGGATGGAAAGGTTCGTTGATTTCAGTTGAGCTTTAGCGTCCATGATAACCATGGAGGTTATGATCTCTATGCAAGTCTTTCCGGTAGTTTGTTTGATAATGCTGCTTAGATGCGCTTGTGTGATGCCAAGCCGCTTGGCATACCATGCAACGGATCGTTGCATGGTATAGTTTTGCATGACTAATTGAGTGAAGTTCTTGCTGATAATTTCGGCTTTAGAGAGATTGGACGTGTCTGTTGTCTTATCTTTATACATGATGCTGACTCCCATTAATATTCCGGAAAACAGGTGGTTGATGAGACTCCTGTTTAATTGCGAGACACAAAACTGATATGTCTTGATCAACAATTCGAAATAATCTCTCAATAATGATTGGGCTTCTTCTTTTAGTTTGAAAACAGGACTATCTTTTATGGCATAGTGCATATCCATGACCGATTTATTGATATTCGCTTGATTGATGAAATCAGACGAGAATCCCATGAAATAAATTTGCAGATCTCTATCCATTCTATGAATCTGGAAAATCGTACCCGGCAGAATCGTAATAAAACTCCCGGCCTCTACTTTAAATTGCGTCAGATTTATAGATGCTTCCACTTCTCCCCTTAGGCATAGCACGAATATTCCCGCCTTTAGTCGACAAGGATAATTAGCGTATAAATTCAGCAGTCCAATGTCTTTCTCCGAGAGTTTTCCTATTACCCAATCTTGTGGCAGGTCTATTTTAGGGATGTCATTTTCCATATTCTTACGTAACTTTGATGGCAAATATACGTTTTTTTGAGGATATTTTTATTTGGACTCAATCTAATAAATAGAATAATGAAGAATAAAAACAGGACAGAGGATAATCGTAAGACGCTCTGTTCTTGTTGTTGTATAAAATGGAATCTAAAAAAAAGAATAGGTAATAATAAAAATTGACCTTGTGAGATTCCTGACGAAGTCGTTCTTTTGTACACTTTTTATTAGGTAAATTAAAAAAACAGAAATCAATAAATTTTTGCATGAGAAAATTGAGGACTTTATTAGTAAAAATGGTCTGTGCCTTGGCGGGAGGCCTAATGTTGAGCGCTTGCTCCTCCGAGGAGGGAGGCTCGCAGGCTATGGGCGGAAAAGGTGCGGTAATACTAGACCTTGCCGCCGAGACGGTCTTTGATACGAAGACAAAAGCTGTCGATGAGAGTACATACCTGACGGATCGTCCCCTTGCGGATTACAAGGTGAAAATCTTGGATGCGCAAGGCCATGTGGTATCGGGCTGTGAGTGGAAATACTCGGAAAGGCCCACAGGTTTGATCGAGTTGAGCAACGGCTCTTACACGGTAGTAGCTTCTGATGGGGAAGAGTTTAACGTGAATGCCTCCACCCGTAACGGTATCTATATGTATGGCTCTAGCCGATTCGACGTGAATAGCGATAAGGTAGCGGCTGTAAGTGTGGCTTGTAAGCCGGCCTGCGGAAAGCTGGTAGTGAAATTTGGCGATACGATGGCTACTTATTTCTCTGATTACGCCGTTCATTTCTCTACCCAAGCGGCAGGCGAGAACGGTTCGATCATCTGGCCGAAGGGGGATACGGATCCTCTTTACGTGAAGCTGGCCGAGGCCGGGGAGAACGTGACGGCGACTTTCCAGTTTACCAAGAAGGCAGATGGAACGAATGCCGAGGTCAATACCTTGACCCGCGAGATGAAGTGGGGCAGCATGTGGACAATCACTGTCAATCCGAAAGTAGAGGATACCACCGGCAAGGTAGGCATCACGATTACTTTCGATGATTCCACGAACGATAAGCCTATCGATATCGAAATCCCTTCCGATTGGCTCTAATAGTTATTAGGATGTAAAACCAGTAGAACGAATTTAATGATGAATATAAAATATACGATAATGGCAGGTTGCCTTCTAGTAATGGGGCTGGCTTCCTGCGAGATGAAGAACGAGATCCTCGGGAAAGAGGATGGCTCCTCCGAGATGGGCTTACTGAATCTTGGGGTAGCTGTAGACGCGAAGAACAACGACGTGCAGACCAAGGCCGATGCTAACCCTGGAACTCCAGAGGCTATCCCATCGGTGAGCGCCACGGGATATATCGTGGAGATCAGTAACAGCACGGGCGTTTACAAAACCCTTACTTACGATCCTACGAATGCCTCCGTGGAACTTCCAGTAGACAGCTACACGATGTATGCCCATAAGCCGGGCGATCCGACAGAGACGGATCCTTACTATGGTGGAAGTACCTCTTTCGCCGTGAAGAAAGGTGAGGCTACCGATGTCACCGTTACTTGTAAGATGGAAAATACGAAGATACAGCTTGCTTATTCCACGGAAATGCAGACTTCCTTTACTAGCTGGTCGATCACGGTGAAGGCCGGTATGCGGAGCAAGGTGCTTACCTACTCTGGAACGGAGGCTTTCGTGCAACCCTCCGCTTTCTATTGGATGCTAGATGAGGGCGTAAAGGAGATAACAGTCTCTTTCGTGGGAAAGAATAAGGATAATAAGGATATACGCGAGAGCCGTGTGATCACGAAGCCCGCCTCGGCCGAGAGCTCCGACTGGCTGGGGGGCGATGCGTTGGCCATCACGATGAAGCCGGGCGCTTATGATCCGGAAAATCCGAATGGTTTGCAGGGTATCGAGATCTCCGCTGAGGTGACGTGGAATGGAGTGGAGGATTCCGTAGACGTGCCGGTGGTGGACGATGGCGGCGATGAGCCGGGGACTCCAGGCACCCCGGATGAAGGAGCACCGACTATTACGGGTGATTGCATCGGGAAGGAGATTGCGTATGTTGCCGGGGACGAAGCTCCTAATATTGCTGTCGCCATGAATGTGCCGGGTAAAATTCAAGATGTGAAAGTACAAATCGGTTCTTCAAATGATGATTTTGAAGGTGCTTTGTCAGAAATGGGTTTGACAGTAGCTGGAGGCTCTTCTTTGATTACGAATGAGATTTTGCAAGGTCTGAATCTTTTCCCTTTGCCGAAAGCAGGAGAGACCGCATATGATTTTTCACTTTCCGAAACGTTGCTTGGAATGTTAGCCAATTTTGCCGGAACTCATACTTTTCAGTTGATTGTTGAAGATCAGGCTGGCAAATCAGCCAACGCAAGTTTTAAAGTAACGATTAAAGAAACACAAGCACAATGAAACAGATATATAATATACTATTGATAGGCGCGATGTCGCTATTCCTTTTCGCCTGCCAAGGCGACGAGGAGGCGTTGCGCGAGAACGTGGGTTACCTTCGTGTAGCCTTGGAGCAAAGTACGGAGGTGAACACGAAGGCTGATTATAACTCGAAGCAAATGCGTGTGGTGATCAAGAACTCGGCTGGTGTGACGACGTTTGAGACGAATGACCATACGGTGGACTTAGTAGGTAAAGAACTTTCGTTGAAGCAAGGTGAATATACCATCGAGGCCGTTTCTTGCGGATGGGACGGCAATGCCGGAGTGGATCGCGCCTATTACACGGGCAAGACGACGGTGACGATCGAGAAAGGCAAGACAGCGACAGCCAATTTGGTTTGCTCCTTGGCGAACGTGAAGGTGACGGTGGCTTTCGAGCAGGCTTTCTTAGATAAGTTGGGCAATGGTTCCATCAAAGTGCAGGTAAAGACCGCTTCGGGCACTCTGGTGGATTTCGCCCCGAAAGGTACGAGTGTGGCCTATTTCCCGGTTTCCGACCTGACGGTGGCTTATACGGTTGTTTCCGCTGCCGGAAAAACGAGTTCTAAGGAGCTACCTATCTCGGAGGTTAGCGCAAAAGACCACTATATCTTGAATTTTAAGAATCAATCTACTGGCACGGGAAACGTAACCGTAACGGTAGATCCTTCGATGAATCTGTATACCTACGACTTTACGGTCGATCCGAATGCGAAGAGTGGTGCCACTTTGTCTGTGAGCCCATGGAGTCAGCTCGCTTATCTGGCGGCTACCGACATCACGCTTGATTCCGGCGAGCTTTCGTCTTTGAAGTTCCAGTATCGTCTAAAGGATATGGATACATGGACGGATGTGGCGACCACAGTTAATGCGGCGGCCTCTTCCGCTACGGCAACTTTGACGGGATTGACACCTGCCGCGGCTTACGAATATCAGTTGACAGACGGAGAGATCAGTATCGCCAAGGGAGAATTCACCACGGAGACGGAGGTGGCTTTGACGAATGGTAATTTTGATGAATGGTGGCGTAAAGAAGACAAAAATAACTCTCCTTGGTATGCGATCGCATCTGGAGATGCAACCTCTTTTGATACACAAAAGGGTATGTTGTTCTCTTTTTGGGATTCCGGAAATGGAGGAACTGTGATGTTGAGTAAGAATCCGACTATGCCTGAGGAAACGGAAGTTCACACGGCTAATGGTAAGGCAGCTAAATTGGCTTCTCAGTTTGTTGGTTTTGGAACGTTAGGTAAATTTGCCGCCGGCAATCTTTATACGGGACATTTCTGTAGTGCGAATATGAGCACCTATCAAGCTCGTATCAACTTCGGACAACCTTTTAATTCGCGCCCGACCCAACTGAAAGGTTGGTTTAAGTATAATCGTGGAACAACGATAGATTACCCGACAGGTGATAGTGAATATAAGACAATCCTAACAAACGAGGGGGGCGATTTATGTTCTGTTTATATCGCTTTGGTGGATAATGAGGGGTTTGAGTATGACGGTAAGAAGTTCGCTTATGAGGTGAACGGTGATTTGGCTGGTGATGACCCCGCATTATTCAAATATAAGAATGCGGTTGATTTTTCAGAAAACAACAAGGATGTGATTGCTTATGGTTGCCTGAAAAGTGAGGAAGAAAAAGGAACCGGAGAGTGGCAGGAATTTACGATCGATTTGAAGTATCGTGATCTTACCCGTACTCCGAAATATATTATCATTGTAGCTTCCGCAAGTAAATATGGTGATTATTTTACTGGAAGTAAGAGCAGTGTGATGTATGTGGATGACTTTTCGTTAATTTATGGAGACACTCCGCAGGTTCAAGAATAATTCCCTATATTCGCGAAACCCGTTTCGACCCCTCGAAATTCATTTCCTAAGACCGGGAAATGCCTTTCGAGGGCTCGAGATGCCTTCCCGGGACAAGAAAATACATTTCGAGGTCTCGAGATCCACCTCCTGAAGCGGGAAAACGGCTCTCGACTCCTCAAAATCTATTTTTGGAAACCGAAATGGGCTTTTCGACCCCTCGAACGGGTACAAACGAATAATAACCTTCAAAAAAAATCGAATTATGGGTACATTCACATTGATTCCTCCGATGTCGTTAGGTAACTTGAACAAGGCCGAGAAGCTAAGTCTGTTGAAACGCTATATGAAACTGATGCCGAGCGGCTCCGATTCCGAATCGCCGGACGAGATCTCGTTGCTAGCCGATAGCGGAGTGCCCGCGCTTAACATTTCCGCCGGACAGGTGACGCGTATGAACGGCATTATCGATGAGCTGACCGAACTGACGATGCAAGCCTCCTCCTCGGAGGAAACCCCGGAAATGCAGCAAGTGGAGGCCGATCGGGATACGGCGGGTAACTACATAGTCCGCCGCGTGCTCGATTACGCCAAGTTGCCCCTTGCCGCCGAGCGTACCGCCGCCCAACGGATGGAACCCGCCTTGCGCGGTTACCGCGACTTCGCCAACCTGCCCACGGCGCAGGAGACGGAGGTGATCAATGGCCTGCTTATCGACCTAGCGAAGCCCGAGTTCGCCGACTCGGTGGCCACTCTGCAACTGGCGCCTTACATCGCCGAGCTACGACGGCTCAACGACCGCTACGCCGAGCTGGCCGCCCTGCGCGACAAATCGAGATCGGTACGTACCGAGAACGTGACCTCCAAGGGGCTGTCCTCCGAGGCGCAAGACCTGCTGGACGATATGTGCGCACTGGCCAACGCCTCCAGCCTGTTGCAACCCTCGGAAGAGGCGCGCGTATTTGTTCGCGACGCGACTCATCTTTTCGCCCAGGTACGAACCGCCTACAAGCAACGTTCCAAGGGCACGCCCTCTGGACCCGCCGAACCCGGCACGCCGGAGCCCGGTGGAGGAGGGGATTCCGAATCTCCCGCTGAAATATGACTAGAATAGGAAAAATGAGAATAAACAAACTAATCTGCCTGGCCTTCCTCTGCGCCCTTTGCGCGGGAGAGGCTTGGGCCCAACGTGGCAAGAGAGCCATCAATCGCATCGACCGAGAAGTGCAAGAGACCGTCTTCATCCCGAAAGGTACGTGGATGGCGGGAGGAACTGTTTCCTACTCCGAGCACGATGAGGGGAATCTGAACTTCCTCGTCTTGAAGAACGTGGAGGGAAAAGGCTACAACTTCGGTGTCAGTCCCTACGTGGGTTACTTCTTCCGCGACAACATCTCCGCGGGTATGCGTTTCGCCTATCACCGAGACTACCTTGACTTGAAGAACTTCGAGTTGAATCTCGGCGAGGATTTCAACATCAGCCTCGACAACCTCTATTATCTGGAGCATAAGTACGAGGTATCCGGTTTCTTGCGCACCTATATGCCTATCGGACGCAGCAAGATATTTGGCCTGTTCAACGAGGCGCGCCTCACCTATGGATACGGTACGGGCAAGAATTCCACCGGTACGGGTGCCACCTACGACGGCTCCTACCAAACGGCGCAGAACCTGCAGATCGGTATCGCTCCCGGGATGACGGCTTTTATCACCGACTGGTCGGCCGTAGAGGTATCGGTTGGCGTGATGGGCTTCGATTTCAAGTGGATCGACCAAAAGACGAACCAGATAGAGGAGGGGCATCAGCGTGTCTCCTCCGGCAATTTCAAGATCAACCTCTTCTCGATCAACATAGGCATGACCTTCTATCTTTAATGGAGAAAATATAATTTAATGAAGATTCAACGATTGATGTTTAAAGAGAATTTACGTGCGGCCGGTCTGGTAACTTTGTTGGGACTGGCCTCGTGCGCTATTGATAACGATATTCCTTACCCACTGGTGGAGGGAACGATCAGTGAGATCGTGACTGAGGGCCTGCGTGCCTCGGAAGACGGGACGGTAGCCTCCGGCGTGGATATAGATCGCTCGGCTCACACCGTGACACTCTATGTGAACGACTCCGTGGATGTGTCACGGCTGAGACTGACGCGCCTCATCCTCGATCCGCGCGACGCGACGATCGAGCTGGACTCCGCACGATGCGACGATAAGGAGAAATTCCCTTTTCATGATTTTGCCTCGCTTGATAGCCTCTCGTTGTCGGCCAATACGCGGCTCGACCTCTCCACGCCGCTTGAGCTGAACGTCCGTACCTACCAAGATAATCCATGGACACTTACCGTACGTCAGATCGTGGATCGTACGGTAGACGTAGACGGCATGGTGGATCATTTGGTAGATCCTGTCAGCCGTGTCGCCGTGATCTACGTGAGCGCGGATCAGGATCTTTCCAACATCAAAATTCGTACGCTTAACCTTGGTGGGGCCTATGGACGTGTCACGCCCGATCCTACTACCGTGCGCGACTTTACCTATCCGCAGACTTTTTATGCGGCTCGTGCCGGTGAGGAGGTATGGCAGGAATGGAAAGTGGTGATAGAGCAAAGCGAGGGCGGTGCCTCTACCTCGTCGAGCGTCTTCCCCATGGTGACGAAAGCTACGCTTACCGGCTCTGTGCAAAGCGGCAAGACCCCGGTGGTGGAATATAAGGAACAGACGGCTTCCGCGTGGAGCACGACGGCAGACGTGAAGACCTCGGGTGCCTCTTTCACCGCTACGATCGGCGGGCTGCGGGGCGGTACAGCCTATGATTATCGCATCAGCGTAGACAATGTGCAGACGGGCAGCGGCTCGTTTACCACCGCTGGTGAGATCGCTTTGACAAATGGCGGTTTCGAGGATTGGTCGCAAGACGGCAAGCAATGGAATCCGTGGCCTTCGGGCGGAACCTCCTTCTGGGGAACCGGCAACCCGGGTGCGGCGGCTTTCATCGGTAACCTGACGACGCCTACGACCGAGAGCGTGTCAGGGAAAGCTGCCTTGCTGGAATCCAAGGACGCCGTGATCAAGCTGGGGGCCGGGAATATCTTCACGGGTGATTTCGCGTTGGACGGCACGAATGGCGTGCTGCAATTGGGCCGTCCGTTCACTTCATTCCCTACCTCCCTCAAGTTCCAATATAAATATACCTCTACCACGATCAATCGTATCGGGCAGGATGTGGGCAGTCTGGAAAACCTTCGGGGCCGTCCGGACTCTTGCCAGATATATATCGCCCTCTCGGATAAGCCGGAACCTTACGAGATCCGTACCAAGCCCTCTGTCCGGCAGGTCTTCGACAAGAACGACCGTAATATCATCGCCTATGGCGAGTTCATCAGCGGACAGTCTACCACGAGCTATAAGCAGGTTGAGATACCCTTGGAATATCGTGCGACGAATCGTACGCCCAAATATATCGTCATCGTGGCGGCGGCTAGCAAGTACGGTGATTACTTCATCGGGGGGGAAGGCAGTACCCTTTGGATAGACGAGATGGAATTGGTTTATGAATAAAAAGCATTGATATAGGATATGAGAAAGATGATACGACAGATAATGACCTTGGCCACCCTTTGCTGGATGATGGCGGGTTGCGCCGATGAGGTTATCGACCGTAATGGTGGCAAAGGGGAGGGACGTTTGCTCCTCACGAGGATCGAGGTGGAATCTGCTGTCGGCGACGTACAGACGAAGGCTTCGCTGGCGGAAGTCGTGATTCCCACCGTCTCAGATTTTACGATAACGATCGTCAGTGCCGCTACGGGTGAGACCGTGAAGACCCTGCCGCCGGGCGTGGAGGCGGGCTGTTTCCTGCCTGTGGGCGAGTACCGGGTAAAAGCGGCTTATGGCGAGGAGGCGGGCATGTCCGCTGTCCCTTATTTCTATGGCGAGAGTGATAAGGTAACGATCGTGGAGGGCGAGGTGAAATCGGTTTCCCTTACGGCTTTTTTGGCGAGTGCTGTTATTCGTCCTCAGATGGCGGATCAATTGGTGGAACAATATAATTTCTATACCTTGACTGTCTCTGAGACTGGCGGCTCGGGAGTTACGCCTTCACAGACATTGACAAACGGTGAGGACTTCTTCGTCTCAGGGGGTAAGGGTAAGACCTATAACTTGATCCTTGCCGGCCAGAATAAATTAGGCGAGACGGTCTCGCATGCTTGGAGTTACAGCGATTTAGTGAGACGTACACGCTATATCGTTCAATGCGATCCGGATCTTCCAGCCTTCACCCTTCCTGCACAAAGCGATGGCGATGTATGGAGCAAGTTCATCTACATCACGCCTATGACAGCCGATAACATGACTGCTCATAAGGCTGACATGGCCGATAAGGTGATCGCCAATGTTGTGTACGAGGCTTCTGCCGATAATGGAGAGACTTGGATCCCCTCGGACAAGACCTCTGATGGCCGCTATGTAATCAAAGGTTTGGAACCATCCAAAAACTATACGATCCGCTCCCGCTTCGGAGGCGTATTAAGCAGCAATACTCAAACGGTGACAACGGAAAGCGCACAGGGGATTGCGAATGGGGATATGGATAATTGGGAAGAAGTATGGCTAGCGAATTCTTATTCAGAAAAAGATTTCTATGACTATTATATTGGATCGAAAGAAAATCATGTATGGAATACGAACAATAGTACAACATTGAATGGCGCGACGACTCATGCAACAAGTAATGTTGGGACTTATTGGCGTTGGTGTGCGGGGACTGTTCCTGTGGATAATGGCGAGGGTAAAGCCGCAGAAGTTTCTACTTTAGCTTTTTATACAAAAAAAATTACAGGATGGAATGTAACAGCTAATTTGTGGAATCGTTCTACAGTTTATTCGTGGGTTAAAGGTAACGGTATTGCATACGCAGGAAAACTTTATACTGGTACTGATGAATATGGTATAGAACATCTTGCCAGACCTATAAGCTTATCATTTGATTGCTCATATATTCCCGTAACGAATGATAATACGGATGTTATCATAAAATTATACGATTCGGGAAAACGTGAAATCGCTTCCGCCAGACTTAATATTGCGAATGCTATTCAATCTTTAACAAAACAACAGATAAAATTGAACTATACTGATCTTATAAGTAAAGCGGCTTATATATATGTATCCTTTCAGTCTGGTTATGATATGGACATTGCAAAGATGTCTCAAGTAAACGGTAGCTATAGTTCTCCACCTTATACATGTGACCGTGTTGTCGGCAGTGTCCTTAAAATAGATAACGTAACATTGAATTATGATTATGAATAAGCGAATCCAATATATATTATCCGTCCTGTGTTTCTTGTCGCTCGTCTCTTGCACAAGCGAGGAGGAGCTTGCGCCTGCTGAAGAGCAGGGCGAGATCTGGCTATCCGTAGTCGATACCTCGAAAATCGAGATTGTTACCCGTGCCTTGTCCGGCTTTGATGTAAAGGATTTCAACGTGAGCCTTTCCCGTGGCGAGACGGTGGTTTTCTCCTCCCGTAAATATGGCGATATCGCCGGTGCTCCAATCACTTGTAGCGCTGGCTCCGGCTATCTCCTTACGGCAGAGAGTTGCACGGAGAGTGAGGCAGAGCGTACCAATAGCGGTTGGGGGCAGGCTCGTTTGGCGGGGAAAACCTCGTTTACTGTCAAACCCGTGGAGCCAACGGAAGTAACGCTGAAATGTGCCTTGGCAAACTCCTCGGTAAATGTCGAGTTCAGCGATTTTATCAAGAAAAACCTCTCGGATTACGCTATCACCCTGTACGCCGCCGACGCGTCGAGTCGTAGCTTTACCTTCAACAAGAACAACTATAGCTACAAGACCGCCTATTTCAACGTAGGTGCGGCGGGGAGGGCCTTGCAATATACCATCAGTCTCACCTTGCCCGGCGAGAAGGAACCTCATACTTATTCGAACGTTTTGACCTTGGAGCCTTCGCATAGCTATCATCTTACGGTGAAACTGGATGATGAATCCAAATCAAAAATCTCGATCGGAATTATGGTGGATGGTACGCTAGTCGAGGAAAAGACTTTCACGGAGATTATCAATCCTTATGAATAATCGGAATATGTTTGGGCATTGAAGGATGGGTGCAATCTTTCAATGCTTAAATATATATTCTCAATTTAAATTTAGATAAACGAGATTAAGGTCCCTTTCTCGGAAGTCGTAATAGCCGCCGTGTAAATCTTATCTTCGATCTTTATTATAATAATCTTCTTTTTGTCGAAGAAATTACCCTTTTCCATGATGTCAAGAGCTTTCGCCTTATGTCCCCTAGCGGTAAGCTCTTTTTTTATACCTTTTTTTATGTCTTCTTCCCATATATATTATTATTAGTGGTAAAGTTCCTAGCCTCATTAAGAGGAAACTCGCTCATAAAGGAAATTATTCTTTTCCGTCTAACCAAATTATTCCGTACCTTTGCCCCTCAAAAAGAGAACACAAGGTATGGAAAAACATTTTAAGAGAACGCTGATTACTACGGCGTTGCCGTATGCGAACGGACCGGTGCATATCGGCCATTTGGCCGGGGTATATGTGCCTGCTGATATTTATGCCCGTTACCTTCGTTTGAAGGGGGAGGAAGTGTTGATGATTGGTGGTTCGGACGAACATGGGGTACCCATCACGTTGAGAGCGAAGAAGGAGGGGATCACGCCGCAGGATGTGGTGGATCGTTACCACGGTATTATCAAGAAATCGTTCGAGGAGTTCGGTATCACGTTTGATATCTATTCTCGTACTACTTCCGCTACGCATCATCAGATGGCCTCGGATTTTTTCCGTACATTGTATGATAAAGGCGAATTCATCGAGAAAACAAGCGAGCAATACTACGATGAGGAGGCGAAGCAATTCTTGGCCGACCGTTATATCACGGGTACTTGTCCGCATTGTGGAAACGAGAAGGCGTATGGCGATCAGTGCGAGGCTTGCGGTACGTCTCTTAGCCCGACGGATTTGATCGATCCGAAATCCGCTATCAGTGGCAGCAAGCCGGTGATGCGTGAGACGAAGCATTGGTATCTGCCTTTAGACAAGTGGGAGCCGTTCTTGCGTGAATGGATATTAGAGGGACATAAGGAATGGAAGCCGAACGTATACGGACAGTGCAAGAGCTGGCTGGATATGGGACTGCAACCCCGTGCGGTGAGTCGTGATTTGGATTGGGGTATCCCTGTTCCCGTAGAAGGGGCGGAAGGAAAGGTGCTGTATGTCTGGTTCGACGCTCCGATCGGTTATATCTCTAATACGAAAGAGTTGCTGCCGGATAGCTGGGAGACTTGGTGGAAGGATCCGGAGACTAAAATGGTCCATTTCATCGGTAAAGATAATATCGTGTTCCATTGTATCGTGTTCCCTTCCATGCTGAAAGCGGAAGGTTCTTATAACTTGCCGGAGAATGTCCCCGCTAATGAGTTCTTGAACTTGGAGGGGGACAAGATCTCTACTTCCCGCAACTGGGCGGTTTGGTTGAACGAGTATCTGGTGGATATGCCGGGCAAGCAAGACGTGTTGCGCTATGTCTTGACGGCCAACGCACCGGAGACAAAGGATAATGATTTCACATGGAAAGATTTTCAGGCTCGTAATAATAATGAGTTGGTCGCTATCTTAGGGAACTTCGTGAACCGTGCGTTAGTCCTTACGGATAAGTATTTCGAGGGTAAGGTGCCGGTGGCTGGCGAGTTGACAGATTATGATCGCCAGACCTTGAAGGATTTCGCGGATGTGAAAGAGAACGTGGAACGCCTGTTGGATACCTACCACTTCCGTGACGCTCAGAAAGAGGCGATGAACCTAGCCCGTATCGGAAATAAGTATCTCGCTGATATGGAGCCTTGGAAGTTGGCGAAGACGGATATGCCTCGTGTCGCTACGATCATGAACATCGCTTTGCAGATTACGGCTAATCTGGCGATCGCTTTTGAGCCGTTCTTGCCGTTTAGCATGGAGAAACTGAATAAGATGCTGAATGTAGAGCCGTTGGGATGGAATCGCCTAGGTGCTACGGATCTATTGGAGGCCGGTCATCAATTGGGCAAGGCAGAGTTGTTGTTCGAGAAGATAGAGGATAGCGTGATCGAGGCCCAAGTGCAGAAATTATTGGATACGAAGAAAGCGAATGAGGAAGCGAATTATAAGGCGAAACCGATCCGTGAGAATATTGAGTTCGATGATTTCATGAAACTGGATATCCGTGTGGGTACGGTTCTGGAATGTGTGAAGGTTCCGAAAGCGGATAAGCTGCTTCAGTTCCGTATCGACGATGGCCTGGAGAAACGCACGATCGTGTCGGGTATCGCCCAGCATTATAAACCCGAGGAATTGGTAGGCAAGCAAGTTTGCTTCATCGCTAACTTAGCTCCCCGTAAGCTGAAAGGTATTGTTTCCGAGGGCATGATTCTCTCCGCCGAGAATTTTGATGGAAAGCTGGCCGTTATCACCCCGGAGAAAGAGGTGAAACCGGGTAGTGAGGTGAAATAATAAGGTAAACGCAATAATGAGGGGGCTATTCCGTTTTAACGACGGGATAGCCCTATTTTTTGAATGGATAAGATGCTTGAGAAACAGATACAGATGGTAGATCTGCGGAAGCAGTATGAACGTTTGCGTAGTGAGATCGATCCTGCCATGCAAACGGTGATAAATGCTTGCGCCTTTATCAATGGCCCTCAGGTGAAGGGATTTTGTAACCATTTATCAGATTATTTAGGTATTCCTTATGCGATCCCGTGCGGCAACGGTACGGATGCTTTGCAAATCTCTTTGATGGCATTAGACTTACATCCGGGCGATGAGGTGATCGTTCCTGCTTTTACATATATCGCTGCGGCTGAGGTCGCTTTGGCTCTTGGCCTAGTGCCGGTATTAGTGGATGTAGATCCCGGTACATTCAATATAGACCCGGAAAAGATAGAAGATGCCCTGTCTGAAAAGACGAGAGCTATTATTGCGGTTCATCTTTTTGGCCAGTGTTGTGATATGGAATCGATCTTGAGTATCGCTGGCCGCCATAATTTATATGTGATCGAGGATAATGCCCAATCCATCGGTGCTAATTATACCTTCTCGGATGGAACGGTAAAGAAAGCCGGTACGATCGCCTCTATAGGTACGACCTCTTTCTTCCCTTCGAAACCGTTGGCTTGTTATGGAGATGGTGGGGCGATGTTTACTTCCGACGTGCGATTGGCCGAACGCCTGCGAATGATCGCCAATCATGGGCAAAAGATGAAATATCATCATTCTTTGGTGGGCTGCAACTCCCGTTTGGATACCTTGCAGGCCGCTGTCTTAGATGTTAAGCTTCGGTATTTGGATGAATTTGCCGCCGCTCGTTGTAAAGTGGCTGCTAGATACGATGCTGCCTTTTCCGGATTGAAAACTGTACGCAAACCGCTAAAATCAGTCTTTTCATCGCATGTCTATCATCAATATACGGTACAGCTAGCTGTAGAAAAGAGGGATCAAGTACAAGCAGCGTTAAAAGAACGAGGTATTCCTTCTATGATTTATTATCCATTGCCTTTGCAGGAGCAGGAGGTGATGAGGGGTCGATGCCGGATTTCCGGGGATTTGAATGTCGCTTCTCGCTTGAGCCGATCCGTATTATCCTTGCCGATTCATACGGAGATGACAGAAGAGGAGCAGGCTTATATTATAGAATCTATAAAGAGTGTTTTATGAATAAGAAGATACGTTTCGCCGTGATCGGCTGTGGTCATATAGGTAAGCGTCATGCCGAGATGATTACCCGGGATGAAGGGGCGGAGTTGGTCGCTTTGTGTGATATCCGTCCGAAAGAGGAGCTGGGGATCGAGGCTTATGCGGTCCCTTTCGCCCGGAATATAGATGAACTATTCCGTTTGGGATTGGATATAGATGTGGTGAATATTTGTACACCCAACGGTTTACATGCCGAGATGGCGATCCAAGCGATAGAAAGCGGACATCATGTGGTCATAGAAAAGCCTATGGCCTTGACCTTGGCGGATGCCGAGAAAGTGGTTTATACCTCGCTGAGATTCCGTAAGCAGGTATTTTGCGTGATGCAAAACCGATATTCCCCGCCTTCGGTCTGGATCAAGGAGATGGTTGAGTCCGGAAAATTAGGCCAGATTTATATGGTGCAGCTGAATTGCTACTGGAACCGTGACGAACGCTACTATAAACCCGGAGGATGGCATGGCGACGCTGCCTTGGATGGTGGTACCTTATTCACCCAATTCTCCCATTTCATCGACATTATGTACTGGTTATTCGGGGATATCTGTAATATCCAGACCCGTTTCGCCGACTTCAACCACGAGAAACTGACCGCCTTTGAGGATTCCGGTTTCGTGAATTTTAATTTCGTGAACGGTGGAATGGGTAGTTTGAGCTACTCTACGGCGGTATGGGACAAGAATCTGGAAAGCAGCATGCTGATCGTGGCTGAGAATGGCAGCGTGAAAATCGGCGGTCAATATATGAATGAGGTAGAATATTGCCATATCAAGGGGCATGAAATGCCGGAATTGGCCCCTACCAACCCCGGCAATGATTATGGCCCTTACAAAGGCTCCGCCCAAAACCACAACTTCGTGATCCGTAACGTAGTCAATGTCCTTTCCGGCGCCCCCGGCGAGATCATAACGACTAACGTCTTGGAAGGTATGAAGGTGGTGGATATTATACGGAGGATTTATGCGGGGAAGGCTTGAGAATCCATTCCCAGATAGGGACTACCTCGATCGTTCTCTCTTGGACTTGGATGGTTCGTTTCTCGTCTCGGGTGATAATCATCATACGTTTAAGATGTAGGAACGCATCCGCTTGCTTTTTGTTTTATATTGGAAACAATACGGTGGATTTACGTATTGAAAGCATAAATCCACCGCGAATAGAGATTGAGATTTTAGATCTCGTCAGGGCTTTCGCTGTCTTGGCTACCCCCGCTTTGCGGTTCGGAGAGTTCCTTTTTCTCGAAATTAGTGAGTTTCTTAGCTATTCTCAAGGCCTTTCCGGGGCTAAAGACAACTTTAGGTTCTTTGATCAAACTGGTGGTAAATTCCTCGGTGGTAGGGGCTCCCGTAGAGCCTACCCCAAAACGGAAATTACCCAATTCGCCTACATTCACCCTGCGCCCTTGCGAGAGATTTCGTTTCAACACGATATTGATACGGTCGAGTACCGCCTTGACTTGGGCGGAGCCTACTCCACTTCCATCTGCCACTTCCTCAAGGAAAGTCTCGAACTCTACGAGATCCCCATAGACCACTTGCGCATACTGTTTCTTGGGTGTTTCTGTCTTGTCGTTACCCAAGTTCTTTCTCTCGATCAATCTGTACTTTACTGCCATAATTTCTAAATTTTAAAAGATGATTAAATGAATTACCTTGTTTTCTAAAACATGACAAAGGTATCGTAAGCCGTATGGGGCAAATCGGCCAGTGTCGGTTTATGTCTGTCAATGTCCGTGTATGTGCCTATTAGTCTACGAGTACCTGTTTCGCTTCCTTTAGTTCGCAAGACTAGTAAAATGTAAAAATGTACAATAAGCTATATTAGAATGGGTCTGTTTTGTATATTTCTGATTATTAGTTTATTATATCTAGTAGGTGCGAGACTTTTTAATTAGTATCAATAGAAATCCGGATTTCTATTGATACTAATTGGTGTTTTCTATTGATACTAATTCATATTTCCATACGTACTATTTGTTATTTTATACATAAAGTATGAAAAGCTTCCGGGTTTTGCCCGTTACCCAAGAGTAAATGTTTATCTTTGTGGCACTTTTACCGTAAATATCAACTTTAATTGAGATATGTGGAAAATTGTAGATAAGCTATATCGTGTATGGGTAACAAACATTGGTTTTATCTTTCTTTTGTTAGTCTTAAATTTGTTAACGGGTGCTGCCAATAATATTATACATGAAATAGGAATCTCTATTCTTACGAAACTGTTACATGGCTTTGTAAATGTTTTCTTGGTCGCGTATTTGATCGCCTTTGTTAAAGATCTATTTGAGAATCGTTGGTGGAAGATCGGTATAGTGGCTATATCGTTATTCATCTCTTTGCTATTGTGTGGGGTTGAGTTGTTTTTGCTTATAAATTTTAATACGGTGATCAATCCCTCTATGGTTTTAATATTATTAGAGACCAATGGCCAAGAGGCTGTAGAGTTCCTTCAGACATATGGTAATGTGAGATGGATCGTATTGGGGCTGGCACTCTTTATTGTCTGCGTTTTTTATAAAGGAAAGTTGAAGGATAGGATATCTTCGTGTAGATGGTTAAAGGCGGCAGCCTTGAGGTGGGTATTGCTTGTTGTCTTGTTTTTGGGGCTGTGCGCAGGTGGTTACCGGTTCGTGAAGGATTCCGGTCTGGGAAAGGGCGTGATAAGCCCTCATATGAAAACGATGTTACCTATTCAGCGTTTGTACTATAGCTATGTGATTACACTGCATGATCTAGAGCAATATGAACTTGTCTTTAAGCGGATGGGATCCGTTGACGTGGAGATACAATCGAATCACTCACATATTAGAAATATAGTTTTGATTATAGGAGAATCTTTAGGACGTAACCATATGAGTCTTTATGGTTATTCGTTGCCAACGACTCCTTCTTTGGATTCTTTATATCGGCAAGATAAGTTGTATCGATTTAGTGATGTCATTTGTCCGAGTCTGTATACTTCTGCGTCAATTCAGAAGATCATGTCTTTTTTTAATAATGAATCAACGGGGAAATGGTATGACCATGCGAATATAATTGATGTGATGAAAGCTGCTGATTATAAGACTTTCTGGATCTCCAATCAAGAGATGATCGGAGTTTATGGTAATTACGTGGCGTCACTTGGTCGTCAATGTGATGATTGTTATTTTAATAATAAGAGAAATTCTATAGATGAGAGATATGGGGATTTTGATGAAGATTTAATCGCTGTGCTTAAAAACAAGTTGCAAGATAAGAGTGAAAAAAAATTTATAGTTCTTCATTTTATGGGCTCTCATCCTCTTTACCGAAATCGCTACCCGGAACATTTTGAGATTTTTCAAGCAGATGATGAATCTATTCCGTATGGAGAGGATTCTAAAGAAATGGCAGCTCAATATGATAACACAGTCTTATATAATGATTATGTTTTAAGTGAAATCGTGAAGACGTTGGAAGATACGGAATCTATTTTGATTTATTTATCCGATCATGGCAATGAAGTATATGATGAACGGGATTATACGGGACGTTCAGAGGATAATATTTCTCGTTATATGGTAGAGGTGCCATTTCTTATATGGGAATCAGATCGCTTTAAAGCTTCGTATCCGGAAAAAGATTCTTGTATCGCTTGTGCGGTGGATAGACCTTATATGACAGACGATTTGATACATACGATCATTGATCTGGCTGATATACGTGTTGAGGAATATGATTCAACACGCAGTGTTATCAATCCATTTTATAACAAAGATTGTTCCCGTGTGATTTGTGGTTATGATTATGATGCCTACAATAAGTAAATGATTATCTTTGTGGTACTTTTACCGTAAATATCAAATGGCAGAACAATCATTAAAAGATAAGACAGCGAAAGGGCTCTTCTGGGGAGGGGTGAGCAATGGTGTGCAACAGTTGTTGGGGATGTTGTTTGGTATTTATCTGGCACGTACACTTAATGCTGAGGATTATGGATTGGTTGGGATGTTGGCGATATTTAGTGGAATTGCTAGTACGATTATTAATAGCGGCTTCTCGGTGGCCTTGACTAACAAATTGGATGCTACTCATAAGGATTATAATGCGGTGTTTTGGTTTTCCTTTGTTGTAAGCATCTGTTTGTATATTGTTCTTTTTTTTTCAGCTCCGATGATTGCGTCATTTTATGATCGTCAAGAACTGGTTAATTTATCTCGGGTAATATTTGCGAGTTTTTTGTTTTCTGGAATGGCGATTGTTCCTCATGTTATCTTATTTAAGCAATTACAAGTCAAGATACAGGCGAAGATTGATGTTTTTGCGTTGTTTTTGTCGGGTATATGCGGGGTTCTTTTGGCATTCAATGGTTTCGCTTATTGGGCATTGGCAATTCAAAGTACGGTGTATGTGGCAAGTGTATCTTTGTTGAAATGGATGGTTGTATCTTGGCGTCCTAGTCTTGATTTTTCGATCGAACCTCTGAAAGAGATGTTCCCGTTTAGTGTAAAGTTGTTCCTTACGAATATTTTCCAACAGGTCAATAATAATGTGTTTTCTGTTTTGTTGGGTAAATTATATAACGCTAATGTGTTAGGCTATTATTCGCAAGGAAATAAGTGGATGACTATGGGAGGTTCGATGTTGAACAATATGATCAATTCGGTGGCGCAACCTGTATTCGTGCAAGTGAATGATGATTTGGAACGTCAGCGGAATGTATTCCGCAAGATGGTTCGTTTCGCTGCGTTCGTGTCGTTTCCAGCTATGATGGGATTGGCTTTTATAGCTGAGGAGTTTATCTGTGCCACGATTGGCAATAAATGGTTGGAGAGTGTACCTATATTACAAATATTGTGCGTTCAAGGGGCGATAGGACCGCTTATATTGCTATATACCCAAGTTCTTGTCTCGCACGGGAAATCGGATACGTTTTTATATGCGAATGTGTTCCATGGTATATTACAATTGGCTATATTATGGCTTACTGCATCTTTTGGTATTCTTTGTATGGTTGTTGCATATGTGCTTACTTATGTATTTATGTTATTTGTGTGGCATCTTTTGGTTTATCGATTGATTCGTGTCCGTTTGGTACAATTGGCGCAAGATGTGTTACCTTATTTGGTGGTTACTTTGTTCGTCTTCTTTGTGGTATATGTCTTAACGATTAAGATTGAGAATCTATATATATTGTTACTATTGAAAATTAGTTTGTCAATTCTTTTTTATGCGTTCGCTTTATGGCGGTTGCGTTCTGTCGTATTCTTGGAAGGCGTGAATTTACTTTTAAACAAATGGAGGAAATAAAACCACATGGAGATTTACAGTATGATTAATCTTTTGATTTTTTGTTAGAATTGAGGTTATGGAAAAAGTGTCGATTATTATACCGGTTTATAATGTAGAGGAGTATTTACCTAGATGCTTAGAATCTTGTATCGCTCAGACTTATCGAAACATTGAAATCTTGGTAGTGAATGATGGTTCAAAAGACCAATCTCTCCAAATTATTCAATCCTTTCAAGAGAAAGATCCTCGTGTGATTCTTATTGATAAGGAAAACCAAGGCTTATATCGAGCTAGGATTTCTGGTGTTCAAAAAGCCTCTGGACGTTTCCTGTTCTTTTTGGATGGAGATGACTATTTACCATCTGATGCCGTAGAGTGCTTGTTGGATAAATCTGTTCTGCATTCCGTGGATTTAGTTGTGGCTAATTTTTATAAAGAAGAAAATGGAGTTGTCACCCCAATCCCGAGTTTTTTCCATGAGGAGGGTGTTTTAGAAAGAGAAGAATTCCAGAAACTGATTATCGATAATACGGGGGATAGTCTTTGCGGTAAATTGATATCAAAAACATTGTACGATACGGCCATACAATGTCCCTCTTTTACGAATGTAACATTAGGAGAGGATCAAGTTATTATGTTGCAGCTTTGTAACAATATCTCTTCAGCCTATTGCTGTTGTGGTTATTCTTATTATTATGTTCAACGTTCGTCCTCTATAATGCATGAGAGAAATAGTAGGAAATTAGCGGAACAAAATTATTATTATATAGTTGGCCTTTTTGATATGATGGCCGTAAATGCTTATAAGGTAGAAATATACCATAGGATTTTATATTGTGCTTTAAGTGCCTGTTGCCTTTATTTAAGATCAAGCTTGTTGAATGAAGATAAGACTAATCGGATTCGGGGGTATGTAAGGGATTTTTATTTAAATGATAAAATCGTTCAACGGTTTGTGCTTGACAAGAATCGATTGGTTGCGGTGATGTTGTATATAGGGTATTTTTCTCCTCGATTGGCAAAGGGTTTATCAAGAATGAGGCGTTTGTTTTCTTAAGTGTGGCTACTATATGGATGTTTCTATTATATATGTAAACTATAGAACTAGCCGATTGCTGATAGATAGTATCAACTCGGTGAAGGAAAAAACACAGGGAATCCTGTATGAGATTATTATTGTAGATAATAACTCCGGTGATGGGTCATTGGCTAAGATACAAGAAATACATCCGGACGTGATAACCATTCAGTCTGAAAAGAATGTTGGTTTTGGACGAGCGAATAATCTTGGTTTAAAAAAGGCGGATGGAAAGTATATATTCTTTTTAAATCCGGATACTCTTTTACGGAATAATGCGATAGGAGAATTATTCCGTTTTCTGGAACTTAATGTGAATGTCGGGGCTTGTGGAGGTAACCTATATGATGAAGAGGGGAACGCCACCACTTCTTTTAGTCGTAAATATCCGTCTTTTTTATGGGAGTTATTGGGAATCTTATATATACCTTCACTATGTTTTTCGTCTAGACGTTCTTTGTTTTTCAATCATGAGGGGAAGCCGATAAAGGTGGCTTCTGTTACTGGTGCGGATTTGATGGTGAGGAGGTCGGTGTTGTCTTCGATAGGGGGGTTTGATGCGGATTTCTTCATGAATTATGAGGAGACAGAATTGTGTCTCCGGATTCATCGATCGGGTTGGGATATATACTCCGTACCTTCGGCTCAAATCACACATTTGGAGGGGCGTGCCTCTTATATAAAACAGTCCCGTCTTTATTTCTTATATGAGGGACAATATATTTATTTTAGAAAGGTCTATGGTATCTTTGGGTGTCGATTGATTTTTGCCATTACGCAACTGAAGAGCTATATCCGGATTTTTCAGTTTCTTTTGTTGGGAAATCGGAAAAGATGGGCTTATTGGAAAATGAAACTGGAGACGAATATGGAGGTTTGGAACTCCGAAAAGATAAAACGCATTTTGAAATGAAAAAGAAACTTGTGGTTTTTCATCCGGCGATAGCTCCTTATCGGGTAGATTTTTTTAATTCCTTGAATAAGGAGTTTGATGCTATATTCTATTTTGAATTTGGAGATGTATTGGAGCAATCGTTCGCTCAAGACGAGTTGAGAGGGCGATTGGAGTTTGTGCCTCGCTTTCTAGCTCCGGGATTATTCGGGATTAAGAATCTTAGGACACAGGTTCTCTCGATCTTGAAGAAGGAACAGCCGGATGTGGTGTTTTGTAGTGAGTATAATATCTTGGGTTTATTATTGCTGGTTTATAAATTTCTATTCAACTGGAAATTGTCTATTTTTACGATCTGTGATGATAGCAAAGAGATTGCAGAAAGCGCAACTCTTGTGAAAAGATGTATGCGTTTTATAGCGGTTAAGCTTTACAGTGGTATTATTTTGACAAACGATGATGTGCTGTCTTGGTATGTTGAGCGTTTTCAGACACGACAGAAATTTTTGTTTTTTCCGATTATACAAAAAGATCAAGACTTTAGGTTGCTATTGGAGAATGCGTTGCCTGTTTCTAGGATATTGAAGGATACGTATCATTTGGAAGGAAGGCAAGTCTTGTTGTTTGTCGGTCGTTTAATAGATATCAAGAATTTATTCTTTTTACTGGATGCTTTCGCCTTGGTGGTAAAAAGATATCCTAAGTCTATTCTTTTATTTGTTGGTGATGGTGATCAGAGAGAGGCCTTAGAGCGACATGCGGAGAGAAATGGATTGGCTAACCACGTGATTTTCGCTGGGAAAAAGCAGGGAGAGGATCTATATGCTTGTTATAATATCGGCCAGATATTTGTGTT
>OGPR01000825.1_pt1 | contig 29047 bp, 24 predicted proteins | sample 1552981 | NCBI WGS metagenome assembly OGPR01 (sample SAMEA2580260, study PRJEB22360) | human gut metagenome | biome: human gut; feature: human-associated habitat; material: faeces | place: Denmark | collected 2008/2010 | reverse complement strand
AAAAGCCCAAGCAACAGCCCGGACAGCCGGGCCAAACCTGGGGCAGAACCGCAATAGATGCCCGCAAAGCTCCTCCCAAAATGACGCATGTGCTCCCTCCTTATCTGGCGGAGAAAACATAGCATCAGGGGTGCTGACAGGGCAATGCCCGTATTTTTGCTTTTTGCGACACATATTGCTTGACAAACGCCACTTCTGCCCGTAAACACATACCTCGCTGTCACCATCGTCTATCCGGTTAGGACGGCGGCCTCTCAAGCCGCTAAGACGGGTTCAAATCCCGTTGGTGACGCCACTCTTCACAAAAGCGCAGAAATTCGCCCAGTTGGGCGAGCCTCTGCGCTTTTGTCTTTTTCCCAGAAAGCTCTCATGCGTACCCGGGTTCCTGCCCGCGCGCATGGGGGCTTTTGCATTTTTGCGTTGTCGATCCGCAGGGCGTCTCTTCTTTACCCAAACGGGACCACCTCTGCCTTGCGCTGCGGGTGACCAGCTATCAGGGCAACAAGGTTATGGAAGAGTCGGGACATTAACACGAGCGGAATGAGGATGCACACGAGACAGGATTTCATCGCGCTTGCCGGAATAGGCCACCATGTCCAGCTCATAAGAGACCTGGCAGTTGAGCCAGAACTCCGCGCTGTTGCCAAAGTAAGCGGCCAGACGCACCGCCGTGTCGGCGGAGATGCCGCGCTTTTCGGCGATAATGCCCTGGATGCGGCTCTGTGGCATGCCGGTGTCCAGCGCAAGGCGGGTCTGGCTTATGCCCATGGGCTTCAAAAATTCTTCATTCAAAATTTCGCCCGGATGCACGGGCAGCATGCGGTCAGTCATGGCGTTCTCCTAGTGATAGTCGACGATTTCAACGGAGTAGGCGTTCCCGTCTTTCCAGACGAAGCATATCCGCCATTGGCTGTTGATGTCCGGCCCGGTTTCCTTTGAGAATTTCCAACCTGTTTCCGGGAGGAACACGCAAGTCGTTCAGCGAAACGGCGTTGTGCAGGACTTTGAGCTTACGCATGGCAACGCGCTGGATGTCCGGCGGCAGGCCAGCGACATGCATCCCCTGGAACAAATCCTCCGCCCGGCCGTCTTTATAGCTCATTATCATGACAACAACGTAACACTAAAAAGATGTTACTTCAAGCGTATAATTCGGACAGGGGCGGTCCCGGTTGTCCGGACAGCCAATAGCGCTTTGTTAGCTAGTTGTTTTACCTGGGGTAGTCTTGATTAGATCTGACAGTAACCCTTGAAAAAAGGCTCACGGGTCTTTGTGAGACACCGTGAGCCTTGGTGAAATTGGGGGTTGGTGGAGGCGGCATCCACCTAAAAATATGATTAACTAGTTATAATAAAAGAAATAAAATTTTTATTCATATTTACTTACTCAAATTCGTACTCAAATGAAAAATTTTTCTATTTGGTAGCGTGATACGGACCTGAGTTCGATGGCGTGATCACCCGGTCAAAGAGATCTGCTGTCTTTTGGGGGAGAAAATGCGCGAACGATTCTTGATATTCTCTAGACAGTTATTCGCGTTCTAACATGTATAACCTTCATATAGGAGTTGATAATGGCAGATCAGAAAATCGGCAGAGATGCAGGCTCAGGCAAATTCATCCCGGTTAAAGAAGCTGAAAAAAGACCTAAAACTACTGTGATTGAGACTAGTAAGAAGGATCGGAAAAAGAGCGGAAAAAAATGAGATTGGAGGCAGGGACTTGAGAAATCGAGTCCCATTTTTATTTCGGACCTTGCCAAGTCAATTGGAAGTATGTATTCTCTAAGCATACATAAGGATACATAAGAACATGCAAGGGAGTACGTATGCAACCAACGACAACGACAATCCGGCTCGACCCGGAAATACGCGTCCAACTGGATACAATGGCCGAGCAGATGGACAGGCCTCGCGCCTGGATAATCAAGGAAGCCATTGCCCAATACCTTGAGCGTGAGACATGGTATCTCGCCGGAGTACAAAAGGGAATAGATGATGCGGACGCGGGCCGGGTAATCAGTCATGAAGAAATGGGAGCGCGGCTAAAGGCGAAGGGCTTCAATGTCGCCCCGTAGCCCACTGATAATTCACTGGACTGAAGCCGCTGCGAAAGACATGGACGGCATAACTGACTATCTATTTGGCGAAGGCTTGGCTTTTGACGCGGTAGAGGACTATGTGAAGCGCATTTACAGCGCACCCCACCACCTCGCCACGCTTCCGGGTGCAGGCAAGCCGGGGAGAGTACCCAGCACCAGAGAATGGCTCGTCAAAGACACGCCATATGCACTTATTTATCGCGTACTGGCTGATAGAGTGCAGATTTTGCGCGTTATGCACGGTAGCCACCAGTTTCCAGAGCAATAAACCCGCCATGAAGCTCGCACAGGTGTCTTAGGCTCTACTTGTAACTGCTCCTAAAAATGGGAGGATTACCGAAGTTTCTGGAATTCATTTCTACTCAAATTCTTATCAAGGCAATTGAGTACAAAGGCACTTTGGGCCGGATTCTGTCGGACAAAGAGAAAGGCCAAAACCCTTTATTTGCAAGGTGTTTTGGCCTTTTCTGTCCATCGTTGGACTGAGCTGTTGGTGGAGGGAACGACGACCTACCGCAAAACAGTCTCAAAGCCCGCGCTCCTCGTAACTCCTTGATAATAAACGCCGAAGTCATCTTGCACAACCATTTCCCGACAGCCATACCAGAGAAACGATTTTCTCCCCTGATTTCCCGGCACCGGACGAGGGTGACGGGTTTGCAGTAAAACCGGATACCTGGCGTTTCACCGCAACAAATTCGAATCCGGTTTTCGGACGCCGGTTCGGTTCCCAAACCGGAATCGAATTGGCCCGGGCATCACCCCTTCGGCGGATACGGATCGTTCCCGTGGCTGTCCTTGTTCTGGATCTTCCCGTCTTTGCCGTGGATGTAGAACTCGGTGCCTTGGTTCTGGCTGATCTTGCGTCCGGCATCGACGGCATCCTGCTTTTTGTCGAAATGGCCGCTGCTACGGGTTGCGCCATCTTTTTTGACATCCCAACCGCCGTCGGCGTTGGGCACAACATGATGTGATCCTGGTTTCTTTGGCATGGTCGCCTCCTATTTACTTGTGAAAATTTCCCGACGAGATTTGCAGTATGTACAACAGCCACGAATCGGTCCTGAGGAGAATGGCCCTGAGCTGCTCATCGGTCAGCTCTGTTTCCAATTCGTGGACCCGGTTGAACAGCTCGATCAGCTTCACCAGCGCCCGGGTATCGTGTATCAGGAAGTCGGTCAGAGGATCGTTGTTCAGCTCCCGGCAGACATAAAGTACCCTGGCTCGACGAGTAGGCTTGCCGTCATGTAGCAGGTCCTTCTGATTGGACACTGCCGGAATCCACGCTGCGACCAGATCATCGGGGGCCAATCGCCTGAGCAGATGGTTCCACAGCTCCCTGAGCGAGCTCAGAATGTGCCTGGCCCGGTCGGCATTGTTACCATACAGGGCATCCCGAGCGCCGATGTACGGCCGAGCAAGCCCTGGATCGACCTGCTGCAGAAGAGCGATGCAGCCCGATGTTTCCAGCTCTGCTTCGGCGACAAGCTGAATTTCCGTTTCGGCCTCGTCCTCATCCCAGTCGTCCCAGGGGCGAAGGGTCTCGAGCGCGAAGCTGGTGGTGTAGATCTCACGAGTAGCCCCCGGCAAAACGAAGGCAGGCAGCCGCGTGATGTCCGAGATCTCCCGTAGAGACTCAGCCAAACCCCCATACGATGCTGCCACATGTGCTATTGAGCTCTCGAGCCCCGCGATGACCGGCATCTCGATCTGGAAACGACCCCTTATCGCCTCGAAATCGATGCCCGCCATGAGACGTTCCGTGGCGGCAAGCCGCAGGGAAGTATCACACAGGGCCAGCTTGGCGGAGGCTTGAAGCTGTGAAATGTGCGAGAAGTCATGCTGGACGGGCCTGATCGTATCAAGCCATGACTGATGTGCAGCCGAAAGGCTCTCGGCAATACGGCTTGTCGCGGTGGCTTGCTTTATCAAATCCTGCCAGTGTTGATTGGCACTGACAATCTCCTGTATCCGGGCCGCTGCTCCAGTCTGTTCAAGGGCGCGACTGATTTCCAACTGCTGCCGACGGATTGGTTCCAGCGTGCGCTCCATCTGCTCGATCACGCTCAGATAGGACGGCTTGGCCAGCTTGTTGATGGCCTCCATGTCGTGATGGAGTTTGGCGAGGGCAGTTTTGGCTGTTTTGATGTCGTCATCAGTCATGCGTTAGCCAGTGCTCCCCAAGCAAAATATTCGTATTTTGGGGGCGATTGATCGCCAGCATTGCTGAAATACAGCCGACAATTTTCAAGATCACCCCAAAAAAAATGCTGGTTATATGTGTCGGGATAAAAGTTTCTAAAAACGAATTTGATGAATCGATTAAAGCAGACGGGAGAATCAACAAATAACCTACATTTGCCGCTCTGCATGTGCAAATGGCTGGCAGGGTGCTCATCTGCTGCGTTCTTTACGTCGAAATCAAAACGAACAGGTGATCGCATCTGAATCTGTTCATGCCAACCGTTCGAGTCAGCGTAAAGATCGAATATGTCCAGCACGCCACCGAGCTCAAGATCACTTGCCTCGATGAGGAAAGGCGATGGCCACCAGAGGAGCGAATGACTGACAAGAAGGTCGTCTTCAAAAGAATAGGCAGCCCTTACCATTGCGCCATCAAACAATAAACATGTGTACGCGCCGGTCTCAACAATCCCTCGATATTGTGCAATTTTCCCAAAACTCGGTTCGCAATTGTGTCTGCCGGGGACGTGATTGGGCCATGTGATATTTATTTCTCCACTCCTTTCCTGATAGACAGGATAGTTGTGGAATATCGTTAGCCCATTTTCCGTCAGAATATCCAGCGTGTTCTGAATGCTTTGGAAGAAGCGTTTTGGATTATTCCTCATCCCAATCGTCCCCAGGAGATTCGTTCCTTTTCGCGATTTCAATAAGAGACTTGAGCTCCGGCATCATTTCCGGATTGATGACCCCGGAATCGATAAGTTCTTTGATTTCCTTGATGCTTCGAATCGCCTTGGAGATCTTCCCCTTTTCCTCAACAGTCCTGTCTCTGTTTATCAGTCGAATGTTTTTCAGCTCATCTTGTGTCGGCACCTTGAAAGCAAGCTTGTATTCATTCTCCCTGACGCTGGCAATTTCGGTTTCGAGTATTTCCATTTCATCACCGACGCCACAGATGCGGACCCATGCCCTTGATCTGGTTATGGCAGTAAAGAGGACATTCCGAAGCCTGATCATCTCCAGGCCGGAGGCGCACCACTCTGAATTTACAATGTAGACCATGGGGGCTTCGTTCCCCTTGGCTCTGTAAATACTGGCCGCCGTGATGGAGTTTGCTCGGGTAAATGTATCTCTGTCGGTGGACACACCTGCTAAATGGGCATTCAAGCCTCGCCTTGTCAGGGATTGGTTAAATGTCTGGAACTGCTGTTTTGATGTGTATGCGTTTGGAAAAATCACCAGCACATCATCAGGGTCCATCTCGTCCTCGGAAATATTCTTATGAATTTCAGAGGCGATCCACTCATATTGATCGATTCTGTTTTCGAATCGTTTTGCAACGACTGCATCCTCGGGAGTGATAAGATCTTTGAAATACGAAGGGAATGAATCTGCTTTCCGCTTCAGAATTACTTGGTTGTTGAATTGCAGTGTACCGGAATCGACTGTGTATCCGATTTCTTTCCAAAGGTCTAAATCGTCGAATAGTTGCACCAATCCGGCAGAACGATAGATTCCAAAACCGAGCGCATGCGCCAAGGTCAAAGCCCATGGCGTATTTCGATAACAAACAGGAAGAATGATGTCTTGCTGCGCCTCGTTTTCGTTGTTGTTGACAGAAACCAAGGGGTTGCCGTTCTTGTCTTTTCCAAACAACTGATCAACTGGCGACATGAATGTATTGCTTAGGTTCTGCAATTCATCATAGGCCCAAACAATTCTCTTTGGCTGTTTTGTTGCCGCATAAACCATACGGAAAAATGGGATGGGCAAATCCTGAGCCTCATCAATCAGTATGGCGTCGTATATAGGCTCAAAGGTGGCTTGTGAAATGTAAGAGGTTATCTCGCTGCAGATTCCCTCAAAAGCACCTGAAGAACCATACTTGCTCTTAGCCGAGGCATAGTTGACCGGCACTACGTTTAACGAATCAGCAATGTCAGAATAAACGCCGGGTTCTCCCGATGAACCCCATGCATGCAATATGCGCAGGCGATCCCAGTTCGGCTTGTCTCCGGAATGTTCCAAAGTAAAGCGTTCAATTAGATCTTTGAACTGCTGACTTAATGACCTGGTGTGGAACGTAACAACGATGTTCCAGTCGGGATGCTGTGCATGGAGATATGCCGCCTTCAGAGCCAGCACAACTGTTTTCCCGGAACCTGCTAAACCCCGAACCCGTTGAGGGCCATCTGGAACTTCAATCGCAGCCTTTTTCTGCCATTGGTCGAGATTCGCGATTTCTTTTTCGATTACTTTTAGAATCGCGCCCTTTGAGTTTGGCTTCTGCACGTTTTCTCGTTTTTTTGCAGGCTTTATAGTTGTGACCCGCTGAACGGCAGCGCATAAGGGGCGGAAATAATCAGGCTCAACTCCAGAACACATCGCAAGTACATCGCCCAAAGACCCTGGCCCTGCAAACCGGTATTGGTCAACGCTTTCCGGGATGTTGTGATCGGTTGGATAAAAGGAAACAACATTCGGAGAAAAGGCGAGATTCCTGCCCTTTCTTAGGGTTTCGTGTTTTTTGAGATTCCCTTCGATTAGATAAAATATCTGGTCTTGGGCGTCTTTGACGGAATCAATTTGATCTTGCTGGTTTGGGCAATTGAACGCTACGAGTCCATACGCTTGTGAAACCAGAAGTGCTTCAATCGTATGACTTGAGTCCGCTGAGGCAATAATTGGGTAGCCTGCGTACAAAGTGCCTTGCGCACCGATATTTTTTAGCGCCGCAATCAGCGACTGGATTGCAACGTTGTTTCGTATCGTTCCTCTGACAATTTCAAGAGACATATCCATCTCCTTCGTAATTCTGTTCGGCGGTTATGTTCATTTTTGTTGATCCTTCAATTTCAACAGCTCATCGTCCAGTCCATAGCGAACCACGTCGATCCGGTCGCTGCGTTGGGATACAAAATCACCGGTCATCACGGGGAGCTGGAATGGGAAGAATGCCGGGTTGTTCAGGAGCAGCCCCAATGCGCCCTTGGCCTCCGGGGTGGCCAGGAGTGCGGACTCGAACATCAGGATGGCCAGGTTTGGCTCGGCAATGCTCACCGGGGCGGCTTTCTCATAGCAGCCTTTGGCCTCGGAATCCTTCAGGGCTCCCCAGGCGACAAAGGAGCGGATGACGAACCGGGCATAGCGGCTGACGGTTTGCCGGTCGCCATACTGTTCCTTCAGGCGGTTGATGATCTGCGTCTGGGTCACCTGGTCCTGCAAGGCCAGCAGACGGCCGGTCTGGCGGGCCACGTTGAACCAGAACGGATAGACCGCCGAGATCATCCCCCAGTGGACCGCCAGGGCCATGGACGGGTTTTCCCGCAGAAACGCCAGCGAGGCGTCCCGAAACGGGATCAACTCGGGGTCAGGAGAGACCCAGATCTTCATCAGGTTGTTGACCACGAAGGTCCGGGTCTGATCGCTTCGTTCGCCCTCTGAGCCATTGCCTTTTCTGTCCGCGAGGAACTCGTGCAGCTCCTGGCGGATGGTTTTGGCGTCGAGTCCTGCCAGCAGCAGATTGGCTGCCTTCTGCATCCACTCGAAACGGATCGCCTGCTTGATGCCGATGGCTTCATGTCGTTTACCCATCACCGTGTTCTCCTTTCAAACTTCACAAGGGGCACGATGACTTCTTCGATGGCTACACCGCCGTGACCTACGATGGCATCTCCCGGATTCACGAATGCGTCGCGGCCACCGGCCACCAGGGGGAAATAATCTGCGGGCAACCCGACCGGCTGCCACTCGTGGGCAAACGGGAAGGCCCCAGCAACCTGAGCGCGAAGTTCCGGCGTGGGATAGACACGAACACGCTCGCCGCGAGTTTCGGCAATCACACCCTCAGATGGGCGGCCTTTGCCGTCGCATTGAATGTTGCCATGATCGGCCGTCAGCCAGACCTCATAGCCGTATTCCAACAGTTGGCCGACCATCGCGGAAAGAAATCCTGCATGGCACCACTGCTTGATCTGGTTGTGCATCCCGGCCGAACCGAGTTGCATGCCGTGCATGATCTTGTCGACCTTGTCCACGACCAGCCCCACCACCTTGGTCTTCCCGGGGTGGATTGTGGAGTCGAGGATGCCCGCAGCATCACCGTCGCCAAGGCCGCGCTGGTAAGCGACATCGAGCCGGGACAGGCCATGGCCTTCCCAGAACTGCTTCCAGAGTTTCTCTTCGCTGTTGGTCGAGTTGATGGATGACGGGAAATAGAGCGGCGGCTTGCCCGAGAAGATCGACTGCCGCGATACCGAGGTCAGCGTCGGAATCCAGGCGAAGGTCGCGGATTCGCGCATCACAAGATTGGCATCTTGTTTTTGCAGAAGCTGCCGAATGGTCACCCACTGGTCCAGGGCCAGGCCATCGACCACGATCAGCGCGGCACGGCTGCTTCCGGAGTCCTCGATATCCCGAGCCAGGCGGCGCGGCACGTGGTGGAGCATGGCCGGATTGGTCGGCGGTAGGTTGATCAGACTGGAGTAGTGGTCAGCCAGCCAACCGGCAAAGGTCGTGTTCAGTGCATCGCCAATTTCCCTGAGACGGGTCTGATGCTCGGTGCTTTTGCCGCAATGAACCAGCGCAGAGAGTTCGGCCCATTTCAATGCGAAGGCAGTCCAATCAGAGTAACGCGCTTCCGCAGTGGGCAGCTCCTTCTCGACAAGGTCAAACAGGCGGGAAATCCGCAGCTCGTCATCGTCCACGCCGGAGGTGGAGATGCCGCTTCGTACCCACGACCCGGCGTCCACTTCAATGTCCTTGGCCTCAACCGGGGTGAGTTTCCCTTCCAGGAGCAAGTTGTCGATGTAGACCTTGATGTCCTGATGGTCGAACGGCAGACGGTCAGGGCCGGGATACTTGAGGCCGTATTCCGGCGAATCTTCCCGTACCTGATTGACGCTACCGAGCCTGGAAAGGAAGAGCGGCCAGCGTTCCTGCAAAAAGGCGAAGAAGGCTTCATCGTCCGGAACGATCTCGGAAAGCGGCCAGGCTTTGAACCCATCATGGCCTTTCAGAACCTGGATGAGCCGCTCAGCCAGCATCAGCGGGATTTGGAGCTTGCCGTAGTGCAGGCGGAGCAAGGCGCGAAGCAGCTCCACCTCGCCCCCAATCAGTTCCGCCGCAATGCCGAACACATGACGGAGAATGAAATCCTTGGTGGCGTTGTCGCCCATGCGATCCGGCGGCGACTTACGCTGGGCCTCAAAAAGCGAATCCAGCAAGCTCCGGTCGAGCTTCTCGATGACCGGGTAGCTCAGATTGGGAAAGAGATCCCCCAGGTTGAACGACAGCTTCCGACCCGCCTGGAGCAGATCGTATGGCAGGGACTCCAGCTCCGCATTCTGCAAGCGAAGGACCACCACCAGATCGGTGTGCTCGCCTCGGTCCCAGATCGAACGGTACTTGGACTCATAGGCGTATCTGAATTCGACCGGGTCACTGAACTCGATCAGGTCGAACCCGCGCCCGCGAAGTTCCAAGGCCAGCTTTTCCTCGGTCAGCAGGCAATCCGGGTCCGCGACCAGGGTCAGTTTGCTGACGTTGGGCACAAAGTCGTTCAGGATGGCGTCTCGCCAACTACTCATTGAGCGCCTCCCTTGATGATTCGCAGCATCAGCAGCGGCCGGATTTCCGGCACGATCTGCCTTGCCGATTGCAGTTCATGCCGCCACTCGGCTTCGTCCGCATCGCAACGGGACAACCTGAATTGCCGTACCTCCGGCAATCCAACCCGCTCGATGGCCTTGCGGCGCGAGGCAAAGGAGACGATTCCGCGTTCCTCCTCGCGAGCCACAGAGGCGAGGTGTGCCTGCTGCAGGGCGTCGAACAGCTCCTGTCCGGCCTGTTCGGCAGCAATCTGCAAGCTCTCATGGGCGGTAATGGATTCATCCTGGCAAAGGGATGCCTGCACCTGGGCTTCAGCGGTCTGCAGCGCATCCCAGATATGCCGGGCCGTGGGCAGAAACAGTTTACCTTCCTCGCTTACGAACACACTGACATAGCCCCGCCGCACCATGGGAATGCGCAGGAGTTGTGTCTTCTGGTGCATCCCGGCCTGAAGGCGGATCTCAAAGAGTCCCCAGAGTCCGGAGATGCTGGCTGGCAACCCGCTCACGCTTACACAAGGCAATGGCTGGCCAGCCGCGATCTGCGGCAGGTTCAAGGCCAGCCCACGGACACGACTGTTTTCAAGATTGAGCAGGGTTGCATCGGTCAGACGATCCGCTTCCCGGGCGTTGAACACAGCTTTGCGGTGTTCCTGGCCGTCCGGCCAATTCAGGTCCCACCAGGAACGTTTACGGCTGGCCACACCGCCGTGCGAGTTGAGGTAGCCCACCGTCATCCGCTCCACCCAGTGAGGCAGCGGATGGGAACGCAGACGCTCAGCCGCCTGCACATCCGGCTCCTCGGAGATGCCATAAATGGCGGAGGCCTCGCGCACCTGCTGAATCTCATCGCGAAGCCGAGCCACCGTTTGATCGACGGAGGTTTCGATCCCGTCAGGATTGAGGATGGCCGAGGCGAACACATCCTCGAACAGCTCACCGGCTTGGGCGGAGTCGAGTACGTCGCCAGTCTTGTCGATGCCGAACTCGTCGAAGATTACTGAAAGCTTCTGCTCCAGCACTTCGCGGACCCGGAACTCGACCGAGTCCTCAAACACGAAGTTGATTGCCCGCACCTTCTTGGGCTGGCCGATACGGTCCACACGGCCGATCCGCTGTTCCAGCCGCATCGGATTCCAGGGGATGTCGTAATTGATGATGACGTGGGCGAACTGCAGGTTCAGGCCCTCACCACCCGCGTCGGTGGAAACCAGCACGCGGTGCGATTTGCGGAAGGCGTCCTGGGCCTGCTTGCGTTCCTCCATATCCATGGAGCCGTTCAGGGTGACGACCGATATGCCCCGAGCTTCCAGAAACTCCTTCAGCATCTGCTGGGTGGGCACGAATTCGGTGAAGATCAACACCTTCAGGTCCGGCTCGTTTTCCTCGGCCTGCAGTTCGTAGACCCACTCGATCAACGCCTCGGCCTTGGCATCCGGTCCAGCCTGTTCGCAGCGAACCGCCGCATCGAGCAGGGTCTCCACATGACTGCCTTCGCTCTGCAGAGCCGACACGTGTGATTTCAGCAGCTCATCGAGCAGCTCTTGGCCGTCCATGTCGTATACATCGGCCATTTCATCGTCTGGGCTTTCCGATCCCTCCGCACCATTTTCCAGCTCCGCCAGGCGCAGGCTGGCTTGCTGTTCGCCTTCCTTGAGTGCGGCGAGTCGCCGTTCCAGCGTGGTGCGGATCGCCCGGGTGCTGGAGACCACCAGGCGCTGCATCAGGATCATCAAAAAGCCGATGTGGCGCTTCTTCTCGCGCAGGGCCTGGTTGTAGCCCTCGCGCACGTAGTCGGTCACTGCCTCGTAGAGGAGCTGCTGCAGGTGATGACGGCTCTCCCAGGCTACCGGGGCCATCTGCGTCCGCCGGGGTTTGAAGAGCGGCTTGCCGTCGGCATCAATGGCCTTGCGCTTCTCGGTGCGGATGACATACGGGGCCACCCGCTCACGGGAGACGCTGTCCATATCCGGAAAGGCGTCGTCATCCAGCAGGTTCATCAGGCGATGGAAAGCATCAGTCTTCCCCTGGTGGGGTGTAGCCGAAAGCAACAGCACATAGGGCGCGGCCTCCGCCAGGCCCTTGCCGAGTTTGTAGCGGGCGACCTGATCGGTGCTGCCGCCCAGGCGGTGCGCTTCGTCCACCACCACCAGATCCCAACCGGCGGTAATCAAATCCTCGAACCGGCTGCGGTTGTATTCGGCAACGCGCTCGGCGGTCCAGCCGCGCCGTTTGTCCATGGGCTTGACCGAATCCAGAGAGACGATGACCTGATCGAACATTGACCAGGCTGAGTTCCGCTGGTCAGCCCCTGGAGCCAGACGCTGTAAGGTGCCGATGTCGTCGCCCAGCACGAGCTGGAACTGCTCGTTGAAGTGGGTCTGCATTTCCGCCACCCACTGGGTAGCGATGCCTTTGGGAGAGACAACCAGAATTCGCCGAACCAGCCCGCGCAGCTTGAGCTCGCGCATGACCAGACCGGCCTCGATGGTCTTGCCGAGGCCCACCTCATCGGCCAGCAAGTAGCGCACGCGGTCGCCGGAGATGGCCCGTGACAAGGCGTGGATCTGGTGCGGCAGTGGAATGACGTTGGACTCCATGGGAGCCAGCAGCACATGACCGTCGGTGGCACTGGTGGAGCCTTCAAGCACCTCGGCCACCTTGGCTGCGGCGGCCACATAGGCAATGCGCCCGGCCTCGATCTCCGGCCGCAGGTCGGCACTCAGCGGCCGCAAAGCGGAGCGGGGCACGCGCACCACCGCGTCCTGGTTCGGTAACCAGACACGGCACACCGTCTGCCCCCACAAGGTCTGTTCTTCGATGACCTTGCAGGCGCTGTTATGAACGGTGCTGTATTGCCATATGGAGCTATTCATCCTCGACTAGCTCCTCAGGTTCTATATCAGGCAGGATTAACGAAGAAATTACTGGAAGGTGGCCTCCATGCTGAGTACGGATCAGGTCAATTTGACCAACAAATGTTCGGAATGCCGACCCTTTTTCATCAAACCAGACAACATTTTGGTCACCATCAATGATCCCCTTTATGGCCGCTTCAAATTCGGAGGGGAGCATGGAAGGATTGGAGGAAATCAGACTATTTGCCGCATCAAATATCTGAACAAGGTCATCAGGGAAATCTTCAGAGCACTCTTCGAAAAAACGCTCAGACTTTTTGAGGAGGCAAACTTTTAGAGTATCTGACCAATCAGAGCACCTTAAGAAGAGGTCGCTTACGTTTTCCTCCCGCCAATCGCTCTCAATGAGTTCATCAACGAATCGCGTGATCTCCTCCGATTCTTGCATGAAGAGATCACCAGATACCAACCATGCAACGCCCTTGAAAATCTGTTGCCGATGTTGATCGTCCTTCATTGCCTCTGTAATAAGCGACAATATTTCTGATCTTCTACGGAAGATCAAAACCGGGTGTTGAGAGATGTGTTCAGCAATAAGCGAAAAGCGCTCTTTAAATAAATCTTGGTCTTCAACCTCAAAATCGCATAAGGCGCATAGGTTTCCATAGGAACCAAATTCGAACGAATCGATTCTCCCCGTTTTGAGCGCGTCTCTTAGATGAGCCTTCGCCTGACTTCTGGAATGGCCATCCCAAAGATTATCTCTCTCATCAATTCCCACGAAAACTGAAAACAGAGTCCTGTCAATTGATTCTATTGGCTGGAATTTTTGGGATATTTTCAGCGCAAGTTCATCTGGTGAGTTGTTGATTAATTCCTTGAAAAAGCGAAACGCATTCTGTTTCCATTGAAGGCTTACGCCACTTCGCACATGGTCGGCAGAACAAGCTGCGAACTGTGGCCGAATTCGCTCCGGCACCTTTCCAAAGTAATAACGACACGCTTCCTGGACGCGGTTTTTGTCGGTAAACAGATGCCTATCATCGAGTTTTGATTGAACGAAATGCCTAACAAATGACATGCCCCTATATCCGTCTCGGCACAAGACGGTTTGAGAACAGATATAGAAAATGTTGCGCACCGCTTCGGCAGAAGGAATTACACCTGTCGGATGCGCACATTTAGACCGAGTATCTCGAGCAAAACGTAGGCACTTTTCTTCGTAATCATCAAACAGCTCGCATTTCTTTGCTTGTACAATAAGGTTTTCCTCATAACACGCCTGCCCCATAACTCCTTGAAGGTCATTACGGGCTTGCTGTGCAACTCCATCCCCTTCATTTGCCAACTCATCGATCCTGCGATATAGGCAGTCCGCTGTTACACACCATGCTAAAATAACTGCAGCCCGGTGTGACCCGATCTGGTAACACCGGATTGCCTCATTGAACATGGCACGATCATCCTGGCTGACGATCTGGTCGCAGACATGATCGAGATCCAAAAATTTGCGATCTTCTGTGATCATCAGATTTCGCCACCACTTCTGGTAATCGCCTGGTCATACCACATAAGCAGCTTCGGATCTTCTTCGAGTACATTAGAAGGGATCTTTTCCGCCACCTCGATAATTGCCTTGTATGCTTCAGGAGTTCTTTGCTGCCAAAGACTCTTGAACCCCGCCCTGACTGCCTCCAATCGAAAAACCTTGAGTTTTTTCTTTACCTGTTTGTACTCCTCAAACTCCTTGAGTAGGGCCTTTTCACGCAGTTTCTCCAAGTCGCCTGCTTTGTTGGGGTCAGGTACATACCAACGGTCACGAGCTTTCATTACGAGTGCAGGATCATCCTTGGGGCGATTCCTCAACTCAGGCCAGTTGGTAGAAAGATAGCTATGAATTTGACTTGGCACCTCCCCTCGGCCATCAAATCGCAAAAAGTTCTGCTCGAGTAAGGTTGAAAGTTCGAGAGCCTTTTCGTTTTTGCTCCACCCGCCAATCTCTTTCAAGAACTGTGGGTGGAGGTCTTGGAAGGTCTGAGGCTTGTCACGAAGGAGGCTTCTTAGCCACTCAATCGCTGAGGATTCATCTGACACAAAAAGAGATCCCTGAACAAGACGCTCGACAGTAAGGCGTTTTTTGTCGTACTCAGCCGCTTGCTCAGGCAGAAAAAACATGCCATCTCGTTCAGCAAATCTTTGTCGTAAACCAAGTTGAAATTCCTGGCTAGAAATAGGAACCGGATAGCCTTTCCGGACGTAAAAAGCCACCATCTGATCGAATAGGATACGAGGGTCACGCTCAGGTACAGCGATCAACTCTCCTGCTTGTTTTTTCGTTACAGGTAGATACTTGAGGTGAGTTCTGACAAAATCCCAGACACCTTCTTCTGTGGTGGCCTCAGAGGAAAAACGATCTTCAAATCCGCCGTTTGGCTTGTAAGCCGAAATAACTAAATCCTGCTTGACTGCAGTCGGTGTTGTTACCGCTTTAAAACTTCCCTTTTTCTTATCTAAAGCAGATACATTTGCAACAATAAATCCGGCTTCGGCCATAGCGCTTTGAATGTTATTCCAAACACTTGCTTTAGTGTTTGAAAATTCAACAGTCATCCAGCGGCCTGGCTTGAGTAGCTCGAAAGCTCTTCTGAATGCAGCAGACATCAGCTTGCGATATTCGTCGGCCCCCTTGTTTTGAACACTATTTTCAATGGCTTCTTTTTCATTATTAGTTTTCACACCAAGCCACTCTTCCCAAAGCAGTGCAAGCTCTGAGTACATAATATTAGAGCCGAATGGTGGATCTATGAATACATAGTCAAGAACACCATTACACTCGTCTCGGAAGTTTGTTGCAGATGAGGTTGATATCGCGCTGAGCTTAGATTTAAAAGGCGAGCCAGACTTAATCCGATCTCTAATGGCGCTTTTCATCTGCTCAATGATATTGAGCTCTTTAATCAAAGATGGAACATATAATGTCCCTGATTGTGGTCCTCCACCTGCCCCCCAAACACCTGACTGGTAAGTAAAGCGATATCTTTTGGTGATTTGTCCAGAAACTTTTGTCAAAACCAATCGAAGCGCAGGAGTCGTGCATCTGCTTAAATAGGACGCAAGAGCGCAAAGGTTCCTGTTAGAATAAAAATGGTGGAGATGCGTAATGCCGTGTGAGCGAATTGGCTGTGATGTATTGAACCCATCAGGCAGTGCCGATACCGGGAACCAGTGTGGTATTTGCATACTCTCTGATTTTTCAATTCTGGCCAGATCATCTTGATCAGGTCTTTTTTCAAACCGGCTACCACCTAGAGAATAGTTTATTTTGACAGGAGCCTGCTTTGCTTGCCGTATTGTTTCTTTCAGATGAGGGTCAAATCTTGTGACCCATGCTCTCTCCATATTTCTCTTTGTTAACTGAGATGAGCAATGAGGACACGGGAATTTATCATTAACAGTTCCTTGTTCTTTGTTGACGGCTGAGTCCCAGAATATCACCTCACCAAGACATTCTTGACAAACAAAAACATCTGACCAAACGGTATAGTTAATTTTTCCAGCACGACCGTCAGAGTGTTTTGTTTCATACATCCACGAACACTCTTTTTCGACCTCTTTCAGGATGCGCTTTGATTCTTTCTCAAAGGATGAGATGTCGAGAGGTGTATTGTAATTATAAGAAATAAAGCCTGCCGCAGGAGAAAGATCGTTTAAAACGGCTCGCCTGGTGCCAATCTTAGAGAAAGGAACCCAGGTCTTCTTGCCACTGTCTTCAGTTTCCTCACGAAGAATTGTGCCGTCGGGTTTTACCTGAAACCCAAGTGAAACAACTGCATCACGATCACCACACATTTGTGCGGCGACTCCTGTCATCCCTGTGCCGCAAAATCCGTCGAATACGATATCCCCAGGCTCGGTATAATGAAGTATGTACCTCATAATAGCCTTATGAGGTACTTTGGTCGGATAAGGATGCATTTTGTAAAAAGGATCGTACTTACCCTCGCCAACATCAGAAGCGAATGGTTCTCTATGATATGGTGATGCCTCTGCTTTGCCTGCCTTAGTTTCTTCCCACTCAGTAATAAAGTCTCCCACCCAGGGGTTAGGGCAAGCGGTGTAATACGGAGGGTCACTTAACGCGAGGATGGCCTCTTCGCTCCCAAGGGGGAATCCTTCTATGTTCCGAAATTTAGGGTCTTGAATTTTTTTGCGCAATTCCTCTGTGAAATAGGCCCGACGAGCCTCATCATTTTCGAACTCAATCCCTAGGCATTTCACTGGACCGGTTTTCTTTTCCTCGAATCCGAGGTCAAAAAGCATGTTGTCGCTCATATCTAAATCCTTTGGTTAATCGCCATTCTGAGTCTGGCCCTGTTTTTTTGTAAGTTCGAGCAAGCGCAACCCTGCTTCTGTCAGAACATAAGCCTGTTTGGGATGGTTGGGCTGTTCAGGATGCGTCTGCTGAATCAAGCCTCCGGCCAACAGCGGCTCCAGCACTGTGCTTCTGAAAAACGTCCTATGACTCATGCCAAGCTCCGCCATGAGATCGCCAGCAGACCGAGGAATCTCGCAAAGCCTTATAACCGTTCGGTGGTGTTCCGAGAGTTCCAGCTTAGGCTGGACAGTTTCCGGGGTCGTTCCTGGAGGTTGGTCAGTGGGCTGAGTGACTAACCTCCCGCCAACTTGGTCAGTAACTTGGTCACTTGGGAATCTGTCCAAGAGATGCTCGGCCAAACCATAGAGGCTCTGAGGCTCGATGGCCCGCACAAGGGCTTGATTTACAAGGTAATCCAGCTTTGTCAGAGACTGAGCAGTAGATTGAGCCAGAACGGCCTTGGCATCCGCCACACTGATTTCTTTCTCAAGGCAGATATAGGCAAATAGCCTAGCTGCATCAGGGTCCAGATGGACGCCAAGTTGAGCTTGGAACATAATCTGCTCTTCTGAGAGGAGCAGTTCTTTGGGCAACACGAGCTCGAACGTCTTGGCGGCTTTGTCATTGTGAATGATCGGGGGCACGTTACCCAACTGCTGCCAGTTGGTGAACACATCCCGCAGACCCCAACCTGCATTCTCGCTCAAGCCGATGCGACGAAATGCCGTCACGATTCGCGGATTACGGACTTCCTTCTCACCAGGCTCTAACAGGTCAGCAAGGGATGCAAAAGCGTCACCTGGGTTCCAGAAAATGGTTCGGTCGGAAAAGTGTCTTATTTCCGGTTTGCGGCTATGGTCAGAATAATCCTGGTGGATTAGTACGTTAATGACGGCTTCTCGGAAAGCGATATAGTCTGGCGGCATGTCCGTGCGTTGCAGGGTGGCAGGGTCGACCCTGAAAGGCGTGGTTGCGACTCGTTGATACCAGTCCAACAGGGACTGCCAAGCACGAATGAGATTGAAATCAAGGACGATTCTATCGTCCCAACGCGCACCGGGAGTGTATTCTCCAAAAGCAGTTCCAAACCGTTGGCAGTCGGCAACCGGCCGGGGCATGATATCTCTGAATGAACCATCGCGGCCGAATAGTAAAATGGCGGCACGAGAAGCCTTCCAGCCCTGCGGGGTTTCTCTGATCAAGCCCAGTTCAAACAGGAATTCGATATCGTTCTTATCCGCGTAAGAGCGATTCCCAGGCTTCCGCTCGTAAACGTTGCGATACCAGGAAATTGATGCCGTATCGAAACACGACTGGAGGTCGAACTCGATTGTATGTCCGTCATACCGGTCTGCCGATGCATCGTTAATCAGCCGCTGAATTTCCGCCGGGCTGCAGCGAACATCGGCACCACCCTTGCGGATAAAAGCCTTGCGAATGTCTTTGTTGAGGTATACGGGTTTATCAGCCCGTGTTGCCTCTGGTACATAAAAAATCAGGAGGTCATTCCCATCGATATTATGGAGATGTTCCTCGACATTAATGATCAGGCTGATTTTCTCTTGCTGTCGCAAGGTTGAGACAAATTCATTTTGCACCTTATCGACATCGAGGACACCCACCACTTCAAACCGGGTTCCATCCTTCCTGACTCCGAAAACCAGATGACCACCTGCAGTATTGGCAAAAGCCGATACGGTCTCATAGGCATTCTTCGGGACGGCCTGTTGAGCTTCCTTGAACTCAACATCGTTCCATTCATGCGCACTCAATAGCTTTATGAGCTCGGCCTGGTTCATCTTGTCCTCACTCCATGACGATCCGCACCTTGGCCGGGTCCTTGCCCTTGGTGAGCTGATCGATGTACTCCTCAAAGCGTTTCTTCATCTCCGCCGGGGTGGCCGGGCCGTCGGTGACCTGCAGGGCCTGATGCAGCTCTTGCGCCTTGACGGTGACCTTGACCAGGCCGGAGAGCACTTCCTTCAGGGCGTGGACAAAGTTGCTGTCCAGCGGCACCGGCAGTTCCTTCGACTTGATGAAGGCTTCCAGCGGTTCGCGGTCATCGATCTTCAGCAGATCCATATTGGCCTGGGTGATCGGGTCTTCCAGGTTGCTGAGGATGGTCGAGGTCCAGGCCGTCACCATGGCGTCGAGCTGGGCGTCCATCTGGTCGATCATCTGTGAGCCTGCCGCCGCGCCGGTTTCCACCGAAGGCCGGAACCCGCAATGCGGACATATGGGCGAGGCGTCGAGGTTTTGCTCGGTCAGGGCGAAACAGCTCTTCAGCCCGGCCAAGCGGTTCTGGTAATCGGTGAGCTGCTGCCGGGGCATCAGGTCGATACCGGCCAGCTTGAGCAGGGTTTGCAGCCGCTGGTCGTTGAGCAGTCCGGCCTTGCGCTTGTCGTCGTTCACGCCCAGCCGGGCCTTGGTGTGCAGGCCGATGTAGGCGACGGTGTAATCCTTCTTCAGCTTTTGCAGCTTGGCCCCGATGCTTTGGGACTGGCTGGCCAGCTCGGTCAGGTCGGCCAGCTTGAGAGCATCCAGCACATCCTGCCGGGTGGTCTTCATGCGATCCACCCAGTCATGGTCGGCGGGCAGCACCGCCTCGGCGGTGGAGAGCCAGGACGCCGTCGGGCTGTGGTCCATGATGAACTCGCGCAGGGCGTCCAGCTCATCGAGCGCCTTCACGGCCTTTTCGTGGGCCAGCACCTCGGGAGCGCTGTAGCGGAAGTTTTTCAGTTTGCCCGGCGAGGAGTAGGCCTGGAGGGATTCAAAGAAGCCCTTGGCCTCGTCAAGTCCGCTGGCCTGGCTGGCCAGGTCGGTGCCCGCGAGCAGATCCAGTCCCCAGAAGGAAAGCCCTTCGCGCAGGGTCTGCTGGGTCATGACGATACGCTTGACGATCTTACCCACCGCCTGCTGCAGATTCTGCACCGGCTCGTCCTTGCCCTGGGTGACAAGCTGGGCCATGCCCGGCGTCATGCCGAGCAGTTCGAACAGGCTTTTAAGCGCGGGCAGGTTCCATTCTTTGGGCTGCTCCAGGTGCTTGAAACGGACCAGCTCGTCCATGCCGGTCGCGGCAAGCTGCTGCAGCCCGGTGGCGTCGAATTTCTTGCCCGGGATGGCGAGCACGATGTCGCCGGAGTAGACCAACGCAGCCACCAGCACGCTCACCCATTCGGGTTCCAGCCGCGAACCGCCCGGGTTCATGTATTCAAGCCCGTGGTCGTCCTGGATGAGCTCGCTGCGGTTGACCACCTGGCCGTGCCCCTTGGCCTTGACGGCATCTAGGATGAGCTTGGTGTATTGCGACTTGTAGGGGTCGATCTTCTCGCCGTCGAGCAGCTCCAGGGCGTCCAGCACGGCGGTGGCCTGCTTGGTGCGGTTCTGCCCGGCGATGGCCCGCAGTGCGTCCTGCGCGGCCTGGGCGCGGTTGTTGCCGGTGATCAGGACCGAGAAGAACGGATAGTCCGGGGCCTGGTTCTCGAAGTTCGGAGCCAGGCAGACACCGGCGATGGTGTTGACCAGGTCGCGGAAGTTGATGGTCTCGTGAGGCGACAGGCCGGACAGATCGCGGATCGATTTGCCCTTGGCCCATTCGGTCATGGACTTGGCGCGGCCCTGATAAGTGACCTCGAAGGCATCGCTCATGTGCTTCTGCAGCCACTGGACCAGCTTCTTCAGGAAGCCGTTGGCCTTCGATTCATAGGTGGCCTTGGCGTGGCCCGAGGAGGTGGCGGCAAGGTCCAGGGCGGCCGCGTAGCTCTTCAGCGCGGTCTGGAATTCCTCGTCGGTGCCTTTCAGGCGGAAGAAGACCTCGTCGTTGACCTTGTCGTCCTTAAAGCGCGGCGGATCGTTGGGCTGGATGAAATAGAGGTAAAAGTCCCGCTGCGGCACGGCGGTGGAGCGCTCGTTGGGAGCACCGAAAAAGAGGTAGCCGGTACGGGCGGCCTTGTGCTCCTGCCAGACCAGTTCGTGCTGCCAGATCTTGTAGCCGGTGACGTAGGTGGCGTCCTGGCACTCCATGACCCGCTTGAGCGCCTCGTAATAGAAACGGTCGAGCTGAGCCTGGCCCAAGCTTTCGGCCCGTTTGTCGATCAGGGCGTCGAAGTCGTCGGTCTTCTTCAGGTCGAGATAGAACTGGCGGTTGTCGGCATTGAAGGAAATGAATTGGCCGCTGACTGTTTTGTGGATCTCCCGCAGGACCGTTTCTACATGGGTCTGCAGGTCCTTGTCGGGCTCGTCGCTGCCCAGCTCGGCGATCAACGGATCGAACAGGCAGAGGCGGTCGCGCAACTCCTCGGCGGACGCGCCCATGGGCGCATAGATGTCGCCGGTGGTGAGGCGATGGACGGACAGCGCATGGATCAGGCGTAGCGCCATCGGCTTGTATTGCTTGCGGGTGATGGCGTTCTCGATGCGGGATTCCAGCACCTGGCTGCAATCGATGACCGCCCGGATCTCGGGAATGGCACGGAACGAGGCGTTCTGCTTGAGCGTGTTCCAGTAGCTGTCGAAGGCGATCAGGCCGGGCTCGTCCTGCGGCACGTCCTTACCGAGAATGCCTTTCATGCCCATGGACAGGGTCTTGAGCACCTCACGCTTTTCCACCACGGTGACCCGCTCGAAGGTGTCGATGTAATCGGGATGCACCGGAAAGAGCCGGACGAACTCGTCCATCCGCTCGTTGAGCCCGCCGTAGTATTTGGCAAAGGGCATAAGGTAGTCGCGGATCTTGGCCTGTTGCTCGGTGGTCTTCTTGAGCAGACGCTCGGCCACAACGAATTTGACGTCGCTGCGGGCAATGAGGATCTGCTCAAAGCGGTCCTTCACACGGCGGATGCTGTCGGCGACAAAGGCGAAGCGCGGGCTGTCGAAAATGGCTTCCTGGACACCGGCCATGAAGCGGAAACGCAGGTCCTTGCAGACCTCGCCGACCTCTCGGAGGAAGTTGAGGTCGAGGATCAGCTCCTGATCTTTGCGGGTGCGCAAATAGTCGAGCAGCTCGTCGACCACCAGCAGTAGGCCGTGTTCGGGGAAGACCTCGCCGAACTTGGCCATCATGTCTTCGAAGGCCCGCTTGTGGCTGGTGATGGTCCCTGCTTCGGGGAACACATACTCCACGCCGAGTTTTTCGAGATGCTCTTCCAGTTCGGCCACCAGGATGTCGCGCAGGGACATGGTGGTGGCTCCGATCTCGGTACGGATGACTTTGAACCGACCGGCGATCTGAGAGGCTGCATCGCGGACACCAGCGTGGTTTAGCCCTTCCAGCAGGGAGGCGTCTGCGGCAAGGCTGGAGACCACCGACATCAAGTGCGATTTACCGGTGCCGTAGTTACCGACGACCAGCAGGCCCTTGTTGTCGACCGGCTGGTCGAACTGCATCTGAGGAATGACAAGCTGGGTGAGCCGTTCGGCCATTTCCTCGGAAATGACATAGGTGTTCACGAGGGTGTGCGCGGCGCTCGATTTGTCCGCGTCACGCAACTGAACGACCGACTCAATCGGGTCGAATTGGATAAGGTCTCCGTATTTCATGCTTGTCCTGCCTCTCTATTGTTTTTTGCCGAATCGACCGTGGCCGTGCCATCTATGCCCACAATCAGCGCATCGACCGAGTCATAGCTGCGGTACTCGGGATGGCCGGTTTCGGCGTACAAAAGCCTCCCGGAATTCATGATTCCGTTCCACGAAGCCACCACGGCCCGGTTTCTTGAAATGGACTGCAGCAGGCGCAAGGGGTCCTGCTGGAGATCCTTATCGAAGAGGATCTCGAGATTATCCAGCACCACGGGTGACTGAGCCTGGTCCGCAATCTGGTCGAGGATGCCCGGCAGCCGAAGCGACCGCTGCTTGGCTGTCAGCTCAAGCAGTTCGCCGGAAAGCGCCAGATTGACGTTGACGACGGATGAGCCGAACTCCTCGGCAACTTCCCGAAGAACGCCGGTCTTGCCGGAACCGGTCTCACCCACCAGCAATACCAGGCGGTGATACAGCCCTTCGGCTGCCTGGAGGGATCGTTTTATCTTGTCGTGTATCGGTTCGGCCATGGTCGCTCCTTACTGCTCGGTGTCCGGCTTATCGGTTTTGTCAGCCGCACCGCCGGAGCGGACCCATTCATCCACTTCGTCTTGTTTGAACATCCAGCGACGGCCGACGCGATGACCGGGCATAGCCCGTTGTTCGATCCACTTGTAGACCGTCTCGTTGCTTACATTCAGATATTTGCAAATGTCATCGACCGTCAGCCATCTCTCATCCATAGCCTTCGTCCTTCGTTCATCATGTTTTCGGTAAAAGCCCGAAGGTCTCCGGGAAACCCGAAATCCGGACACAGTGCCGCAAATTAACCCCCACAAATTACATTGGCGGATTACCAAAATCAAGCGTTTTGTGCCGATTAGTGCCGACTTTTCCAAAAAACGGCCTGATTGTCGCTGGTGATCCGGTGACCGTTCTGAGGCGCATACATGGTGTAAGTCCATACCGCACAGGCGATTGAGCCCCTGGCTGCTGCCACCATCACCCGCTGGTACATGCTGTGCCCGCCGGGCCGGAAGCCTTCCAGCCGGTCGACGGGTGGCAGGTCGCGCAGCGGATCGGTGAAGGTCACCAGTTCCCCATGGATCAGATCCCAGTCGCCGGTCGGGCGACCGAAGCGCGGTGTACCGATCTCCTGCTGCCTGTGGGCATCGGCCAGTGGATCGGCGGTGCCCCTGGCCAGGATCAGTCCCTCCGGCACTTCGAGGGCCGGAAAACCGGCGTGGAGATGGTAAAGCCTGCCCCAGACCACGGCTGGTTCGATGCTGCAGGCCTGGGCGCAGAAGCGTTGATGGTTCCAGTAGCCCCGTTTCAGGGTGCCATAGACGAAGAGCCGGAGGATGGTCACGGGAGTGTCTTCCGGGATTGTGTTCAGGTTCGCGGTGTCTCCAATGTTCATGCATTCACTCCTTCGGGCAGTGTCCCTTTGCGCTCCTGGGGTATGAAGCGGAATTCGCTGTTTTCGATGGTCCGCACATCCTCGTGGCGGATGGTGAGCATGGTCATGGGCGGCACCTCCAGCTCGCGCCAGCCTTTCTCGTTGTCCACGGCGAAGTCGATGAAGGCAGCCTCCGAGGCGTAGAGCACCACCCGGTGCTGGCGGTGTATGCGCAGGCAGAGCGGCTTGTTGCCCTTGAGCACGGTGATGGTGCCGGGGTCGAGGCGTGAGGCCAGCACGGCGCTCATCTGGCCGCGACAGAGGGCAAGCGCCTTCTTCAGCCCCTCCAGGTCGATGTGGCCTTCGGGCGCGAAGCGGTCGGCCAGGCGGAAGATCAGCTCGCTATCCACCTCGGCGTAGCGCGGCAGACCGAGACGGCGGAACAGATAATCGGCGTTGTAGATGGTGCCGTTGTGGGTGCCGATGACGATCCCGGCCCGGATGGGATGGTTGTTGCGGTTGTTGAACTCGTTGCCCCGGGTGCGCCAGCGGGTGTGGCCCATGAGGATGGTGGTCTCGTTGTCGACCTGCCCGATCAGTTCCTGGAACGGCTTCTCGTAGACCAGCTCGTGCGCCCGCATCGGCCGCTTGAAGATGCGGTGGCTGCCATCGGTCTTGAGCCAGGCCAGACCGGAGGCGTGTGGGCCGCGCTCCTCGCTGTGCAGCAGCATGCGGATGAAGACCTCGCGCAGGTAATCCCGCTCGTCGGGCCGTCTGCGCTTGCGACCGAAGATGATGCCTACTTGTCCGCACATGGAGCCGGGTCCTCCTTGCCGCCGAAGTTCTTGCCGAGGGGTCTCGTCCCCTCAAGGACGAAGGCCGCGTATTCGCGCCGGTGGTCCGCCAGCCACTCGGCCACCTCCTGGTAGCCCATCTCGGCGGTCAGCCGGGTCACCTCCGGGTGGTCGAGCATGTTGGTGCGCCCGGATAGCCGCACCGTCTCCAGGGCATCGAGGAAGCGTTCCGGCCAGGGATCGCTGGCCTTGTCGTCGGGCAGGAACTCGATCAGGCCGTGCCGGGCCAGACGGGTGAGAAACTCGGCGGCCGCAGCGGCGGCGGCCCCCGGCAACGGCTGTGTCGGCCCGCCTTCGATGCCGGAGAGCACCTCGGTCATGTAGTCCCGGGGCGCTCGACTGGCGGTGAACGGCGTCTGGCCGCGCATCAGCTCGACCACCTCAAGGCAGTCGGCGGCTTGCAGGGTTTCCCCGCTGCCGGGGATCGGTTGGCCGTCCAGCGTGGGGGAGCGGATCAGAATCTTCATGGGGCACCTCCTTAAACAGTGAGGCCGGGAACTTGCCCGGCCTCGTTGGTGAGAGTGGTGGTTGTTTCGTCCGGAAGGACGTCCTCCGGTTTAGGCCGTCCGTTCTTGAAGGCGGCGTCGCCTGGCATGTTGGCCATCAGATGCTTGCGGGCGGTCTTGAACTCGTCGCCGATCAGGCCGAGGTGGATCAGGAAGACCCTGAAGTCGTACTTGGCGCTCTGGGGATCGAAATCCCGCTTGCGGCTGGATGCGGCCCGGCCATTGAGCGCCTTGGCGGCGACGGCGAGGCAGAACTGCACGTAGGCCTTGATCCGCCCTGCGTGGAGGGTCGCCTCGAACCAGCGGAACTCCACCGTGCCCCGGTACCAGACGTTGTGCAGGTTGACCCCGTGGTAGCGGCTGTTGTCGTAGTGCGGGGGCTGGCGGTTGTGGTAGCCGTACCAGATGCGGTTGAGCTGGTCCTTGGTGCGGGGGCGATGCTGTTCGATGCGCTGGATCAGCTCGTCGCTGACCGGCCGGGTGTAGCGGTTGAGCCGGTCGCGACTGATGCCGAGGGCGTGGAGGATCAACGGCTCCTGCTTGTAGATGATCTTGGCCAGGTTACCCAGGTGCCTGCCGTCGAAGGGAGCGGCATCGATATGGATGTGGATGCCGCACTGACTGTTGATCTTGCCACCGGCGCGGCGGATGGCCCGAACCACCTCCTGCAGTTGCGGGATGTCGTCGTAGCCGAGCACCGGGCTGACCACCTCGGCCCGCAGATGGGCCGGGACGCTGGTCAGGGAGGCGTCCCCCACCACCTTCCAGACGCGGCCGCGCAGGTCCTCGACCTCCCAGGGGTCATAGCTGCTGGGGATGCCGACATGGCGGACCGTGCCGCCCACCACCGAGTGGATGGCCCAGGCGATCTGCTCCCGGGTGCGTTTTACGGTCTCGATCTCGATCCCGTAGTGGATCTCTTTCAGGTTCATGTGTGCCTCCGTCGTTCATGGCGCTTCTAAGTCGTTGTCAGGCAAGTCTTTTTGCCTCCGCTTACACCATGAATGAATGCTTCTTTCCGGACACAAATCAAGTAGAAGAACAGCCGAAGCCGACATTTAACACCTTTATTTTCAATGACTTGAGAACTTGGCCGGATTGGGCGGCGCACAGGCGGCAGAAACCCCGGAACGGGCTGGCCGTGTCCGGGGTTTCTGGGGTGGCGGTGGCAGTGAGCCGGTCAGCCGAAGGCGGTGTCAGAGGTGATCAGGCTGGCGTGCAGCTCGAGGTTGCGCGACTCGTCGGCCCGCATCCGCGCCAGCAGCGCCGTGAAGGCCTCCGCTTCGGTGGCCGGGAGCTTTGATGCCCGTTCCAGCCGCGCCAGGCGCTGGTGCAGGTTCTCCAGCAGGCCCAGGGCGTGGTCGCGGATCAGGCCGTCGCGCTTCTCTTGCGGCGAAGGAATGAACTCGGTCAGGCCGCCTTTGCGTCGAACGATCATGGCCGTGCCTCCTTAGCTCAGGGTCGCGCCCAGCGAATGGATGCGCGGGTAGATCAGCGGCGTGCCGGTCATCTCGGCCTTGTAGCGGACCTTGTTGCCGGTGTTGTCGGTGAAGGTGCGCACCAGGGTGTACTCGGTCCAGTTCTCGTCGATGGGCCGGGTGTCCTGGATGGTCATCGCCTCCCAGGTCAGGCCGCCGTCGTTGCTGGCGAACCATTGCAGGGTGGTGCCGCTGGGGATTTGCATCTGCACATAGGCCTTGGTCGATTCCACGCCCTGGGTCAACTCGTTCTCGCGGGTCAGATAAGCCCCGGTGGTCTTGTTGAGGTAGCCCACCAGGTTGACGTCGCGGAAGTTGATGGCCGGGGTGTCGTTGGCAAGCGAGCTGCTCAGACGCACGCGGATCTGGACCCGGGTGGCGAGGTTGGGCAGCCGTTCCTCCTCGGCGGGAACCATGGCGTCCCAGGTCACGCCGCCGTCGGTGGAGTATTCCCAGTCGAGGCCGGTGCCCTGGGGGATGGCCGAGTATTCGTCGAGGTTGATATCGGAGAACTGCACGCCGGTGATCGGCTGGAAGCGGATCATCCCCTCGGACTGGAAGTTGTAGCCGTAGATCTTCATCGCCAGGTCGGAGCCGTTGAGCGGCGTCCAGGTCTCGGCGTTGGAGCTCTCCAGCAGCACGCCTTCCATGTAGGTCTGCCGGGTGATGATGCCCCAGCGGCCCATCTTGCCGAGGGTGGCGGTGCGCACCTTGTAGTTGGTGCTGTTGGTCAGCAGCACCACGGCGTAGCTGGTGTTGGCCTCGGCGTAGAACGGGTCGTCGAAGCGAATGCGGGTTTCGCCGCTCAGGCTGATTTCGTTCGGGGCAAGTACCTTCTCGGCGAACACCACGCCGTTGGGCAGACCGGTGGTGACACCGCGAATCTGCACCGTGACCGGGATGCTCGGGTCCCTGGCGGTGAACTGCAGACCGATGCTGGAGATCACCTGGTTTTGGGTGAAACTGAAGGTCTGGGCCAGCGGATCGCGGGGCACGAAGATGGTCTGGGTGCGCCAGACCACCTGCACCACGGGCACGCGGATGATGCGGTTCTCGATGATGCGCTCGATGCGGGTAATGACCAGCGGATCGTTGATCTGCAGGCTGGCCCGGGCCGAATAGACGCCGTCGGCCATCTCCACGATACGGTTGCCGTTGCGGGCGTTGGTCGGGATGGTGAAGGAGGCGCTGACCCGACCGGCCTCGTCGCTGATCAGGTTGCTGGCCATCACCTGGCCGTCGCAGCGCAGCACGATGCCGGACCTGCTCGGGGTAAAGTTGATGCCGGTGACGGCGATGCCAGTCTGGCCGCGTCGCCCGAGGTTGGGCGTGATCTGCAGCATGGCCGGGGGCTTGTCAAACACCGCATAGGGGTTGATGTTGCGCTCCTCGGACCAGTCGTTCTGCTCCACCAGAACGGTCTCATTGCCCGGCAGCAGCGCCAGGCTGCCGAAGAAGCTAGCGTTGCTGCCCGCCTGATCGACCGAGAGCACAGTGGAGTGCGGAATGCGGTCCGGCGCGACGAAACGGGCGATCTCGTTGACCCGGGCGTCCCATTCGGTGTGGTAGATGTCCGACTGGGCGGTGTTCGAGAAGTCGTCCGAGTAGATGCCTTTCTTGGTCTGGGCGTCCCGGTTCTGCAGCTCGTTGTTCATCTGGTACTGGGCATCGTTGTACTTCAGATCCTCGACGTCCTGGATGATGTCGTGGATCTGGTCCATGGTGATGCGGGTCAGGCCGAAGTTGCGGATCTCCATGTCGGTGGAGTTGGGCGGGCAGTCGATGCTGCACAGTCCCAGGGCGTTTTCCGGCACGATGGGCAGCTTCGGGAAATCCGCCGGAGCCCCTTCCAGCCGCTTGATCTCGGTGGTGGTGGCGTAAACGATGTCGCGGCGGCCGAGGTAATAGTCGTAGTCCAGGCTACAGTTGGAACCGTTCACCGGCTGGTCGCCGAGGCTGCCGCGCCCGAAGTTGATCACGTTGAGGTTGCCCAGCTCGAGCTGCACCGGCGACATGGTGAGTCCGGCCGTGTTGGTGGACGGAGGCGAAGCGGTGCCGATCTCCTCGACGCCGTCGTCGACGTAGGAGAGCGCCTCGCTGCCCAGTTCCATCAGTCGCTTGTAGTCGGTGCGTGCGCCGTTGGTGGCGGCCCGGTAGACG
>OGPR01000757.1_pt1 | contig 30861 bp, 24 predicted proteins | sample 1552981 | NCBI WGS metagenome assembly OGPR01 (sample SAMEA2580260, study PRJEB22360) | human gut metagenome | biome: human gut; feature: human-associated habitat; material: faeces | place: Denmark | collected 2008/2010 | reverse complement strand
GGACCCGCCGTATGGGTTAAACGCTCAAAAGCACCTTTACAGTTACAGCTTGTTAGCGATCTTCTTTGCCGTGCGCTTGACGCCGGCCACCAGGCCTCCTGCAGGATGCTCCTTCTCGTAGGCTAGGCGCTTCTCGCGCTTGGCATACTCTTCGACGATGATGTCGCCGTACTCGTCTTCGATCTTGTCGAAGAAGTCGACGGCGCCCTTAATTTCTTCAGCGGTCGGGTGCCCCTTTTGGACACCGCCGGTGAGTTTGAACGGCCCCCACGTATCAAAGCCGGGGCAGCCGTAGACACCCATAAAGATGGCCTGCCTCATGCGGCAGATGCCATCGATATCCTTGCCGTACCACTTGTTTTTGCCACCGTAGGTCATAAGGCCAAACACCTTGTCCTGCGGCTGCAGCACGTTAGTGAGCACGCGTGCCATATCTTTGTCGATCTCGGAGTAATAGATGCCCGTGGCGACGCCGATCAGATGATATTCGTGCAGGTCGGGGTACTCGTTTTTCCCGAGTGACTTCACGTCGAGGGTATCGATTTCGGGGTGCGCCTCGACGATGGCGTCCACGAGCTTTTTCGTATTGCCGTGGTGGCGTGAGGCATAAAGGATGATGGTTCGCATAAGAAGGCCTTTCAGCTGTAATTGCATCAATGTCTGTATGGTACCCCGTTACATGGCTGGGATACCGGACGCATCGATGAACGTGCGGGTTTGTCCTTTGGTTAGGGCCGTGACGGGTACTTGCGAGCAAAAAGCAGTTGTTCGAAAGGATGGGCAATGGAATACGCTCTCTCCAACGATTCGATTTCTATTAAGGTGTCCACGGCTGGTGGTTCGTTTACCTCGATCGAGGCCGGAGGTCGCGAGTATCTGTGGCAGGGTGATCCCGCGGTGTGGTCCGGCCAGGCGCCGGTCTGCTTTCCGATTTGCGGAGGCCTGCGCGATGGTAACGCTATGACGTTTGCCGGGCATCATGTGAAGCTCGCTCGCCATGGGTTTGCGCGCAAACAGGAGTGGAAGCTGCTGAGCCAGAGCGAGAACGAGCTGGCGATGTGCCTGGCTTCGGAGGATAACGCCGCGCTGCTGAGCGATTATCCGTATCCGTTTAAGCTTGTCGCCCGCTATACGCTCGAGGACGCTGCCGTGCGCGTTTCCTACGAGGTCACCAACGAGGGCACCGAGGACATGCCGTTCTTTATTGGCGGTCATCCCGGCTTTAGGTGTCCGCTCGATGAGGGCGAGGCCTATACGGACTACGAGCTGCGCTTTGAGAAGGACGAGGCTGCGGAGCTCTGCACCGCCGTTCCCTCGACCGGATTGATTGATGTGGACAGGCGCTCCAAGAACCCCATGGTGGGAAAGACGCTGCCTTTGTCGCATGAGCTCTTCGATTTTGCGGAGACCATCTTTGACGTGCTCGAGAGCCGTCAGGTCACGCTTTCCAAAAAGGGCGAGGACAAGGGCGTTCGCCTGAGCTTTGAGGGCTTCCCGTATCTCATTGTGTGGAGCAAGCCCGAGGGCGATTTTGTGGCAGTTGAACCCTGGGGCGGCCTTTCGACCTGCTCCGATGAGGACGACGTGCTTGAACACAAGCGCGGCTGCCTTATCGCCAAGCCCAAAGAAACCATCGTGCGCTCGTTCACGATTGAGATTCTGTAGTCGCATGTAGCCAATTCGTTTTGCAAGGCATAAGGAGCCTGCGAGATAAGGAGCTAGAAATGATCCTCACCGTTACGATGAACCCGTCTGTCGATACGCGCTATCAGCTCGATGAGCTCGTTATCGACGACGTCAACCGCGTGACGCCCGAAAAGACCGCCGGCGGCAAGGGCCTTAACGTGGCCCGCGTCCTGGGCCAGCTGGGCGACGACGTTGTGGCAACCGGCCTGCTTGGTGGTCATATGGGCGCCTATATGGCAGAGCTCATGGATGCCAACGGCATTAACAACGACTTTGTGCCCATCAAGGGCGAGACTCGCATTTGCCTCAACATCCTCCACGCCGGCAACCAGACCGAGCTGCTCGAGAGCGGCCCGACGATTACCCCCGAGGAGCTCGATGCCTTTACCGCCAAGTTTACCGAGCTTGCGGGCAAGGCCGATGTCGTTACCATCTCGGGTTCGCTGCCCCGCGGCGTCGAGGCGGACTACTACGCCAAGATCACGGGCATTGCAGAGAACGCCGGCGCCAAGGTGCTGCTCGATACCTCGGGCGCCTCGCTCGAGGCTGCGCTCAAGTCCGAGGTCAAGCCCGAGCTGGTTAAGCCTAACCTGACCGAAATTAACGGCCTTCTGGGCACGAGCTTTACCACCGACGATGTGGACGAGCTCCGTTCCGCGCTCGCCTCTGACGCCCGCTTCTCCGATATCCCCTGGGTCGTCGTATCCATGGGCGCTGCCGGCTCCGTTGGTTTCCATAACGGCCGTGCGTTCCGCGCCAAGACCCCCGATATCCCCGCCGTTAACGCTACGGGCTCTGGCGATTCGACCATTGCCGGCTTCGCACATGCGATTGCTGCCGGCGCCGACGACGAGACGGTGCTGCGTACCGCCAACACCTGCGGCAAGCTCAATGCCATGGATCCCATGACTGGCCACTTGGTCATGGATCGTTGGGACGAGGTTTACAACGGCGTTGTCGTGACCGAGCTGTAGGAGCTTGTGCCGCGGCCCCGGCATCGATTGCTAGCTCATGTCGACGACAAGTGCGATAGCATTATGTCGGGGCGCGACGCCGACGTTGTCGTGTTCAATCCCGACCTTACCCTGGTCGAGACGTATGTGGGCGGCAACAGCGGCGGTAACGCTTTTATCGCGTAGCCGCCAAAGAAACGATCCGAGAGGGGATTTAGATGATTTACGGTGCATTGGGCGATATCGAGGAGTACCGCGGAATGCTCAAGGGCCTCGACGTGCTGATCGACTGGCTCGAGGAGAACGATCCGGCGCAGCTCGAGGTCGGCAGCCATCCGATTCTGGGCGACAAGGTCTATGCGAACGTCATGGCTCCCACGACGCGTCCCGAGGCCGAGGCTCACTATGAGACGCATCAGCGCTATCACGACCTGCAGATCGATGTCGAGGGTCGCGAGGCCTTTAAGGTCGCTACGGGCAGCTTGACGCTGGTCCAGGAGTTTGACGAGAAGGACGACTACGATCTGGTCGATTCCGACGCCTCGATCGCCGGCGATCTTGCTGACGATAAGTTTGCGCTGTTCGTTGCCGGCGAGCCTCATATGCCCACGCTCGAGTTCCCGGGCGATGGCGCGCAGCCGGTCAAGAAGATCTGCTTTAAGCTACTTGCAGATGCTTACTGGGAGGAGTAACGCGCTGCTCGGTTGAGCAGCTGTTCGCGTGTTGGCGTGATTCCCCTAGGGAAACCACGCTAGGACCCCGCCAAACGTGCTTTCCCTAGGGGAATCACGTTTGGCGGGGTTTTCTGTTATTGAATAGGGGAGCTGCCGACGTGGCGATGTTTGGATTGGCACACACGTACTCAAAATCGGCAACAAAAAAGCCGCCCGAAGGCGGCTATCTTGTGCAATGGAGCCAGCGACCGGGCTCGAACCGGTGACCCCCGCTTTACGAGAGCGGTGCTCTACCAACTGAGCTACGCTGGCGGCCATATGATGACGCAACTGAGGCGTCAACGGCTGTCTATGATACGGGACATCGCACATCCGCGCAAGGGTTCTGACGGCTTTTCTCACTTTAAATGCACTAATATTGGAGACGTGATGTCTTGCTCTTACGGGTCTCAAAGAGAATGGGGCAGCGATGGCTCAACCCAAGATTCTTCTCACACGCATCGATGACCGATTTATTTACGGGCAAGACGTTGAGCTGTGGAATGAGGCGACTGGTTCCAACCTTGTCCTGATCGTCAACGATGAGATCGCGGCGGATTCGCGCCAATGGGCACCCATGAGGGTGGCGGCGCCAGAAGGCGTTTGGACGCGGTTTTTCTCGGTGCAAAGGACTGTCGACATCATTCACACCGCGACGCCGCGCCAATGGATTCTGATCATGGTGGCCTCACCCGCCGATGTGCTCGCGCTGGTTAAGGGTGGTGTGCCAATAACCAAGATCAGCATTGGCCATATGCAGACAGGGGAGGGCAAACGCTCTGCAACGCCTGCCGTTGCCGTAGACGATATGGACATCGCCACCTTCAAAGAGCTGCAAGAACTCGGCATAGAGCTAGAAATCCGCTATCTCCCCAGTTCCGCCCCCGATCCCATCGACAATCTGTTCAACTGATCCCTTGGGGACGGAGGAAAACGGATCATTTTGCCCTTGCGAGGGACGCGCGCGATGCCGCCTGTCAAAAACTATGCCCATTTACTACGTTTGATCGGTTATCGCCGAGCATGTCGAATTTGAGAAAAACAAAACCGCAGGTAGACGGCTCGCGCATTTAACAAAAACCGGTGCATGGTCGAGCATCCCGGGCTAAACGTAGTAAATGGGCATAGTTTTGATATGTCACTCATACAGTCACAGCGAAAAAGAGCCCAAAAGATGAAAAACGCCCGTCGGCGGTGTGCCGGCGGGCGTTGCTGTGCGATATGTCGCGTTGTGGGCCTAGTGCCTCATAAAGTGGTATTCGATCACATTGCTGTAGGGATGACCGGGGCCCACGATGCCCTGGGGGAACAGCGCATGGTGCGGCGTGTCAGGATACATTTCGGCCTCGAGGGCAAAGCCGGCGCCCCAACCATAGTTGGCATCGTCTTTGGCGTGTTCGTCGCCCAGCCAGTTGCCGGTGTAGAGCTGCACGCCCGGGGCAGTGGTGTAATAGTCCAGCTCACGGCCGGTCCACATCTCCTCGACGTGCATCGCGCGGCGCAGATTACGGCCGTACTGATAGCCATCGATGCACAGGCAGTGGTCGTAGCCACGGGCCTGCTTAATCTGCGGGTCGTCGGCTTCCATGCCGGGCGCGACGGGGCGCAGCTCACGGAAGTCAAACGGCGTGCCCTCGACCGGAGCGATCTCTCCGGTGGGGATATTCTGCTCGTTGATGGGCAGGTAGTGGGCAGCGTTAGCAACAAAGAAGTGCTCACAGTCCATGCCGGCGTTGTGACCGGCAAGGTTAAAGTACGTGTGGTTGGTCATGGACACGTACGTGGCGCGGTCGCTCTCACAGCCATATTCGATACGGAAGCAGCCGGTGCGCGTCACGGTAAACACGGCCGTAAAGGTGCGGTTGCCGGGAAGGCCCAGCTCACCGTCCTCAAGCGAGGTGGTCATGCGCACGGCATTGTGGACCTCGTCGAGCTCAACGTCCCATACGCGCTTGTGCAGACCATGCTCAAGATCGCTGTGCAGGTTGTTGGTGCCCTCGTTGGCGGGCATATGCCAGTCCGTGCCGGCGATGGTGATCGTGGCACCTGCAGTGCGGTTGGCCACAGGTCCGATGGTCGCGCCAAAGCAGGCGGGGTTGTCAAAGTAATCCTCGAGCTTATCGAAGCCCAGCACCACATCGCGCGCGTTGCCGGGGATGTCGGGCACGTCGATGCCCAACACGGTGGCGCCATAGTCCATAATGCGAACGCAGATCTCGGGCCCGCTGAGGGTGTAGCAATGAACGAGGGTACCGCACGGCGCGGTGCCGAAAAGCTCGGAAGTGATCATTTGGTTCCTAACATCGAGGTATTTCGGACAAACTGTAGCGCGAACAGGCGAGATTATCACTACACCCCACTAAAGCAGGGGGTATTTTTCTCAAAAAAGTGATGATTGGAGCTGTGCGGGCGTTCATTTCTGACGCGCGCGAGTCTGATACAATTTGTTCGTTATTGTTTGAATTGACGTGAGCGTGGAACAGCGAGGACTCATCGTGATTAAAGCGGAGCGACAGGATAAGGTTCGGCAGCTGCTCGAGGAACAGGGAACGGTCTCGGTCAAGGAGATTTCGGATGCGTTAGGTGTCTCGGATATGACGATCCGCCGCGATCTTGAGGAGCTTGCAAGCCTGGGCGAGATCGAGCGCGTGCACGGCGGAGCCCGCAGTGCACAGGGCCGTCCCCACGCTATGCTACGCCATGAGTATTCGCACAGCGAAAAGCGCACCAAGCATGCCGAGGAAAAGCTGCAGATCGCGCGCCGCGCCGTTGGGCTCATCGAGGAGGGCTCGACCATCTTTTTGGGGACGGGCACTACAGTTGAGCAGATGGCCTCGATGCTGCCGGCGTGCCGCCTACGCATCGTGACTAATTCGCTTTCGGTGTTTAATCTGCTCGAGGCGCGCGAAGACTGCGAGCTGTGTCTCGTGGGCGGTATGTACCGTCGCCGCACTGCCGCCTTTGTGGGCCCCACGGCCGAGGACACCTTGCGCGCACTGGGGATCGACGCAGCCTTTATCGGCGCAAACGGCATTCTGGACGGCGACGTGTCTACGTCTAACATGGAAGAGGGCCGCATCCAGCAGCTCGCCTTTAGCAAGGCCGATTCACGCTACCTCATCGCCGACTCCAGCAAGATCGGCAAGCGCGACTTCTACACCTTCTGCCGCCTGGACAGTTTGGACGCCGTGGTGTGCGAGCCGGGTATCGCCGCCGAGGATCGTGTCGCCATCGAGGAGCACACGCAGGTCATTTGCTAGCTAGCGCTACGGGATTGCCAACAGGCGATGCGGGAGGACTTTTACCTCCTGTCATTGTGGAAACCAGCGCGTCAGCGCTACGCGATATGACGCGCAAATGAGGATTCCACTATCAAATCGTCTCAACCTGTAACAGGTAGGGGTGAAACCACCAACCAGATGTTGCAGATTGAGATTTTTGACCCGGCCTATTCCGTTTGTCTCGATCTATAACAGCTAGGACCGAATAATTCAGCTAGTTGTTACAGATTTAGATTGGGGATATTGACCTGTGCATTCATCTCAATCTGTAACATCTAGACGTCCAAAACCGGTCTTAGTGTTACAGATTGAGACAATTCGGCGGGGTCTACCTTGTTTGTCTCGATCTGTAACGGTTAGGACTTAAAAACTCGGCTACGTGTTACAGATCGAGACAAAAGAAAAAGAACATTAGGACTTGAAAATAAAGTTTTGATAAGGGATTCGCCCAGTTAAGACGGTGCGGCAGACAATTGAGATTAGTTTGCCTCCGGAGTCGTAAGCATAATGAGTCAGTTCGATGACCGGAAGTTTTGCAACACCATAATTACTGGCTTCGGAATCGCTAAGCAGACGTGCTCTATAGCTTTCCCTAACAGATTGGATAGACTTGGACAAGTCGTCCATGATTCTGCTAAATGCCTGAAAATCTAACTGGTTATTCGGAACGCGCGACTTTGAAATGAAGAACGTATCAGCGCCTATGAAGCTGCCTTCAAGTTCGTAGGTCAATTCAAGACGCTGAATTTCATCGCGACTTTGACATCCAAATTGTTGGAGCATCATTACGGAAATTGGACGACCTGATGTGAGGCCGCCGAAATGTTTGGTGATGGCATCCGGATCAACGCCATCGCAATGGCTTGCAAAGTCAAAGTCTAAAAGTGAATTGAGCTCGCTAACGCGTTTCGGTGCAACAAACGATCCCTTACCTTGGATTCGATAGATACTTCCACGACGCTCCAGCTCACTCATGGCAAGTCGGACGGTTGTTCTGCTTACGGCGTATTCGTCGCAGAGTTCCATTTCTGTTGGAAGTTTATCGTCTGCTTCATATTCATCGACGATCTGCTTGAGCAGCGCGTCGGTGAGCTGTAAATAGAGTGGCCGTTTTTCGTGTGTATCGAGCATTAGAGCCTCAGTTTGCATGTTGGTTATACCTGATGGTTGCCTCAGTCGGGATGTAACGTGGGCAAGGTAACCTTAACGTATCACAGAGCGGCTCAGCATGACGATCTGATGCCTGTATCCACGAAGGGCTTGTCCGAGCGTGAAGATATTCTGGGGTAGGCAAATACCGTTCATGGAGTCCCCGATATGTTGGAGGTCAGCGCCGGCTGCTTTTGCTGCAAGGCCTATTTTCTTAATGGTCTCGCTGTCGCAGGAGTCTTGACTCGTCCCGTTTGCCGCCATGACGAGAACCTTCTCTTCAATTGACTTGCCTACGTTGTGGGATCGTACAAAGTCTACGATGGCGCGCAGGTCTGCTTCTTGGAAGCAAGGGACGGTGTAGGGGGCTGGCACGAGAAGGATATCGACGCCGAGGTCAACAAACTTGCGCGCAATTTCGAGCGTCATGACAGGTTCTGCAACGCCCGCTCCATGCATTTTTCCGGCTATGACCAGGCCATTGAAATGCTCTTTGGAGAGTTTAATCGAATGGGCGATTGCATCGTTGGAGACGCCGGTTCCAGGGTTGCCCGTCAGGCAGATAAAATCAAATCCGAGTTCGTTAGCCTTTTCTAAGGTCTTGGGAGAGACGCGACGACCCATGGGGATTTCCGTTCGGGATTCAGACATCTCTGCCTCGTTATCAACTGGCTCCAGATTGACGCCAATGGGCCTTCCGCATGCTCGCTTCACCCAAGTGACCGGGTTTTCATTGAGATCATCTGGAATACCGGCAATAACTGGATCGAACACATCGAGCGCGTTAAACAGAAGCAGGTCGGCACCTGCGGCACGTTCGATTTCTGCATTAGTAACGCCGCCGAGAAATTGGGAAGAGGGTACGTTTTCCGCCATGATGGTACGTCCCTCGGAAGCCAGAATTGCCTGTTTTAGATCCATGGGTGACGTGGCGGCAAAATCGGATGCGGACATGTTCAGTAATCGTTTGGGCATTGTTACTTCCTTTGACTAGAACGACAGGCTTGTGACATTGTCTCTAATATTGTTACAACAATATATTCAATATGTTATATCCAATCGGTGAACGGTTGCAAACTTATTGTACTGCTCGGAAAAAATAGCCCCTAGCTGGGAAAACCTTAAATTAATCAACTACCGTTCACCGAATAAGTATTTGAATTCTTGACATATCGACAAAGCGGAAAAAGAATTGGTTATGACAAATCGCGCAAATGATATTACATTTCGCACAAGAACGTATTCACTTACATAAGTGGATACAAACGGGGACGACGACGGTTGAGTCCGGATAAATCGTTGTGTGCCCGGGAATCATGAAAGGATGTGTTATGGACGCTATCGTCAAATTCCTTGAAAAACACCAGCCCCTCTTCGACAAAATCTCGAGGAACATTTATCTGGTGGCGATTAAGGATGGCTTTCTCTCGAATATGCCAATTGTGCTGTTCTCGAGCCTGTTCCTTCTTCTTTCGACGCTCCCTGCCTATGTAGGCATCACGCTTCCGTCTGAGGTGCTGGATTTCTTCAATAAAATCTATGCATATACCATGGGACTTCTTGGCATTATGGTGGCCGGCACCACGGCGAGCTCACTTGCCATGTCGATGAACCGTCGCATGCCTTCGGGTAAATCTCTCAACCCCACCTCGTGCATGGTTTGTGCCATGTGCGGCATGCTCTTGCTATCGGTGACGAACGATGTTGTCTCGATTGGCGGAGCAGATACATCTGTTTTTGAAACCGGCTATATGGGAACCAAGGGTTTTCTCGCTGCGTTCGTAGCCGCATTCTTGACCGTTAATATCTATAAGGTGTGCATTAGCCATAATGTGACGATCAAGCTTCCCAAAGAGGTCCCTGGCTCTATTGCGCAGAGTTTTCGCGATATCTTTGCATTTGGGTTTTCGATCCTTGCGTGCGCTTTTATCGATCTTGCGAGCCGCAAGCTGCTTGCTGTGCCGTTTGCCAATTTGGTATCCGCTCTCATCTCGCCGCTGTTCTCCGCGGTCGACACCTATCCTGGCATGGCGCTTATCGAAGGCGCGGTCGCGCTTTTCCAATTTATGGGTATCCACGGTGCTTCGGTTGTCATGAGTCCGATCAATGCTGCGCTCTACGGCAATACCGTTACCAATCTTGAGGTTTTCCAAGCAGGTGGACACCCGTCAATTGCTCTCACGCAGGACTTTACAAGCTTCATCGGCGGTCTGGGCGGTTCTGGCTGCACGTTCATCGTTCCTATTATCCTGATCATGTTTATGCGCTCCAAGCAGCTTAAAGCCATGGGCAAGGCATCGATTATCCCGGTGATTTTTGGAGTTAACGAGCCCGTTATCTTCGGTATGCCGATTGTTCTCAATCCCTATATGTTCGTGCCCTTCCTAGTGGCTCCTATGGTCAACGCCATTATCGGTAAATTTTTCATTGACGTCATTGGAATGAACGCCCCCATGTATACCATGCCGTGGGCGCTTCCCGGCCCAATTGGTGCGTTCCTCACCACGGGTCTCGATCTGCGTTCTCTCGTATTGATGGCAGTGCTGTTGGTCGTTGACTTTGTGATTTACTATCCGTTCTGCAAGGCGTATGACCATCAGCTTTGTTTGGAAGAGTCTGCAAAGGAGACTGCAGGAAACTCGGATGCAGATGCTATTGCCGCACAGGAAAATGTCGCAAAAGCTCTCGAGGCGGTAAAGGACAAGGCGGAGCAGATCCGCGTGCTTGTGCTTTGCCAGGGTGCCGGCACTTCGACTCTCTTGGCAAATGCTCTTCGCGAAGGTGCCGCTGCTAAGGGTATCGATTTGGTTTCTCAGTCCGGTGCGTACGGAAGCCACTATGAGACGATGGATCAGTACAACGTGATTGTTCTGGCGCCCCAGGCACGCATGTACTATGACGCTATGAAGGCCGATACTGATCGCCTTGGAATTAAACTGCTCACCACAAGGGGCAAGGAGTATATCGACCTTACCAACGATCCCGAAGGTGCAATTGACTGGATCGTTCAGGAGCTGGCCAAATAGTGGATGCACTTCGTCGTTGATTCGTCGGTATATGGTACGGCCCCGCAGCTTATTGAGCTGCGGGGCCGTATTTCGTTGGGTATCTAATTGAGACAATGAGCGCAACCGTCGTGAGATCGCATTGGCGCTCTCCGAGTCACCGACAAACTGCCTTCTATCTATGTGACCAATTCGCTTTCGGCCTTTAGCCTGCTCGAGGCGCGCGAGGATTGCGAGCTGTGCCTGGTGGGCGGCATGTACCGTCGCCGCACCGCCGCCTTTGTGGGCCCCATGGCCGAGGATGCCCTGCGCGCACTAGGGATTGACACGGCGTTTATCGGTGCCAACGGCATTCTGGACAGCGACGTGTCCACGTCCAACATGGACGAGGGCCGCATCCAGCAGCTCGCCTTTAGCAAGGCCGATACGCGCTACCTCATCGCCGACTCCAGCAAGATCGGCAGGCGATACTTCTGCCCCCCCCTGCCGGCGCAGGGGTACCGCTTTAAAATGACGCGTAAATGACTTTGGGCAACAAGGATGAGGCTATTCTGAGATATGACTAGACTCCGTATTTCGTCTTTATGTCCATTGAGAATGAATCGTAGTCTTCATAGAGCCCTTCTCTGCTTTCATCCTCGGCGTGGTTTACACGTTCAAGGAGTTTATCCTTTGGAGACTCTTTTGTTATTGCGGCCTCGCCATCGGGTATTGTGGCTTGTAAGAATAGTTCTAGAGCATGGGCGTCTTTGAGTATGTAGCCCGTCGAACGACCCGCTCCTGTTTTTTCGATTGCGCTGCAACTAACAAGCTGACCGAGGGTTCGTTTAACGGTTACCTCGCTGATATCGGGGCAGTTGGACCGGATGTCGGATTTCTTAATGACGCCGGGTCTCTGTTGAAATAGAACAGCGATGCGCGCTTGCTTCGACATGGGACGAGTGCTTGATTCAATTAAGGTACGCTGCTCGAGCTGTCGGTAGGCGGCCAGGGTTGTTCCGAGCATGAAACGGATAAAGGGTACTTCGGTGTTTTGATTTTCATTCCATCCAGTGGAGCTTGCAGCGAGGGCGTTGTAGTAAAGCGCTTTGTTGTCTTCAATAAGTCGCTCGATGCTGATGTAACGCGCAACGTCGTATCCAGTCTTTTCGAGCAGCAGCGTTGTAAGGAGCCGACTCATCCTGCCATTGCCATCGTTGAAGGGATGAATGCTAACAAAATCGAAGATAAAGCGGAGCGATATAAGGAGGGGATCGCAAACTTGGCGAGATAAAGCATCGTTGAGGGACTGGCAGGCTTCTTTAATAAGTCCCGGGGTTGCTAGAGCCGAAGGGGGCCTAAAGCGCACAAATCGATTACCTTGATCGTCAATGGAGACGATTTCGTTATCGCCATCTTTCCAATGGCCTCCATACGAGATTGCCGTGTGCGCCATGAGGTCACGATGCAACTGCAGAATGACCGATGGCGTTACGGGAATGGAATCGTGTTGCTCGTGAATAAGCGACAGCACATCTCGGTATCCAGCGATTTCTTCCTCTGCACGGGAGCTTGGCTTGGCGGAATACGCCATGATCGCTTTGAGTCTTTTTTGGGTGGTAACAATTCCTTCAAGTCCGTTGGAGGATCGGGTGCTTTGGATCTTAGCCTCCTCCATTAGGGACGATAGAAGCTCGGGTTTGACTTGACTCAGAGCAAGCTGACGGCCTTTATGCTCGCGTATCGAGAGGAGGAGGTTGGTGATTGGAGTTGCTTCGAGTTCCGCTGGGACTGTGGTGTAATCGAACTGACGCATGCGGCTCCTTTCGGTATCACGAACATACTTTCGATATCATAATATCATTAAATGATACCGAAAGTATGTTCGTGATACCGAAAACTGGAAACCATGGTTCATAACTGCTTGGAAAGTTCGGATTTGACTATCTTATTGTCTCGATCTGTAACAGGTAGACGGTCGAAAGTGGGCTATGTGTTACAGATTGAGATATTTCTGCTCGGGCGTTTTGTTTGTCTTGATCTGTAACAGCTAGGGCCGAAAATCCCTGCTAGATGTTACAGATTGAGACAAACGGCCCGCTCAGGTCCGAGCCAAAACAAAAAGGCCGCATGCGAACCCGTGGAGGGATTCGTATGCGGCCGACAGGGGGTATGCGGCGGAAACTAGGCCATGAGCAGGCCGGTCTCCGCGACGTTCTTGTACCAGTACGCGCTCGCCTTGGGATAGCGCTTCTGGGTCTCAAAGTCGATGTAGAACAGGCCATAGCGCTTGTTATAGCCGTTGGTCCAGGAGAACTGGTCCTGCAGCGACCACACGAAGTAACCGTCGACGTTCACGCCGCCGTCGATTGCCTTGAGAATCCATGCGAGATGCTGACGCATGTAGTCGATGCGAGGGGCGTCGTCGATAAAGCCGTCCTCAAAGTCGTCCTTATAGCCCATGCCGTTCTCGGTAATGTAGATCTTCTTGTAGTTGGGGTAATCGTTCTTAATTCGCAGCAGCAGATCGTACAGGCCCTCGGGATAGATGATCCAGTCCCAATCGGTGGTGGGTACGCCTTCGCGCACGCATGACTCGCCCACGCCCTTGAGGAACCAGTGCGAGGAGCCCTTGTCGCCGGTGCCATTGTGGTTGATGTCGTTTTCGCCCTCGGCGGCACGCAGGAACTGGCACTTGTAGGTGTTGACGCCCAAGCAATCGTTGTAGGGGAGCGCGGCGGTCAGCGCGGCGATGTCCTCGTCGCGGACGTCGAGCTCGCCGCCGGCGATATGGGCCAGCTTGGTCGCAGCCTCCATGGTGTCGGCTGCATAGTGGCCGCGGAAGGTGGCGTCGAGTACCCAGCGGTTGTTGATGACGTCGGCCATGCGAGCTGCCTCGCAGTCGGCGGCGTTGTTGGGGTCGAGGGGATACTTGGGCTCTAGGTTCTGGACAATGCCGATCTCGCCCTCAAAGCCGCCCTCATGGAAGGCGACGACGGCCTTGGCGTGGGCCACCATCATGTTGTGCATGAGCTGGAAAGCCTTGTCCAGGCGATACTTCTCGCCGTGCGGCCAGTTGCCGACGATAAAGCTGCCCTCGGCGGTCGCGGGAATCTCGTTAAAGGTAAACCAGTGCTTGACCTCGGTGAACTCGGCAAAGCAGAACTTGGCGTACTCGACAAAGGCGTCGATCGTCGTGCGCGTCAGGAAACCCTCGCCGCCGTTCTGGTAAAAGGCCTCAGGTGTATCAAAGTGATCGAGCGTGACATAGGGGATAACGCCGGCCTTATTGCAGGTGGCGAAAAGCTCGTGATAGAAAGCGACGCCCTCGGGGTTAATCTCGCCGGTGCCATTGGGGAAGATGCGGCTCCAAGCGATGGAGACACGGATACCGTTGATGCCGAAGCGCTGGCACAGGTCGATATCGACCGGGTACTTGTTGTAGAAATCGCTTGCGGGGTCGGGGGAGAAGCGACCCTGAGCAGCCAGGAAATCGTCCCAGGGCACTTTGCCCTTGCCGTGCGTACGGGTCTCGCCCTCAACCTGGTAAGCGGCGGTGGCGCCGCCAAACACAAAGCCGTCGGGGAACTGCATGGGGTTGGTCATGAGTCATCCTTTCTGTGGAATACGAATAGGGAGAGGTGCCCGAACTGGGGATCCAGGCACCAACAGAGGGAGGAAACTAGTCGAGGTTCTCGCGGAGCCACTTAATGGCGCCAGCGGGGTCGCGAGTAAGGTCGATATATTCCTTGCCGCGCGGGGCGAGCAGCTTAATGCCCAGACGATCGGTGTCGGCCTTCATGTCGTTGTAGTAGCTACGGACCTGCGGGGCAAGCACGATAACGTCGTACTGATCCATGATGGCAGTGTGCTGACCATAAGCGCCTGCGGAGGAAGCGATGTTCTCTCCGGTCTGCGCAGCACCTTCCTTGATGGCGTTGGCAAGCATGGCAGAGGTGCCGGCGCCGGCGCACAGGACGAGGACCTTCAGACCGTCGACATCCTTCTTAGCGGATGCGTCGGCTGCGGGCTCGGGCTGATCGGCGACAGGCTCGCTGTCGGCGGCAGCGGCGGTCGGCTCGACGGAAGCGGTAGTCTGTTCGACAGTGGGCGCAGAGGTGCTGGCGGCGATGGTGGCAGCACCATCGGACTCAAGACCCAGCTCGGCGGCGCGCTCGGCCTCCTGGTCGCAGAGCAGCTTATCGTATGCCTTCAAGAACGGTAGGTAGATGATGGCGTCCAGCAAGATGATGATCGCGACAAATACCAGGGCGATAAGCTGGAAGTTCGTGGTGATGAAGATGCCGATGGGGGCAGGGGTAGCCCAAGGCACCACGAAGGAGAAGCCGTTCATGCCCACGTTATCGATAAAGAACTTGGCAACACTCACGTTGACGCAGCCGGCGGCAACAAAGGGGATGAGCATGTAGGGGTTAAGGATCATCGGCGCGCCAAAGAGCAGCGGTTCGTTGACGGCGAAGGCAACAGGAACAATCGAGGCCTTACCGACGGCTTTGAGCTGCTTGGACTTCATAAAGAGAATCAGCAGAAGCGGCACGATGAACGTGGCACCGGTGCCGCCGAACTCACCCACGAGCGACATGTTGAAGGTGAGGGAATGGGCGGGGTGACCACCGGCCAGCAGAACCTGCAGATTCTCGGCCTGGTTGGCAAGACGGATGGGGTCGATGCCCGGCTGGACAATCGAAGGACCGTGGACACCGATGAACCAGAAGAACGCGGTGGCTGCCTGAATAAGGATGAGTCCGGGGTAGGTCTCTGCTGCAGTGAAGAGCGGGGAGAGCAGCTTGATGAGCAGCTCGGAGAACGGAACGCCCATGAGGTTGCGCACGACGACATCGATGATGCCGCAGATGATGACGGCGCCGCCAAAGGGGATGATGTCACGGAAGTTCTGAGCGATGGCGCCCGGGACCTCCTTGGGCAGCTTAATGGTCAGATCGCGAGAGACGCAGAATTTGTAGACCCACACGGTGATGAACGCGGCGATATAGGCCGAGAACAGACCGCGCGTGCCCATGCTGGTGCAGTCGAAGACCGAAAGCTCGGAGCCGTTGAACTTGGTGGTGAACTGCGTAACGGCGAGCAAAAGCATACTGCACTGGGCGGCCACCATGGTGGAGCCGTCGTTGAGCACCTTGCCGGCGGGCATGCGACGGTTCATGGAAGCCGTAAAGTTCTTGGCAGTGGTGCCGGCGACCATGATGCCCATGACGCCCATGGTGAAGTTGTACAGCTTGTTGCACCAGTCGATGAGCGGCTGGGGCAGCGTGATGCCGACTACGCCGGGAAGGGTGGCAATGAGCAGAAAGATCGAAGAGGTGAGGACGATGGGCATGCACCCAAGGAATCCGTCCTTGATAGCCTGGAGGTAGATGTTCCTCGAGATCTTCTCAAAGAACGGCTGATGCTTTTCGAGCATCTTTACGATGGCGTCCATAGAGCTCCTTTGCTACTTGATGCGCGATGCATGTGGATGGAACTGGTCGTCGATGGATGGTCAGGACTGCCCGGAAACCTTCCTGCTTAAGGAAGGCATTGCGAAATGACAACGTTGTCATTTCGTTAATGACAACGTAAGACATTTTTGGAAGAGCAATAAGGATATACGGGTGAGCGGTCGATATTGTTCGGTAAACGGTTGATTTATCAGTCAGGCAGGTAGTGTATGCTAGAACGCAAAAACAAGCGATGTAAAACCGACTGGAGAAGCAGTGGCAACGATGGACAAGAAAAATGTCTCAATGAATGATGTGGCGATTGCCGCTGGTGTTTCTCTCAAGACGGTTTCGCGCGTGATTAACGAGCCCGATAGCGTGCGAGAGTCGACACGCGATAAGGTTCATTCGGCCATGGAGGCGCTCGGGTTTCGAGCCAACTTTGCCGCGCGTTCGCTCAAGTTGGGCCGTTACGGGTGCATCGGCGTCGTGCTGTTCCACTTGTCGGGCGGTGCCGTGGACATGATCGACGGTATCGCCGATGCCGCCGAAGAGCGAGGCTTTGCTCTTACGATGATCAAAAAGCGGGCGGGGGAGAAGATGACCCTTGCCGAAGCGGCGCGTAGAATGTCGCAGCTCCCCGTCGACGGCATGATTTTCAACCTGCGCCAGATGGTCGATGACTTTGATACCTTTGAGGCGCCGAAAGACCTCAAGACGGTGATTATCACACCGATGGAACATCCTACCTGCTCTACCGTCAGTGACGACCAAGAGGGCGGCGCGCGCATGGCGTGCGAGTACTTCTTGAACCACGGGCACAAGAACGTGTACTTCGTCTCTGGTAAGAAAGAATCACTGTCGAGCCAGTGCCGTATGAAAGGTTGGCGAGCGGCACTCGAGGCACGTGGCATTGAGCCGCCCGAGCCTCTGCAAGGCGATTGGAATGCGGATAGTGGCTATGCCGCGGGCCTTGTGCTTGCCGATAAGCCCGATTGCACGGCGGTCATCGCTGCTAACGACTGCATGGCAAACGGCGTGATGATGGCTCTACGTGACAAAGGGCTCAATGTGCCCGACGACGTGTCCGTGATCGGCTTCGACGATGAGCTCTACAAGACGATTCCCAACTCGATTCTGACGTCGGTGAAGTTTCGCCACCGCGAACTGGGCATCCGTGCGCTTAACGAGGTCGTCGCAGGTCTGGAAGCCCCGAGCTCCAGAAGCCGTACGCTCGTCTCGGGCGTGTTGGTCGAGCGTTCCAGCGTAAGGGATCTGCGGGCGTAGACGTGCTCGGCCTGCTCGTCTAAATCTGTAACAGGTGGGACCCGAAAACTCGGCTAGATGTTACAGATTTAGACAATTCGGCCCGGCTTATTCCGTTTGTCTCGATCTGTAACAGTTAGGAGTGAAATGACCAGCCAGGTGTTACAGATCTAGATTGATTGGATTGACCCATCTGTTTGTCTCGATCTGTAACATCTAAGCGGTCAAAAGCGCTCTACATGTTACAGATTGAGATTTTTGGCTTGGCCTGTGCGTTCACCTCGATCTGTAACAGCTGGGACCCAAAAACTCGGCTAGATGTTACAGATTAAGATGAACAGGAGGACGGGTGCGGTCTAAACAAAATGGCCCGCGCATCACGCATCGATGCACGGGCCATTTTTTTTCTGCGAGCGGCAGGTGGCGTCAGCGTCTTATGCCTCGAGGTTTTCCTCGATCCAGGCGACGGCACCCTTGGGATCCTTAGTGAGGTCGATGTACTGTTTGCCCTTGGGCGACAGCAGCGTGATGCCCAGGCGGTCGGTGTCGGCCTTCATCTCGTTGTAATAGGTGCGAACCTGCGGAGCCAGGACGATGACGTTGTACTGGTCCATGATGGCGTAGTGGCTGCCGTAGGCACCGGCGTTGGCGGTAATGTCGATGCCCAGCTCGTCGGCGCCTTCCTTAAGCGCGTTGGCGAGCAGCGCAGAGGTGCCGGCGCCAGCGCACAGAACCAGAACCCTCAGATCCTTGCCCTTAAGGGCGGACGGAGCTGCGGAGGCCTCAGTGGCAGAAGCGGTCTCGACAACAGGAGCCTCAACGGCGGGGGCGGCAGCGGTCTTGACGGCCTTGGTCTCCTCGGCCTCTTCTTCGGCCAGGGTCTCGGCCTCCTGCTTGCACAGGACGTTGTCGTAGGCCTTGCAGAACGGGTAGTAGATTAAGAAGTCAACGACTAGCAGGACGACAACCAGGACCAGAGAGATCGGCTGGAAGTTGGTGTCGATGAAGGTGCCGATCGGTCCGGGGAGTGCCCACGGCATGGCATAGATAAAGCCGTTCATGCCCAAAAAGTCGATGAAGAACTTACCAATGAGGACGTTGGCCACGGGGGCAAACAGGAACGGGATCAGGAAGTACGGGTTGAGGATGATGGGCGCGGCGAACAGCAGCGGTTCGTTGACGGCGAACATCACGGGTACGACAGAGGCTTTGCCGACGGCCTTGAGCTGCTTGGAGCGCATAAAGAGCAGGAAGATGATCGGGACAATGAACGTGGCGCCGGTGCCGCCGAGTTCGCCGATGTAGTTACCGAAGTTCTCGGTCAGGGCGAGGGCGGGGTGACCGCCGGCCTGCAGCGTGGCGAGGTTGGTGGTGATGTTGCCAAACAGCGCGGCGTTGAGGGCAGGCTTAACGACCGAGGGGCCGTGGATGCCCATGAACCAGAACAGCGGGATCATGAACCAGATGAGGGCGAGGCCGGCGTAGGAATCGGCAGCGGCGAACAGCGGGCTCACCAGCGTGGAGATGACGTTGGCAAACGGGACGGCCAAGCAGGTGCGGCAGATAACGTCGATGACGGCGACAAACAGGATGGAGAAGCTGAAGGCGAAGATGTCGCGGAAGTTCTGGGCGATGGCGCCGGGGACTTCTTTGGGCAGCTTGATGGTGATGTCTCGCTTAATGCAGAAGGCATAGATGTTGACCGTGGCAAATGCGGCGACAAAGGAGCTCAGTAGGCCCTTGGTGCCCATGTTGTCGGTAAAGAACACCGAGACATCGGCGCCGTCGATCTTGGCACTCGTCTGGGTAACGGCCAAGATGAGCATAGCGCACATGGCGGCGACCATGGTGCTCGTGGCGTTGATGGCCTTGCCGGCAGGCATGCGGCGGTTCTTGGAGCCGGTCAGCGCGCTTGCGGTGGTGCCGGCGACCATGATGCCCACGACGCCCATCGTGAAGTTGTAAACCTTGTTGCAGAAGTTCACGACGTCGACGCTCCACCAGTCGGGCAGCGTAAAGCCGCCGACCGTGGCGACAACGCCCGGCAGGGTCGAAATAAGCAGGAAGACAGAAGAAGACAGGATGATGGGCATTGCTGCCAAAAAGCCGTCTTTAATGGCCTGAAGGTAGATGTTCTTAGAGACCTTGTCGAAGTACGGCTGACCTTTCTCCAAGAACTTAACGATCGATTCCATAGTTCACGCTCCTCTTTGCATGAAATCTTAATGGCATGGACGTTGAAAACCTATATGGTCTCCCGCTTGCTAAAAGCCCGGGTGCAGGCGGGGTCGGTCCCAGGGGGAGAGAGGGGAGCGGCTGGGTTTGTATCGCATAGGGCCGCTCCCCTCTCGGGGGAAAGCGAGGCGATGCGCTACTGCGCGTCCGCCATAGTGTCGGCGAGCTCCTTGTACCAGAGTGCCGACTGCTTGATGTAGCGTTTTTGCGTGTCGAAGTCGATGTAGAACAGGCCGTAGCGCTTGTTATAGCCGTTGGCCCACGAGAACTGGTCCTGCAGGCTCCAGATAAAGTAGCCCTGGACGTCGACGCCCTCGGCGCGCGCCCGGAGCACCTTCTCCATGTGCTGGTCGACAAAGTCGATGCGCTCGGGATCGGCGACGATGCCGTTTGCGTCGGGCTCGGGGTCCTTGTGGCCCAGGCCGTTTTCGGTGATATAGATGACGGGGAGGTTGGGATAGGTGGCGCTGATGTGCTTGAGCGTGTCGTAGAGGCCTTGCGGGTAGATGAGCCAATCCCAGTCGGTGGTGGGGATACCCGGCATATCGACCTGCTGCCCGACGCCCTTAAACTTAAAGCACGAGGTGCCCTTGTCTCCGGTGCCGTTAAAGCTGTTGGTGGACTCGCCATCGTAGGCGGCGATAAACGCCGACTGATAGTAGTTGAGGCCGAACATATCGTTGCGGGGCGCCGCCTTGGCGAGCTCCTCCATGTCGCTGTCCTCAACCGTAAGCGTGGCGTTGTTGGCACGCAGAATCTCGTTGATGAGTGAGAGGGTGCGCGCGGAGTAGTGACCCAGGAAGGCGCCGTCCATGATGAAGTCGGTGTAGAAGGCGTTGTACAGGTCGGCGGCGTGCTGGTCGGCGGGCGAGTCTGTGGCAGGATATGCCGGCGTCAGGACGTTGACCATGCCAATGCGTCCGCCCAGGTGCTCGGTCTCGTCAAGATCCTTATACAGGTTGACGGCGCGGGCGTGGGCAACGAGCTCGTTGTGCTGGCTCTGGATGCCGCTCGTCACATCAAAGTGATGGTTGGGCGGGAAGTTGCCTTGGATGTATTGGGAGTGCGAGAGGCTGATGAGCTCGTTGATGGTGAACCAATTCTTGACCTCGCGGAACTCGCGGAAGCAGAACTCGGCATAGCGCACATAGGCGTCGACGGTCTTGCGGTTGAGCCAGTCGCCCTGGTTGAACAGGGCGGCGGGGGAGTCAAAGTGATGCAGGGACACATAGGGCTCGACGCCATACTTTTTGCAGCAGGCGAACAGCTCGTGGTAGTGCTTAACGCCCTCGGCGAGGGGCTCGGCATCGTCGCCGTTGGGGAAGATGCGGGTCCAGGCGATGGACACACGGATGGCGTTGAGTCCATGCTCGGCAGAAAGGCGGATATCCTCCTCGTAGCGGTTGTAGAAATCACTGGCCGGGTCGGGCAAAAAGCGACCCTGGGCGACAAGGTAATCGTCCCACATGGTCTTACCCTTGCCTGCCACCTTCGTGGAACCTTCCGTTTGGTACGCGGCGGTTGCGGCGCCCCAAACAAAGCCCTTCGGCAGCTGCTGTACGCGGTTTAGCAAAGACATATGCATACACCCTCTCGTCTCGCTGTTCGATATTGTGCGTTTGCGCTCAGGAGGCTCCCTGGTTAGCGTTCAGCGGTGAAAAAGCCCGATAAACACTATCTTAAAATGATTAGAACCAAAATGAGCACGTGAACATTTGACAATGAGCACGTTAACATCCGGCTGGGATGTATAGAAACAAAACAACTTCAAACAGCCGCGAACGGTTGTATTTGTTCGGTAAGCGGTTTTGATTGACAGAAGTTTTCATGTTGTGGTATATGGCTCGGGTATCATGAGCACGTTATCGATGTATGTACGATGCGCCATGGGCGCGGGGAATAGTTGGGAAGCAGGTTAGCGTGGAAGGCATGGCTCAGCAGACAAGGAATGGTCATTCGGCGAGCGCGGCAGAGGTTGCGGCGCTCGCTGGCGTGAGCCGCCAGACTGTGTCTCGCGTGGTCAACGGTATGCCCAACGTGACGGAAAAGACGCGCAAGCGTGTGCTGGCCGCCATGGAAGAGCTGGGCTTTCGTCCCAATTTTGCTGGAGCGGCGTTGCGCGGCGGGTCGTATCGTTCTATTGGCCTGTGCATGTACAACATCACACGTGTCGGTAACCTGGCGACGCTCGAGGGTATCATGCAAGCGGCGCGCGAGCACGATTTTGCCGTCACTATGATCGAGATGGGCGGCGACAAGCCCTATACACTTGCCGATGCCTCGCGCCGCATGGTCGAGCGACCCGTCGACGGCATGATTCTCAACATGAACCGCATGGCTCCCGATTTTGAGGAGTTTGTTCCCCAGCCGGGAGTGCGAACGGTCATCCTGTCCATGTATGCGCATCCGCGCTGCACGACGATCGACTCCGACCAGTATGGTTCGTGCGAGCTGTTGACCAATTATCTGCTGGAACATGGTCACTCGAATATGCGGTTTGTGGCGGGTCCGGAAAACTCGATTTCCTCGCGTTTTCGTGAGGCCGGTTGGCGCGATACGCTGGGTCGTGCTCATGTCGATGCCGCTCCGATGCTGCGTGGCGATTGGAGTGCGGACAGTGGGTACGCCATGGGCGAGCGGATTGCGGCCGAGGTGCTTGCCGGCGGGTCGCAGGCGCCGACTGCCGTGCTTGCGGCAAATGACCAGATGGCGCTGGGCGTTATCGCCGCGCTCGAGAACGCGGGCCTGTCCGTGCCCGACGACGTGAGCGTGGTTGGTATCGACGACGCACTCGAGGGACTTGTTCCTCACAATCGGCTAACGACGCTGCGATTTGATTTGCGCGGTGTCGGTAAGCTTGCGTTTGAGGCGGCGATTGGAGAGAGCTCGTCTATCGAGGCGATTCATGTGCCGAGTACGCTGGTCGAACGCTCGACTGTTAGGGACATACGGGGTTAGGTCCTACTCCGTTTGTCTCGATTTGTAACAGGTAGACGGTCAAAAGCGGGCTACGTGTTACAGATTTAGATTCTTCGGAAAGAGCAATCCTGTTCGTCTCAATCTGTAACAGCTAGGACCAAAAAACTCGGCTAGATGTTACAGATCGAGACAAACGGCTCCCGACCAGCCCAAAAACAAAAAGACCGGGGGCGGCGCGCCGTGTGACGTGCCGCCCCCGGCTGAGAAATGGGGACAGGTTGTGTGAGCGGGCAACCCCGCCAGCCACTAGTCCAGACGACGGGTCTGCGCCACGTGCTTGTACCAGTAGGCGCTTGCCTTGGGCGTGCGCTTCTGGGTTTCAAAGTCAACGTAAAAGAAGCCGTAACGCTTGTTGTAGCCATTGGTCCAGGAGAACTGATCCTGCAGGCTCCACAGGAAGTAGCCGCCCACGTTGACGCCCACCTCCATGGCCTTGAGCAGCCAACGCAGGTGCTGCTCGATGTAGTCGATGCGCGGCTGGTCGTCCACAAAACCGTCCTTGTAGGGGTCCTTGTAGCCCATGCCGTTCTCGGTGATGAAGATCTGCTTGTAGTTGGGGTAGCGCTGCTTAATGTAGACGAGCAGATCGAACAGGCCCTCGGGATAGATGATCCAGTCCCAGTCGGTGGTGGGGATGCCAGGCTTGTTCACATGCTCGCCAATGCCCTTAACGCGCCAGCGGCCGGTGCCCTTCTCTCCCGTACCGTTGTGGTGCAGGTCGTTTTCGCCATCGTAGGCCTTCAAGAAGCGGCACTGGTAGTTGTTAACGCCCAGGTAGTCGTTGTAGAGCGCGGCCTCGCGCATGATATCCAGATCCTCGTCCAAGATCTCGATGGTGCCGCCCGAGACGGCGGCCAGGCGGTTGGCGCACTCGAGGGTGTCGGGCGCGTAGTCGCCGCGGAAGGTGGCGTCGAGCAAGAACTGGTTTTGCAGCACGTGCTCGTTGTTGGCGGCTTTGATGTCGGCGGGGTCGTTCTCGTTGAGCGGATACTTAAACTCCAGCGACTGAATGACGCCAATCTTGCCCTTAAAGCCGCCGTTGTGGAAGGCCAGCACTGCCTTGGCGTGGGCGAGCATCATGTTGTGCTCGCACTGGAAGGCCTCGGCAAGATGCGCCTTGACGCCACCGGGGAAGGTGCCCTCGATGTAGGTGTTGGAGGCGTCGGCCCAGATCTCGTTAAAGGTGAACCAGTAGGTCACCTGGTCGGCGTACTCCTTAAAGCAGAAGGTGGCAAAGTCCACAAAGGCGTCGATGGTCTCGCGGTTGAGGAAGTCGCCCTTCTCAAAGAGAGGAAGCGGCGTGTCAAAGTGATGCAGCGTGACGAACGGCTCAACATGGTGCTTATGGCACTCGGCGAAGAGATCGTGGTAGAACTGGACGCCCTCGGGGTTGATTTCGCCGGTACCGTTGGGGAAGATGCGGCTCCAGGCGATGGAGAGGCGAATGCCGTTGATGCCAAACTCTTCGCACAGCTCCAAGTCGACGGGGTACTGGTTGTAGAAGTCCGAAGCGGGATCGGGGGAAAAGCGCCCCTGGGCCTCCAGGAAGTCGTCCCAGGCAACCTTGCCCTTACCGTGGGTGCGGGTCTCGCCCTCTACCTGGTAGGCAGCGGTGGCGCCGCCAAAGACAAAGTCCTCGGGAAACTGCGTAGGCGGGTTGGTGACGCTAGCAGGGTTAACGGACATGATGATCCAATCGTCTAAATCGAAGGGCCAGCCGGTCTTGGATGGTCGGCTGGCCCTGAGCGTTACTTACTTCGAGAGTTGCTCGGAGACGAAGGCGAGAGACTTATCGCCGTTCTGGGAGAGCTCGATGTACTGCTTGCCACGGCAGGCGACGCACTTGTTGCCCACGCGTTCGCAGTCCTTCTGCAGGTCGGCCAGGTAGCTGGCGGCCTGCGGGGCCAGGACGACCAGGTCAAAGTCGGGGAGCATGTCGACATGGTTGCCATATGCCTCGGCAGCGGTTTCAAGATCGATGCCGCGCTCCTTGGCAGCCTTGGCCAGTGCGTTGGCGAGCAGGCCCGAGGTTCCGCCGCCCTGGCAGAGCACGAGCACGCGCTTGCCGTTGAGGTCGCTGGCGGTCGTTGCCTCGGCAGCGGGTGCTGCAGAAGCGGCGGGGGAGTCGGCCTTCACGGCCTCGGCGGCAGCGCCGGCGGCAACGCTCTTGGCGTCAGCCTTGCCCTGGAAGGCATCGTTGAGCTTGGCGGCCTTCTCGGCGTTCTTGGCGGCGAGCTCCTCTTGGGAGATCTCGGCCTCCTCGGCGCACTTCTGGGCGTCATAGGCACGGAAGAACGGGTAGTACAGAACGAAGTCGACGACCAGGATAAGGGCGAGCATCACAAAGGCGAGCGGCTGGAAGCCCAGGCCCATGATGGTACCGATGGGGCCGGGGACGGTCCAGGGCAGGGTGTACATAAAGCCGTTCATGCCCAAGAAGTCGATAAAGATCTTGAGGATCCAGATGTTGGCGATCGGGGCAAAGACAAACGGGACAAAGAAGACGGGGTTGAGCACGATGGGTGCGGCGAACAGCAGCGGCTCGTTGACGGCAAAGCACACGGGAACGATAGCGGCCTTACCGACGGCGCGCATCTCCTGGGACTTGGCCAGGAAGCAGAACATAAAGACCAGGACGAGCGTGGCGCCGGTGCCGCCCATGCAGACGACGAAGTACTGGGCACCCTGGGTCAGGACAGCGGAAGCGTGCTGGCCAGCCTGGAACGCGGCCAGGTTGTCGGTCATGTTGGCAACGAGAGCGGCGGCGATGGCGGGCTCGACGATCGAGGGGCCGTGGACGCCGACGAACCAGAACAGGCTCATGGCGCCGTAGATCACAGCGAGGCCGATGTAGCCATCGGCAGCGGTGAACAGGGGCTGGAACACCTGGATGACACCCTGGGCAAAGCAGAAGCCAAAAGCAGCGCGGAAGGCTATGTCAAAGACCCAAAAGACGGTGATGCAGACGGAGAAGGGGATGATGTCCTTGAAGGTCTGCGAGATGTTGGGCGGAACCTGCTCGGGCATCTTGACGGTGATGTTGCGCTTAATGAAGAACTTGTAGATGATGCCGGTCACAAACGCAGCGATAAAGGCGGTCAGCAGGCCTTTGGAACCAAGGTAGGTGGTGTTGAAGCCGCTGGCGGCGTCCGTGGCGATGGTGTCGCTCGAAAGGAGCAAGAAGCCGATGATGGCCGCACACATGCACGAGATGAAGTTGATCTGGTTGTTCTTGGGTAGATCGCGGTTCTGGGCGTCGGCGAAGTGCTTGGCCGTGGTGGCGGCGCAGGCGATGGCCAGGATGCCCATGGAGTAGTTGTAGCATTTCCACAGGGCGTTGTTGATGTCATCGGGCCAGTAGAAACCCCAGATGTTGGGGACCGAGGCTACCAGGCAGAAGATGGACGAGAAGATGATGATGGGGATGACGGAGATAAAGCCGTCGCGAATCGCCTTGAGGTACTTGTTGCGGGCGATCGCGTTGAAAAAGGGCTGGCCTTTTTCGATGGTGGCGATGAGTTGCTCCATGCAATGCTCCTAAGAGTCGGTGGGTTAGCAACGATGGTAGCTTTTGGCGTTCGGTTGCCAAAATGTTGACGTTGCCATTTTGCGACACAAAAAAAGACGCGAACCGGTGGTTCCTGTGCCTGCGAACCGTCGATTCCTTATGCGTAAACGTTTGAGCCGCCCGGTGGCTCTGTGTTTGCGCAATGGCAACGTTAACATTTGGGAGCCAAAAGCCGTTTGGGGAAGCAAAAATGTCGGTGAACGGTAGGTTTTGGGTGGTGAGCGTATGGTGGGGGAGGCGTTGGATATACTTGAAGGCGTTAAAAATGACTGCGTAGGGTGCCACCAATGGCATCGTCGACATAGAAAGATCGACCTATGGCCGCTGTTAAAAAATCGGTTTCCGTTAAGGATGTGGCGCGTCTCGCGGGCGTTTCGGAGCAGACAGTCTCGCGTACGGTGCACGATTCGCCCAGCGTGCGCCCCGAGACCAAGGAGCGCGTGCGTGCCGCCATGCGCGAGCTTGGCTATCGTCCTAACTTTGCCGGCCGGTCGCTGCGTCGCGGCAAGTTCAAGACCGTCGGCGTCGCCATGTTCAACATTACTGGCACCGGCAACCTCGACCGTATGGAGGGCTTTGCCGCCGCCGCCGACAAACACGGCTACGCCATCACCCTCACTAAAGTAGATGGGCATCCGTATACCCTCGAGGGCGCATCGTCGCGCATGAGCGCACTGCCGGTGGACGGCATGGTTGTGATTATGAACCGCATGCCGGCGGACTTTGGCACCTTTGAGCCGCTGCCCGGTATGCAGACGGTGCTCGTTACCATGCTGGAGCACCCGCTCTGTTCAACGGTCGATAACGACCAGTTCGATTGCTCGCGCCAAGTGGTCGAGTACTTGCTGGGGCAGGGGCACAAGACCGTGCGCTTCATCTCGTGTCCCGAGCGCTCGCTTTCGGGCATGCGGCGCGAGGAAGGCTGGCGCGAGACATTGCGTGCGCATGGCATCGAGCCACCGCAGCTCGTGCGCGGCGACTGGACAGCGCAGAGTGGATATGCTGCCGGTCAGGCTCTGGCGGACGATCCGACCTGTACGGCCATTTATGCTTCCAACGATGCCATGGCATATGGCTGCATCCGTGGGCTCGAGTCGCGCGGGAAGCGCGTGCCCCAGGACGTAAGCGTGGTGGGTGTTGACGATAGTTTGGGCGATATCGTGCCCGATCGTCGCCTGACCACGGTGCGCTTTGACAACAAACGCGTCGGCATGTGGGCGGTCGACAAGATAGCCGGCGCCGAGGGCGCTGCACCCGGTGTGGAGCACATGCTGTTTCCGGGCGTGCTCGTCGAGGGCGATACGGTGCGCGATGTACGCTAGGGCGCGGGTCTGTTTGGGTTGCCGCTAATTGTGTTCGATATTGTTCAGATTGGTTTAAAAACCGTTCACGGGCGAATAGTGACCGTTCATAGCTCAAAATTACGTTTTGCGCTGTTCTTTTTTGTTTGAATGTTATTGTTTCTGTCATACACAACGCAGCGCGTATGCCCGGACGCGATGCTCTCCATTGGTTCATATGTGAAAGGAACGCAATATGGCAACCAAAGAAGAAATCTCGATGGTTGGATTCGAGATTGTCGCATACGCAGGTGACGCCCAGACCGATCTGCTTGCAGCGCTCGATGCTGCTCGCGAGGGTGACTTTGAGAAGGCCGAACAGCTGCACAAGGATGCCAGCGATGCACTTATCGGCGCCCACGACACGCAGACCAAGCTGCTTTCGCAGGAGGCCGGCGGTGGCGAGATGGAGATGACCTTCATCATGGCTCACGCTCAGGACACTCTCATGACCACTATGATCCTGGAGAAGCAGGCCCGCTTTACCATCGATGCCTACAAGCGCATCGCTGAGCTCGAGGCCAAGCTCGCCTAACGAGCCCTCACAACCAAGTTCCCTTCCAAAAGCCCTGCCGCACCCGCGACAGGGCTTTTTCTGTCCTCCTCCAAGTTGCGGTGAAATAGGGACTGAATAGGGGCCGGCGGGCGCAAAACAATCCCTATTCCACCGCAACTCATCCCGAGATAGTCATTGGGGACGTTCTTAAACGACTGGTCATTGGGGACAGTCTTGGTGCGCTCCGTTCGTCCTCCCGTTCGATTTTTGCTCGGTGGGTATACTTCCTTTCGCATTAAACGCCGGACTGAGGAGGTATCCAAATGCCGGATAACGGGTCAATACAAAAAAGAGACGCGCACGAGATGGCTCATGGGCGTCCTGTCCAGATAACCGAGCACACGACGGTAACCGAGCTGCAGCCCAGCCTGTCCGATGTCGTGTGCGCAAACAAAAAGCTGCAGATTGGCTTTATCGTTGCGCTTGTGGTCCTGGCGCTGCTGTCGGGCTTTGTGGCTCGTCCGCATTTCGCCGATACCAAAACTTGGGACTCCACCATCGAGGTCATCGACCAAAAGAAGGGTAACGTACTGGCGCTCACGACCTCGTGCGTGGCGCTGTCTGCGGGCATTACCGCGCTGCCGGGCGATACGGGAACGCCGGTTGCCGAGCAGCTCGCGCAGCTTTCAGGCAACCTTGGTATCGTGCTTGCCGTGCTCTACCTAGAGAAATACCTGCTAACCATTTTGTGGTCGGTCGGCCTGGGCATCTTAATCCCGTTTGCGTTGGTGCTCTTTGCGGTGTCGCTCGGCATTCACGGGCGCTGGAGCACGAGCACTGTCCTGCGCCGTGTGGCGACACGCGTGCTGGTGGTTGCCGTGATCGGCATGGCGCTCGTGCCCGCGAGCGTATGGGTGTCGCAAAAGGTCGATGAAACGTATCGCGTAAGTATTGAGCAAGCTGAGCAAAAGGCTGCGGACGCGGCCGACACCACGGACAAGTCAGCCGAGACCAGCTCAAAATCGAACAAGAAAAAATCCGAGGCCACGGAGTCCAAAAACGTGTTCGAGCAGTTGACTGATGGGGCATCGAGCCTTGTTACGTCGGTGACCAGCGGCGCCAAGCAGATGACCGATGAGATCGTGCGGCAGGTGACCGATCTGATTGAAGGCGTCATCGTGATGATCGTGACCTCGTGCGTTATCCCGCTGCTGGTGCTCGTGGCGTTCCTATGGCTAGGACACGTGCTGCTGGGGATCGATATTTCCGGCCCGGCGAACTATTTGACGGGCCGTTTCTTGAGTGCTCCTTCCAAGCACGCCAAAAAGGGCGGGCAGTCCGAGTAGCTAAAACAGCTGTATATACCGGGGAATACCGCCGAAGGGCGGCCGAGACGCGTTCTCGGTCGCCCTTTTGTTTGTTGAACACATGGTCGCTGCGTCCGCGCCCGGCTCAAACGGTCAGCAATCATCCGTGAACGGTATTTGTTCAAAAAAGAACAAAGATAAACAAATAGTTGTTGCAGTTACTGTTCGAATGTGTTCAAATAAACATGAACAGTGAAGAACCGCACATTCAGATGCCCGGACCTGAACGCGATTCAACACTTCCAAACAGAAACTACGCACCTGCGTATCTCTCAAGGAGGATGTCATGAGGGTTGTAATCGCTTCCGATGCCGACGGTATGTCGATGAAGGAGTCCATCAAGGAGATGCTCATCGCCGACGGTCACGAGGTCGTCGACTATTCCGAGACCCCTGCCGCGGACTTTGTCGATTCCGCGACCGCCGTTGCCAAGGACCTGCTGGAGCACAAGGATTCCCAGGGCTTCGCATTCGATAAGTACGGCGTCGGCTCCTATATGGCCGCCGTCAAGATTAAGGGCATGGTCGTCGCCAACATTTCCGACGAGCGTTCCGCCTACATGACCCGCGAGCACAACGGCTCGCGCATGGTCACCATGGGCCCGGGCGTTGTGGGCACCGAGGTCGCCAAGAAGATCGCCCGCGAGTTCCTGCGCGCGCAGTACGCCGGCGGCCGTCACCAGATCCGTGTCGACATGCTCAACAAGATGGCCTAACGAGAGCCACCGAGAACTCGAACTTCTACCTCAACTTGTGAATTCAGACGAAAGGACGTTCTGATGAAGAAGACCATCGCAATCGGTTGCGACCATATCGTTACGGACGAGAAGATCTATCTGGCCGACCGCCTGGAGCAGGCTGGCTACAAGGTGCTCGACTGCGGCACCTACAGCCACACCCGTACGCACTATCCCATCTACGGTAAGGCTGTGGGCGAGGCTGTTGCCAGCGGCAAGGCCGACTTTGGCGTGGCCCTGTGCGGCACCGGCATCGGCATCACCAACGCCGTCAACAAGGTTCCCGGCGCCCGCTGCGCCCTGGTCCGCGACATGACCTCTGCCCTGTATGCCCGTCGCGAGCTCAACGCCAACATCGTGGGCTTTGGCGGCAAGATCACCGGCGAGTTCCTGATGGCCGATATCATGCTTGCCTTCCTGGAGGAGCCCTACGAGAAGACTCCCGAGCACGATGCCCTGATCGCCAAGATCGATGCCTGCAACAAGGCCGACGCCGAGGCTCAGGCCGACCCGCACTTCTTTGACGAGTTCCTCGAGAAGTGGGACCGCGGCGAATATCACGACTAATTAGGTTCCGGCGTTCTGCCGAACGCCGGACCGGTCGACGCTGCGCGGCGCTCAGGCACCCCATCTCGCCGCTCAAACCGGC
>OGPR01000731.1_pt1 | contig 31802 bp, 29 predicted proteins | sample 1552981 | NCBI WGS metagenome assembly OGPR01 (sample SAMEA2580260, study PRJEB22360) | human gut metagenome | biome: human gut; feature: human-associated habitat; material: faeces | place: Denmark | collected 2008/2010 | reverse complement strand
AGGTGTGGAAGTGGAATCATAACCGCTCTGACCATCTGGAAGAGCTTGATGATTATTCCAACTGGCAGCGTGCAAGAGTCAATAAAGCCCGCTGCCAGCAACGGATTGCCAATAAGCGCAGAGACTACCTTCATAAGCTGACAACTGACTTGGTCAGGAACTATGACGTGATTGTAATCGAAGATTTGAAAACCAAGAATCTGCAGAAGAATCACCACCTGGCCAGGTCAATTGCCAATGCCAGCTGGTATCAATTCCGCGCAATGCTGGAATACAAGTGCGCCTGGTACGGCAGACAATTAGTTGTAGTGAAGCCTGACTACACCAGTCAGATCTGTTCGAACTGTGGCTTTAGCAGCGGAAAAAAACCGCTGGAAGTCCGCGAATGGACGTGCCCGAAGTGCGGCATTCACCACGACCGGGATGTTAATGCGGCAGTTAACATCCTGCACAAAGGGTTAAAAGCCATTGGCCAGGGACTGGCCCTGGTAAAATAACGGAGTTCTGTAAGTCAGGTAGCTGGAATACCAGCGCAACATCCTGAATACTACTTCGTGTTCCCAGAAGCTCGGTCATTTATGGCCGAGTAGTTCACGCTGGTGGCAATGAGTCGTTTGATAAATTCTTAAATATTTATGAAATATCCAGCTTAACTATATAAAAAATTGGTTTTTTTTGATATATTATTATTCAAGTAAAGGAGGAAAAAATATGGCAGTTATCATTATTATCGCAGTAATCGTTCTGTTGGTCATTGCATATATTGCAATTTACAACGGATTACAAAAGGCAAAGATTTATACGGACGAATCCTGGAGTCAAATCGACGTTCAGCTGCAGCGTCGAAACGACTTGATTCCTAACCTCGTCGAAGTTACGAAAGGTTATGCAAAACACGAACGCGAAACGTTGTCGCAAGTCGTCGAACTTCGCAACCAATTGACGCAATTGCCTGAAGATGCTCATGCTGAAAAGATGGAAGTATCCAATCAGATTTCAGGCGCATTGAAAAGCATTTTTGCTTTGAAGGAAGCATATCCTGATTTGAAGGCAAATACCGAATTTACCAAGCTGATGGAAGAACTTTCGAATACTGAAAACAAGATTTCATATTCTCGTCAGCTTTACAATTCATCGGTTGCCGCATACAACCAAAAGCTCAAAGTGATTCCTTCAAATATCGTGGCTTCAATTCATGGAATGAAGCCGGTTGACTACTTGAAGACGCCTGAAAGTGCCAAGGAAGCACCGAAAGTTTCGTTTTAAAAGAAGTGAGTGATTTTTAATGTTATATCAGCAGATTGCTTCAAATAAGCGCAAGACGATTTTGGTAATGACATTTTTCATTGCGCTGTTCGGGTTGATCGGAGCAGCAATCGGCTATGTCTATATGTCGAGTATGGCTACCGGAATCATCGTCGCGCTGGTTGTCTGCGGCATCTATATGTTTATTACGATGATGCAGTCGACTGCAATCGTAATGGGGATGAACAATGCGCAAGAGATTACCGACGTGTCGCAAGCTCCTGAAATCTGGCATATAGTTGAAGACATGGCAATGGTTGGTCGAGTTCCGATGCCGAGAGTTTTTATTATCGACGATCAAAGCCCGAACGCCTTTGCGACCGGTCCCAATCCCGAAAATGCAGCGGTTGCGGTCACCAGAGGACTGATGGAGCGGTTGAATCGCGAAGAAATCGAGGGCGTGATCGCACATGAGATTTCACATATCAGAAACTATGACATCAGGCTTCAAACAACCGCTTTGGCGTTGTCATCTGCAATCGTTTTTTTGGCAAACCTTGGTTCGCATGCGATGTGGTGGGGGCCAAGAAGAGATGATGACGATCGTGAAGGGAACGGGGTGCTTGACCTTGTTATGATGGTCTTGTCGATCCTGGCGATTGTCCTGGGGCCGCTTGCAGCTTCGTTGGCGCAAATGGCCTTGTCCAGAAATCGTGAATATTTGGCGGACGCATCTGCTGTTGAACTGACGAGAAATCCTCAAGGCCTGATCAGCGCCCTCGAAAAGATCACGAACAGCGAGCCGATGCATGAAGCAGACGCGTCAAGCGCCTCGCTTTACATTGCGAATCCGTTCAAGGATCAGTCATGGACGCACCTTTTTGATACGCATCCGTCAACCGAAAATCGGATCGAACGTTTGAGAAAAATGTAGCATAAATTCCTTTTTCTGAGCAGTCAGCGAGGAAGAAGGGATTTTTTGTTTCAAAGCGCTAATTAACTATGTTACAATAACATTGGACTGTATTTGCAAACTGCGCTGAATTTGCGCACGGCCAGATTGGCTAGAAAGGAAGAAATACGCATGAAGATGCAATTATCAGAGGTTGCGCGTGCATTAGGCATTGAATCTGAGGATCAATATGATCAGATTACGATTACGAGCGTAAGTTTCGATAGCCGCAGCCTTGAACAAGGAGCATTGTTTGTTCCGCTTATTGCTTCCAATGACGGACACGAATTCGTTGAAGCTGCTAAGCAAAATGGTGCCTGTGCCGCATTATGGCAGAAAGATCATGAAAACCGTCCGCAAGGAATTCCGTTGCTGATTGTCGACGATACTTTGGAAGCATTACAAAAGATTGGCAAGTATTATCTTCAGAAAATTAATCCGAAAGTTGTTGCAATCACCGGCAGCAATGGCAAAACGACGACCAAGGACATGATTGCTGCTGTTTTGTCCACACAGTTTAACGTGGCCAAAACGCATGACAATTTTAACAATCACATCGGCGTTCCAATGACTGTGCTGTCGATGGAACCGAATACCGAAATTCTTGTCGTTGAAATCGGGATGGATCATTTCGGAGAACTTGACCATCTGGTTCATTTGGTTGATCCTGACGTTGCCGTAATTACGATGATTGGTGAAGCGCATATTGAGTTTTTCAAAACGCGTGATCGAATTGCCGATGCCAAGATGGAAATCACCCATGCATTAAAAGAAGACGGCGTACTGGTCTATAACGGCGATGAGCCGCTTTTGATCGAACGTGCTGAAAAGCTTGATTTTGAAACCAAAACGTTCGGTACGGGAGCAAATGTCGATTTGCAGGCTCAAAATATCGTAAGCGATGCTGAAAAGACGAGTTTCAGGGTTAAGCAGTGGCCGGAACTGAATTTTACGATTCCGATGATCGGAGCATACAACGTCAAGAACGCATTGGCTGCGCTTTGCGTCGGCTCCGAATTTCAAATTGATCCGCGCAGCATGGTCAAAGCGCTTGAACATTTTGACTTGACCAGGAACAGAACAGAGTGGGTCAAGGCATCAAATGGAGCGGATGTCTTAAGCGATGTTTATAATTCCAATCCGACTGCTTGCGCTGAGGTTTTGACGGCTTTTCAAAATGCTGAAACAACCGGCAGGCGTTACGCGGTTTTAGGTGATATGCTTGAACTTGGCGAGCAGGGACCGAAAATGCATGCAGGCCTTGCTGACAAAATCGACCCGAAAAAGGTTGCTGAGGTCTTTTTGTGCGGACCGCTGATGAAAAATCTCGCTGAAGCATTGACTGACAAGTTTGATCAAGGCAAGATTCATCATTATGCGACGGGCGAAAAAGAACAACTTGTTTCTGATTTGAAAGAGCGGCTCCGTTCAGAAGATATGGTGATGCTGAAGGGAAGCCACGGCATTCATCTTGAAGATGTTTTGGCCGAACTCAGGTAGATAATTGTGGAAGAGGCAGTTTTCACTTTTAAAAGGAGAGCTGTCTTTTTATTGTCAGACATCGGATTTTTTTGATGCATCTGATTTGTGCAAATACAGAGCATGATTCTGTAGTTTTGTGTAGGTGGCTGCACTTTTTTGTGCGGCATAGGAGGAATTATTTTTTTGAAATTTAATGAACTTGGTCTTGAAGAAGACCTTTTAAAGGCAATCAAGCGGAGCGGATTTGAAGAAGCAACGCCGATCCAGGAAGCAACCATTCCGCTTGTTTTGGCCGGTATCGACGTTATTGGTCAGGCTCAAACCGGGACTGGCAAAACGGCTGCGTTTGGTTTGCCGATTTTGCAGCATGTCGACGTTAAAGAAGAACACATTCAGGCAATCGTCGTATCGCCGACACGTGAACTGGCGATTCAGACGCAAGAGGAATTGTATCGTTTAGGCAAAGACAAACGTGCCAAAGTTCAGGTTGTCTATGGCGGAGCGGATATTCGACGCCAAATCAAGCTTTTAAAGCACGTTCCGCAGATTTTGGTCGGAACGCCGGGGAGACTGCTTGACCACATTAATCGTAAGACTGTCGATTTGTCGCATGTTAAGACGCTTGTTTTGGATGAAGCTGACGAAATGCTCGACATGGGCTTTTTGGAAGATATTGAAGCAATTATCAAAAACGTTCCGGAAGAAAGACAGACGCTGCTTTTTTCCGCAACGATGCCAAAGGCAATCCGCTCAATCGGCGAAAAATTCATGCATGAACCGCAAGTTGTCAAGATCAAGGCAAAAGAGCTTACGACCGATTTGGTCGATCAGTATTTCGTCAAAGCGCGCGAATATGAAAAATTCGATATCATGACGCGTATTCTGGACGTACAGGCTCCTGAATTGACGATCGTTTTTGGTCGAACGAAGCGCCGCGTCGATGAGCTTTCCAAGGGATTGGAAGCCAGAGGATACAACGCTGCCGGTATTCATGGCGATCTGACACAACAACGTCGCATGAACATTTTGAAGAAGTTTAAGGAAGGACGTTTGGACATCCTGGTTGCGACAGACGTTGCGGCCAGGGGATTGGACATTTCCGGCGTTACTCACGTTTATAACTATGATATTCCCCAAGACCCTGAAAGCTACGTTCACCGCATTGGACGTACCGGTCGCGCCGGGCATCACGGCATTTCCGTAACGTTCGTCACGCCAAATGAAATGGAATATCTGCGCGTGATTGAGCATTTGACCAAAAAGCGCATGGAGCCGTTGCGTCCACCGACAGAAAAGGAAGCTTTCATCGGACAAATTTCCAGTGCTTTGGGAGACATCAAGGATCTGGTTGAAAAAACTGAGACCGAAAAGTATGAAAAACAAGCAAATGAGCTTTTGGAACAGTATGATGCGGTCGAACTTGTCGCAGCACTGCTGAATGAAATGACCAAAGATGATGCCAGTTCTGTTCCTGTCAAGATTACGCCTGAGCGTCCTCTTCCGAGAAGAAAGAGTTCAAACAAGAAGTTTTATGGTTCTCGAAACAGAAACGGCAAGGGATCAAAGCGCAAGGGATACTATAATGATCGGAAAAACGGTCGGGACAAAAAATATGATCGAAGCAAGCGCCAGGAAACAGGCAAACGCAACTTTACGATAAGAAACAAGAAGGACTAAGCAGGTTGGAATCGCAGATTTGACAAAAGTGACCGCTTTTTCTGAATTTTCTTTAAGGTTTCTTGATTTTATCCGGTATGCTTTTGTAAAATTGACACATGATTGTTTTGGAGGGAAAAATGATTTATGGTCTTGGAATTGATCTGACCGATATCGACCGAATTCGCCAAGCTCAGGCAAAACGCCAGACGTTTGCCGGCAAGGTCTTGACTCCTGGCGAGCTTGAGGTTTTTGAGCGGTTGAATGATAAAAGACGTTTTGAATATTTGGCTGGACGATTCTCGGCCAAAGAGTCTTACGGCAAGGCGCTTGGAACCGGAATCGGCAAAGAGGTTTCGTTTCAAGGAGTCGAGATCCTGAATGACGCTTTGGGAAATCCTTACGTTAATTCTCATCCTAAACAAGATGAGTTGATTGCGCACGTTTCGATTTCGCACACGGATACGTGCGTAATGACTGAGGTAATCTTGGAATCGAAAAAATAATTTTTGAGGGAAGATGAAATAGTGGTTGTTGGAATTCATCGCAATGCCAAGGCCGTGATTGACCTTGATGCTATAAAACACAATATTGAAATTGAAAAGAAGCGGATGCATGACGATCAGAAGCTGTTTGCCGTGGTGAAAGCAAATGCTTACGGACATGGAATGATTGAGGTTGCCAGGACGGCCAAAGAAGCTGGTGCAAACGGCTTTTGCGTGGCAATCATCGATGAGGGCATCGAACTCAGAAATGCAGGGTTCGATGATTTGGTTCTGATTCTTGGCGTTTGTCCGGCTGAACAGTCAAATGTGATTGCTGCAAACGATCTTTCGGTTGCCGTCGGAGATCTGGATTTTCTTGAAAATGCAAAACCGCTGTTAAAAGCGCAAGGGCTGAAGCTTAAAGTTCATCTGGCATTTGATACCGGGATGGGAAGAATCGGATTCGTCAATGGAGAAAAAGTTCATGAAGCAGAAGCATTCATGAAGGAAAACAGCGATCAGTTCGAATTTGAGGGAATTTTTACGCACTTCGCCTGTGCAGATACGAAAGATGATTCGTATTATAAAAAGCAGCTTGAAAAATTCAATGAGTTGAAGGATGCGTTGGATGATTTGCCGCCTTACGTTCATGTTGCAAATTCTGCAGCCTCGATGTGGCATGATGATTGCGGCGGAAATGCCGTTCGTTACGGGATTACGATGTATGGCCTCAATCCGTCCGGGAGAGAGTTGGAACTTCCTTGTGAAATCAAGCCTGCTTTTACGCTTGAAAGCGAGCTTGTTTCGGTAAGGCTGCTTGAACCGGGAACAGGCATTGGGTACGGCAAAACATACACCGTTGACGAGCCGCAATGGATCGGGACCGTTCCGCTCGGGTATGCCGATGGCTGGCTGAGGCGCATGCAAGGGTTCAAGGTTTTGATCAATGGCGAATACTGTCAAAGCGTCGGACGTGTATGTATGGACCAATTTATGGTAAGATTACCCTATGAGATGGAAAAAGGAACGAAGGTGACGCTGATCGGCGAAAACGGAGGCAAGCGCATTACCGCACAGGACGTTGCCGATTATGCCGACACGATACATTATGAAATTCTTTGCTCCGTTTCAGAAAGGGTTCCAAGAGAATTTATTAAGAAATATTAAAATGATTATCCATTTTTTGCAGATTATTCATATCTTCATGTTAAGATTTTCTTAATATTTAAGATGCAGGAAGTGATTTGCGATGTTTAACAATGATAATCAGGTTGCAGTTGTTTTGAACTATAGCGATTTATGTGAAATTTGCGACTTCTATGATGTTAGTCCTGGAGAAATTTCTGATAATCCTTGCTATGCCAGATACATTGCGGATCATCACTCAGATCTTCAAAACTTGATCAGTGGCTATGTCGAAATGGGTGAAATCAACCGGGATATCTGTAATGATTTCTGTTATGCGTGTGCGACAAGAATTTGACGACAGTTGTATGATATAGAAAAGAGTTGATTCCATGGGCAGCACTTTGGATGTGCGTAGAGGAGACATCTTCTATGCTGACTTGTCGCCGGTCGTTGGATCGGAACAGGGAGGATTGAGACCCGTTGTCGTTATTCAAAATAATATCGGCAACAGGTTCAGTCCGACGGTAATCGTTGCAGCAATCACGTCCAAAATTTCGAAGCCTAAAATGCCGACCCATGTAGCTGTTAAGGCTTCTGAGCCGGGCAAACGAGGTTTGGAAAAAGATTCCGTGATTTTATTGGAACAGTTAAGGACGATTGACAAGCAAAGATTAAGGGACAAGATTTGTTGTCTCAGCAAAAAAAACTTGGATGATGTTGATCATGCTTTGCAGATCAGCGTGGGGTTGATTAGTATTAAAGGAAACAAATGATGGAGAAGAAGTTGAGGGGGGTTCTCTCAGCCGTTGAATGTTTATGAATTGGACAATTAAGATCGGAGATTCTCCGGTCTTTTTATGAGAAAATGCGTCGATGAAATATCAAGAAATCGCCAAAGATATGGCAAGCAAGATTAATAATGGTTTTTACACGGACAGGCTGCCAAGCGAGGCAGATCTGATGGAAAAATATGCCACCAGTCGCAATACAATCAGAAATGCGCTTGATGCTTTGTACAATCAGGGCGTCATCAAGCGCGTTCAAGGCAGCGGATGTTTCGTCAATCGTCCGCTGCACGGTCGAAAAAATGTGATCAATATGGCAAACAAAGTTGGTTTTAAGGCACTTGGAGCTGATTTTTCGTTAAAATCCAAGGTCCTCAAGCTTGAAGTGATTCCTGCAGGAAAAGAAATCAGCGGATATCTTGGATGTTCAGAAGAGGATTCGGTATATCGGGTACAACGGCTCAGATTCAATGAAGATGAAGTGTTTAGTCTGGAAGATGCGTATTACTTGAAAAGCATCGTGCCGTATCTTTTCAAAGAATCCTGTGAACAATCAATTTTCAAATTTATTGAAGAAGTTTACGAGGTTGACATAAGAAGCGGTGACGAGTACATCAGCGTGCACGAATTGACGCAAGCTGAGGCACAGGCATCGGAAAGTAATGTCGGTCAAGCTGTGATGTCGATTGAAGAAATCAATTATCTAAAAAACGACATCGCTTTTAATTATTCTCGTACTTACTACTTCAGAAAAGATTTTACTGCTTATTTTCACATTGGCAATTACTTACGCTAAAGCATAATTTCAGGGAGTGATTTTTTATGTATCGAACACAAATCAATGCGAACGTGCCGATTCAAAACGGTTCAGGTCAAATAATCGTTGATTTGCCGGATATTTTGCATGCTGGCGATTATTTGATGGTCGGAGATACCGAAACGAGATGGCGCGTAAAGGAAAGCACTTTGATCGTTCATGATGAATTTCATCCGAAAAAAGAATATGTCGATTTGGTGCTTGACGTGATCAAGTAATGATTAGATGAAACGCATAAAAAATATGTCTCAAATCAAAAAACCGGATGATTTGCAATCAATTGCAAAACCGATCCGGTTTTTTTGTATGCATGACGCTTGCCATGATGGAGATAACCCAAAATAGTTTGGCGGTAAATTTGACTGATGGCTCAGCGTTGATTTATCAGGCGCTGCATTTGGCAAAATCACTGCCGTTTACGGACAAATCGCTGAAAATGGGTCTTCTGTCCGTAAATGGCTTGCTCGAAAAAAGGCGATTACGGACAAAATGGGCAAAAACAGCCGATTGTCCGTAAAAATTCAGACGTTTAGGACCCGGGTTTACGGACAAATGCTCCAAAAAGCGGCTTGTGTCCGTAAATCCTCAGCATAATGGCCCAAAATTTACGGACAAATCGCTGGAAAATGCCGGTTTGTCCGTAAAATGTGTTTTGCTTACGGACAAATCAGCCAAAAATGGCACTTTGTCCGTAATTTGAGTGAGATCTTGGATAGATTGGTTGAGCAGTACTGCTGCTTGAAAAAAATAGTTTTTATTCATTGGAAATTAAAAAAGCCGGACAAAGGCAGTCGTAACTCGACCGCCTTCGTTCGGCTTTTCGTTTAATTCAAGAGGAAAACGGATTTTTTTACCATTCTCTTTTTGACGCAAAAATTTTTATATTTGCAGATCTTCAATTTCAGGGACCTTGAAGTTTTTCTTTTCGAGCGCCTTGACGATTGTTTCAAGCTTTTCGCGCGAAACGTCTGCCGGAAGAGTGAACATTGTCCGACGAACGAATTCTCCTTGTTGGACGTCAAGGGTCATGCAGCTGGCGATTGACGTATACTTGGTAATTATTTTTGACATTTCAACAAGGTCACCGCGATCACCTGCCGAAACAACTGTCAAAACGTAGCTTCCGACGTTGACGTTCCATGACTGTGACAGCATGTCGAGCAGGCGCGTGTGCGTCAAGATGCCGTAAAAATAATTGTTTTCATCAAGAACCGTAATGTACGGCAAGTCTTTGATCGAGAAGAAAACGTTGAAAAATGCTGAATTGATTGAAACGAATTTCGTGGCATTTTTCAAAAGATACGTAACAGGAAGGTTCATGTCGCCGCCGCGCGATTTGTGACGATAGATGTGCATCTTGTAGATGTTGCCGCGGAAAATTTTTCCTGATTCGTCCAAAATCGGAACGCAGCGATAGCCTGAATCTTCCAAAACATGCAATGCTTCTTCAAGCGTGCAGTCTTCTTTGACCGTGGTTAGTTCTTTTTTTGGTTTAATTAAAGTTTTAAGTAGCATAGCAGAAACCCTCTTATTCAAGTCTTTCATTTTATTATCAGAATATCTTAATTCATTTTAACATAAACGCTCGTGAAAGTGCACGTTTTGAAGAATAAAACCAATTGCTTAATTAAAAAAGATACGCTGATTCAGCAGAACTTTCTCCAAAAAAGAACATTGTCATTTAGATATTTGAAATTTCTTTTTGCTTCATACCGTCAAGGTCAGTCGTCACTGACTAAAGTCACGGAATTTGCGGCTGATCAGCATTAAAAAATCAGCTGAAAAACGCTCATGCAAAAAAAGAGCCTCGCCAAAGCGAGACTCTTTAGAATCAGCTGTTAAGGAAGCAAAATTACTTTTGGCTTTCTTCCAAGTTCTTCAAACCGTCGTTAAGAACTTGCTTCAATGTCTTAGCAGATTCAGTCATCTTTGTTTGTTCTTCTTCGTTCAAAGGAACTTCGATAACTTGCTTGATGCCGTCTGCGCAAACAACAGCTGGTGTACCAATGTATACGTCGTTGATGCCGTATTGGCCATCCATGTATGCAGAAACAGGAAGAACCGTATCTTCATCACGGAGAATAGCCTTGGAAATACGAGCCAAAGCAGCAGCAACACCGTAGAATGTTGCGCCCTTCTTGTTGATGATTTCGTAAGCCTTGTTACGAACGTCGTCTTCAATCTTTTCAAGAGTTTCCTTAGAAACGTCATGTTCCTTAGCCCAATCCAAGAATGGAAGTGAACCGATTGATGCTGAAGAGTATGCAGCAAATTCTGAATCGCCGTGTTCACCCATGATGTATGCGTGCATTGAACGAGGATCCTTGATGCCTGTCAAATCAGCCATAGCAACGCGAAGACGTGCCGTATCCAAGGATGTGCCTGAACCAAGAACGCGTTCCTTAGGGAAGCCTGAGAACTTCCATGTTGCGTATGTCAAGATATCAACAGGGTTTGCAGCAACCAAGAAGATGCCTTGGAAGCCTGATTCAACAACTGGCTTAACGATTGTTGACAAGATACGAAGGTTCTTGTTTACAAGGTCAAGGCGTGTTTCGCCTGGCTTTTGAGGAGCACCGGCCGTGATAACAACCAAGTCGGCATCCTTGCAGTCTGAGTATTCTGCAGAATAGATCTTCTTAGGATATGTGTAACCCGTAGCATCGAGAAGATCCAATGCATCGCCTTCGGTACGTTCCTTGACAACGTCAATGATACCGAATTCTTCAGCGATACCTTGCAATGCCATTGCATATGCGTAACTAGAACCAACGGCGCCATCGCCGACTAACATAACTTTTTGATGATTTTGTGTTTTTGACACAGTAATACATCCTTTCCTTAAAAAGTAACTAATTGATACATTCACATTATAACATGGATTTCAGTAAATTGGTGAATGTTTTCAAAGCTAAAGATTTTTTTTCATGCTATTTCTTCAAATTATGTTATACTTGATAAAAATAATTTTTATTTTTGATTTTTAAATGTTAGAAAATAATGTATCTTAACCGCATCGTTGAGCCTTTTTATAATTCATCATCCGGAATTTGGGCAAAGTGTTGCGGCATATTTCTGTTTGAGATTGAAATGAAATCGTTCAAAATTCAGACAGCGCTTACATTATTTTTCAAATTACTTGTTGAGAGGATAAAAAATGAAATTAATCGTTGGATTGGGCAATATCGGCAGAGAGTATGATGAAACAAGACACAATGCGGGCTTTATGACGGTCGATCGTTTTGCCGAAAAGCACGCCTTTGAATTTAACAAGCAAAAATTTGACGCAATGATTGCTGACGGAATTATTAACGGCGAAAAGGTTATTTTGGCAAAACCAACGACATATATGAATGAGTCCGGCCGCTCCGTGCGACAGATCGTTGATTTTTACAAACTGGATCCGGAAGACGTCTTGATCGTGCATGATGACATGGATCTTGCAACAGGAAGACTTCGACTTCGTCAAAAAGGTTCTGCCGGAGGACACAATGGCATCAAGAGCATTATTGCGCATCTGGGCACTGAAAAATTCAAGCGCCTTCGGATCGGAATCGATCATCCGGCAAAACAAAAGGTCGTTGATTGGGTTTTGACGCGTTTTTCTTCGGATCAGCGCACTGAATTTGACGTTGGAATGAACGAAGCCGTCGATGCGATTGATGACTGGCTTGAAAACGATGATTTCATGAAGACGATGAACAGATTCAACAAACGCTAAAGAGGGGTATCCATGCAGCTTAATGAGCTACTGTCGAATACGGCCGAAATGACCGGATTCTATGATTCTTTAAAGGAAAAGGGACGTCATATGATAACCGGCGTGAGCGGTTCGGTGCGCACGCTTCTTTTGGCGGACCTTGAAGAAAAATTTCAAGTGCCGTTGATCGTCGTTTGCGATGATCTGTTTCATGCGCAATCGCTTGAAGAGGACTTGACAAACGTTTTTGCGGAAGAAGACATTGATTTGTTTCCGGTTGAAGAAAACTTTGCTGCGGCGATTTCCGCAAGTTCGCCGGAATATAAGGCTCAGCGAGTCAGAACTTTGCAGAAAATGGCTGACGGGAGCTCAAAAATCGTCGTGACTTCCGTATCAGGGATAAGACGCATGCTTTGTCCGAAGGATTTTTGGCTCAAGAGCACCATTAAGTTCAAGCTCGGCGAAGAAATCATTCCTGAAAAATTAAAACAAGAGCTTTGCACGATGGGGTACCGGGCAGTTAAAATGGTTGAAAGACCTGGAGATTTTGCCGTCAGAGGCTCGATTTTCGATATTTATGCGCTCAATTTGGAAAATCCGGTGCGCATCGATTTGTTTGATACGGAAATCGACTCTCTCAGACTTTTCGATTCAGCGGATCAAAGAAGTCTGAAAAAAATCGATGAAGTCGAAATTCTGCCGGCAACGGATTTTATCGCATCAGACTCTATGCTTGAAAAAGGAGCCGCGGTGCTGCAAAAAAACGTCAAGGACTACCTGGCAAAACTCGACGATGAAGAAGATAAGAAACTATTGGCGGATAATCTGAGGACGGTCGCCGACGATTGGCATCGCGGGATTTTGGAACCCGAACACGTTGTTTTTTCAGAAGAACTTTACGGGAAAAGCAAAACTTCGCTTTTTGACTACCTTTCAGAAAGAGGAATGATCGTTTTTGACGATTACAAACGCTTGAAGGAAAAAGATCACGAGCTTGAAAAAAGCGATGCGCAGTGGATCTTGGAAAAAATCGAAGACCGCAAGCTTTATGTCAAAGAAACGCTCGGTTTTAAAATTTCCGAACTCGAGAAAAAAGAGCAGCATGAAAGAATTTTCATGTCGCTCCTTCAAAAAGGAATGGGGCGCATGAGGTTTGTTTCCTTGACGGATATCAAATCGCGGAGCGTGCAGCAATTCTTCGGACAGCTGCCGCTTCTCAAGGTCGAAACGCTGCGCTATAAAAAAACGAATGAAACGGTCGTTTTTTTGATTTCTGAAACGGAGCGCGCAAAAAAGATGCTGCAGCTGCTTGATGATTTTGGAATCAAAGCAATTGAAACCAACAAAGACAAAATTGAACAAGGTGCTTTTCAAATTGTCAACGGAACCCTTCAAAAAGGTTTTGAATTGCCTTTAAGCCATCTGGTCGTGCTGACGGAAAATGAACTTTTCGCAAAAGTCAAAAAACGCCAGCCAAGACATCAGACCATGAGCAATACGGAGCGTCTGAAGAGTTATGCCGATTTGAAGCCCGGAGATTTTGTCGTGCACGTCAACCATGGCATTGGCCGCTTCATGGGGATGGAGACGCTTGAAATTGCAGGAAGGCACCAAGACTACATGACGATCATTTATCGAGACGATGCGAAGCTTTTCATTCCCGTTTCTCAGCTTGACCGCATTCAAAAGTACGTTTCTTCAGAAGGCAAGGTGCCTAAAGTCAACAAGCTCGGAAGCAGCGAATGGGAGAAGACCAAGAGAAAAGTTGCGTCAAAGCTTGAAGACATTGCAGATGAGCTGGTTGAACTGTACTCCAGGCGCGAATCTGAAAAAGGTCATGCATTTCCTAAAGACGACAGCTATCAAAAAGAGTTCGAAGATGCTTTTCCTTATACCGAGACACCGGACCAGTTAAGGAGCGCCAAGGAAATCAAGCTTGATATGGAAAAAGAAAAGCCGATGGATCGATTGCTGATCGGAGACGTTGGCTACGGTAAAACTGAAGTTGCGCTCAGAGCAGCGTTTAAAGCAGTTGAAGACGGCAAGCAGGTAGCTTTTATCGCGCCAACGACACTTTTGGTGCAGCAGCACTACGAAACGATGCTGTCGCGTTTTGAAGGATTTCCGGTTGAAATCGGCGTTTTGTCAAGATTCAGCACGCCAAGGCAAGTCAAAGAAACGCTTTTGAAACTGAAAAACGGTGAAATTGACATTATCGTCGGAACTCACAGACTGCTTTCAAAGGACGTTAAATTTGCCGATTTAGGTTTGCTGATTATTGACGAAGAACAGCGTTTCGGGGTCAAACACAAGGAAAAACTCAAAGAACTCAAAACGTCGGTCGATGTTTTGACGCTGACGGCAACACCGATTCCAAGGACGCTCAACATGTCGATGCTTGGCGTCAGAGACTTGTCCGTAATTGAAACTGCACCGCTTAATCGCTATCCGATTCAAACATATGCGATGGAACAAAATTATGATGTCGTGGCAGCAGGAATCAGGCGTGAAATGTCACGGGGCGGGCAAGTGTTTTATCTTCACAACCGGGTTCATGACATTGAAACGGTTGTCGAAACATTGAATACGATCGTTCCGGAAGCAAGAATCGCCTATGTTCACGGACAAATGTCGGAAACTCAGATGGAAAAAATATTGGCGGACTTTATTGCCGGCGAATACGATGTTCTGGTAACGACGACGATCATTGAAACAGGCGTCGACATTCCGAACGTCAACACTTTGTTCGTTGAAGATGCTGATCGGATGGGACTGGCACAGTTGTATCAGCTCAGAGGACGAGTTGGCCGTTCGAATCGGGTGGCATATGCATATTTCATGTATCAGCCGGATAAAGTTTTGACCGAGGACGGCGAAAAACGTCTGGAAGCCATTAAAGATTTCACGGAGCTCGGCTCTGGATTTAAAATTGCGATGAGAGATCTTTCGATTCGCGGTGCCGGCAACATGCTCGGAAAACAACAGCACGGCTTCATCGAATCCGTCGGGTATGACCTTTATACGAAAATGCTCAACGAAGCGGTGGCTAAAAAACGCGGCATCAAGCCGGAGCAAAAAACGGATTGCGAAATCAATCTAAATATTGAGGCATATGTTCCGACGGAATACATTGAAGATTCGAGACAAAAAATTGAAATCTATAAGCGAATTCATCAGCTTAACGGCTATGCCGAATATGAAGAAGTTCAGGCTGATCTGACTGATCGTTTTGGTGATTATCCTGACGAGTGCGCCAACCTGCTTGAAATCGGACTGCTGAAGTTTTATGCCGACCATGCGATGATCGAACGAATTACGCAATATGACAAAAAAATCGAAATCTTGTTGTCGAAGAAGGCGACTGAAAAACTTGGCCTAAGAGAGCTCGTGGCAAGTTTGGACGATTGCGATCTGAAGTCGACGTTCGGTGAGAAAAACAATCAGACGCTGATTACGCTTCTTTGCGGTGATAAAACCAAAGAAATGCAGCTTTTGTACGAATTGCAACAGATTGCCAGAAAAATCGCCGAGTCATTGGGCAATTTTCCAAAGAAAGAGGAAATCAAATCATAGATGAAAAATGAACAAATACAAAAGACGATGCGGGGAGCAGTCATTTTGTCCTGTGCGGGTCTTGCTGCCAAAATTTTAAGCGCGTTTTACCGAATCCCGTTTCAAAACATTGTCGGCAATACCGGCTTTTACGTCTATCAGCAGGTCTACCCGATTTATGGAATCGGAATGACGTTTGCTCTGAGCGGATTTCCGGTCTATATTTCAAAATTGATCGCTGAGCAGGAAAACGAGCTTCACAGACTGCAGCTGTCGCGCCAAATATTTTTGGTGCTGGCTTGTTTTGGAATTTTCGTTTTTGCCTTTCTGCAGTTTTTTTCAAAACAGATTGCTTTTTTAATGGGAGATCCGGAACTTTTTTGGTTGATCAAAAGCATTTCCTGGATGTTTTTGTTCATGCCGATGCTGGCCGTTCCGAGAGGATATTATCAGGGAACCTTTAACATGATTCCTCCGGCTTTGTCGCAAGTAGCTGAACAATTCGTCAGAGTTCTGGTCATTATCGTTTGTGCAGCGATGTTTGCAAAATATGACTGGAATCTTTATTCCATGGGCGCAAATGCGATGCTCGGCTCGACCTTTGGTGCATTTTTTGCGATGATCTGCATGAGTTCTTTTTATTTTAAAAAGTTTTTCAAGGCCCGACAAGGCGATTTTCATGAAGACTACAGCGTTTTATTCAAGAAAATATTTACGGAAGGCTTGGTATTATGCCTGTTTGCTGCAATGATGGTCTTGTTGCAGCTGGTTGATTCGTTTACCGTTATGAACGGTTTGAGATTATCCGGCATGAGTCTGTCAAAAGCTCAGAATCTTAAGGGAGCATATGACAGGGCGCAACCGCTCGTTCAACTCGGAATGGCGCTTGCGACCGGCTTTTCCGCATCGCTTCTGCCGGCGCTTTCAAGCGAATTGGCTGAAAAAAAGGTTGCCGAGTTCAAGGAAACGACAAAAATTATCTTGCGGATCAGCACGGTGATTGCTTTGGCAGCAACGGTCGGAATGATTTCGATCATGCCTGAGCTGAATACTCTTCTGTTCGGGGATGCTTTTTTAAGTTCGACGATTTCCGCATACGTAGTCAGCATCGTGTTTATTGCTTTGATCAGTACTTACAATTCGATTTTGCAGAGCATGAATCTTTTCTCAAAGGCGGCATTTTCGCTTTTGTGCGGTATTTTTATCAAGGCTTGCACGAACGTCTGGATGATTGGACAATTCGGAATTATCGGGGCCAGCATTTCAACGGTGCTTGCGTTGGCCGTTTCGTTGACATTGATCGTATTTTTCAAGCCAAAGAGCGTCGGCAGCGTCTTTACGGGTGATTCGTTCATGACAAAGCTTGGTGCGGCATGTCTTTTGATGGGCGGATCGGTCAAAGCACTGATGATTCTGTTTGAAAAATTCAGTGCAGGAACTCGATTTGATGCCGCTGTTGCGACAAGTGCAGGCATCGTCTTGGGGTGCTTCGTGTTTTTTTTCAGCATCGTGGCGTTTGACTTGTTCGAAAAAGATGAGTGGCTTGCCTTCCCAAAGGGAAAGAAAATATATGAACTGGTTCAAAAATTAAAGAAATGAGGAAATTAAATGAGATTAGACAAGTATTTGAAAGTATCACGCGTTATTAAAAGACGCAGCGTTGCCAAGGAAATTGCCGACAAAGGAAGGATTTCGATTAACGGCAAGATTGCCAAATCATCAACGGACGTCAGCGTTGGCGACGAATTGGTGATTAATTTCGGCAACAAGACGCTGACGATCAGAGTCAATGAACTGAAAGGAACGACTAAAAAAGATGAAGCAGAAGGAATGTATGAGGTTGTTTCCGAAGAATATAAGGAAGATTACAGGTTGTAACCGTGTCTTGATGGATAAAAAAGCGTTTTTTTGATATAATCTATTCAAAATGCGGTTAGTGAGGCAGCGATATGAAAAGCAGAAAAGTGACTGTTTTAGATAACGAGTATTATCAAAAACAGATGGCAATTAAACAAAGGGACGAACGCCGAAGAAAAAAGGAACACAAGTATCGCCTTTTTAAAAGGGCTTGTGCAGGCATTCTGGTTTTGTGTGCCGCTTTTTCGTCACTGGTGATCGGGCGCGGAATAGCGGACAAAAATCGGCTTGAAGCTCAAAAAGAGGTTGCGCAGGAGGCATTGAAAAATGCTCAACATACTAATTCTTCTTTGAATTTTAAAATCAAGCAGCTGAATGATGAAGATTATGTTCAAAAATTGATCAGAAAAAAATATCTGTATTCAAAGAATAATGAGATTATTTTCAGTTTGCCAGAAGATAATTCTCAAACTGATCAGAATAACTAAACCGATGCTTTAATCATCGATGGTATATAAATATAAGTAAAATCATGTTATACTAGGGACACAAGAATTTCTAGGAGGAAAAATTTTTTTATGTCAATTGAAGTTGGTTCAAAGGTTAGCGGCAAGATTTCAGGAATCACAAATTTTGGTGCTTTTGTTGATTTAGGAGACAAGAAAACCGGACTCGTACACATCAGCGAAGTTTCCGACGGTTTCGTCAAGGATATTCATGATGTTTTGACGGTTGGCGACACGGTTACCGTCAAGGTGCTTTCCGTTGGTGATGACGGAAAGATCAGCTTGTCGATTCGCAAGGCCCAGGACAAGCCGGAAGGAAACAAGAAGGACCATCATCGCAAATCAGAAGGCGACAGACATAATGACGGTCGTTCTCATGAACGCGGAAACGGTAATCGTCCGATGCAGAACAGAAAATTCCCACAGCAATCTCACCGCCAGGAACCTAAAAGAAAAGACTTCGATTCATTGCTTGCAGGATTTTTAAAGGAAAGCGACGAACGTTTGACATCTTTGAAACGCAATACGGAAGGCAAACGTGGCGGCCGCGGCGGCCGTCGCTCATAAAAACGGGAAGCTGGGAAAAAGTCCCGTTTCTTACTTGAATTAAATGAAGTACCGAACGAAGGCGGTCTGTTTTCGCTTGAATTCGTAAGGCGTTTTTTAATTTTGCGCGTATGAAAAAAATGGCGCTGCTCACCCAATTCAGCCAAAATTTCATCCAGATTTACGGACAAAGTGCTCTTTTCGGCAGATTTGTCCGTAAATTTTGGGCTATTATGATGAGGTTTTACGGACAAAGCACCTGTTTTCATCGATGTGGCCGTAGACGACAGTGATTTTGACAAATGCAGCGACTGATAAATCAGCGCGCCGGACTCTCAGTCAAATTTACCGCTGAACTATTTTCGGCTGTTTCCATCATAGCAGGCAGTTGTCATGCATACGCAAAAAACCGGATCAGATTTGCAGTTGATTGCAAATTATCCGGGTTTTTAATTTGAGACAGAGTTTTTCCCGGACTCTTTGATTGTCTTTTTAAGGTAGGTGATGATCATGAAAGACAAAACGGAAGTTGAGTTTCAGGCCGAATGGAAAAAAATGGGCGTTCCTGCAAATGAAACGGTGCTTGTTGCCGTTTCGACAGGGTGTGATTCAATGACTCTCCTGAGTCTCTTGCAAAGACTGCCTGAAAAAATGAGGCCGACCGTTCAAGTCGCTTACGTTGACCATCAGTTGCGTGAGCAGAGCAAAAAGGAAACTGACTTTATTACGAAGTATTGTCAAAAAAACGGGCTTGTCTTATTTAAGAACGTTTGGGAAAAAGAGTTTCACCCGAAAAAAGGCATCGAGGAATCAGCAAGAGAATTCAGATATCGCTTCTTTGAGAAAATCATGGAAGAAACAGGCATCGAATATTTGCTGACGGCTCATCATTCAAACGATCAGGCTGAAACGATTTTGATGAAAGCCGTCAGAGGCGGTGATCTGGAACAATTGGTCGGAATCAAGTCTGCAAGAACTTTTGGCACCGGAAAGCTTTTGAGACCTTTGCTGCATTTTTCAAAGGAAACGCTGAAAGAGTACGCCGAGAGAAATCAGATCAAGTATTTTGAAGACGAAACGAATGCTCTCGATGACGTTTTGAGGAATCGTCTGCGACATCACGTCGTACCTTTTCTTGAAAAAGAAAATTGGCATTTTTTGACTCATGTTGAAGAATTAAGTCTTCAGCTGAAAGATTTGCTGGATTATTCCGATAAGAAGATTATTGATGATTGCCTGCTTTTAAAGGTTGAAGGCGGGTACAGCCTTGAAAAGTGGCTCGAGCAGGATGAATCACAGAAAAGACTGACTTTAAAACATATTTTAAAGCAGGCGGGAAATTTTTCGCTCAAAAAACAAGAGCAATGCGTTAAAATGCTTGAAAACGATGCAAAGCCGCAAGGCAGCTTAGCGTTGGGAAATTCTTGCGCATTTTTCAGAACCTATGGGATTTTTGGAATCAAAAAAACCGAAAAGAACAATCAGGAAAGCGAGAATAAAGTTTTTAAATTAGAACCGGGAAAATGGTATAGTTTAAGTGAAAGAGGAAAAATCGGCATTTTCAGACGCGATAAAATCGATCTTTTGTCGGAAGATGATGTCCTTGAGATTGCATCTCCAAATGATTTGCTGCTTCGTCACAGACGTTGTGGAGACGTCTTGAAGACGAAAAACGGTTCGCAAAAAATCAAAAAAATTTTGATAGATAAAAAAATTGCTCTAGATGAAAGAAAAAAACTGTGGCTTGTCGTAAACGGCGAAAATCAAGCAATATGGGTTGTCGGAGTCAAAAAATCCGATTTGTCACGAGGTTGTGTAAATGCTAAAATTCAATACATAGCAGTCTTTCGAAAATGAGAGCAGGAAAGAGGTTTGAATTTTCAAATGAATAATGATATCAAAGCTGTTTTGTACAGCAAGGAACAAATTGATGAAGTTGCACGAAATCTGGGTGAACGAATCACGAAGGATTTTGAAGGCAAAAATCCGCTTGTTATTTGCGTTTTAAAGGGAGCCGTTCTGTTTATGGCGGATATCGTTCGTCAAATCGACACTTATTGCGAACTTGATTTCATGGACGTCTCAAGCTACGGAAACAATACCGTTTCTTCAGGAGAAGTCAAAATCATCAAGGATCTGGACGTTTCCGTCAAGGGAAGAAACGTTTTGATAGTTGAAGACATCATTGACACGGGACGGACTTTGGCAAGCCTTGTCGAATTGCTGAAGAGCAGGGATGCGGCTTCGGTTAAAATCTGCACGCTGCTTGATAAGCCCGACCGTCGCGTCAAGACGGTCAAACCGGATTACGTCGGATTTGAGGTTCCAAATGAGTTTGTCGTGGGCTATGGACTCGATTTTCAAGGGCATTATCGCAATCTTCCTTACGTTGGAATTTTAAAGCCTGAAATTTACGAAAATATTTAAAGCTTTTTTTTGGTTAACAAAGGTCAAATATGATATTATGAGACTGTTACGATATCTGTTTATTTGGATATCCAGCAGGATGAAGGAGGAAATCGCTTGAATAATAATAACAATAAAAATGGGCTTTTCCGCAACAGCCTTTTTTATATCGTAATCTTCCTTGGGATAATGGGGGCACTTTACTATGTGTTTGGAAATCATTCCAATTCCCAATCCCAGCAGATTCAGTCAAGTCAGTTTGTTACTGAACTTAAGAAAGGCAACGTCAAGAGCTTTACGATGCAGCCGTCAGGCAGCACGTATAAAGTTACCGGTGTTTATAAAAAAGCTCAAAAATCTAAAGAAACCAGCGGCCTGGTTGGTTTCCCAAGCTCTGAATCAAAGGTTGATCACTTCTCAACGAACGTTTTGACGAATGATTCTTCCGTTGCTCAGATCAAAAAGTACGCAGAGAAAAACAACGTCAAGTACGGGGCAAAAGAAGAAGAGTCAAGCAGTATTTGGATTCAGTTGCTCATATATGTGGTCCCGCTTTTCTTCTTCATCATTTTCTTCTATATGATGATGGGACAAGCCGGTCAAGGCGGCGGCAACGGCCGCGTAATGAACTTTGGCAAGGCCAAGGCAAAACCGGTTGACAAAAAGAACAATAAAGTACGTTTTTCTGATGTTGCCGGTGCCGAAGAAGAAAAACAGGAATTGGTCGAAGTCGTTGAATTCTTGCGCGATCCGCATAAATTCCTGGCTTTGGGTGCGAAGATTCCGTCCGGTGTTTTGCTTGAAGGACCTCCCGGAACAGGTAAGACTTTGTTGGCCAAAGCCGTTGCGGGCGAAGCGGGCGTGCCGTTCTTTTCAATTTCAGGTTCTGACTTCGTTGAAATGTTTGTCGGTGTTGGTGCCAGCCGCGTTCGTGATCTTTTTGAAAATGCCAAGAAGAACGCTCCGTCAATCATTTTCATCGATGAAATCGATGCCGTTGGTCGTCGGCGCGGAAACGGCATGGGCGGCGGACATGATGAACGTGAACAGACTTTGAATCAGTTGCTGGTCGAAATGGACGGTTTTGAAGGCGACGAAGGCGTTATCGTCATGGCTGCCACGAACCGTTCTGATGTCTTGGATCCTGCTTTGCTTCGTCCCGGACGTTTTGATCGCAAGATTTTGGTTGGCCGTCCTGACGTTAAAGGGCGTGAAGCAATTCTCAAGGTGCATGCGAAGAACAAGCCTTTGGCCAAGGATGTCGATTTGAAAATCATTGCCAAGCAGACCCCTGGATTTGTCGGGGCCGACCTTGCCAACTTGCTGAATGAAGCAGCTTTGCTTGCCGCTCGTCGAAATAAAAAAGAAATCGATGCTTCCGATGTTGATGAAGCTGAAGATCGCGTTATTGCAGGACCTGCCAAACGTGATCGCGTTATCAGCAAAAAAGAACGCGAAACGGTTGCTTTCCACGAAGCCGGCCATACGATTGTCGGTTTGGTGCTGAATGATGCGCGTGTCGTTCACAAAGTTACGATTGTTCCTCGCGGGCGTGCCGGCGGTTATGCAATCATGCTTCCAAAAGAAGATCAGATGCTTCTTTCAAAGAAGGATCTCAAAGAACAAATCGCAGGTCTCATGGGCGGTCGCGCAGCCGAAGAACTGATTTTCAATCAGCAGTCTTCCGGTGCGTCAAACGACTTCCAGCAAGCAACGCAGCTTGCACGCTCAATGGTGACTGAATACGGAATGAGCGAAAAGCTTGGACCTGTTCAATATGAAGGGCAAAGCGGCATGTTCGCCGGAGATTATGTTCCGGGACAACAGCCGTTCTCAATCGATACTTCAAACGCCATCGATTCTGAAGTCAAAGCACTTTGTGAAGAGGGAATGGCAACTGCCAAGAAGATCATCGAAGAACACAAAGAACAGCATCGCATTATTGCGGAAGCTTTGCTTGAATATGAAACGCTTGATGAAAGACAAATCCTCAGTTTGTATAAGACGGGCAAGATGCCTGCGCAAGCGGAAGACGAATTTCCTTCTGAAAAAGCTGCAACTTTTGAAGAGGCTAAAGAAGCGCTCATCAGAAAAGATGCGGTCAAGCAAGAAGAAAGCCATCGTGATGAACTCGAGGACGAGTTCCCTTCAGAAGAAAACCTTAAGCAAGCTGATTCTGAAGATTCGGACAAATCTGAGAATGAAACGAATGAACCAAAGAATGACGATGATAAGGACGAATAGTCCGTTGAGTCTTTAAATGATGAAGAGGCTTGGAAAAACTCTGCCTCAAATTGAAAAACCGGATGATTTGCAATCAGTTGCAAATATAATCCGGTTTTTTCTTATGCATGACGATTGCCTTCCATGATGGAAACAACCAAAAATAGTTTGGCGGTAAATTTGAATGAGAGCTCGGCGCGCTGATTATTTATCAGGCGCTGCATTTGTCAAAATGACTGCCGTTTACGGACACATCGATGAAAATGGGGCGTCTGTCCGTAATAAGCTCGCTCGAAAAATGCCGATTACGGACAAAATGGTCAAAAATAGCCGATTGTCCGTAAAAATTCAGACGTTTCGGACCTGGTTTTACGGACAAATGCTCCAAAAAGTGGCTTTTGTCCGTAAATCCTCATCATAATGGACAAAAATTTACGGACAAATCACTGGGAAATGCCGGTTTGTCCGTAAAATGTGTTTTGATTACGGACAAATCATCAAAAACGGCTGCTTTGTCCGTAAATTTGAATGAGATTTTGGATAAATTAGTTGAGCAGTACTGCATTTAATTTATTTTAAAAGGAAACCGGGACCTTTTTCCCAGACTCCTTGTTATGTGGATCGGTGGAAATCATGGTTAGAAACGGCAATGAGTGCTTATCTTGTTTTGAGGATAAGTTATATGTTAGAATAACTGATTGGATACATTGAAAGGAAGATACTGAATGTCTGATTATTTAGTTAAAAGCTTGGCTTGCGACGGTCATTTGCGCGCATATGCAATTGATGCGACAGAAACGATCAGAGAAGCTCAAAAGCGTCAGGATACATGGAGTGCCGCATCGGCAGCGCTCGGCAGAAGCATGATCGGAACGCTGCTTCTGGCAACGTCGTCACTTAAGGGTGATGAGAAGATGACCGTCAAAATCAACGGCAACGGCCCCGTTGGCGGAATCGTAATTGACGGAAATTCAAAGGGAACGGTCAAGGGCTACGTTCAAAACCCGCACGTCCATCTGCCGTTAAACGACAAAGGCAAAATTGACGTCAAAGGTGCCGTCGGAACGGAAGGTTTTTTGGCCGTTACGAAAGATTACGGCTTGAAGGAACCGTTCACTGGCCAGGTGCCGCTTGTTTCCGGCGAAATTGCCGAAGACTTCACTTATTATTTGGCGAAATCAGAACAGATTCCTTCATCAGTCGGATTGTCCGTTTTTGTAAATTCCGATAACACGATCGGAACGGCCGGCGGATTCATGATTCAAGTCATGCCGGGATGTCCTGATGAAATTTTGGACAAGCTTGAACATACGCTTCAAACGATTGCACCGATTTCGACAATGATGCAAAACGGATTGAAACCGGAAGACATTCTCAAGCGTCTGTTTGATGAGGATGAGCTTGAAATTCTTGAAAAAATGCCTGTTTCCTTTGAATGCGACTGTTCAAAGGAACGCTTTGCCGAAGCAATGGCAAGTCTTCCTAAAAAAGACATTGATGAAATGATTGAAAAAGATCATGGTGCCACTGCAATTTGTCACTTTTGCTGCGATGAATATCATTTTACGGAAGATGAATTGCGCGAAATCGAAAAAGAAGCAAGAGAAAGCTGATGAGGTGAAAAAATGGAGTGGAAAATCGGTGACGTCACGATTCCTAATCAGGTCGTCGTGGCTCCAATGGCCGGAGTGACGAACGTTGCATTCAGACTGATCTGCAAGGAGTTTGGCGCAGGTCTTGTTGTTTGTGAAATGATTTCTGACAAGGGAATCCATTTCAGAAACAAAAAAACGCTTGGAATGCTGTTTGTCGATCCGACGGAACATCCCGTCAGCGTTCAAATTTTTGGCGGCAGCAAAGAATCTTTGGTAGAAGCTGCTCAATTCGTGGCTGAAAACACAAGTGCCGACATTATTGACATCAACATGGGATGTCCGGTTCCAAAAGTTACGAAAACCGATGCCGGCTCAAGATGGCTGCTTGATCCGGACAAGGTTTATGAAATGGTGGATGCGGTAACGCACTCGATTGACAAACCCGTAACCGTTAAAATGAGAACCGGATGGGACGAAGATCATATTTACGCAGTCGAAAATGCCTTGGCAGCTCAAGAAGGCGGCGCCAAAGCATTAGCAATGCACGGCAGAACGAGAAAGCAATTATATTCAGGACATGCGGACTGGGACATTCTTCATGAGGTTGCCGGCAAATTGACGATTCCTTTCATGGGAAACGGTGACGTCAGAACGCCTCAGGATGCCAAAAGAATGCTTGATGAGGTCGGATGCGATGCCGTCATGATCGGGCGCGCAGCATTGGGCAATCCCTGGATTTTAAAGCAGACCGTGCATTATCTCGAAACGGGGGAACTTTTGGAAGAACCAACGCCGGATCAAAAAATCATTGTTGCAAAAGAACATTTGCACAGGCTGGTTCTGGCCAAAGGCGAGAAAATGGGGCCGAAAGAATTTCGTTCCCAGGCGGCGTATTATTTAAAGGGCATCCCTCGTTCTGCAAGAGCTAAAGCAGCTTTGAACAGTGCAGATACTGAAGAAGAAATGCATGAAATTTTTGACGGCTTTTTGGCTGACTATCAGGCAAGGAACAGCAAGTAGCATAGCTTTGCAAGCAAAACATGTGATATAATTAAAAAAGTGTGAATAAAAGAAAGTGAGGACTAATAATGGCTAATGAACAAACCATGAACGATCAAATGCGCGTTCGTCGCGAAAAGATGCAAGAATTGCGCGACGCAGGCATTGATCCATTCGGCCATCGTTTTGAACGTGATTCCATGAACCAGGAACTTCATGAGAAGTATGGCGACATGGACAAGGAAGAATTGAACGACAAAGACATTATCGTAACGATTGCAGGGCGCATGGTTGCCAAACGCGGCAAAGGAAAAGTCGGTTTTGCAGATCTTCAGGATAAAACCGGCAGAATGCAGCTTTATATCCGCAAAGATGAAGTCGGAGAAGATATGTACCATATCTTTAAGCGCTCTGATCTCGGCGATTTCCTGGGAATTACAGGTCAGGTCATCAAGACTGACATGGGCGAACTGACTGTAAAGGCAACAAAGCTTACTTTCCTTTCGAAGGCATTGCGTCCGCTTCCTGACAAATATCATGGTTTGCAAGACATTGAACAAATTTATCGTCAGCGCTATCTTGATTTGATTACGAATCGCGAAAGCTACGATCGTTTCGTTAATCGCAGTCGCATCGTGACGGCAATTCGTCGCTATCTTGACGAAAACGGATTCCTTGAAGTTGAAACGCCCGTCCTGCATACACAGGCCGGCGGTGCTTCTGCTCGTCCGTTCATCACTCACCACAATGCGCTCGATATTGAGCTTTATTTGCGCATCGCGCTTGAACTTCATTTGAAGCGCCTGATTGTCGGCGGAATGGAACGCGTTTATGAAATCGGACGCGTTTTCCGTAATGAAGGCATCGATACTCATCACAACCCTGAATTTACCATGCTCGAAACATATGCTGCTTATTTTGACTTCAAGGACGTCATGGATGAAACCGAAGGCATCTTCAAAGCTGCTGCAAAGGTCGTTTCCGACAACAGCATCGTGACGTATCAAGGAACGGAAGTCAACTTTGACAAGCCGTTCAAGCGCGCACATATGGTTGACCTGATCAAGGAATATACCGGCGTTGATTTCTGGAAGGAAATGACCGTTGAAGAAGCTCGCAAGATTGCGGACGAACATGGCGTTCATTACGAATCCTACTGGAAAGTCGGTCACATCATCAACGAATTCTTTGAAGAATTCTGCGAAGACAAGATCGTTGATCCGACGTTCGTTTATGGTCATCCTGTCGAAATTTCTCCGCTTGCCAAGAAGAATGCCGATGATCCGCGTTTCACGGATCGTTTCGAACTCTATATTCTCGGCGGCGAATATGCCAATGCTTTCACGGAATTGAACGATCCGATCGATCAGCGTCAGCGTTTTGAAGCTCAGGTCGAAGAGCGCAAGGCCGGAAACGATGAAGCAGAAGGCATCGATGAAGACTATATCGAGGCAATGGAATACGGCATGCCTCCGACAGGCGGTCTTGGCATCGGAATCGACCGTTTGGTCATGCTGTTGACAAATGCAGAGTCGATTCGCGACGTCTTGTTGTTCCCGACGATGAAAACAATCGAAAAATAGGATGCCTGTAAATACAGGGCTTCAGGTATTTTTGATTAACTGAAAAATATAAAATAACCCAATTTTAATCAGTAAGTCTGATTTCATAGCAGTTAAGATTTTGGCTTGCGAAGCAGTACCGAAGTCAAAGAAGCTTCTGAAGATAGAAACATAATTTATGAACTCATAGATACACTTGTGAAGCAGTCAAAGCAAATACTTTCATAAAACATAGAAGTTCGTCCTAATCGACGAGCTTTCTTTTTTTGCTTTGAATCACTTTAATGTTAGGTGTTAGTAAAAAATGACACCTAATCAATGATAAGTTGCAAATAAACGTCTATATCTTTAAAAAATAGATTATTTATGGTATGATGTTAGTCGGGTAACTGTAACCATAAGAAGCGGAGAATACAAAGGAGAGTTACAGATGAGAATAAGTTATAATAAACTTCAAAAACTTATGATTGATAATCAGATGAAAAGACAGGATTTAATGCGTGCAGCAGAAATTTCATCATCTGTTGCGACCAAATTGAATAAGAATGAAAAAGTATCTCTTGAAGTACTGATGAGGATATGTCAGGTGTTTCACTGTGACATCGGAGATATATGCGAAGTTATTTTAGATGAAGATTAAAACACGGAGGTAATTATAGATGGCAAGGGCTGCTAAACCAAAGAAAGAAATATCAATGGAAGAAGCACTTTGGAAAAGTGCTGATAAACTGAGAGGTTCTGTTGAGCCTGCGGAGTATAAGCACGTTGTTCTGAGTTTATTCTTCCTTAAATTTGCTAGTGACAAGTTTGAGGAATGCCGTAATAAAATTATTTCTACACACGGCGAAAAGTATGCGGATATGAAGCCGTTTTATACTCAGGAAAATGTATTTTATCTTCCTGAAGAAAGCCGTTGGAAGTACATTATTGAAAATGCAAAGCAGGACGATATTGCCCTAAAGATAGATACAGCACTTTATACGATTGAAAAGAACAACCCGGCACTGAAAGGTGCTTTGCCGGATAACTATTACTCCCGCTTACATATTGATACGGCAAAGTTGGCTTCTTTGCTTGATGAAATCAATCGTATCAACACTGATGATAAAGAGAACGACATTATAGGTCGTGTATATGAGTATTTCCTTAGTAAGTTCGCTCTTGCAGAAGGAAAAGGTAAAGGAGAGTTCTACACACCAAAGTGTATTGTAAACCTGATTGCCGAAATGCTTGAGCCTTACGATGGAATACTTTATGACCCTTGTTGCGGTTCGGGTGGTATGTTTGTTCAGTCCATCAAGTTCGTAGAAGCACACAGCGGTAATAAAAAGAAAGTGTCTATTTACGGTCAGGAATACACAAATACCACTTTCAAACTGGCAAAAATGAACTTAGCTATCCGTGGTATTTCTGCAAATCTTGGAGAGATGGCAGCCAATACATTTACCAACGACCAACACAAAGACCTTAAAGCAGATTTCATTATGGCAAACCCACCTTTCAATCAGAAGCAGTGGAGAGCCGAGAATGAGCTTGTAGACGACCCTCGTTGGAATGGATATGAAGTTCCACCAACAAGCAACGCAAACTATGGTTGGATACTGAATATTGTTTCTAAACTTTCACAAAACGGTGTGGCAGGTTTCCTGCTTGCCAATGGTGCATTATCTGATGATGGTACAGAGCTGAAAATCAGGCAGCAGCTTATAGAAAATCACTTGGTAGAAGCGATTATTATTCTTCCGAGAAACCTTTTCTACACCACTGACATCAGCGTTACCCTTTGGGTACTCAATAAGAATAAAAAGGCTCGTGTTGTGGAACAGAACGGAAAGCTCAAACGCTATCGTGACCGAGAAGATGAAATACTCTTTATGGATTTACGACAGATGGGCAGTCCTTATGAGAAGAAGTACATTGAATTGACAGAGGAAGATAGAGCCAAAGTTACAAGTGTATATCATAACTGGCAGCAGGAAGGCTATGAGGAAACTTATGAGAATGTGCCGGAGTTTTGCTATTCTGCTTCTTTTGAAGAAGTAAAAGAAAAAGGATTTACTCTTGTACCAAGCAGATATATTGAGTTTGTCAACCGTGATGAGAACATCGACTTTGATACAAAAATGAAGTCATTGCAGGGAGAACTCAAAGAACTTCTTGTTCAAGAGGAAAAATCCAAATCAGATTTGCTTGCTGTATTTAAGGAGTTGGGATATGAAATCGAATTATGATATTTTAGGAAACCATATCCGACTGATTGATACTCGGAACAGAGAAAGCATAACAGACAGAGTTTTGGGAATTAACATAGACAAGTTCTTTATGCCGTCGGTTGCAAATGTCATTGGTACGGATTTGAGTAAATATAAACTGATAACAAAAGGAAAGTTTGCGTGTAATCCAATGCATGTTGGTCGTGATGAACGACTTCCGGTTGCATTGTATGATGAAGAAAAACCTGCTATTGTTTCTCCGGCATATTTTATGTTTGAGGTAATAGATAACAGCATTTTGAAAGAAGATTATCTGATGATGTGGTTTCGCAGACCGGAGTTTGACCGAATTTGTTGGTTACATACTGACGGGAGCGTTCGTGGTGGGATTACTTGGGATGATATATGCAGACTAGAATTGCCTATTCCGCCTATTGAAAACCAGCTTGAAATAGTGAACAGTTATAAGGCAATTACGGAGAGAATTGCTTTAAAGCAGAAGATAAATGATAATTTAGAAGCTACGGTGCAAGCAATCTTCAAATCAGAATTTATTGACTACGAAAGAGCCAACTATTCCGATTACATAGAATTTGAGTTTGGAAAATATCCTGCCACTTGGAACTTGGTTGACTTGGATACCGCCGTCGATGTTCGTGATGGCACACACGACTCGCCAAGCCCAACTGAATCTGGTAAATATCTTATCACTTCTCGTCATCTGCTCCCATACGCTGTTGACCGTAGTGATGCGTATTTTATTAGTGAAGCCGATTTCAAGAAAGCCAATGAGAGAAGCAAAGTCGAATATGGGGATATTCTTTTTAGTATGATTGGAACAATCGGTATTATTTCATTCATAACAGACAAAGAAGTTGACTTTGCGATAAAGAATGTAGGTTTGTTCCGTACCTCTCAAAATCCTACAATACGGTATTTCATTCTCTCGTATCTAAAAAGTAAAATCGTGGAGAACTATATATCTTCATATATGGCAGGAAGCACTCAATCGTATGTAAGCCTTAATGTGCTAAGAAAGATACCTCTTATTCTGCCCACAGAAGATGTACTTCAACATTTCGAGAAGCAAGTAACACCGTTGTATGCGAAAATGATTGAAAACACCCATGAAATTGCCAAGCTCAACGACTTAAAAGATGTAATAACCACATCTATGTCAAGCCGCTAAATTATCATTTACTGCAAGGAGTGTGAAAAATGGATAAAGAAAAGTTAATCAAACTTGCAGAGGACTTATATCAAAGTGCATTTGACGCTAATGCGTATTATGCAATTATGATGCAGTATAGAGAAATGAGCAAGAAGTACAACAATGAAATGAATCTTTCGCCGGCTTTTTATCAAGTAGTGTATGGGGCGTTGCAAAAGGCTTGTTTTATGGAAATTGCAAAATTGTATGATAAAACAAAAGACGTTGTTTCAGTTGGTTTGCTCTTAAAGTATTGCAGAGATAATTTGGACTTATTTCCCGAATATAGAGATATAGTAACAATTAAGGAAGATGGCAGAGAATATTCTTTTCAAGTGCCATACCAGCATCATTTGAAACCAACGGAAGAATGTTTCTATGAAAATGAAGTGAAAAGCCAAAGAGAAATTCTAAAACTGTTTGATACACCTGATTTTGAAAAAGTACCAGTACGAGTTAATCTGACATTTTCAGGGCTTTTAGAATTATATCAAAAGCGTTTTTGCTCTCTTAGCAAGAAACAAGAGAATATTCGTGTTCAAAGAAATAAAATATATGCTCATAATGATGAGAAACATATTTTAGCAGAAGAAAAGGTATGGGACAAAAATCCGGTTACATATCCTGACATTCAGGAGTTGATAGATTTTGCTCTTGATTGCACAAGGCTAATACTTGGGGCATTGACTGGAGTGAGCCGTGCAGTGAGTTATGGAAATATAGATGATATGGAAGGAACTCTAATGCTTGCAAAATTGGGACTGAAATATCAGGATTATGAAATGGAACAGCGACATAAGCAAATATTGAAAGAGATATATGCTGATAAAAAGGAGTGAACGCAATGGCAAATTTTAATGAACACGCATTGGAAATGTCAATA
>OGPR01000730.1_pt1 | contig 31807 bp, 26 predicted proteins | sample 1552981 | NCBI WGS metagenome assembly OGPR01 (sample SAMEA2580260, study PRJEB22360) | human gut metagenome | biome: human gut; feature: human-associated habitat; material: faeces | place: Denmark | collected 2008/2010 | reverse complement strand
TAGAGCATCGGTCTCCAAAACCGAGTGTCGGGAGTTCGAGCCTCTCTTCCCGTGCTAAAATTAAAAGAATATGTTTACAAAGATAACAAATTATTGTAAGGAATCTTATGACGAACTAGTCCATAAAGTATCATGGCCTACTCGTTCAGAACTTTCTAGTAGTGCAGTGGTTGTTTTAACTGCTTCCCTCCTCATTGCACTCGTTGTTTTTCTAATGGATTCTGCCTTCCAGTTTATCATGGAAGATGTTATCTATCCGCACTAATAAACAGTAAGAAAACATGTCTGAGATTGAAAAAAAATGGTACGTATTACGTGCCGTGAGTGGAAAGGAAAACAAGGTGAAAGAATATCTTGATGCAGACATCAAGCATGGTAACCTTGGCGACTACGTGTCTCAGGTGTTGATTCCTACCGAAAAGACGTATCAGGTTCGTAACGGTAAGAAAATCGTAAAAGAGAGAACTTATCTTCCTGGTTACGTTTTGGTAGAAGCCGCTTTGGTTGGAGAGGTCGCTCATCATTTGAGAAATACTCCTAACGTTATTGGCTTCTTGGGAGGACTGGATCACCCGGTTCCTCTGAGACAATCGGAAGTGAATCGTATTCTGGGTACGGTAGATGAACTTCAGGAAAGCGGAGAGGATTTGAATATCCCTTATACCGTAGGAGAAACAGTGAAAGTAAGCGTTGGCCCGTTCAGCGGATTCAGTGGTCTCATTGAAGAAGTAAATGCGGAAAAACGTAAGCTGAAAGTAATGGTCAAAATATTCGGGCGGAAAACTCCGTTGGAATTAGGCTTTACGGATGTGGAAAAAGAATAATGCATTTTGTTACGTGCAATTGTTCTATTCGTTAAATACTTATATAAAAATTACAAAAGAAAATGGCTAAAGAAGTTGCTGGACTAATCAAATTACAGATTAAAGGAGGCGCTGCAAATCCATCACCTCCCGTTGGACCTGCTCTGGGTTCTAAGGGTATCAATATCATGGAATTTTGCAAGCAATTCAACGCCAGAACCCAGGACAAGGCAGGTAAAGTATTACCTGTAATCATTACCTACTACACAGACAAGTCTTTTGATTTCGTAATCAAAACTCCTCCTGTAGCTATTCAGTTGCTTGAGGCTGCCAAAATCAAGAGTGGATCTGCAGAACCTAACCGTAAGAAAGTCGCTGAACTGACTTGGGATCAGATTCGTGCAATTGCTCAGGATAAGATGGTTGACTTGAACTGCTTTACTATCGAATCTGCTATGTCAATGGTAGCAGGAACAGCTAGAAGTATGGGTATCGCTGTAAAAGGTGACTTCCCGGGTAATAACTAATTAACTTCAATTGATAATGGGTAAACTGACAAAAAATCAAAAGTTGGCTGCAGAAAAGATTGAAGCAGGGAAAGCATACTCACTGAAGGAAGCTTCTGAATTGGTAAAGGAAATTACTTTTACAAAGTTTGATGCTTCATTAGATATTGACGTACGTTTAGGTGTAGACCCTCGTAAGGCTAACCAGATGGTAAGAGGCGTTGTTTCTCTTCCTCATGGAACTGGAAAACAGGTACGTGTGCTTGTTCTGTGTACACCGGATGCTGAAGCTGCTGCAAAAGAAGCTGGAGCTGACTATGTTGGTCTTGATGAATATATTGAAAAGATCAAAGGTGGATGGACTGATATTGATGTGATTATCACTATGCCGTCTATCATGGGTAAGATTGGTGCGCTGGGTCGTGTGCTTGGTCCTCGTGGATTGATGCCGAACCCGAAAAGCGGTACTGTAACTATGGATGTAGCTAAGGCTGTTAAGGAAGTTAAGCAAGGTAAGATTGACTTTAAGGTTGATAAGAGCGGTATCGTTCATACTTCAATCGGTAAGGTTTCTTTCTCTGCTGAGCAGATCCGTGAAAATGCGAAAGAATTTATCGCTACTATCATTAAACTGAAACCGACCACAGCTAAAGGTACTTATATCAAGAGTATTTATCTTTCAAGTACTATGAGTAAGGGTATTAAGATTGACCCTAAATCAGTAGACGAAATCTAATAATTAAGGAGGAATCATGAGAAAGGAAGATAAAGGCGTAATTATTGGTCAGTTAGCAGATACTGTAAAGCAATACGGACATTTTTACTTGGTTGATACAACTGCAATGGATGCAGCTGCTACAAGTGACCTTCGTAAAAAATGTTTCAAGGCTGGTATCAAGCTGATAGTTGTGAAGAATTCTTTGCTTCACAAGGCTTTGATGAGCTTGGATGTGGATTACTCACCATTGTTTGATTCTTTGAAGGGTACTACTTCTGTAATGTTCTGTGAAACAGCTAATGCTCCAGCTAAACTGTTGAAGGAATACAAAGATGGAGTTCCTACCCTGAAAGCTGCTTATGCAGAAGAAGGATTCTACGTGGGTGCAGACCAGTTGGAAGCTCTCGCAACAATCAAGAGCAAGAACGAAGTTATTGCAGAAATCGTGGCTTTGCTGCAGTCTCCTGCAAAGAACGTTATCTCGGCTCTTCAATCAGGTGGCAACACCATTCACGGAGTTCTTCAGACTTTGGCAGAACGTGCAGAATAATTGCACTCTGTGCCTAGTCGAGAATATACCAAACAACTTTAATATTTAAATAGTACAAACAATTAAATTTCATACAAAAATGGCAGATTTGAAAGCTTTTGCAGAACAATTAGTTAACTTGACAGTAAAAGAAGTTAATGAACTTGCAACTATCCTTAAAGAAGAATACGGTATTGAACCTGCTGCTGCAGCTGTAGCTGTTGCTGCTGGTCCTGCTGCTGCTGGTGCAGCTGCTGCTGAAGAAAAAACTTCATTCGATGTAGTTTTGAAGAGCGCAGGTGCTGCTAAATTGCAGGTTGTTAAGGCCGTTAAAGAAGCTTGTGGTCTTGGCTTGAAAGAAGCAAAAGACTTGGTTGACGGTGCTCCTAGCACAGTGAAAGAAGGTTTGGCTAAAGATGAAGCTGAATCTTTGAAGAAAACTTTGGAAGAAGCTGGAGCTGAAGTTGAACTTAAATAAGATTATCCTGTAAATCAGGTAGTTCGGTTAAGAGTCCTCTGTAAAGAGGATTCTTAACCTTTTTGCGTCTATATTAAGTTCACTAGGTTTCATCTGTCGGAACTGTGAGAGTGACCGACTGTTATTATCCTAGTTTTTACATTTTAAACTCCATACAGATGTCTTCAGAAACTCAAAATCAACGAATTAATTTTGCTTCTATTAAGAATCCGATGCAGTATCCGGATTTCCTGGAAGTACAGTTGAAGTCATTTCAGGACTTCTTGCAATTAGATACCCCACCCGAAAAACGAAAGAATGATGGCTTGTATAAGGTTTTTGCGGAAAACTTCCCTATAGCTGATACACGCAATAACTTCGTGCTCGAGTTCCTTGACTACTATATTGATCCGCCTCACTATACAATTGATGATTGTTTGGAACGTGGCTTGACATATAGTGTACCTTTGAAAGCTAAATTGAAGCTTTATTGTACCGACCCCGATCACGAAGATTTTGATACAGTGATTCAGGACGTGTATCTGGGACCGATTCCTTATATGACTCCGAAAGGTACCTTTGTAATTAATGGTGCTGAACGTGTAGTTGTTTCTCAGCTTCACCGTTCTCCGGGTGTATTCTTTGGTCAGAGCATCCATGCCAATGGTACCAAATTGTATTCGGCTCGTATTATCCCGTTTAAAGGATCTTGGATTGAGTTCGCTACGGATATCAACAATGTGATGTATGCGTACATCGACCGTAAGAAGAAGCTTCCGGTAACAACTTTGTTGAGAGCTGTAGGATTTGAAAATGATAAGGATATTCTTGAAATTTTCAATCTGGCTGAGGATGTAAAGGTTAACAAAACTAACCTGAAAAAGATTATTGGACGCAAATTAGCTGCTCGTGTATTGAAAACATGGACAGAAGATTTTGTGGATGAAGATACTGGTGAAGTTGTTTCTATCGAACGTAACGAGGTAGTAATTGACCGTGAAACTGTTATTGAACCTGAACATATCGACTTGATTATCGAGTCTGGTGTACAGAATATCCTCGTTCACAACGAAGAAGCAAATGCCTCTGACTATTCTATTATCTTCAATACTTTACAGAAAGACCCAAGTAACTCTGAAAAGGAAGCTGTATTGTATATCTATCGTCAGTTGCGTAATGCCGATCCGGCCGATGATGCAAGTGCACGTGAAGTTATCAACAACTTGTTCTTCTCAGAAAAACGTTATGACCTGGGTGATGTAGGACGTTATCGTATCAACAAGAAGTTGAACCTGGACACTCCTATGGATGTCAGAGTATTGACGAAACAAGATATTATCGAGATTATCAAATATCTCATTGAGTTGATTAACTCAAAGGCTGATGTGGATGATATTGACCACTTGAGTAACCGTCGTGTACGTACAGTGGGTGAACAGTTGTCTAATCAGTTTGCAATTGGTCTGGCTCGTATGTCACGTACAATCCGTGAACGTATGAATGTACGCGACAACGAAGTATTTACTCCGATTGATTTGATTAACGCGAAAACTATTTCGTCTGTAATCAACTCATTCTTTGGAACAAATGCTTTGTCACAGTTCATGGACCAGACTAACCCGCTGGCTGAAATTACGCATAAGCGTCGTTTGTCTGCTTTGGGACCTGGTGGTTTGTCACGTGACCGTGCTGGTTTCGAGGTTCGAGACGTACACTATACTCACTATGGTCGTTTGTGTCCGATTGAAACTCCTGAAGGTCCGAACATCGGTTTGATTTCTTCTTTGTGTGTGTACGCAAAGATTAATGAACTGGGCTTTATCGTTACTCCTTATCGTAAAGTAAAGGACGGAGTAGTAGACTTGTCAAATGAAGGTATTGAATACCTTTCTGCAGAAGAAGAAGAAGACAAGATTATCGCTCAGGGTAATGCTCCGCTGAATGATGATGGTACATTTATCCGTGAAAAGGTAAAAGCACGTCGTGATGCGGATTATCCGGTAGTTACTCCGGACCAGGTAGAATTGATGGACGTAGCTCCTCAGCAGATTGCATCTATCGCGGCTTCATTGATTCCGTTCCTTGAACATGATGATGCGAACCGTGCGTTGATGGGATCTAACATGATGCGCCAGGCAGTTCCTTTGTTGAAGACTGAAGCTCCGATTGTAGGTACAGGTATCGAAAAACAATTGTGTGAAGATTCACGTACACAGATTGCTGCAGAAGGTGATGGTGTGATTGACTTTGTGGATGCTACTACAATTCGTATTTTGTATGACCGTACAGAAGATGAAGAGTTTGTAAGTTTCGAACCGGCATTGAAGGAATATCGTATTCCGAAGTTCCGCAAGACAAACCAGAGTATGACCATCGACTTGCGCCCGATTTGTAATAAAGGACAGCGCGTGAAGAAGGGAGATATCCTGACTGAAGGTTATTCTACTGCAAATGGAGAGTTGGCATTGGGTAAGAACCTGCTGGTAGCTTACATGCCTTGGAAGGGTTACAACTACGAGGATGCTATTGTATTGAACGAACGTGTGGTTCGTGAAGATATTCTGACATCTGTCCACGTAGATGAATATATTCTGGAAGTACGCGAAACTAAACGCGGTATGGAGGAATTGACTTCTGATATTCCGAATGTAAGCGAAGAAGCAACTAAAGATTTGGATGAAAACGGTATCGTACGTATTGGTGCACGTATTGAGCCGGGCGATATCCTGATTGGTAAGATTACTCCGAAGGGAGAATCTGATCCTTCTCCAGAAGAAAAACTGTTGCGTGCTATCTTTGGTGACAAGGCTGGAGATGTGAAGGATGCTTCATTGAAAGCTTCTCCATCATTGCGCGGTGTGGTTATTGACAAGAAATTATATTCTCGTGTAATCAAGACTCGTAGCGAGAAAAATGCAGATAAGGCTATTCTGCCGAAACTGAATGAAGAATTTGAAGAAAAAGCTGCAGCTCTGAAGGCAATCTTGATTGACAAGTTGCTGGTATTGACAGCTGATAAGGTTTCTCAGGGTGTGAAGGATTATCTGGGAACTGAAGTGATTGCCAAAGGAGCTAAGTTTACTAAATACGATCTGGAATCATTGGATTATACCGTAATTCAGTTGAGCAAGTGGACTGCTGATGCTCATAAGAATGATATGATTCGTGATCTTATCGTAAACTATCTGAAGAAGTACAAGGAACTGGATGCTGAATTGAAACGTAAGAAGTTTGCGTTGACAATCGGTGATGAGTTGCCTTCAGGTATTATTCAGATGGCGAAGGTTTACATTGCTAAGAAACGTAAGATTGGTGTGGGTGATAAGATGGCCGGTCGTCACGGTAACAAGGGTATCGTTTCACGTGTGGTTCGTCAGGAAGATATGCCGTTCTTGGCTGACGGTACACCGGTTGATATCGTATTGAACCCGTTGGGTGTGCCTTCTCGTATGAACATCGGTCAGATTTTCGAAGCCGTACTGGGACGTGCCGGAAAAGAATTGGGCGTGAAGTTTGCGACTCCGATTTTCGATGGTGCTACTTTGGATGACTTGGATGAATGGACTGACAAAGCTGGTCTGCCACGTTATTGTAAGACTTACTTGTATGATGGTGGTACAGGTGATCAGTTTGACCAGCCGGCTACAGTCGGTGTGACTTACATGTTGAAACTGGGTCACATGGTTGAAGACAAGATGCATGCCCGTTCAATCGGTCCGTACTCATTGATTACTCAGCAGCCGCTTGGTGGTAAGGCTCAGTTCGGTGGTCAGCGTTTCGGAGAAATGGAGGTTTGGGCAATCGAAGCATTCGGTGCTGCTCATGTACTTCAGGAAATCTTGACTATCAAGTCTGATGACGTAGTAGGACGTTCTAAGGCATACGAAGCAATTGTGAAAGGTGAACCTATGCCGACTCCGGGTATTCCTGAATCTCTCAACGTATTGTTGCATGAACTTAGAGGTTTGTGCTTGAGCATTACGCTGGAATAACTTTTTCAAATGAAGAATGGAAAAGATAACTTCCATTCTTCATGATTAAATTCTTCATTATCATAAAATAAAAAGTATGGCTTTTAGAAAAGATACTAAGATAAAAAGTAATTTCTCAAAGATTACGATCGGTCTGGCATCACCCGAAGAGATTCTGGAAAATTCTTATGGTGAGGTTCTGAAACCGGAAACCATCAACTATCGTACTTATAAACCGGAACGTGACGGTTTGTTCTGCGAACGTATCTTCGGTCCGGTGAAAGACTACGAATGTCATTGCGGTAAGTACAAACGTATTCGCTACAAAGGCATTGTCTGCGACCGATGCGGTGTGGAAGTAACAGAAAAGAAAGTACGTCGTGAGCGTAGTGGTCACATTCAGTTGGTGGTACCTGTAGCTCATATCTGGTATTTCCGTTCATTGCCTAATAAGATTGGTTATCTGCTGGGATTGCCGACGAAGAAACTGGATGCTATTATTTATTATGAACGTTATGTAGTTATCCAGCCGGGTGTGAAGGCTGAAGATGGTATCAGTAAATATGACTTGTTGTCTGAAGAAGAGTACCTGGATATTATGGAAACTCTTCCGAAGGAAAATCAATACCTGGAAGACAGCGATCCGAATAAATTCATCGCCAAGATGGGTGCTGAAGCAATCTATGATTTGCTGGTAGGAATTGATTTGGATGCTCTGTCATACGAATTGCGTCATAAGGCAAACAATGATTCTTCACAGCAGCGTAAGAATGAAGCTTTGAAGCGCTTGCAGGTAGTAGAATCTTTCCGTGCATCTCGTGGCCGCAACAAACCGGAATGGATGATTGTACGTATCGTACCGGTTATTCCGCCTGAATTGCGTCCGTTGGTTCCGCTGGATGGTGGTCGCTTTGCTACTTCAGACTTGAACGATTTGTATCGTCGTGTAATTATCCGTAACAACCGTTTGAAACGTCTGATTGAAATCAAGGCTCCGGAAGTGATTTTGCGTAATGAAAAACGTATGCTTCAGGAAGCTGTCGATTCATTGTTTGACAACTCTCGTAAGTCGAGTGCAGTGAAGACAGATGCCAACCGTCCGTTGAAATCTTTGTCAGACAGCTTGAAAGGTAAGCAAGGACGTTTCCGTCAGAACTTGTTGGGTAAACGTGTTGACTACTCTGCTCGTTCTGTAATCGTTGTAGGTCCGGAACTGAAAATGGGTGAATGTGGTATTCCTAAGTTGATGGCTGCAGAATTGTACAAACCGTTCATCATCCGTAAGCTGATTGAACGTGGTATTGTGAAGACAGTGAAATCAGCGAAGAAGATTGTAGATCGCAAGGAATCTGTTATCTGGGACATCCTGGAACATGTAATGAAGGGACACCCGGTATTGCTGAACCGTGCCCCGACACTTCACCGTTTGGGTATCCAGGCCTTCCAGCCAAAGATGATCGAAGGAAAAGCTATTCAGTTGCACCCGTTGGCTTGTACTGCGTTCAACGCCGACTTCGATGGTGACCAGATGGCCGTACACTTGCCTTTGAGTAACGAAGCAGTACTGGAAGCTCAGATGTTGATGCTTCAGTCACACAATATTTTGAACCCTGCCAATGGTGCGCCTATCACTGTGCCTGCACAGGATATGGTATTGGGATTGTATTACATTACCAAATTACGTAAGGGTGCCAAAGGTGAAGGTTTGATTTTCTATGGACCGGAAGAAGCAATGATTGCTTACAATGAAGGTAAGGTAGACATTCACGCTATTATCAGCGTAGTGGCTAATGACCTTGATGAAAACGGCAATATCGTGAAGAAGCTGATTAAGGAAACTTCTGTAGGTCGTGTCATTGTAAATGAACTGGTTCCGGATGAATGTGGTTATTTGAATACCGTTATTTCTAAGAAGTCTCTGCGTGACATCATCAGCGACGTTATTAAGGCTGTCGGTGTGGCTCGTGCTTGCGAATTCTTGGATGGTATCAAGAACTTAGGTTATAAGAAAGCATTCGAAGGTGGTCTGTCATTCAACTTGGGTGATATCATTATCCCGAAGGAGAAGGAAGAACTGGTAAAACGTGGTAACGAAGAAATCGAACAGATTATGATGAACTATAACATGGGATTCATCACCGATAACGAACGTTACAACCAGGTAATTGATACTTGGACTCACGTAAACAGTGACTTGTCAGACATTCTATATAAGACTATTAAGAACGACGACCAAGGATTTAACTCTGTATTTATGATGTTGGATTCTGGTGCCCGTGGTTCTAAGGAACAGATCCGTCAGTTGTCTGGTATGCGTGGTTTGATGGCTAAACCGCAGAAAGCTGGTGCTGAGGGTGCACAGATTATTGAAAACCCGATTCTTTCTAACTTTAAGGAAGGTCTTTCGGTGTTGGAATACTTTATCTCTACCCACGGTGCTCGTAAGGGTCTTGCCGATACCGCGTTGAAGACTGCCGATGCCGGATACTTGACTCGTCGTTTGGTTGACGTTTCACATGACGTGATTATCAACGAAGAAGACTGTGGTACATTGCGTGGTCTGGTTTGTACAGCATTGAAGAACAACGATGAAGTTATCGCTACTTTGTACGAACGTATACTGGGTCGTGTATCTGTTCATGATATTATCCACCCGACAACTGGTAAGCTGATTGTTGCTGCTGGTGAAGAGATTACAGAAGACATTGCAGAAGAAATCGAAAAATCTCCGATTGAAAGCGTAGAAATCCGCTCTGTATTGACTTGTGAATCTAAGAAGGGTGTATGTGCGAAGTGTTACGGACGTAACCTGGCTACCAGCCGTATGGTACAGAAGGGTGAAGCTGTCGGCGTAATCGCTGCTCAGTCAATCGGTGAACCGGGTACTCAGTTGACTCTGCGTACATTCCACGCCGGAGGTATTGCAGGTAACATGGCTGCCAATGCAAGTATCGTAGCTAAGAATGATGCTCGTCTAGAATTCGAAGAATTACGTACGGTTGATGCAGTAGAAGAAACTGGTGAACCAGTGAAGATTGTTGTAGGTCGTCTGGCCGAAGTTCGCTTTGTGGATGTACATACAGGTATCATCCTTTCTACTCACAACGTTCCTTACGGTTCTAAACTGTATGCTTCAGACGGTGAGGTGGTAGAAAAGGGTAAGCTGATTGCTAAGTGGGACCCGTTCAACGCCGTTATCGTAACAGAAGCTGCTGGTAAGATTGACTTTGAATCAGTAATTGAAAACGTAACCTATAAGGTAGAATCTGATGAAGCTACAGGTTTACGTGAAATCATTATTACTGAATCTAAGGATAAGACGAAGATTCCGTCATTGCACATCTTGGATGAAAACGGTGGAATTATCCGTACATACAACTTGCCGGTAGGTGGTCACGTAGTAGTAGAAGACAAGCAAACCGTGAAGTCGGGTGATATTCTGGTGAAGATTCCGCGTGCCGTAGGTAAGGCGGGTGATATCACCGGTGGTCTTCCACGTGTAACTGAATTGTTCGAAGCTCGTAACCCGTCTAATCCGGCTGTCGTTTCTGAAATCGATGGTGAAATTACGATGGGTAAGATTAAACGTGGTAACCGTGAAATCATCGTTACATCGAAGACTGGTGACGTTCGTAAGTACTTGGTTGCTCTGTCTAAGCAGATTCTGGTTCAGGAAAACGACTATGTACGTGCCGGAACTCCGTTGTCTGACGGTGCTATTACTCCTGCCGACATCTTGGCCATCAAAGGTCCTACAGCCGTTCAGGAATATATCGTAAATGAAATTCAGGACGTTTACCGTCTGCAGGGTGTGAAGATTAACGATAAGCACTTCGAAATCATCGTTCGTCAGATGATGCGTAAGGTACAGATTGACGAACCGGGTGATACTCGCTTCTTGGAACAGCAGGTTGTAGACCGCATTGAATTCAATGAGGAAAACGACCGTATCTGGGGTAAGAAAGTGGTTGTAGACGCTGGTGATTCTCAGAACTTGCAGCCGGGACAGATTGTTACAGCTCGTAAACTCCGTGATGAAAACAGTATGCTGAAACGCCGTGACTTGAAACTGGTTGAAGTACGTGATGCAGTTCCTGCTACTTCTACTCAGATTCTGCAGGGTATTACACGTGCTGCATTGCAGACATCAAGCTTCATGTCAGCTGCATCATTCCAGGAAACTACCAAGGTATTGAACGAAGCTGCTATCAACGGTAAGGTTGATAAACTGGAAGGTATGAAAGAGAACGTAATCTGCGGTCACTTGATTCCTGCTGGTACAGGTCAGCGTGAGTTTGAAAAGATTGTGGTTGGTTCTAAAGAAGAATACGATCGCATCTTGGCTAACAAGAAGAATGTATTAGATTACAGTGGAGTTGAATAATCTCAACTACTATTATAAAAAGAGCCGTCTCATTTGAGGCGGCTTTTTTTATGTGCTTATTCGATGTAAGCAAGCATCGTATATTTAAAGTTTTTCGTTACTCTGATAATTGACTATTGTAATTGTGTAGTACCTGTCATTTCCGCATTATAGGAGGGAAGACTGTATTCCGCTGATGCGTATTGCCCGGCTTTATTTCCTTTTCCAATATAGCAGGATGAAACGTCCTCCTGTGGCCATCAGCGCGAGGGAAAGTCCGGTATAAAAGACTGCAATAAAACTTTCAGGCAGCAGGCGTGCGGTACGGATAGTTATACCCAGTGCAATCATGAAAGCCATCACCAGCCAACCCTTCACGTCAAAAAACGAGAATGGACAGCGTTTGTTGGGGTTACCGGCTGTGATACGCTGTGCATGCTTGCGGTAGAGCTTGTGGAAGATCATGCAGAAAAACAGCAGGAATATCAGACTGGCTTCGCAGACCTTGAGCAGCCAGTAGTGCGCGTCCGTTATCCAGCAGGAAATGCCGATACGGAGAATGTTGATACCGGCAACCAGCCATACGATTCCGGCCGTAAGCAGCAGCGTATTGGAAGATACTCCGTATTTCATATACTCTCAGCTTAGAACCACTTTATTTTCCGGAAAATAACAAAGGCCGTTGCCGAGAGGAAGATGGAGAAACATACAATCAAGGCAAAGGCGTGTGGCAGTCCTTCGATGTGAATATCCACGTTCATACCATAGAAACTGGCAATCAGCGTCGGTACCATCAGCACGATAGAAAGACTGGTCATGCGTTTCATGATGGTGTTCACATTGTTGGAGATGATGGAAGCAAAAGCATCCATGGTACCCGTAAGAATGTCGCTGTAGATGTTTACCTGATTGTGTGCCTGTTTCAGTTCGATGAGCACATCTTCTGTCAGTTCCGCATTCTGATAGTCCTTCTCATTAAAGATATTCTGCAATTTGCCAATCATGACCTCATTGCCACGGATAGACGTATTGAAATATACCAGACTCTTCTGCAGGTTCATCAGTCGGAGCAAGTCCTCGTTACGGATGCTACGCTCCAGCTCCTTTTCCGCATTGTTCACTTCGTTGTTGATTTGTTTCAGGTATTTCAGGAACCATACAGCCGACGAGTAAATCAGTCGCAGAATCAGTTCGTATTTATTGGGCACGTTGATACCTTTGCGCTGCGTATGTTCGATGAAATCCGGCAGCATCTCCGTAGAGTGATAGCACACCGAAATCACCAGTTCATTGTTCGTAATGATACCGATAGGCACCGTGGCATACGGCACTTTTGAATCAGGAGTCTGTACGGGAATACGCAGAATGGTCAGCAGCCAGTTACCTTCCGTATCCGTACGCGGACGTTCGTCGGTATCGGCAATGTCATTCAAAAAAGACTGGGGAACTTTTAATTGTTCTTGCAGGAAGTGGAAATCCGCGGCATCCGGACATTCAATGTTAATCCAGCAGTTAGGTTGCCAGTTGGCTTTCTCTACAAAGCCAGCTTCACAAAAAAGATACTTTCTCATCTGTCTGCTCCTTTCCTTTATTTTAAGCCCGGAGGAGCATCTTCAGAGTAAAAGACAGGATTACTCACGACACCCCTTCAGGAACTGGTTAAAATAATTGTAATACGTTCGCGAGTAATAATCGTCCATATTAGTTCGTTTTAGGGTATAAAAAAAGTTCGTTTATTCAACGAACTCTCAAGCTCTTCAGGTTGGACTTGAACCAACGACCCTCTGATTAACAGTCAGATGCTCTAACCGACTGAGCTACTGAAGAAGATTTAAACATGTTTCAAAAAAGAGCTCTTCAGGTTGGACTTGAACCAACGACCCTCTGATTAACAGTCAGATGCTCTAACCGACTGAGCTACTGAAGAAGGTTTTCCTTTAATTGCGATGCAAAGGTAGTAGGATATTTTGAATTATGCAATATCTTTGCAAAAAAAATGAAGTAAAATGGATAAAATTATAGGAATGGGCAATGCATTGGTCGATGTACTGGTAAGAATTGATGACGATTCCTTGCTGGAAAAGCTACATTTGCCCAAAGGAAGCATGCAGTTGATACAAGAAGACACCTTGTCTGAAATACGTAAATATACCTCAGGGATGAAAATTCATCGCTCTACTGGTGGTTCGGCCGGCAATACGGTCTGTGCACTGGCCGCATTGGGAGCCAATCCCGGATTTATCGGAAAGGTAGGTCAGGACGAGACGGGAGCTTTCTTTGGTGATACCCTTCGTCAGCGCGGGGTAAATGCCTTGCTGGCCACCTGCGATTTGCCGTCGGGCATTGCGTCGACTTTCATTTCTACCGATGGAGAGCGTACGTTCGGTACTTATCTGGGAGCAGCTGCCACACTGAGAGCAGAAGACTTGTCGCGTAAAATGTTTGCCGGATACAATTATCTCTATATTGAAGGCTATCTTTTGCAAGACCATGACCTGATGCTGCGCGCCGTACAGCTGGCCAAGGAAGAAGGACTTCAGGTTTGTCTCGACATGGCAAGTTATAATGTGGTGGAAGCCGAACGTGACTTCTTCGACCAGTTGATTGTGAAATATGTGGACATCGTGTTTGCCAATGAGAGCGAAGCACTGGCCTATACGGGAAAAGCCCCTCATGAAGCTCTGGAAGAAATTGCGTCCAAATGCAGCATTGCCGTGGTGAAAACCGGAAAAGAAGGCTCCCTCGTGAAGAAAGGAACAGAAGTCATTCAATTGCTTTCTTGTCCGGTCGATAATGTGCTGGACACCACCGGTGCAGGCGATTTCTATGCCGCCGGTTTCATGTACGGCCTGACGTGCGGTTATTCGCTGGAGAAATGCGTGCAAATCAGTACCATTCTGGCCACAGCCGTCATTCAGGAAGTCGGTACCACCTTACCTGCGAAGAAATGGGACGAAATTAAGTTAAATATTGAATCACTTCTGCAAGTCTAACCGGAATAATGTGTTTATTTGCAAGGAAGAACAATTTTGTAAACAGACTATATATGAATGCAAGAAAAATGCTGGCCGGAGCCTTTATCGTGATGTTGGGGATGGGCATGACCAGCTTCAAGGAAGACGACCGTAATTTTCAGATATCAAAGAATCTGGACATATTCAACTCCATTTTCAAGGAACTGGATATGTTTTATGTAGATACCGTGAATGCCGAAAAAATGATTCAGACCGGAGTGGAAGGCATGCTTTCACTGACCGACCCTTATACGGAGTACTATCCGGAAGAAGAGGTGAGCAGTCTCAAGGAAATGACTACCGGAAAATACGGCGGTATCGGTGCGGCCATCCGCTATTATGAGGCCAAAGACCGCATTGCAGTGGTAGAACCTACCGAAGGCATGCCGGCAGCCGAAGCCGGAGTCAAGGCAGGCGACATCATTCTCTCGGTAGGAGGAAAGGAAATGGTACGTGGTGACATGAAACCCCAGGAATTTTCGTCCAAGGTCAGCGAAGCACTGCGTGGAGAACCGGGCACGTCGTTCGTGCTGAAAGTGCTGCGTCCGCTCAAGAACGACAGTACGGTGATGGAATTTAAAATCACCCGTAAGAACATCCGTACCAATCCGGTGCCCTATTACGGCATGGTGAAAGACAGCATCGGCTATTTGGCTTTATCCAGCTTTACGGAAAATTCTGCCAAGGATTTCAAAAAAGCGTTCATCGAACTGAAGCAGAAAGGTGCCAAGTCGCTGATTATCGACTTGCGTGACAACGGAGGAGGTTCCTTGTCGGAAGCGGTAGACATTGTCAATCTTTATGTGCCGAAGGGACAGGAAATTGTGGTGACAAAAGGAAAGGTACGTCAGGCACAAGGTTCTTACAAAACCCAGAATGAACCAGTCGATACACAGATTCCGCTGGCAGTACTCGTGAACGGTGCCACGGCTTCGGCTTCTGAAATCGTGAGCGGTTCGTTGCAGGACTTAGACCGTGCGGTAGTCATCGGTTCGCGCACCTTCGGAAAAGGATTGGTGCAGACCATCCGTCCGTTGCCCTACAACGGTACGCTGAAAGTGACCACTTCCAAATACTATATTCCCAGCGGACGTTGTATTCAGGCTATTGACTATGCCAAGAAGAATGCCGACGGTTCAGTAGCCCGTACACCCGACAGTCTGACCACCGTATTCCATACTGCTGCCGGACGTGAGGTGCGTGATGGAGGAGGTATCCGTCCGGACATCGAAGTGAAGGGAGATAAGATTCCGAACATCGTGTTCTACCTGATGAATGACGACCTGATTTTCGATTACGCTACCCAATATTGCTGGGATCATCCTACATTGGCTTCGGTAGACGACTTCAAACTGACCGAAGCCGATTATGAGGCTTTCAAGAAACTGGTGAAATCACGTAACTTTACTTACGACCGCCAGAGTGAGAAGATGTTGAAAAGCCTGAAGGAAATAGCCGAGTTTGAGGGCTACATGACCGAGGCAGCAGAGGAATTCAAGGCGCTGGAAAAGAAGCTCAACCATAACTTGGACCGTGACCTGGATTATTTTGCCAAGCCGATTAAGGAATATATCTCACAGGAAATCGTGACCCGCTATTTCTATCAGCGTGGTGCGGCGATGGAACGGTTGAAAGATGATACTGATTTGGAAGAAGCCATCAAGGTATTGCAGAATCCTGTCCGTTACCGGGAGATTCTTTCTGCACCGGTAAAGAAAGACGAACCTGTCAAGAAAGAGAAGGAAGAAACGAAGAAATAAGGTCTCAGAGAGGCTTCTGGAGGGCTTTTTGATAAGGTCCGGAAAACGCAAGTACGTTTTGTTTCAAACGCAAGTGCATTTGAAGTAAAACGTACTTGTGTTTTTAGTAAAATGTACTTGCGTTTTAGGGAAAACGCAAAGGCGTTTGGATGCAAACACTTTGGTGTTTTGAAATGGGTGAAGTATTAACCTAAAAATAGCATAAAGATAACCAGATATCTAACAACTCTTACTTACCTTTGCAATAGTAAAATAGAATATCGATTATTGATTCAGTTGCCATTTTAATTCATGATAGATTATGCTGTTTGTTATAATTTCATTTTGCTTAATATCAATAGCGTGTATGGTAAAAAATAAGAAGTTGAAATATTCTTTGTTCATATCATCTATCCTTATTTCTATATTAAGTATGTATTTATTTATAAGTTATTGCAATATAGATGTGCAAATGTCTATGCAATATTAAGAACAATACATTGTATAGGGCATGTGAGATATAAAGCAAATAAGGAATATTTTGTTAGTGTTATGAATCGCAATATTTTACTTTATCTGAATCTGCGTTTAAAACAGATTGTGCGTGTACTTGCAGGCATCGGACCGTTCCGGTGTCTGTTTCTTATCGGTATCGCTGCCATCCTGTTTTATGCTTTTGCGAAAGTAACGAGTGTATGGGTATTGCCAGTATGTTATCTGCTCATACTCTGGCTGTATCATAACAGCAGAAAAGACAAGGAGTTTCTGTCTTTACAAGTGCATGGAATCAAAAGATTGTTTACGGCAGAATATTTATTGCTCGGTTTACCGTTTATTATTTCAGGGATTATTGCTGCAAATTACATTTCTTTACCGGTTATCATACTGATTGCGGTAGTTATGCCGTGGATTCACCCTGTCAGGTTTCATTCTATAGTTTTGCCTGTGCCTTTATTATACAGTGGGGATTTGCTGTATAAAAGGATGTTCCGGAAACAAGTACCACTGTATGCGGTATTGCTCTTTCTGTCTTTCATGGGGGTACTGCATGACAATATCAATCTCTGTAAAGTATGCCTGATACTGTGGGGAGCTATTCAGGGAACTGCTTATATGGTGACGCCACCGAAGCATGAACTCTCTGTCTATAACAGTTTCGGCATGTATCAGCTGATACTGGTCAAATCAGGGCTGAGTAATATCTTTATAACCATGTTCCCGTTCATTGTAATTATGCTTGTGCTGATACACGATACAGAAGCTATACTTTTCTGTCTTGTATTGTTTTCTTCGACATTGTTATACCAGTGGAATATGGGCATGGCAAGATTCTCCTTTGAGTCACAAACTGTAATGGGAATATACTGGCTGCTATTCCCGTTGCCGTTGTTTTTAGTTTCGATTATGAACTCAGTCGTACTGATTCTTTATTTGGCATTGAATATGGGGCTTACACTTTCAGTCAAGAAAAAATATAAACATATATGGAACTGATATATATAAAAGAATTGAGCAGGGCATACGGTAAGATGAAAGTGCTTGATCACCTTTCCGTTTCTTACGAATCCGGGAAAATCTACGGACTGGTGGGAGAAAACGGAGCCGGGAAAACTACACTCTTCAATTGCATTATGGGAGTAACCGATTACGACGGTGAGATAAGGAAGTTCTCCAGGATGGCCGTTGGCTATATGCCGGCTGAAAGCTTCTTTTATTCCCTTATCACAGGAAAGGAGTATCTTGAGTTCTGTATTAAAGCAAAAGGTAAGAAGATGGATGCTAAAGCCATAGATTCATTGAATAAGGCCTTTCAACTGCCACTGGAAAGATTCGCTTCGGACTATTCCACAGGAATGAAGAAAAAGCTTGCACTTATGTCCCTGCTCCTTCAGGATAATGACCTGTACATCCTTGACGAACCTTTCAACGGTGTAGATCTTTATGGATGTATACAACTTAAAAGAATCATACGAGAACTGAAGGACAAAGGGAAGACTGTCATAATATCATCGCATCTTATCAATACCTTACACGAACTGTGTGATGAGATTGATTTTCTGGATAGTCATACCATTCGGAAAAGATATATTCATGCATCAATAGATGAAATTGAGCAGGATATATTAAATAAGGAAAACAGTAATATGTAAAAAATGATATCATGATTGACAATACTTTTCATAAAATACCGGTAACTTTCTTTGATGAAAGTTACAATAAATATCAGAATGAGGTAATGAATCTGTTGCATTTTATCAGGGCATTTCATCCTGTAAGTATAGTTAATCCTGAGAGATTCAACAGATTTGAAGGACAGGCAGAGAAAATCTGTCATGAAATGAAAGGTGTGATAGACTTGCAGCACTTCCAGTTTGCCTTGAATTCTCTGTTAGCCATACTTGAAGACGCACATACTTATTTCATGCCTGAAGATGGATTAATTTATCCATACGAGATAAGATATTATGAAGGCTGTTTTTATCTGTATGCTATAGATTCAGAATATCCTGATTTCACGGGAAAAGAGATTGTTTCCATAAATGGAATATCCGTTAAGGATGTCAGGTTGGCTATGCGTAAAGCAATGCCCTCGGAGAATAAAGTGAAGGCAGGACTATGGAGTTTTTATCTGAATCGTAAAGCATTGCTGCATCAGATAGGATTGGATACTGCAAAGGGAGTTTGTCTTGGCTTTCATGATGGAAGTAGTTTGCTTTTTAAGTCGGAAACAGAGAAACGTTCCGGATGGCATCAAGTGAATTTCCCTCCATATCCTGTTACAGTGAAGCGTGATGATTTGTTCTCCTATCAGATCATTGAAGATAAATGCTATCTGCAATTTAATGCGATGTATGATTTGCAGTCGTATTTGCAATTATGTCAGATTACGGGTACTAAAGTTGAAGATAATTATCTGAACTTCCTGCCGTCATTTCTCGAATTTATAGATAAGATGGATACCGATATAAATCAGCATCATATACGGAAGCTGGTGGTTGATATGCGTTATAATGGTGGAGGAAACAGTATGCTTGGCGACCAGCTTCTCCAATATCTTGGTGTTGATACGGGCACTATATCAAGATATAAGACACTTGTCAGAAAATCAGATTTTCTTTTCAAGTGTATGCCTGATTTCTATGATTGCAGCAAATGTAAATCAGAAGAACTTATTACAATGGGAGATTTTGAGAACTTGCACTCTCTTCCAAAAATAAAGAACCGTTTTGAAGGGAAGGTAATATTCATACAAGGCCAGAACACCTTCAGCAGTGCAAATTATTTGCTTACAACTGTAAAGGATAATCATCTTTTCCCCATTATAGGTACTCCGACCTCGCAGAAACCGACTTGCTTTGGCGATGTGTTGCCTGTTGAACTGCCATTTACTGGTACAAAGGGATACATAAGTCACTCTTTCTTTGAAAGACCGGATGTGAGACGTAATGAGGAGTACTGTTTATATCCTGATTTTCATATACCTATGTCTATGGATGAAAGGTTGAATGGTATTGATAAATGTTGGGAATGGATTGAAATGAATATAATGTATTATTTATAGTCTATGAAGAAGAGTTCTTATAAATACAGTCGTATATTTTATTATGGATTAATGGCTGGTGCTGCAATAGGAATACTTATAATGTCGTACTTCCTTATGTGCTATAATACACCAATATCTCATTTCCATGCTTCATTAAATGATGAAGATTATTTACAAATTCAATTATCAAATAAGCATTATGTGTTTGACACTGGGGCGAATGTTACTGTTATTTGCTCGGACACAATACTGGGAAACTCTGTTTTCTCTATATCAAAGGCTGTTACAGATATACATGGCAACAAATCCAGTGGAAAGGTATATCTATTAAATCACTTTAAGTTAGGTGAGCTGGAAGCAAGGTTTCAGACTTGCATGATAAGGCCTGAACAGTATTTGTTTGGAGACGTCAGCGGTATATTGGGAACGGATGTTATAAGTAGAGCGGACTGGTGCATTGATTTTAAGGAGAAGAAGATAATGGCTGGTTCAACTATACCTGAACATTATGATTTTATGTTGGAATATAATGTAAAGAACAACTTGTATTATGCAGACTTGGAAATAGGAAATTTGAGTGTCAAGGATATTATGATAGATACCGGATACAGTCGTAGTGATTTTGTACTTGAAGATAAATTCAGGCAAAGTTTGAAAGGTCTTGAATTTAGTAAAACTGATACATGTTTTTCGTTTACCAATGCCAAGGAGGTATATGAAATCTATAGTAAGAGCGAATGTCTTCTGAATGACATGTATATTGAAAAAGTTACTTTCTCTTTTTCAGCGAATAGAAATATTCTCGGTCTTGATTTTTTTAAGCGATTTTCCTCCGTACATATTGACTCGGATAACTGTAGGATATATTGCTGTAAATAGTTTATTATAAAGATTCACGATGGTTATGAAACTGAAGTTTATAATATCAGGCATTCTGATTGCCGTTATCGGGCTGGTACTATCGCACACATATCGTCCGTATGTGTATGAGAACCATATCAATGATTTTCATCTGGCAGATGTGATAGGCAGTATCGTATGTGTACCTACTGCAGTGTTATTCTTTTATGGCATTGACAACAGATATTCAATAAAGCAATACACAATTAAGGGTACAATCGTTTATATAGCATACGAGTTTCTCGGACTCTTTCATATACATGGCACTTTCGATGTATATGATATCATAGCCATAATAATAAGTAGCCTACTATTTTATGGGATATGTGTGTGGCTGAGAATTGTGAATACCCAAAAATAAAATATGAACTCGATTGAGGATATGCCATTATAATCGTCTGTCATGTTGTATGGGGAATCTAAAATGTCTTTGGATTTGTTCTTTTCAAAAGATATGGCTTTATTTGCATTTCTAAGTATTTTCTATTGGATATTTATTGGGTTAACTTTTGAATTAATACGATTTTAAATGGAAGGCGTAAAGTATATAGTTGAAGATAAAAACTGTTTGTTGTGGGGGTTGGCTATTACTACAGTCGGAGTAGAAAATATTGAAAAGGGAGAAGAGTATCCCACAAAGAAGCATTTAAAAGACTATTATTTTTCAACAAAAGAAGGTCGTATATTACAAGAATATCAAATGGTGTACATCTCTGAAGGAAGAGGCTTTTTCGAAACACAGACTATCAAGAAGGTACCTATTGAGGCAGGTACAATATTTTTGCTTTTTCCTGATGAATGGCATACTTACTATCCTGATCCTTTAACCGGATGGAAGCAATATTGGATTGGTTTTAAAGGAGTAAATATAGATGTAAGAGTAAACAATGGTTTCCTTTCCAAAAAGAATCCTATATATCATGTTGGAGTGGATGAAGAAATTGTGCATTTGTTTCATCAGGCAATCGATGTGGCAGAACGGGAGAATGCTTATTTCCAACAGTTACTTGCAGGTATAGCAAATCATCTGTTAGGTTTAATGTATTGCCTTGACCGTAATAATCAATTTAATAAGAGCCAGCATATGGTAGATAAAATAAATCAGGCCCGTGTGCTGATGCATGAAAACCTTGAAAGTACTATTTCTGTTCAAGACATAGCAGAAAGAGTAGGAATGAGTTATTCATCCTTCAGAAAATTATTTAAAGAATATACCGGTCTTTCTCCTGCATCTTATTTTCAGGATTTAAAATTGCAGCGTGCAAAAGATTTGCTTCGTTTTACTCAGAACTCAATAAAAGAAATTGCTTATTCTTTGAATTTTGAATCTCCAGATTATTTCTCTACTCAGTTTAGAAAGAAAGTAGGAAAGAAACCTAGTGATTTTCGTGATTGGAATCTCAAAAAACAAGACTGTCTTGCCAAAAAATGAAGTTCTCTTTACGCTGGGCATTTTATTTTTGTAATGTTCAAAATTAGAAATAAAATGGCTAAAGAAAAGAGTGTAAAAGTAGGCCTTTTGGGTGTTGGTCTGAATACCTATTGGAATCAGTTTGAAGGTTTACGGGAACGTCTGGAGGAATATCAGAATGAGATAGGCCGGAGAATGAGTATGTTTGATGTAAAAGTCATCAATGTATCAATTGTAGACAGTCAGGAGAGTGCCGGAATGGCTGTGGAAACATTGTTGAAGAACAGAATCGATGTGCTTTTTGTGTATGTTTCCACTTATGCGCTTTCTTCTACGATTCTGCCCGTTGTTCAGGAATGTAGGGTTCCGGTTCTGTTGCTTAATATCCAGCCGACCGCAGCGATTGATTTTAAGTTCGTGAACGGACTGGATGACCGTGGTAGAATGACGGGTGAATGGCTTGCCTACTGTCAGGCCTGTTCCATTCCAGAGTTTGCATCCGTATTCAATCGGTCAGGCATAAAGTATGACATAATTATTGGACATCTGTCAGACGAGTCCATGTGGAAGGAAATCAAGGACTGGCTTGATGCGGTACGGGTTGTGAAAGGTATGCGTGAGAACAGGATGGGCATTCTGGGGCATTACTATACCGGCATGCTGGATGTGTATACGGATGTCACGCTGCAGTCTGCCATCTTTGGCACCTATATCGAACAGGTAGAGATGTGCGAGCTGGCACATTATTACGAGAGTGCGACGGAGGATGAACTCCAGGCCAAACTGAATGAATTCCATGAAAAGTTTGATGTAAGCCCGCAGTGTGAGGAGTACGAACTGCAACGGGCCGCACGTACCTCGATTGCACTGGACAAGCTGGTTGAGGCTCACAGGCTTGGCTCCCTGGCCTATTATTATGAAGGTTTCCCCGGCAACAGCTATGAGAACCTGGTGACTTCCGTAATAGCCGGCAATACCCTGCTGACGGGAAGAGGCATTCCCGTGGCCGGTGAGTGTGAGGTAAAGAATGTGCAGGCCATGAAAATCATGTCCCTGCTGGGTGCCGGAGGCTCCTTTTCTGAACCTTATACGATAGACTTTTCACAGGATGTGGTCCTGTGGGGGCATGACGGTCCGGCTCATTTTACCATCTCTGAGAAAAAGGTACAGCTTGTTCCGCTCCCGGTATATCATGGTAAGCCGGGTAAGGGACTTTCCATTCAGATGAATGTGAAGCTGGGAGCTGTTACCCTGCTGTCCGTATGCGAGGGAAAGGACGGTGTGTTTCTGCTTGTGGCTGAAGGTGAGTCTGTTCCGGGAGATACTCTTCAGATTGGAAATACAAACAGCCGCTACCGTTTCTCCTGCGGTGCAAAGGAGTTTATAGAGAAGTGGAGCAAGGCAGGCCCTTCCCATCACTGTGCGATAGGGGTCGGTCATGTAGCAGATAAAATTGAGAAAGTTGGCCGTTTGCTGGGCATACCGACTGTCCGGGTATGCTGATACAGAATGTAGTAATGGAAATTTGAAATAATAATCAATGGGTAAGATTTGTAATATATTGTTTTTTCTGCTGTTTTCTCTTCCGGTATATGCCGGCAAGAAACCAGCTGTCTTTGGTGTGTATGAACTGTTGTGTGAGCAGCGCGTCAATCCGCTGGGAATAGATACTCCCCGGCCTCGTTTTAGCTGGAAGATTTCTTCCGTGGAAAGAGGTTTCATGCAGTATGCCTATCAGGTGCTGGTGGCGGATTCCGAGGATCTTCTTTCCCGGGACGAGGGTAATATGTGGGATTCCGGTAAGTGCAAGTCCGGTCAGTCCATTCTGGTACCTTATCAGGGCATGGAGCTGGAGTCTTCTACCCGATATTACTGGAAGGTTCGTGTCTGGGATGAGCATAATGTGTGCTGCTGGAGCAGGACAGGCAGTTTTGTGACAGGGATGCTGTCAGAGAAAGACTGGGGAGATGCCCGGTGGATAGCCCTGGAAAAAGATGATGAGTCAAAGGGCCTGTATCCGGGTGTACATGCTCCTTTGGTGCAGTCCGTTGCCGGTGACCGTATGGTGGGCGGATACAAGCTGCCTCTCGCCCGCAGGCAGGTGCACATAGACAAGGAGGTTGAAAACGCCATCGTGAATGTGTCCGGCCTGGGACATTTTGACCTGTTTGTGAACGGGAAGAAGGTAGGAGACCATTTTCTGGATGCCGGATGGACGCATTATGCTAAAACTGCACTGTATGTCACTTTTGAGATAAGTGACTTTCTGGAAAGGGAAAACGTGCTGTCCGTGATGCTGGGCAACGGCTTCTACAATGTTCCGCGTGAGAGGTATTTCAAGCAGCTGATTTCTTTCGGTGCACCGAAGATGAAGCTTCATCTCCGTATCAATTACAAGGACGGAACCAGTGAGGACATCGTATCGGACGGAAAATGGAAATTCTCGGAAGGACCGATAACCTACTCCAGTATTTATGGGGGTGAGGATTATGATGCCGGAAGGGAGCAGGACGGCTGGATGAAGTGCGGATTCGACGACTCACGCTGGCAGTCGCCGGTCGTGTCTTCTTCAAGTGTCCGTCTGATGGCACAGCAGTCTGAACCTCTTACGGTACGCGATACCTTGAGCGTGATGAGAAAATACCGGAATTCCAGGGGAAACTGGGTTTATGACCTGGGACAGAACTTCTCCGGGGTAGTCAATATAAAACTGCGCGGAGAAAAGGGACATTCAGTGAAATTGATTCCTGGAGAATTGTTGAACAATGACTCTACGGTCAACCAGCAGGCTTCGGGTGGTCCCTATTATTGGAACTATACCTTATCCGGAGGGTCTGCAGAGGAGTGGCATCCCCGTTTTACCTATTACGGGTTCAGGTATGTGGAAGTGTCGGGTACGGAGGGCCTGGAATCTTTTGAACTGGAAGGCATGCATACCACCAATTCGGCATCGGAGGCCGGACGTTTTACCTGCTCGCTTCCTCTTTTTAACAAGACGTATGATCTGATTGACTGGGCCATGCGCAGTAACCTGTCCAGCATTCTGACCGACTGCCCTCACAGGGAAAAGCTTGGCTGGCTTGAGGTGGCTCATCTGATGCAGTATTCGTTGCAGTACCGGTATGACCTGCCGGGTTTCTACCGTCAGATGATGCGGAATATGAGTGACTCGCAAACCGAAGCGGGTACCATTCCTTCCATCGCTCCGGAATATGTGAGGTTTGCCGACGGCTTTGAGGATTCTCCGGAATGGGGCAGTGCCTTCATCATCATTCCGTGGTACGTGTATAAATGGTATGGAGATGACTCGCTTCTGAAAGAGTATTATTCTCGGATGAGAAAGTATCTGGATTACCTTTCTTCCCGGGCTAACGGTCATATTATAGAGTATGGTCTGGGTGACTGGTATGATCTGGGTCCTGCGCATCCGGGTGTCTCGCAGTTAACTTCCAGGGGAGTGACGGCTACCGGTATCTATTATTATGACTTGTCCATCATGAATGAGGTGGCTGGCTTGTTAGGACTTGAAGAGGATTCCCGTTATTACCGGAACCTGATGAGTGAGGTAAAGCAGGCCTATAATGCCCGTTTCTACCATCAGGATAAGGGGTATTATGACCGGAACAGTCAGACGGCGAATGCTATATCGCTGTTCTATGGACTGGTGGATGAGGAAAACTATAGCAAGGTGTATGAGAACCTGAAGAAGGACATCGTGGGGCGTAATTATGCACTGACCTCTGGCGATATCGGTTATCGTTATTTGCTGAAGGTGCTGGAAGATAACGGTGATTCCGACCTGATTTATAAGATGAATGCCCGGTATGATGTCCCAGGATATGGTTGGCAGCTTGCCTATGGTGCTACGGCTCTGACGGAATCCTGGCAAGCATACGGTTTCGTCTCGAACAACCACTGCATGCTGGGTCATCTGATGGAGTGGTTCTTTGCCGGACTGGGAGGGATCGGTCAGAAAAAAATGTCAGTTGGATATAAACAGATTGTGATTCGTCCACAGATAGTTCCCGGTATCAAGTCTGTGGAATCAAGTTATTCTTCTCCTTATGGAGTAATCAGAAGCAAATGGAAGGTGAAGAAGAATATCATTCAGGCAGAGATTGAGATACCGACCAACACGCAAGGAATAGTCTGTTTGCCTTATAGGGAGAACGTGCAGGAGGGAGGTATTCCTTTGGAATTAGTAGAGGGATGCAAGGTGTTGGAGACCAATGAAAAAGAGATTATACTAGAACTTGGCTCTGGGAAGTACAGTTTTACATTGTAGAATATGAAACTTTTTTGTGGCCTTCTTCTTTCTTTTCTTGTAATAGGGAGAAATCGTGTTGTGTTTTCTAAAATCTTACGTTGTGTAAGACCTACAGTTAGTAGAATTTCTGAGGTCTCTTGTTCCTTAGACATATTTTAGTTGAGGAAAACCTAAAGTTGCAAAAAAATATCTTATGCAATGTGTCTGTGTACGAATTGATTCGATGGTTCTGTCGTATTTGTTGAATACCTCCAAATCGGTTTATTAAAGCAGTAATTTAGACATAAGAATTCTGGAAAAGGTATATTTTAAGCAGTATGGATATCTGTTTTTATACATTCAAATTTCGATACAGGTATAATATACCCAAGCCAAGGCCATTCGATGCATAACTGTTGATCGTGTTTGCAAACCACAACCTCTTCAAAAACTGATAGGTTTTTCAAGAATGAATAGGTCTCTAAATTAATTCTGTAAACAATTTGTTGGTCATCCTTTTCAATGAACAATGAATAGTATTTTCGGGTGAGGCTTACATCCTGTATAACATACACATCATCCAGATATTCTACATTCAACAGATTGCATAAGTTATGGGCGAAAATGCTTCTGGCATCTTTATTGTCAAATTTTTCAATAAAATACGACCAAATTTTTTCTCGCTTTTCATCATAAGGGTAGCCTATTCTGATTCTTGTCAGTTGATGGGGAAGTTGATAGATGTTGTCATCTTCAGTGTCAAAAGAAATTTGAATTTCTTGACTTGACTCGATATATTTGTAGAGTCCGTAGCTGAATTGGTAAGAATCACTTTCTTTTGAGATAATATTTGAAATCTGCACAATAGAGTCGTATTCATCGTCTTCTTTATTCCAGAAAAGAATGGTAAACAGTTTCCGGGGAATAAAAGTTTCATTGTCTTTACCTATATCAAATTCTTGTACAATGTAACTGCCGTGATAGATAGAGTCAGATTCTCTGCTCATGAACATCCATACTTTCTGCCCTTTACAGAAATCCGTATCTGAGGCGTGCCAATAGCTGATTTCACCCCATTCAGGGAAGATTGTTCCCAGATGAAGGGCTGAATTGAGAAATAGCGGGTCGGCGTAATATTGAAGAATCAGAGTCGGATTCTCAATTAATTTCCAAAGGCAAGGTAAGGTATTGTCTAATAATGTGTTTTCTGTGAGTGCTTGTACGGCAGTATAAGCTACGTTATTTTCAGGATGAAGTGAATGAAAATATTCATTCAGATGACAGATGAGCTTGGACAATACTTGTTTGAATGAAGGGGTATAAGGGTTTAATTTTTTAGCTTTGATATAAAATAGCATGAGCATACCGAAAAACACTTCTTGATTTTCTTTCTTTAAATCCTCCAGTAATGGGAGGACTTCATTTACAAAGTGTATGGGAAGAAGTGTATAATTCTTGTCGACAAATGTCGCAAGAATTTGTTCTGGCCATAAAGTATCTTGTTTGTCAAATTGATATTTGTTAATTAAATCGTAAAACCATTTTGCTCTTTCTGTGATAACTGCTATCTCAATAAGCTGCTCTTCAGATATTCCAAATAGCTTACAAGTATCATTCCATATTTGGTCAATGGTTTCAACTTTTCTGATTTTATTATTAATTAGGCGATATATTTTTGTTCGGTTGACATACCCTAATAATGTGGCAAATGCCGAAACTGAGGGGGCAAACAAACGGTGTTCTATTAAAAACGTTAGTATGTTTTGTTTATTGTCGAGCATAAATGTATCAATTTAATGCTGTTTTGTTACAAAAAATCGTTTGTAAGAAGTCGCTGGTTTATTCTGCTTCCGTAACTTCTTCCTGTTTTTTATTTTTGTGGTGACAGAGTAAAGGTAAATAAAATTCCCAAAGGGGCGTCATGTGAGTAAGGAAAAATGTATATTTGCAAAGTAAGGGAGGAGAAATACCCTTATGATGTAAAAACGCGTTTTTTTCAATTTTTGTCCTAAGAAACGAAATCGCCAATTTTGTAAATACTCAGACGGATGAAAGGAACATGACGCTCATCTGTATTACCTATGCAAACCTTGTGTATAGTACTATTGCTATATCCGGTTGCATACCGAAATACGGCGTGGGATTCTTGTTTTCGCTTGTCTCTGAGTTGGTGTTTGGCGATGCCTGTTTCTTGATGAGTGGAAGCAAAGTCCTCACGCCTTTTTTTGTTAATGTGCCGGATTCAGGGGGCTTACCGGCATGAATAAAGAATATAGCCATGTAGTGAAATAAATCAGAATGTAATAAAGAAACGTTTTTGAAATGTGTAACGCTCTTTTACGAGCAGAGAATAATAGTCACTGAAAAAGAGCGTCATATTGAACAAAAAATGTATCTTTGCAATACACCGACCGGAGAAATGGTCGGTGTCTACATAAGAAAGCGTTTTTTGCTTTATCCTGAAATCGAAATCGCCAGTTTCTAATCGGAGGATTAAGACAATATGACGCTCACGATTTTTGTATATGTATGTCATGTGAATTTTTATAGGTACATGATTGATTACATACAAAAACGGCGTGGGTTGATTGTTTCTTTATTCATTCCGATGCGGCGTTTGGCGATGCCTGATTTTGATGATTAAAGCAGACAAGTCCTCACGCCTTTCTTTTTTATACTAATGAAAACATAATGCCTTTTCTGGGGATAGCGGGCATTTTCTAATAATAAAGGAGGTATTTATGCCACTTTTTAGAATCACAGTAAAGCAGTCTAAGAATTCCAATGGGATTCGTCTGGAAAAAGGAATGTCAGTAGAAGTTGTATCTAATTCTTTTAGTAATCCAGTTTCCACTAATGGTGGTCAGCTTGTTGTGGATGCTTTCAATCGTATCTATGGTATGGATATTAAGAAGGCAGGAGCACTTAGTATGGTTTATTTGGATGTGCAGAGGATAGAGTAGATTGAATTTTTATTAGATGTTTATTTAGATAGATAAATCTAGTCGATTTTTTAATTTTAACTTTAATAATATTGTTATGATACAACGTTGTAAAAAGTGTGGAGAATGGGTTGAAGCTGAGAAAAGGGATATGTTTGATAGAGCTGTACATCCTATAGATGAGGCTTTAGAGGCTGAAGGGGGAGTGATGGAAGAAATTGGAGGTTGGTTTGGCCTTAAAGGTTTAGGAAGAGCAATAGATAGAGCGACACGTATGCCGTTTGAAATTGTTAGAGGAGCAGCGGATTCGGTTTTTGGTGATAAATATCATTTTCTCTGTCTAAATTGTGGAGAAGAATGGTCAACAGATAATGATTGGGAGGATGAAACGGTAATTTATGAAGAAGAGCAACGGCAAATTAATATAGTTAAAGAGTACAGAAATAAAAGTATAACATTGATTGATGCACCTGAAAATGAAAAGATTAAATTTGTGAATGAATTGGTTGCTTCTTTGCCTTCAGTCTCAGAAGAAGGTTTAAGAGCTACTTTGTTTGATACGCTTGCTTTTTCTCAGTTCAAATTGTTGGGGAATGTTAATGAAGCTTTAAATGCGATTTCTGAATCACTTAAACTGTTTGATGACCCTAATACTCATGCTTTGCGTGGAATTATTTTGGGAGAGGGGCGTACTCCAAATGATAAATATAAAGCTTTACAAGAGTTGATTTATTGTAAAGAGTCAGAGAAAAGAGAACCATTTTTCTTTACTCAACAAGAATATTTGATGAAGTTAGAGGAACAGAATTTACATTATGCAGAACATTTTCTGGAAATACCACAAAATCAGAGGAAGTTTCTGGTAATAGATAACGAACTTCACTATTTGCCGGACTCTTTTAAAGTTTTGACCATAAATAGTATTCCTACTGAACTTCAATTTCCTGTAGGACATCCGATTGATAAACAAATGTATATTTGTCACCCTTTAAAGACTAAAATGTATCTTCCTGTTGAAGATTATCAATTAGAACTGTTTAGGGACGAAGTAAAAGAGCTTGGTATATTATTGCAGGCATTAGGAGCTAAAAAGTTTTCAATAACAGATAATAGGAGTAATGAAAAAAGTCTAGATCAGAAACGAAGGTTGGATATTGAAGCTGGAGGTGGCGTAAAAATTACAGAAGCGAATGTAAAAGGAGCAATGTATTCGGAAAGTGAAGAATATTTGAAAATTAAAAATGAGTTTGTTCGTAATCAAGAGTTTGAAAGATCTTCTAAACTTCCATGTGTACCTGAAGGATTGGTTTGGTATAGTCATAGAGCGGATTGGCAACAAATGGCTCTACAAAGGAATCAAGGAACATTGATACATCATCATGACTACCTTTCTATTCAGAAAAATACTTTAGTTAATGACAATGAAAAAAGGCAATTAGAAGCAGATTTTAAGACTCTGATGGCAAAAGGTAATGGAAAAGTTGATATGGATAAGAGTCGGCTGTTTAAAGAGAATAGTGACTATACTTTTGAATTGAACGTTGATTTTTATCCGTTATCTGCCTATAAAAAGGAAGAGGTTGTTTTATTGAAATCTCTAAAGTGTTCTAACTCTAAATATTTCTATGTAGGTAGTTTAATTGTATTATTGGGAATTTTATTATTCTGTTTATTTTTTTGAAGATGTCTAGTGCTCACTGAAGATTAGCGGACGAATTAGAATTCTGAATTGTATAGATTTAGATCTATTAAGACTGTTTAATCCTTTGATTTTGTTGAATTTAGTTTTGCTAAAAGTCTTTTAATGGAGTTTTATCTGTCTGTGAGATTGTTTATAATGAGAAGGAACTGATAGTTATCCAAGGACTCTAATATTGGAACGAAACTTGCTTAATTCATGTGTGACTTTAATTTAGATTGCTAAGTTATTACGTTTAGAAATCTTTTATAATAAGCTGGAATTTAGGCCTTTCAAAGAAGTGTTTGTGCTCTTAGTGAGTTGTAAAATGGTTTAATCTTATTAAATATGGAAAATAATTGGGATATTGATAGAGATTTCTTCATGCCTATTGAAGATAGATTTGAGATTGCAGGCAGAGGAATTGTTGTGACTGGTAGAATAGAAACTGGTGAAATTAATGTTGGAGATACAGTGATTATTCAAAATCTGAATAATAGCATTACTTCTGTTGTATTGGGAGTAGAAATGTTTAGAAAGTTATTAGACAGAGGGGAGGCTGGAGATAATGTAGGGATACTTTTAAGAGGAGTTGAAAAAAATCAAATAGATTCAGATGCTTGTCTTATTAAAGCAAGTGAAGAGTCTTCTTCTGATGCTATTATGCGTTGTCCTAACTGTGGGCGTTGGGTAATGTGTGAGAGAAATGTTTATAAAAATAAGATTATGGATAAGATTATTAAGAATAAAGGTAAGATTGCAGGTGCTGTGTTAACTGTGTCTACTGGTAATCCAGCTTTTATTTCGGTTGGAAATGTTGTTGATAATGTAATTGAGGATGGATTAGATAATGCAGATGAGGAAGTTCATAGAATAGATTATAATTGTCCAAGATGTTCTTATTCTTGGAGTGAAAATAAAGATGTGAGTCGGCACTATAAAATATTTTGTGTAAATGGAAAATACGGGATTCAAGTTTGAGTCTC
>OGPR01000710.1_pt1 | contig 32620 bp, 35 predicted proteins | sample 1552981 | NCBI WGS metagenome assembly OGPR01 (sample SAMEA2580260, study PRJEB22360) | human gut metagenome | biome: human gut; feature: human-associated habitat; material: faeces | place: Denmark | collected 2008/2010 | reverse complement strand
CCCTATCGCAAGCAAGGACTCCCTGGACGAGGCAAGCTCGCCTTCGGTCGCCCAAAGCTTGCGTACGGGGTCATAAACGTTCGGCTTCACACCTTGTTCTTAGCTCATTCATTTTAACAAAATCATTCGTGAAAATACCGGCAACATTTTTTTCCATCAATTCTTTTGCTTCTTTTTCATCATCAATCGTCCAAATGCGCTGAACGCCGTCAAAATCATGATATTCATTGGGATGGATGCCGGAAAGTCCGTTGTCCGAAACGACTTTTTCCGGGTCGGCAATTTTCCTGTACACAAGCCAGTTGCAATCAAGATCTTTATCAATCGCAAGGCATCTCAGCATTGTCTGCAGATTAAACGATGAATAGATGAGCGGATGCTTGAACTCGTATTCCCGGGCCATGTTGAGAACGATCTCCTCAATTCCCCGGTACTCGTATTTGTCCGTCTTGAATTCAAGGTTTGCCAAAGCATCATGTTTTTCAATCAACTCAAACACGTCCTTTAAGTCCGGAATCGTTTCGCCGTTTTCCAGATGAAACTGCTGCAGCTCCTCATGCGTGTAATCCTTGATGTTTCCCTTGCCGTCGGTGGTGCGGTTGATTTTTTCATCGTGCATCACGACCGGAACCTGATCCCTTGTCAAGTGAACGTCAAATTCGATTCCGTCAGCACCGTTTTCCAAGGCATATTCAAAGCCTTCAAGCGAGTTTTCCGCAAATTTTGCGGGATAGCCGCGGTGTCCAAAAATTTTCGTCTCAATTTTCATTAAAAATCCTTCTTACTTGTCAAAGCCGTTAGCCTTGTTATTTGATGCAACGTATTTGTTCATTGAAGTCTGCGCCTCAGTCAAGGCGGTCCTGGCATCTTTTCCGTCATAAATCTGTTCCATTGCGGTTTGAATCAACAGACGGTTCTGAACCAAATTCTGCATGAAAATGCCGGAGTTTGCCTTGTTTGGCATCGTACGGTTAAGCTGCTGACTCGGGATCTTTGCCTGCGGCATCTTCTTGTAAAGCTTCTTCAAAACATCCTGATCTGCCGATTTCTTGTTCAAGGCAAGATATCCGGTTTGCGCCTGCCAGCTTGCCTGTGATTCGGGCGTCAAGAGATATTTGACGAGTTCCCAGGCGCCACGTTGAACATCTTTGGACTTGTCATTTGAAATCCAGAGCGAAGCCCCGCCAATTGAGACTCCGTTGGCTTTTTTGCCGTCTTCATGCGGATAGTAGCAAACGCCGATTTCATCCTTCGTTCCCGTTGTCAGCTGCGTGATCGACCCGGACGATTGCAAAAACATCCCTAAACGCCGTGACAAAAATGCCGCCGTTTCGTTCGTTCCGGCATTTGAACCGGCGCCGTAGTTCATGAAACTGCCCTGCTTGAGTCCGTTTTGGATCCACTTCATCGTGTTGACGGCAGTGCCTGACGTGAAATCAACCGCAGTCGGAACGCCGTTATGGCCGTCATCTTTGTTTGCCATGCACACCCTTGCATTTGCCAGGAACTGTTCGAAGAACCAGCCGTAGATTTCGATGCTCATGCCCTTGATCTTATGATTTGATTTCTTATAGATTTCGTTTGCAACGCGCGTGACGTCAGAATATGACGGATCAAGCGGAGGCGGCGTGATGCCGAGCTTTTTAAGCAGCGTCTTGTTATAGTAGAGCACGGGCTGCGAAGAGTTGAACGGCATCGAAAGCTGCTTTCCGTCCTTTGAGTAAAAGGCACGTGCCACTGATGAAATCTGACTGACGTCATAACCGTCCTCGTCAATGAACTTTTGAACCGGCGTCGTATGCTTGCTGTAGTACATCTGTGCGCTCGAAATATCCATCGCCTGGAAAACCGCCGGCGAAGCATCCGTTCCGTGAGTGTTCAAAATTTTTTGCACAGCTTCATTATAGTCGCCTTCAAATTCCGCTTCAACTTCATATTTGTCCTGATGCTTGTTGAATTCGTTCACCAAGCGCTTGAGTTCGACCTGCGCCGGACCGGTCATTTCATGCCAAAACACGATTTTCGTGCGCTCGGAAGCAGAAACGTTCGCCGGATTTGCCGCAAACGCCATGATGGAAAATGCAGCGCCCAATGCCACTGCGATCTTTTTGATCTTCATTATTTGACCGCCCCTTCATTAATGCCTGATTTAAACGACTTTTGACCAATAAACAAGACGATCAGCGTCGGAATCACGACAATTGCCGCACTTGCCTGAATCATTCCCCAGTCATTGAACGTTTCTTGGGATTGCAACTGACGCAAACCGTCCTGCACCGGTCTGTATTTGTCAGAAAAAGTCGTCAGCATCGGCCAAAGATACTGATTCCAACTGCTCAGGAAACTGTATGAGGCAAGGGTCAGCAGACTGATCTTGGCATACGGCAACGTGACTTTCGTGTAAAATTTCCAATGGGAAAGTCCGCAAACGTCGGAAGCTTCCTTCAGTTCAGCAGGCATCTGCTTGAAATTTTGACGCAGCATGAACGTGCCGAAAGCAGACGTCAAAAACGGCACGACCATTACGGAATAAGTGTTAAGCAGATTCAGCTGACGCATCGTCGCAAAGTTCGGAATGACTTCTGCTTCAAACGGCAGCATCATCGTGGCAAGGAACAGGCCGAACAGGAAATTGCGGCCTCTGAATTTCAAAAAGACGAACGCATAGGCACTCATTGAGCAGAAAATCAATTGAACTGCAGTGGTTAAAACAGAAATCACCAGACTGTTCAGCAAATAGCGGATAATTGCCGTGTTTTTCATGGCATTGACGTAATTGTCAAGCGAAATATGAGTGCTGAACAAGCTGCCTGACGAAATGTCTGCCGTCGGCAGGAAACTCGTCCAAAGTCCCAGAACAAATGGCGTCAGGATAAAGACCGAAAGCAGGCATAAAACCACGTAGCGACTGATGCGCTCTTTTTTCGACATTACTTCTTCCATCAGTATGTCACCTTCTTTTCCAGGAATTTGAATTGAATCAGCGTAAAGATGGCGATGATGATTGCCAAAACAACCGATTCCGTGCTTGCAAGAGCATAGTTGCCGTTCAAGAACGCATCTTGATAAATGCGATAGACCAAAAGATTCGTGGTGTTGTTCGGTCCGCCGGCCGTCATCATGTCGATCAGTCCGAAACTTTTGAAAGCATCGATCAAAGTAATGATTGCCGCAAAAAACAGCGTTGGCGAAATCATCGGAATCGTAATCTTAAAGAACTGATAACGCCTGGAAACACCAGCGATTCGCGCTGCCTCATAAAGCGTCACCGGCACCGACTGCAATGCTCCGAACAAGATCAAAAACGTAAACCCGAGATTCATCCAAACGGTCGAAACGATGATGGCAAACATTGCCCAGCCAGGCTGAGTCAGCCAGTTGACCACCGGCAGATGAAGAAATTCGGCAATCTTGTTCAACAATCCGACCGAAGGATTGAAAATGAACAGCCAGAAGATGGCGGCAACGGAAACGGACACGCCCATCGTGGAAGAAAAGGCGGTTCTGAAAAAGCCGATGCCCTTCAGTTTGGCACTTGCGGTTTGTGCCAGAAGCAATCCCAAGACAATCGTCAGAATCGACACGAACAAAACGTAAATGAACGTGGCTTTCATGCTGTTAAGATAAGCACTTGACGTAAACAGATCTATATAATTCTGCAACCCGACGAACACGGTCGGCTTGCCCAAACTGTTCGTCAAAAAGAAGCTCATCCAAACCGTCTTGATCATCGGATAAAAAACAAAGACCGACAAAATCAAAAGGGAAGGTCCAAGAAAAAGCAGCGCATAATGCTTGTCATGTGCCTCGATATCGTACCCGATGCTGATTTTTGAAGCCTTATCGTGCAGCTGTTGCGACAAACTCTTCTTCTGATCGACTTGTTCCATTTGAAGAACCTCCCTTTGCGAATAATTTCCCTGTTTTGTCAAAGATGTAGAAAATCCCCTGCGGCTTGACGAGCATGCGCTGATTGATCATCCAATCATGATTCATGTCGTCATCAACTGTCACTCTGATTTCGTCACCGCCGTCAAGTTCAAGCTCAATAATCGACATATTGCCGAGATATTCAGCATTGACGACTCTGGCATTTGACCGGTCGGCTGCTTTTTCAACGGAAAATCCAGAGGGGCGAACGCCGACGATGTAATCATCGCGATCCATGCCGTCTTCGCAGTCAAATTCCAAACTTTCATCAACGACCAGCTTATTCAAACGAGCGTCATACGTTGCTTCAAGCAGATTCATGCGCGGCGTGCCGAAAAATTCGGCAACGAACGTGTTTGCCGGATGATTATAGATTTCAAGCGGAGTGCCGATCTGCTGGATCTTGCTGTCGTGCAAAACCATGATGCGATCGGCCATCGTCATGGCTTCGACTTGATCATGCGTTACGTAAATCATGGTCAGGCCAAGTTTTTGCTGCAGCATGCGAATTTCGGAACGCATCTTGCCGCGAAGCTGCGCATCAAGGTTTGACAACGGTTCGTCCATCAGACAAATTTCTGCATCGCTCGCAATCGCGCGCGCAACGGCCACGCGTTGGCGCTGACCGCCTGAAAGGTCGCGTGGCTTGCGGTCGCCGTACTCGGTCAGATTGACCATGTCCAATGCTTCGTCAACGCGGCGCTTGATTTCTTCCGCATCCATTTTGTGTTCCTTGAGTCCGAAAGCAACGTTGTCGCGCACGCTTAAAAACGGGAACAACGCATAATTTTGGAAAACCATCGTCAGGTTGCGATCTTGCGGCGGCAAATTCGTAACGTCTTTGCCGTCAATTTCAATTTCGCCTTCAGAAATCGAAATCAATCCTGCAATCATTCTCAAAAGCGTACTCTTGCCGCATCCGGACGGACCAACGATCGCAAAGAATTCACCGGATTCGATTTCCGTCGTGATATCGTTCAAAGTCCAAGAGTTGCCATCGTAACTCTTGCCGATGTTTTTCAGTTCAATTGTCATTTAAAGCTCACCCCTATGTGTTTATGGGTAAATCTTATCTGATGAATGTAAGGAAATAATCAGTTTAACGTAACGGTCATGTAACGGTTAAGTTAACATTTTGTGAAAGCGTTGCATTTTTTATTACAAACTTCAGCTCAAGGCACCAAAAAGAGGTCGGGAAAAAACTCTGCCTCAAATCGAGAAACCGGATCAGATTTGCGATTGATTGCAAATTTGATCCGGTTTTTTGCGTATACGTGACAATCGCCTTCCATGATGGAAATAACCCAAAATAGCTTGGCGCGCTGATTTATCAGGCGCTGCATTTGGCAAAATCATTGCCGTTTACGGACAAATCGATGAAAATGGACGGTTTGTCCGTAAAAATTAAGGCGTTTCGGACCAGGTTTTACGGACAAATGATCCAAAAAGCGGCTTGTGTCCGTAAATCATCATCATAATGGCCCAAAATTTACGGACAAATCACTGGAAAATACCGGTTTGTCCGTAAAATGCGTTTTGCTTACGGACAAATCAGCAAAAATTGGCTCTTTGTCCGTAAATTTGAGTGAGATCTTGGCTAAGATTGGTTGAGCAGTACCGTTGCTTGAAGAAAGCAGCTTTTATTCATCGGAAATTAAAAAAGCCGGACGAAGTCAGTCGCAAATCGACCGCCTTCGTTCGGCTTTTCGTTTAATTCAAGAGAGAAAAGAGACTTTTTCCAAGCCTCCATTTCATTTTCCTATTCTTTTTCAAATAAATTCAGCTTATCGATCCGTTCAACTGCCTCAACCAGTCTTTCGGGCGAAACGAGCAAGCCGATGCGAACGTACCCGTCGCCAGCCTCACCGAAGCCCTTGCCTGGCGCAACGGCCACATGTGCTTCGTTCAGCAGGACATCGGCGAACTGTTCACTGGTATATCCCTTCGGAACGGGCATCCAGGCATAGAAAGTCCCTCCCGACTTAAACGCATGCCAGCCGATTTTTTCAGCTGCATTGACGAATGCGTCACGGCGGCTCTGGTAAAGAGCAACGAGCTTTGCAATTTCAGGGTCGCGCTCCGGAGACTCCAGGGCCACGATACCGGCATCCTGGACTGCCGGATAGACGCTGACGAAAAGGTGGTCCTGGATGAGGTTCAAAGCTTCAATCATCTCCTGATTGCCGGCAGCAAAGGCCAGACGCCAACCGGCCATGTTAAACGTCTTTGAGAACGTGTAAAGTTCGATGCCGACGTCCTTTGCACCAGGAGTTTCAAGGAAACTCGGATTTTTATAGCCGTCAAAGCCGAGCGCACCGTATGCAAAGTCGCTGACGACGCCGACATTGTATTTTTTAGCAAAAGCAACCGTCTTCTCCCAAAACTCGCGCGTCGCGACGGCACCGGTCGGATTATTCGGATAGTTGAGATAGATGAACTTGGCTTTTTTTGCAACATCTTCCGGAATATCGTCATAATCCGGCAAGAAGTCGTTTTCAGCCTTCAACGGCACCGTTTCAAGCTTAACCTGACCGAGCGCAACGCCTGAAAGGTAGTCAGGATAGCCTGGATCGGGCAAAATAATCGTGTCGCCCGGATTCATCAAAGCCCACGGCAGTTCGACCAGCCCGATTTTGGAACCTCCGAGAACGCAGATTTCTTTTTCGCTGTCGAGTTCGACGCCGTATTTCTCCTGATAAAACGCTGCACAGGCTTTCTTGAAAGTCGGCTGGCCGCGAAACTGCGAGTACTTGTTGTTGATTGGTCTTTCCGCCGCTTCTTTCAAGCCTTCGATGATGTAGTCGAACGTCGGCTGGTCAGGATTGCCCTGGCCGAGATTGATAACGTCGTATCCTTCGGCAATTTTTTTGTTAACCTTGGCAACAAGCGCTGCAAAAAATTGCTTTGGCAATGTTTGCATTAAATCTGATTCTGGAAATTCCATTTGATGATCCTTCTTTCAAATACAGTTAAATTAGTCACGCTGCAATTTTTTGGCACAAATGTCGCCCACAGTCTGAACGATTTGAACCAAAACAATCAAAACAACGATCGTCGCATACATGACTGACGGTTGGTAGCGTTGGAATCCGTACTGATAGGCAATGTCGCCCAAGCCGCCGGCACCGACCAGACCTGCCATTGCGGTTGCGCCGACAAGTCCGATCGTCGTAATCGTCAACCCGCGAACAAGACCTGATCGCGCTTCTCTCAAGACGACGTTGACGATGATTTTTCCGTTGGAAATGCCCATTGACTGATATGCTTCAATAATCCCGGAATCGACTTCAAGAATTGAAGATTCGACCAAACGAGCCAGGTACGGAACACAATAGAAGACAAGCGGCAAAATCACCCCGCGGATTCCGATCGTCGTACCGGCAATGATTTTTGTAAGCGGCAAAATCAAAAACAGCAGGATAATGAAAGGCAACGAACGGAAAATATTCACCAACCAGTTGACGACCGTATAAAGCGACTTGTTCGGATGAAGTCCCTGATCGCTTGAGTTGACAAGCAAAACCCCAAGAGGGATGCCCAAAATTACTGAGATGACCAGAGTAATCGACGTCATCGTCAGCGTTTCTAAAAATCCGGTCCAAATCGTCGGACCCCATTCATTGATAAAAGACATTAAATCTCAACCCTTTCGTAATAAATATCCTGAGTCCGCAAACCTGCCATCGCATCGTCAAACTCTTTTTCGCTTTGAAAATCAAAATGAACCAGCAGACGTCCGTAGGCCTTCTTCTTGAGATAACCGATGCTGCCGCCGAGAATGTTGGGCGACACGCCGTATTTTGCCGAAAGATCGGCAATAATCGGTTCATTGGCCGTTTGACCGATAAACTTCAAGACAACAAGCTGTCCGTTTGTCGTATACGGTTTGAGAATTTCAAGCGGAACACCCATTGTGTCCGTGATGCCGATGAACTTCTTCGTAGCTTCCTTTTCTGGATTTGTAAAAACATCCAGTACATTGCCCTGTTCAATCAGCTTCCCCTTCGCCAAAACGGCCACGCGGTCACAGACGCGTTGGATGACGTCCAGTTCATGCGTAATCAAAAAAATCGTGATATGCAGTTCCTGATTGATTTTGAGCAGCAGTTTTAAAATCGATTCCGTCGTTTCAGGATCAAGCGCGCTCGTTGCCTCATCGGACAATAAAATCTTCGGCTCATGTGCCAAAGCACGCGCGATTGCGACGCGCTGACGCTGACCGCCTGAAAGTTCTGCCGGATAGCGATCTTTTTGTTCCCACAAATCCACGATTCTGAGATACTTTTCCGATCGCTGTTCGGCAAGTTCTTTTTCAAGTCCTTCAAGCTTTAACGGCAGCATCACGTTTTCAAAAACCGTCGCCGTTTTTAAAAGATTGTATCCTTGGAAAATCATTCCTATTCTTGAACGTTGCCGCTGCAGTTTCTTCTTGTCCGTCGGATCGATCTTTTCGCCGTCAACGATGACTTCTCCCGTCGTCGGAACTTCAAGTCCGTTGATCATGCGAATCAACGTGCTTTTCCCGGCACCCGAATAGCCGATGACGCCAAAGATTTCTCCTTCTTTGATGTTTAAAGAAACGTCGTCCACAGCCTTGACTTCCCGTTCCTTATCCTTGTAAATTTTAGTGACGTTCTTGATTTCGATCATTAAAATCGCTCCTTACTGCTGCCTGCTTCTTACTTGCTTGATGAAAGCACTACCGAACCCTTGAATTCCTTCTTGATGAATGCAGCGGTCTGCTTTGAGTGATAGTACTTGTCGATCTTCTTTATGACCGCATCGTTCTTGTGTCCTGATTGAACGACAAAAACGTTCGGGTACGGGTTGTTCTTCAACGGTTCATGGAAAATGGCATTTTCGTTGATTGAAAGTCCGGCACCCATTGCAAAGTTCGTATTGATTGCCGCCGCAGTTACTTCACCGAGCTGCTTTGGAAGCTGTGAAGCTTCGAGTTCAACAATCTTCAAATGCTTGGGATTTGAGACTACATCCTTTTTAGTTGCCGTCTGCCCGACGCCTTTCTTAAGCTTGATGATGCCTGCCTTTTCGAACAGCTGCAGTCCGCGCGTTTCGTTGCTTGCATCATTTGGAACAGCAATCGAATCGCCGTCCTTCAAATCCTTCAGACTCTTGATTTTCTTTGAGTAGACGCCCATCGGATATGCAACCGTTTTGAACGCCTGATCGAACTTGTAGCCCTTGTTCTTGATCTGATCCTTCAGAAACGGAATCGTCTGATAGCTGTTTGCGTCAAGGTCACCTGAACTCAAGGCCGAATTCGGCGTATTGTAGTCCGTGAACGACTTGATCTTGATTTTTAAGCCGTCTTTTTTGGCTTGTTTTGCGACTTCTTCCATGATCTGTTGGTGAGGTCCTGCAGTTACGCCAACCGTAATTTCCTTTTTGCTCAGTTCCTTTGAATCCTTTTTGCCGCAACCTGAAAGCACCGTACCGGCAAACAACAAAACGGCTGAAAAGCCTAAGATTGATTTAATTACGTTCTTTTTCATAAGACATCTTCTCCTCTTTCAATTAATACGGATAAACAAAAAGTACCCGTCCTCCAAAAAAGGACGGGTACCAAGACCGTGTTACCACCTTAATTCGCAACATCTTCTCAGATGCTGCCTCAAAAACTTCGACACACTGCGCACATGCGTAAAGTCTTGCGGTGGTAACGTCCGCAACCACGTTATCGGCTCACAATGCTCACCGATACCATTCCAAGCCCATCTTCAGTCTGCTTCGTACTGCCTCTTCACACCAGCCAGGGGCTCTCTTCAAGCGTCCGCAAACCTACTCTGCTCTTCATCATGTTTTCCGTTTGTTTATGTATGTTAGTTTAATACCGTTATCATTGATTGTCAATTATTTTTTAATTTTTTTCATCAGATTTTATGCAATCAACAAAAGGCTGGGGAAAACTGTGCCCCAACTAAAAGCCCTGACGATTCACAATCAATCGCAAATTTCATCCCATCTTTTGTATATACAGGAACAAATTTGGACTTTGCCCGTAAATCCGTCTTGGCGCACCGGTTTATCAAATAATGCGCAGCACTGCATTTGGCAAAAAGAACTTCATGCATCAAAATTAAGCAAATGCCGGACAAAACCAGTCGAAAGGCGACCGAATTGTCCGGCATTTCATTTGATCCAAGAGGTAAAAGGTTTTTTTCACCAAACGTTCGTTGCGTTCAGCGTGTTCAATCCGCCAAAAGCACCGTCAGATCCGGCAATCTTCTTGATTGTCGCAAGTGCTTCTTTAGCTTCGTCATCCAATTTGAGATGTTCCGCAAGCATCACCTGGTTCAGGCGCTGATATGCCCACTTTGCCTCCTGGGCGACATTTTCATTTTTCTTCAGATTGACTGCCGTCTTGTTGACGGCTTCGTTGACGTAATCATTTTGGCATGCTTTGGCAAAACGTTCCAAAGCAAGAGCAAGTTCCTGCTTCTCATTCATCAGAATTACTTCCTTTTCATTGATCTGCCGGAACATCATCCGACAACATCATCATACCACTTTCACGAATTCATGGCTGTTTTCATCGTAAACGGGCACTTAAAGGTCGCAGACGGTCGCTTTGACCGTTTGCGACTTGTTCTGCCGTCTGCGAGTTATTGTGTTATCCTTGAAAATATAGGAAACAGAATGTGCGGGCCCATCCCTCTGGCTTTCGCATTCTTCTGAAGAAACAGAAAAGCGAGGTATGAATCATGGAAAATGCAAAACATAATCTCAAAAAATTGTCCGAAGAGGAATTGAAAAAAATAAGGGGTGGCAAGGTTCAACATAACAGTACTATCCATTTAAAAACTACTAGCAGCAAAAAATATTGCGTCTATAACATCTTTTCTAAGAAATGTTGGAGATAAAAACATGCATACAGTCGGCGCAGTATACTTAATCATCGAAGATATAATCTACTTGCTTATTGCATCAAAATGTTTTTTCAAACTCTCTGCCCAAAAAGAAAATACATTTTTTAGGTACTATCTTGCAGTTGCGTTTTTGGGATTTATTATTAACGTGCTTTTTAATGATTTAATCGACATTGTTCTTCTAGCAGGAATTTTAATATTATCTTTCTTTTTTGATAAAAATAACGTTACCAAAAATCTTGCAATTATGCTGATTTCACTTGCCATAGACCTGCTATCCACACTGATCGGTTCAGGAATCTTAACCATAATTCCAACTAAATATGATGGCAAATCATTATATCTAATGTGTATTTTATGGGGAATCCAAATTACATGTTCGTTCTTAGCATTCAAGTTAATAAATAAGATTATTGAAAGATTCAGACCGATTATGGACAGCTGGCCTGTTGTACTCATCACATTATACACCTACATTTCAAGTGCATACGTTAATTTCATGTCTGACAGATACTTTGTGCACATCGCTCCGCTTGTCATCTTGTTTCTCGTCACTCAGGGCGTCTTCCTGATAATTCTGTTCAATTTCGAACTGTCACGACATGACGAACTGAACAGGCAGAAGATGCAGCAAAGCGAAATCAACAGTCTCATGGAGTACACGGAGAAACTGGAAAAAGAGGAGCGAAGGCTCAGAAAGTTCAAGCACGACTCGCAGAACATGCTGCTCAGTCTGAAGGAACTGGCTGACTTCGAAGACAGGAACGAATTCAAGCAGGGCGTGATGAATCTTGAGGAATACTTCAACGTCCGGTTCGCCTCAAACGAGATATGGGGGTTCAATGACTTCGACAATCTGAAGAATCCGTATGTCAAGAGCATCTTCATCAGCAAGGTTCAGGACATGCGCAATATGAAGATAACCGCTGAATTCTCATGTCCGAAAATCATCGAAGACATTGACATCCCCGTCTTCGACCTCGTCAGAGTGCTCGGAATAACGCTTGACAACGCCGTCGAAGCAGTGAGCGGAAACAGCGACGGCCGCATCGCGATGAACATCATGAAGGTCAGAGGCGCAGTGAAGTTCGTCATTTCAAATACAGTGACGGGACCACACAAGCCGGTCGGGAAGCTGATTCAGGAAGGATACACGACAAAGAGCCGGCATCATGGCCTCGGTCTTGGAAACATCAGGGATATCCGTAAGGAAAACGGAAACCTGTTCGTGTCCTATAAGTACGAGGAGGATATGTTCATCGCAACGATAACAGTTCAGAAGAAAGAAGGATAATCATGTTTCACAGAATTTTCATATGCGAAGACGACCCCATCCAACTGCTTTCGCTCAAGCAGTACGTGGCAAACTACTCTGCATTTCACGAAAGAGACTTCAGCGTAAGTCTCGCCACGCAGATGCCGGAGGAAATTCAGAAGTTCGTCGAAACCTTTGCCGTAAAGGGCGGCATCTACTTCCTTGACATTGACCTCGGCGTCGGTCACATCAACGGCCTGGAGCTGGCGGAATGGATCAGGAAACACGATGCCGAGGCAAAGATCTCGTTCATCACAACGCACAACGAAATGGTCTCAGAGGTCGTCAGCCGGCACATCGAATGCCTGTCATTCATCTACAAGGACGACAACATCGAAAACATCCACAACGAGATCAGCTACAGTCTGAACGAGGCGCAGCGCAGAATCGACGCCATCGAAAAGTCAAATGAAAGGCAGCTTTCCTACAGAATCGGACACGACGAATACTTCGTCAACTTCAGCCAGCTGCTTTTTCTGAAGGTGTCCGACATCACGCACCGGCTTGTTCTGACCGCCAGGAACGAACAGACCGAGTTCTACGGAACCATCAGCGAATATGCTGAAAAGTATCCCGAGCTTCTTCAAATTGACCGTTCATGCCTGGTCAATCCCGAAAACATCGTCAGCTTCGATGCCCGGACAAGGAAGCTCTTCCTGAAGGACGACATTGTCCTTGAAGTCTCAAGAAGAAACGTGAGAAAGGCACTGGAGAAGAGAAAAGATGTTCAATAGGAAATATCCCTATGTTTCGCAAGTGTTGGAAACATTTCCAGATTAATACCGAATTAAAAAAGGCTTCCGCATTCTGCGGAAGCCTTTCTTCACTTCAAATCGTCAATTCCACTGCCTGACAAATTCTGCCAGCCTTTGCTGTAAAACATGTCATTCATCTTGTAATGAGGCGCCTCAAATTCGGAGTCCATAAACGGACTGATATAGGTATCGGCCGCAAGCCATCCGCGCCAGCCAAGGTGAATCGTATCCTGCATGAAGTACGGTTCTTCCCTGACGTTTGTCATGTCGCAGATGTTGTTGAAACCTTGAGACTGCAACTGATAAATAATTTTCTTATCGAATCGATCAAGCATTTCCTGCGAAAGTCCGGTATATTCCATCCATTTTCTGTTGACAGGCGGAATAATGAACATGACGCCCATATTATTATCTTTAAACTGCTGCAAAACAAGCTGGAAGTCGGCAAATTCAGGCGACTGAGTATAGTCATAATCAGCCTGCTTGCCCTTGAGTTTCTTGTAATTGCCCTTTAAACGCTTGTTCCAAAATTTTTTTGAAACGTCAAACGGGTTATTGCCTGTTGCATTTTCGCCGAGTTTTGTCGCAACGGCATCAAGTTTTCCGACACTGTATCTTTCAGGAAGCTTCTTCATGGCCCTGTCGACTTTTTGAGTCCGGTCATTCAGCTTGAACATTGAAAACAAATGATCTTCATTTTCAAGCACATTGCGACGATATTCAAGATACCAGCGCAACGGCTTGCCCAAAGGCTTGCCCTTTTCTTTTTTCTTCAATGCCATTTCCATCAGCTTGTCGCTTGACCCCGTCGGCATCGCAAGCAATCTGCTTGCAGCATAGCGCGTTGCACGCGAATCTTTTGAATTCAAGATCCAGTTCACGCCCTCAAGATTTGAATAATACAAACTGAACGCTTCATCATTTGTGCCGTCTTTTACGAACCATTGCGGCGAAATGATGAACACGGCTTTTTTGCCGTGCAAAACTGAATTGACCGGCTGCATCGAATAAAAATGAGCAAGTGATTGCGACCCTGCATTTCCAAGCAAAAACGGCTGATAATTTCGATGATACTTCTCAGCTAAAATCGAAGGATGGAGCGCATCGAGTCTTGAAAGTTCGGACGATCCGAAAAACGGGACGTACTTGCCCGAAAATGCCTGATTTTTGACGTATCTGCCCTTGAAAATATTTGTCGATTGCGAATATGAAATTTCGCGCATCTTTTCTTTTGAAATCTTGCCCCGGTTGAAAAGCGGAAGCCCAAGGAAAATTCCCAGCAGCAAAAATGCGCAGATCAACGGGCCAAAGATTTTAAACAACTCTTTTTTCATTTATTGCATACTCTCGACTTTGGCAATGATTTTGTTCGGCGTATCCCATTCGCTGCGTTCAAATTCAGAAACGGGAACGTCAATTCCGCACTGTGCCTGAAGTTCAAGCAGCAATTGAACCGTTGCCATCGAATCAAGCAGACCCGTTTCAAACAAGTTTACGTCCAAATCTTTTGAAACTTCATCCGAACCCGTCAAATCTTCCAAAATACCCAAAACTGTATCTTTCATTTATAAAACCTCTTTCTTATTTAGCAAAAAACAACGTATCCAAAAAACCTGAGAATATCAAAAATGAGAAGCAAACGACGTTGAACGTCACGAAAATTGCCAGACATTCCGTAAATTTGTTATGCGGAAGCTTGTCTTTGTGTTTCTTCTTGAACCTGAGCCAGGCATCGCACAAAATAATCGCGCAGGCATGGTACAACCCGTACACGATGTAATACCAGGTCAAGCCGTGCCAGAAGCCCATAATCAAAAACAAGAGCAGATATCCGACTGATGCGATGTGAACTCGATTCTTCATCAGCTTGTTCTTCATGATGAAAAAGACGAAACGCATGTAGATATAATCTCTGAACCAAAATGAAAGGGACATGTGCCATCTGTTCCAAAATTCCTTGATGTTCTTTGAGATAAACGGCTTGTTGAAGTTCACCGGTGTTTCAACGCCCATGATGTAGCTGATGCCGACCGCAAACAGACTGTAGCCCGCAAAGTCAAAGAACAGGTCCATTGCGTAAACGTACATATAGGCGACAAGCCACCAGGAGATTCCGCCATGTCCAAGCGCATATTTGCTGACAACGGGCAGAATCAGCGTTCCGAAGGCATAAGCCAGGATGAACTTGTAGAAAAATCCCAAAAAGATGTTCCAGACGCCCTTGCCCAGAAGTTCCAGATATTTTTCTCTGGAAGGAACCTTTTCATAGTCCTTTCTGAATCGTCTGTACCTGTCAATCGGTCCTGACGAAATCGTCGGAAAGAACAACAGAAAATGAAGCACGTGATACCACTTTAATTCCCTGATCATCCCGTCACGCGTTTCCATCACCGTTCCAACGACCTTAAACGTCAAGTAGCTGATGCCCAAAAATCCCAAAATGGAAGGCTTGCCGGTAACAAAAGGCGTCAGTTTGAAAATCAAAAGCGGAGCAATTGCCAAAACAACTGCCAAAACAAAAACGTATCCGGAATTTTGTTTCTTTCGATAGGCATGATATCCGCAGACCAACAGCGTTTCAAAAATAACGTATCCCAACAGGGCCAAGCCCTCATTCAGCTTGACGCCGCCAAACGTCAACAGCAGGAAAGCAAATGAAACAATCATTTCATATACTTTGAACCGCTTGCCATAAAGCAGCCCGACGGCAAGCGGCAAAAGTGCAACTGCCAACAGAACGAAGTAGGTTGGATTCTGATACGGCTGCAGATTGATCATCAGCGATTAACCTCCTTCATCAAGGATTTGCGATCGACCTTGCCGTTTTGGGTCAACGGCAGCGTCTCGACATAAACGAAACGTTGCGGCATCATGTAAGGCATCATCGTTTCTTTGAGCTCTTCCTTGATTGCCTGAGTCATCTTAAAGTCGTTTTCAGGCTCTGCATTTTTCAAAACGACATATGCGATCAGCTGGCTCACCTTATGATTTCCGTCATAACGCGGAACGGTTGCGGCACGTTCAACCAGACTTACGTGCGACAGGCATTGATCGACGTCTTCAAGTTCGATGCGGTAGCCGTGAAGCTTGACTTGAAAATCCAAACGACCCATATACATCAATTGACCGTTTGAATCAAAACGTCCAAGATCACCCGTTCGATATGCACGTTTGCCTTCATATTCAAAGAAGGCCTGATCAGTTTTTTCAGGATTGTTCAAATAGCCCTTTGAAACGCCGGCACCGACGATCGTGATTTCCCCGGCCTTTCCCGCTTCAGCTTCATTGCCGTTTTCATCTAGCAAAATGATTTTTGCGTCTTCCTTGCAGACACCGATCGGCAGACGCTGATAGTTTTCCAAAACTTCATCCGTAATTTCCGTTTGAGTAACGGCAACGGTTGCTTCAGTCGGACCATAAGTATTGAAAACCTGAGCGTTCGGGAAACGTTCCCTCAATCTCTGAGCCGTTTGATGCGTCAGCTCTTCACCGCAAAACATGAATCGTTTCAAGTCAGGAAGATGTTTTTCGTCAAATTCCTTTGACAAAAGACAGATATCGGCAAACGAAGGCGTTGAAACCCACGTATTGACTTTCATCTCCGGCAGGCGCGAAAACAGCTGCTTGAAATTATCGGTCGTTTCCTTGGGCAAAACTTCGAGTCTGCCGCCATTTGTCAAAGTCGGATAAAGATCCATCACTGACAGGTCAAAAGAGTACGGTGCCTGCGATAAGGCCGTCTGCCCCTTTTCCAGCCCGAAATCCCTATCCATCCAGTCAACGAAACTTACCAGATCGTCATGCGCAATCCGGACGCCCTTTGGCTTGCCGGTCGTCCCCGAAGTGAAAATGACGTAAAAGTCATCGTCTCCCTTGACGTAATCTTCTTCGCTAACTGACTTGCCTTCTTCAGCCATGATCTCGTCCAGGCGTTCCCTGGAAATTACAGGAACTTCCCGCCCCGTTTCGGGAAGCTCGCTTAACGCGATGCAGGCTGCAGGCCTTGCGATTTCTTCAATGACTTTGACGCGATCTTCAGATGAATGAACGTCGACCGGAATATAGGCCCGACCGGATTTGACGATGCCTAAAAAGGTTGCGATCATTTGAAAATCCTGACCCCCAAAAACGATCAGCGGAGCTTTTTCTGGCAAATTTGAAGCTTTAAGATATGCTGCCAGGGCATCTGACTTTTCCTTCAATTCCCCGTAAGTATTCGTTCTCCCCAAATAATCATAGGCGATTCGATCGGGATTTTCCGTTGCGATCCGATCGATTCTGCTGATAATGTTTTCCATTTTTCTGCTCCTTAGAATTCGTTGTAAATAAAGTGCGACTGACTCATTCCGCTGTAGTTGTACAGGTAGACAAGCGCAAGCAGAATCAAAAAGTAAAAAATTGTTTTTGAAACGAAAACAACGTACGCATTGTTTCTGAGTTTCCGAAATGCTTCTTTCATTGCAGTTCCTCCTACGCTTCTAACGTTATAACAACGATTCTAGAGTCAATTTCTTAATAGATTCTGAAACCAATTCTTAAATCAGCCGCCATAGCATAAAAAAACCTTAACATCACTGCGAACGTTAAGGATTTCTTAAGAAAATATTTAAAAGTAATCAGTCGACGACGATTTTTTCGTTTGCAAACTCGAACAACCCGATGTCGCTCATCTCCCTGCCAAATCCAGAATTCTTAATGCCGCCAAACGGCAATTCCGGATGCGCGCTTGAAGGCTGATTGATGAAAATCTGCCCCGTTTCGATTGCAAGCGCCACTTTTTTGGCACGCTCCGCATCTTTTGAATAGACGGCGCCGGCCAGGCCGTGTTCGGAATCATTGGCGATTCCGAGCGTCTGATGATAAAGCCTGGCTTTTTTGCCGTTTCCGTATTCATAAGTCTTCGGCCGCATCAACTCGATGCCCTTTGTTCCGTAATATCGCAAAATACCGGTACAAAGCCGACTTCTCCGCGACCTTCACGCAAAAGCTTGAAGAAATCGCCTGCCAAAACATCGTCAGTTCCTTTCAAAAAAGACTCGATGACGTCGATTGGTTCGTTGATTAATTTTTTCATAAAAAATCCAGTGCGAATCTTCGTATTTTCCAATATTACATTTGATTAAATATTCATTGAAAAAATTTTCAATTTGGGCTAACCTAGTATCTGTTGTATTGATTAATTTTTAGGAGGATTTTTTACCATGGATGATATGCAAACACATGGCAAGTATATTACTTGGCCAATCTTGACATTAATGGCATTTGTTACGGTTATCGGGTTCGATGACATCATGTACAATTTTCAAAACCAAGGGATGACGGTGATCACCTCTTGGATCCTGATGCTCTTTTTATATGTTATTCCCTATTCTTTGATGGTCGGCCACTTGGGCAGCGTCTTCAATCATGAAGGCGGCGGACTCAGTTCCTGGATTCGCGGTACGAAGGGCGAATTCCTGGGATACTTCACCGCCTGGACTTACTGGGCCGCTTCAGTTCCCTATGTTGTCGATTCCGCTAACTCCGTTGTCGTTGGTTTCGGTTGGGCCTTTACCGGTTCAAATAAATTCCAAGACACGATGTCAAATGCCAGTTTCACTTTCTGGACATTCGTTACTTTCGTCATCTTCATTTTCATTCAGCATCATTTAAAGAATTCAATGGAAATCTTAAGCACGATCGGCGGCGGCATGATGTTCATCATGACCATCCTTTTCGTTATTCTGGCTTTCTTCGGTCTGGCCAAATCTGGCGGTCACATGGCAACGCAGCCAATGACGTGGCACACGATCATACCTAAATTTGATCTTAAGTATTGGTCAACGGTCGGAATGCTGATTTATGCCGTCAACGGCTGCGAGCTGATTGCGCCGTACGTCACGCAAATGAAGAATCCGCGCCGTGAATTTCCTAAAGCCATGATTGCCTTGTCCGTCATGACTGCTTTCCTGACGATTTTTGGATCTTTTGCGCTCGGAATCTATTTCAATGCTTACCACTTGCCGAACGACTTGAAGATGAACGGTTCCTATTATGCCTTCAGCGCTCTTGGAAAGCAATTCGGCGTCGGCAACCTGTTCATGTACATTTACGCTTGGACGTCCGTCCTTTACATGTGCGCTTTGCTGGCAGTTTTGCTGGATGCGATGACGCGCATGCTGATTTCTGATACCGGTGAAAAATACATGCCGAAGTTCTTGCGCAAAACGAACAAAGACGGGCTTCCGATCAACGGTTACCTGCTGACTTGCGGACTTTCGGCATTCATCATGCTGCTTGGCGTCTTCTTGCCTGAGATGAACGACATCTTCAACTGGCTGCTCAACCTGAACGGCATCATCTCGCCGGGCGTTACCTGCTGGATCTTCTTTGCTTTCATGCAGATTCGTAAAAATTCGAAGAAGTATCCGTCAGAGTACGTCTTCATCAAAAACGACAAGCTTGCTTACCTTGCCGGGTTTTTGCTTCTGCTCGTCACGGCTCTTGCAACCATGCTCGGAATTGCTCCGCAAGACGTCAAAGAGTTCAGCCACACGTGGTGGTACGAATTGATCATCAACATCGTCGCCATTGTCGTCTTAATCGGACTTGGCGCAATTTTGCCGTCGATCAGACGTCGTGAAGAAAAATACGGCATTGCCTTTGACAAAAAGCAATGGATCGCAATTTTCGTTCTCATCATCGGCTCAATCATTTTAAACGTCTGGCTCGGAGGAACAAAGATTGCATGGCGCGGACTCATGATCATCATCGAATCTGTCGTTGCGCTTTGCCTGGTCTTCTTGATCGGACGCAGGAAACCTGAATCGAATTAACTTTTGTCCAGTATCTGCAACGTGCGGATGCTGGTTTTTTTGTGCAAAAAAACGGGCACTGTGCGATTGACTTTGTCCGGCATTTTTTAAATGCAGTGCTGTTCAACCAATTCAGCCAAAATTTCATCCGGATTTACGGACAAAGCCCCTATTTTCATCGATCTGTCCGTAAACGGCAATGATTTTGCCAAATGCAGCACACGCTCACTCAGTACGTCGAGACGGGATTACGGACAAAGCCCCCATTTTCACCGATCTGTCCGTAAACGGCAGCGATTTCGTCAGATGCAGCGTCCGCTAAATTCAGAAGAATTGTCATGCAGACGCAAAAACCCGGATGATTTGCAATGATTGCAAATCATCCAGGTTTTCAATTTAAGACAGGGTTTTCCCCAGCCTCTTCTGCTGATTATTCAAGAACCAAAAACTAGCCCCAGACTTCTTCTGCGATTTTCTTGACCAGAGCAAGTTTTGCCCATTGTTCTTCTTCAGTGAGCTTATTGCCGATTTCGCATGAAGCAAAACCGCATTGAGGACTCAGGCACAGCTTGTCCAATGGATGGTATTGAGCAGCTTCCTTGATTCTAGCCTTGACTTCTTCTTCATCTTCAAGTTTAGCAGACTTGGTCGTAATCAGGCCCAAAACGACTTTCTTGTCTTCCGGAACGTACTTGAGCGGTTCGAAATTACCGGAACGTTCATCATCGAATTCCAAATAAAACGCATCAACGTTTTCCTTGGCAAAAAGATACGGTGCAACAGGCGCATAGCCGCCACGGCTGGCCCATGTGGAATGGTAGTTACCGCGACAAACGTGTGTCGTAATCGTCAACCCTTCCGGACGATCCTGAAGCGCAAGATTGTTTACGCGCAGATACTTTTCAGCTTCTGACTCAAACGTGACGCTTGCGTCTTTTTGACGAGCTTCCCAGTACTTCTTGTCACAGAACATGCCCCATGTACAGTCGTCAAATTGGATGTTGCGACAACCGGCATCATAAAGATCTTTGATGACCTGACGATATGCGGCAGCAATGTCTTCAATCAGCTTGTCTTCATCAGGGTAGACCGCAACGGTATCCTTGCCGTTGTCTTCGCGGAAAAGTTCTGCCAACAATTGCGCAGGTGCCGGGAAAGTCTGGCGCGCAACCGTTGTTTCGTCTTCAAACTGTTTTACGAACTTGTAGTGTTCGACGAACGGATGATTTTCGCCTGTAATTTTGCCCGTTACCTTGATTGAACCATGAGTCGTTTCTTCACCATGGAAGAAGTAGCCGTGATCCAATTCGACATGCTCAATGCCGCCAAATCCCCACATAAAATCAAGATGCCAGTAGCTGCGACGGAATTCGCCGTCGGTCAAGCCATGAAAACCTGCAGCTTTTTGTTTTTCAACCAATTTTTTGATTTCTTCATTTTCAACTTCAGTCAGCTGTTCTTTCGTGATTTCGTTCTTTGCGAATTTGGCACGAGCTTCTTTAACAGCGGCCGGACGTAAAAAACTTCCCACATAGTCATAACGAAACGGTGATTTTAATTCTGTCATAATAATTTTCCTCCTGATGTTCCGATAGCGTCAAAAAAAGCCCCTGAACAAAGTTTAGCTTCGTTCAGGGGCGAAAGTCATTCGCGGTACCACCCATTTTTTGCCAAAAAGGCCTCAATTCAACACTAACATGCCTAGGATTATATCGTATCCAAACGGACTGTTGGCTTGCACCGCCAGTCTGACTCAGAGCTCATCTTCAGCTGACGCCGGCAATCCCTTCGCACCATGCGGGACTCTCTTCGTGTCGCGTTTCGCCTACTCTTCTCTTCAACGTTATCATCATTTATTAATTGTCCTCATTTTATACTCATGATTTGCATTTGTCAATAACAAATTACCAAGGTTTGAAAATAATTGCGCATGCCACGTATGAGACAATCAATATTGAAACCAAAAGCCACTGCCAAACAGGCAGTTCATCTTTTTCATAGCGCGATCTGGAAAAACCTTCCGAAAATCCCTGCGACGTCATCGCTTGTGCCAGGTCACCGGAAAGATTCAGCGCAACGACGATGATCCGCAAATAAAGCGCCGGCTGAAAAAGCCGGTACCGCTCACCTCTGACCAAAGCAGAATACTTGATTCTTTGCCATTGAACTTTGATGGTATGAATCATATTGAACGATGACAGCATCCCATAAACGAACGTTTCTGAAAAATGCAGGTGATCCGCCAAATTAAACAAAATCTTTTCGACCGAATTCGGCAAAGTCAGCGTTGCTCCAAGGGTCAGATAAGCAATGATTCTCGTAGCATAGATCCAGGCCATGTGAACCTGATCGTGCGATGCGTAAAAGCGTTGTGAAACGTAGCTGCCAAAAGCAAGCGGCAATGCCACCAACAGCATGGTCAGCAAAGTTTTGGGCTTGACCTTGCAAAATAAAAGATAAGCCAGACAAACGCTGCTGACGACAACGTTTAAGATCACGCTTTTGATGAACGTCAACGGAATGCCGATGCCAAGCATCAAAACAAAAATTGCTGCCGGATTCATGCGCTCACCTCTTTCAAATTTCCGTTTTCCAAAGAAATTTCATAATCCATGAATGAAACGACTCTTACGCGCTGGTGCGAAATCAACAGCACGCTCAGCTGCAGATTTTTGACCGTTTCCTTCAGCAATGAGCACGAAACTTCAAGCGACTCTTGATCGAGTCCCGCAAAAGGCTCATCGATCAACAGAATCGGCTGAGCCATGATCAGCATGACCAACAGCTGCAGTTTCTTTTGCTGTCCGCCGGAAATCCGGTAGACCGAATGTTTCATGACGCCTGTCAAATTCAGAGCTTTGATTGCCTTTTGTATTCTTTCTTCGCTCCAATAATCCTTATGCCGCGTATTTTTCCTTGAAGCCGAAATTTCTTCTTCAACGGTCAGTCTGATGAACTGATCAAGACTGTTTTGAAATGCGTAGCCGACGTTTTTCGCCCATTTTGAGAGCTTGATTTTATCTGAATCTTTTTGATCAAAAGTTATTTTGCCAGTTTTTTCATGCAGCTTACACAGACAGGCAAAAAGCGTTGATTTGCCGCAGCCGTTTTTTCCGGAGAGAAGTCCGATCTGACCAGTCGGCAGGCAAAAAGAAGAATTGCTGAGCAATTTTCTTTTGGAAACTTCAAAGCCAAGGTCATCCCAGAAAAGTCTTGCGTCATTCTTCGGCATTCCAATTACTTTTGGCTGTTGTTCTCTTGTTTTCAGCTCGTTGACGTCTTTTTCGACAAATCCTTGTGAACTGAAACGATACCAATGATCGACTATTCCAAAATATCCGCTCGAATCATGATCGGAAATCAGGATCGTTTTTCGTTGTTCTTTTTGCAGTCTTTTCAAATCTTCAAGAAGTTTGCTCCTGTTTTCGGGATCAACGTTTGCAAACGGCTCGTCAAGCAAAATAACTGGGCTTTTAAGCGAATAGACCACTGCCAAAGCAATTCTTTGCTGTTCTCCGCCGGATAATTCCTGCAGATTTCGGTCCTTGAAATCTTCAAGCTCAAAACGCTTCAAAGCATCGTTGATTCGTTCTTCGATTTCCTGATGATCAAGCTGAATATTTTCCAACGCAAAGACGAATTGTGAAAAGACGGTTTTCATCGCAAATTGACGATTCGGATTTTGAAACAGCATCGCGACTCGTTTGGCACGTTCAAACGGCACGACGGATTCGATCTCTGCATTTTCCAAAAGAACCTTGCCGGATAAGATCTTGCCGCCGTACTGCGGCAAAAGTCCGGCCATCAGCTTGAAAACCGTCGACTTGCCGCAGCCGGACGGTCCGCTGATCAGACTGATCGTGCCTTCGTCGAGCTCATATGAAAAATTTTCCACGATCGGTCCTTCGCAATCGTCATACGAAAACGTCACGTCAGAAAGTCTGAGGCTCGTCATTTCTTCAAGATACCAGCCTTGTCAACCATTTTGGCAATCATTGCAACCAAAACGCCGGCAAAAAAGCCGATTGAAATGAAGCGGACGATAAACAGCGCAACCAAAAGCGGCAAATGATATTCCATGTATCCTGACTGGGCAAGATCCCATACAAAAGTGATGATCGTCGTAAACAGCGTCGAAAGGAACAGACCGCGCTTGCCCCAATCGCGATAACCGGTTGCCGCAAAGCCAAGTTCGCTGCCGATGCCTTGAACAAAGCCTGAAATCAAGGTCGAAGCGCCCCAGCTTGAGAACAGCAGCATCTCAACTGCGGCAGCAAGCATTTCGCCGATGACCGACGAGCCGATTTTTTGAATCAAAACCCCGGCCAAAGGACCAGCCATGATCCACACGCCAAGCGTTGCGTCATTTGCGAACGGTTTGAGCGGAGTTGCGGCCATTGCGTAATATGCGTAGCTCCACACTTGGTAAATAATTCCGAAAAATATTCCGATGACTGCCAAAAAAATGACGTCCTTAAGCGCCCAAGTCTTCTTTTTCTTCTTTGCATCATAGGTTTGCATAAAAAAAATCCCCCTTGTCTTTTAAAATAAAAGCAGGGGGGTTGACTTCGACTTTTTTCGACAAATCAGCAATCCAAATAAACGCCAATAAGCGCACCAACTCTTAATCGTCAAAGCTCCCTACGCTGGCACTGTCCAGATCAGGTCAATGGGTATCATCTCAGCCAAACGGCACCCCAGCTTTTATCATTGGCTTAATTATAGCAAAATGAAAATTGAAATAAAAGTCTTAATTTTTCACCCTAAAGGTTCGCTGAAAATTTTTGCTGCAGCATCTTTGAAATTAAAGACAACGGATAGTCAACGATGAAATACAGCATGAAAATAAATCCGTAGATCCAAAAAAACTCCGCTTGGATATTGCTGATTGTTTGCCTCGATGATCTGCTGACCAACGTTGATGACGCGCGTCGCAAGGTTGATGGCAGCGGGAAGTTCAAGCATGAATGCTTGCGGCATCAAGACATGAACGAACAGCTGGCCTTTTGTCAATCCAAGCGCGAGTCCGGCTTCTCTTTGGTGTTTCGGAACTGATTCCAGCGCTCCGCGAACGATGTCCGAAAATTCTGCCGAAACCCAAAGCGAAAATGCCAAAACGGCCATCCACTCAGCCGAAACCTCGACATGAAACTGCCGCGGCAAAATGTAGTAAACCAAAAAAAGCAGCACGATCGTCGGAACGATTCTGAAAAATTCCAGATACAAGCGCAGGACGATTCGAAGCACTGCATTTTTCAAAGTCCGCAAAATGCCAAGAAAAGTCCCCAGCAAAAGTCCGAACCCAAGCGATACGCCGGCAATCCAAACGGACGTCCAAAGGCCTCCCATCAGTCTGAGAAAATTTTTCCCCTGAAACAAGACCTCAATTCCCGAATGCACCATAACGAACCCTCCTTTCAAGCCAATCAAGCAGCAATATCAACGGAATCAGAATCAGCGCATAAAAGACGACCAACATGAGCAAATACTCGTTTGATCTGTAATAGAGTCCGATAAGATCAAGCGCCGTATTCGTCAGCTCCGGAATGGCAATCACGGAAAAAATCGACGTTTCCTTGATCAAAAAAATGATGTTTGCCGACAGTGCAGGAACGCTCAACGCAAGTCCCTGAGGAAAAACGACGTAAAATGCAAGCTGTGCTTTCGACATTCCGATTGCTTTTCCCGAATCGATCTGGCTTTTGGGAACCGCGTCAAGCCCCGCCGTTAAAACCTTCCGCCATATATGCTCCGCCAAGAAAAATCAAGCCGACGATGCCGCAAGTTGAGGAACTCATTTTTAGCCCAATGACGGGAAAGGCGTAATAAAGAAAAAACAGCTGAATCAAAAGCGGCGTATTGCGCGCAAGCTCGACGTACGCCGAAACGATCCGTCTCAAACCGGTAATTTTAAAATACTTCACCAAGCTGCATGCCAAACCGACGACGATTGAACCCGCGATTCCAAAAAACGAATACAGCAGCGTCAGTTTCAACCCGCTAAAAAACATCGGAAGGCTTGCTTTGACGACTTCAAAACTCATTTCAAACAACTCCCTCATGAAAATTTTCCAGGCGCCTTGGAAAATTCTTAAATCAATAAACAAAAAAACAGGCCCTGTGATTCGCACGAATCACAAGACCTGGTTTCCTTAAGGTTTCAAAAAAGAATCCTAGCTAGCAATAGTGATACGAATCTTATTTATGCGTATGTCAAAAAGGCCGCAGCATGGACATGCGCAGCAGCAGGCAATATTCATCATTTTGAAATTGCTGATTGACATATGATCGTATCTGCTTTTCTCGAAATTTGTTTATATGTTATAACACACGCTTATCATTAGAGTTTGTCAAATATTTTCTTAAAATCGTCGAAAAAGTTTTTAATGCTGAAATTCCTTGACTTCATCACTGTTGCTGTCAAGACACGCTTTCATAAAGGCCGCATCGCCATATTTCATAAAATAATAGCATTGATCGTCAAGATCGATAATTGCTTTATACTGCGTATAGTCTGAAAGTCCGTCCGACTTTTTTTTGACGCCTTTCGGAATATCCACTGCATTTAAAATGTGAGAAAGAGACAACAAGCCGTTTTCTCTTTCGGAATACTGGCGCACGTATGCCGCTCGGACAAACCGCGAAATCGAAGTGTAGTCGCCCGGAAGTCCGCGCGTGCCTGAACCCGGTCCATCCCAAAAGGTCGTAAAATCACCGTAAATTTTAGAACCGAAATCATTTGGCTGCAAATTGTTGTAATGATTCAAATTCTCCATATGCCACGGAAATTCAGGCGGATTCGTCATCACTCCGACCTGATTGCGATAAAAATGAACTCCGCTTTCCGTAATCTCAAGCACGCCGTCATTTCCGAAGCCGTCGGTCACAATCCAATGAAGCGGAACTTTTTCCATGATCACGGGATTGACGACGTCAACGATATTGATGCTTGAAATTTTTTGCGCGAATTCGTCGACGCTTTCGGCGTTGCCAAGCGCCCACGCCACCAAGTCAGTCGAGGCAAGGTTTGTTTTTCCGTCGATTGGCGCAGCACTGTATTTTGCATACTTTTCAAAATACAAAGATGCGATCGCAAACCCCTTTTCATTGAATCCGTCCCCAAACGAATACCCGTATCCTTCAATTTCCTGACCGGCAGCAAGAAACGCGTGCTCTGATTTGAAACTGCCGTCAGAAACCAGCGAATCAAACACGTGATTTTTTGGAATCGAAACGACTCTCGTATCCAGTTCAAATGAAAAATCCATCGTCCGCGCCAAATAGTGATGGCTCTTCTTGTCCGTAAACGTTACTGCAGTACACATAAAAATACCCCCTCGTGCTCTGTTTTGCTGCTTCCCCTTATCTTAATGATAGCTAAGCAGCAGAAAAAAATACCAGTCAAAGCACTTGTGAGACGATATTTTTAAGAATTTCTTAGTGAATAAGCGCCATTTGATCGGAAAAAGCACAAAAAAAGACCGGACTTTCGCCCGATCTTTTTTAAATACAACTCATAAAATTCCGAAAAATTCAAATCATAGTTTTCATTTTGGATATCTTTATTCATAATATAATCTTCTTATTTTTGTTTACTAATGTAGAAAAGAGTGCTTATCAATGCAATAATTAAAAATATACTTCCAATACTTCCAATTATCCAGACAAGAGATATTTTTTCACCAACAAGACTGATTAAACCAGAACCAAGAGCTAGTAAACCTGAAATGAAAACATTTCCCGTCGAAATAACAGTTGCTCTAATGTCAGCATATGCTACTTCTTGGATTTTATTTTCAAAGATAATATTCCACATCTCAAAAATAACGTTCACTGTGATAAGGCTAAACAGTACAATTAACATATTATGGATGAATAGACTTAAGAGTAGTGTTAAACCAAATAACAACAAGATAATTAACAATATATTTTCAGATACCTTTTGAGTGAGCTTATAAGTTAGTAACCCCGCAACTGCGCCCAATAAGGATAGACTTCCAAAAACAGTTGATATCATTCCAGTATCAAAGGAAAATTTTTGCATTATTAATGGCCCATACTGATAGCTTAAGTCAACTGCAGCAGTAGAGAAACCCAGTCCAGCGATGAGGCAAATATAATTTTTTTGATGCTTGATAAAATTAAATAGCTCAGTAATAATTGATTTTAGAGATAATGTATCAACTTGCTTTTTGATATCAGGTTCTTTAATTTTAAAGCCGATGATAAGTGCAGTAGTTCTAAAAAGAATTGCTAAAATAAATAGTAAATTCCAAGAAATTTGTGCAATCCAACCGCCAAGGATATTGCCAATCGCAACTGAAAAAGCTGCAATTGCATTAAAATAACCTGAATATTTTAAATAGCTATTTTTTTCTTCTTCGGAAATAGATTCATAAAGCAGGGAGATGTCCGTCCCTGAAATAAACGCCAAACCAAGCGCAAACATAATAAAACCCAAGTATACGATAATATGAGTATGAGGAAAAAAGTATGTTAGCAAGTAGAGTATGCAAAATATTTCACCTAGCAGCAAAGTTTTTTTGTGTCCCAATTTATCTGAGATCACACCTGAAGGAAACTCAAAAATAACTTGTGAAATAGTAAAAATACCTTCTAACATCGCAACTTCGGCCAGTGACCAACCTTGTTCTTTGAGATAAATCATCCAAACAACTAGTTCCAACATTATATTTGAAAAACTGTTATAGAAAAATATTCTTTTCACAGTACCTCCCTGTGCAAAAACTTACTACAAAATTCTATAGAGTATAGTAATAATTTAAACTTAGAGCAAATGCGATAATATAGTTAAGATCATATCCCTTTAAATAAAAATGTTCATTTCTAGCCCAGCTATATCTATTTATTTCTAAATATTTAAACTAATCACAATCATGATAGTCATATATAAATTCATGCCATATGTCGAATATTCGCACATTTGATAACTTTTCAAATTGACTTTCTAAAAACAATGTGTATTCTATATATGTGTAAGAATATAGGGATATAAACACATCTTTAATAAAATCAATAAATTTAGATCGATTATTTCTGGATGTTTTCTTAGATATTCATATAAAGACCATGTACCTAAATAAGAAATAAACTCGGTTTTTAAGATTGATAACTCTGAGTAAAAAAAAGACTCAGTCAGGCCACTATAGTATCGAGCAACGGCTCCTAATATTTCATGTGCTAAGTTAAACAGACTGTCTAAGGTGCCATCCCATGATACTTTTATATATGGATGGGTAGTGTAGCTGGAAAATGATCTTTGCCCATAATGTCCAGAATTTTCCCAATTAATCCAGTTATCGTCAAAAACTTGTTTAACAACTGAACTAATTTCTTTTCCCAGTAATTTACTTGATTCTGTTATTATATTTTGAGCCTCATCTTTACTAATTCTTTTGTTATATTCATTAAGAATGATAATAGGGGTATTGGGGAGTTTAGGGTATATATTTCAACTCATCTAACATTTGGCACAAGTCGTCATTTATTCGTCATGAATCGTCACGATATGTAAAAAAAAGCGTGATCCTCACTTAGGAGATCACGCTTTTACCGAAAGGCTTTATCTTAAAGCTTTTCCTTTGAAACGATGTTCAACTTGTCATCCAAGTCGTAAACAACTGGTTGACCAGTTGCCATTTCAACGTTCATGATGTCTTCGTCAGAGATTTGTTCGATGTACTTCGTCAAAGCACGCAATGAGTTGCCGTGTGCAGCAACGATAACGTTCTTGCCGGCCAACAAATCTGGAGCGATATGATCTTCCCAGAATGGGATAACGCGTTCCAACGTAACCTTCAAGTTTTCGCCACCAGGAACGATGCGTGGGTCAAGGTTTGCATAACGACGATCGTTTGCTGCAGAACCTTCATCGTCTGCGCTCAAGAGCGGAGGCAATACATCGTATGAACGACGCCAGATGTGAACTTGTTCTTCACCGAACTTTTCAGCTGCTTCAGCCTTGTTTTGGCCTTGCAATGCGCCGTAATGACGTTCGTTCAAACGCCATGTCTTTGTTTCAGGAACCCAAAGTTGGCCTGATTCTTCAAGTGCGAAGTGAAGCGTCTTGATAGCACGCGTCAAAACTGACGTGTAAGCTTGGTCAAATTCGATGCCAGCTTCTTTAAGCTTGCGACCTGCTTCTTTTGCTTCTTGTTCGCCTTTTTCGCTCAAATTAACGTCAACCCAGCCAGTGAACAAGTTCTTCAAGTTCCATTCACTTTGACCGTGACGGATAAATACTAATTTTGCCATTTAGTACAAACCTCTTTCTTAGAATATGATACAACCATATTTTACACTGAAAACGCGAAAATTGGTAGCTTTTTACAAAAATTATTGTTGCTTATAGCGTCTGATTGCAGAAATCATGGCTTCAGTCGCCTTTTTGACGTTTTCAGGCGTCGTTGCCAAATTGAATCTGATGTGTCCTGCCCCGCCTTTTCCGAACCAATCGCCAAAATCAACGGCAAGTTTTGCATCGCGCTTGATGACGTCCTCAACGTCTGCGCTTGAAACGACCGGTTCAAGATTGATCCACATGAGATATGTTCCCTCGAGTTCTGAACAGATGATTTCAGGAAATGCAGACCTTAATTGCTCCTTGACGTATGCATAGTTTGAGCGCACGACTTCGAGCAAGCCGTCAAGCCATTCTTCACCGTTCCGGTAAGCGGCCTCCCCGGCAACTTTTCCAAGCAGATTTCCATTCGGCGTTTTCTGCATTTTGACAAAACGATCGTACTTCCTCATGATCTGCGGATTCGGCACGATCACGTGACTGTTGTCAAATGCCGCCATGTTGAATGTTTTTGAAGTCGAATCAAGCACGACGAGATTGTCGCGATAATAACCGTCTCTGATTGAAAGTCCGGACACGAACGGTTTTTTCCCGACGATCAGATCGTGATGAATCTCGTCAAAAATCACGCGAACCTGCTTGTTTCTGCAAAGTTCAAGCATTTCTTCGAGTTCTTCTGCGCTCCAGACTCTTCCGACAGGATTGTGAGGACTGCAGAAAATCAATAATTTGACGTTTTCTTCATCGATTTTTCGTTCCATGTCCGCCAAATCAAGCGAGTAAACCTCGTTTGCGTTTTTAAGCTCAGAAACAACGAGCCTGCGTCCGGTATTTTTGACGACTTCAGCAAACGGATTGTAGACCGGTTGCAGAATCATTACGGAATCCCCTGGCTGCGTCAAAATTTGCACAAATGTGCTGATTGACTGAACGACGCCCGAACCGAAACGAATCCAATCTTGATGAAGTTCAGTGCCGTAACGTTTCTTTTGCCAGTTCATGTATGCTTCATAATATTCCTTCGGCGTCAGCGAATAACCGAAAACACCATGCTTGACGCGTTCTTCCAGCGCCTTTTGAGCCTGTTTCGGAATCTTGAATTCCGTATCAGCAATCCAAAAAGGCAATAAGCCATCTTCGCCGAAGCTTTCTTTTAAATCATCCCACTTGACGCAGCAAGTGTTGCGTCTGTCGACGGCATATTCGCTTAAAAACTCATCCTTGTTCATTTTGTTTTTCCTGCTTTCTTAATTTTTCAAGTTTATTGTGTTTCGTGTGAACGGGCTTGACTCCTAAAACATCAAGCATGAACGTGAAAATCGGGATGCCGACGATCAAGCCCCACGTTCCAAAAAGATGTTCCGAAACGAACAAAACGACGAACGTGTAAAAAATCGGCAATTCGGTTCGGCTGGACATCAGTTTCGGATTAAGCACGTAAGACTCGATCGCATGAACCACGATCAGCAAAACAATGATGTAAAAAACATCTCTTAAACCGCCAACGGTATAGCCAATGAAGCAAAGCGGAACTGCAGAAACGATCACGCCGGCAACGGGAATCAGACTGAGCACGAAAATCATCAGGCTCAAACTGAAAAGCTGCGGCATCTTCATGAATCCGAGACATGTGGTCGTGATCACTGTATTTATGATTGCTATCATAAACTGCGCTTCCATCACGACGCCGAACGTATTCACAAAAATCTTTGCAAAATAATAAATATCCTGGAAAATCCATGCAAACGGTCCGCTCGTCAAAAAGCTTTTCGAAAATTCCGCCATCTGACGTTCCTCAATCGTAAAGAAGAAACTCAAAAGAAGCGACATGAACAGCGTGAATCCCATTGAACCAATGCTCGTAACGTACTTCATCACGATTTCGAAACTTCCTTTGACCTGATTCATGACGTCAAGCTTGCCAACGTATCCGCTGATGAAGTTGATGACCTCGTTTGCCCCCTTTGGCGGATTTTGGTAAAACTGAAGCACTGAAGCAACCATCGCTTCCGACTGACTGATCAGTTTCGGCACGTAAACGGTCACTGCCAAATATATCAGTCCGATCAGCGCCAGATACACGGCAATCACAATCAGCTGCGACGGAATTTTGACGTGTCGATGAATCGACATTATCAAGCGCGTGATCAAAAAAGTGAAGATGAACGTCAGCAAAATCACGCTGATGATGCTTCGCGAAGCATACAGGATTCCGATAATCCCAAGCAAGACGACGAAACGTCTCAAGCGGACGTTTTCCAAAAATTTATTCCATAAGTTCAAAGGAAATACCTCCCTAAATATTCCAGAAACAACAAGTCGATACGTCAATTTTACTATATTTAGGAATTTAGAGAAAGGCAGAAATAAAGTCTGATTTTGATGAGGCAGACTTTGATTTTTTGTTCGCGCGTCGAATCTGGTCACGCGAGCAGACAAAAAACGGGGGGAATGTGTGATTTTTGTCTAACTGACTCTTCGGAAATGGGGCGCGCGGCATCGAAGGTAGAACAAAATATCCAAAATTTTGAAAAATGTTCTACCGCTGCCTCCAAATTCGGCTCGCGCGGCTCCGAAAGTAGAACAAAATCATCCAAAATTGAAAAAATGTTCTACCG
>OGPR01000699.1_pt1 | contig 32844 bp, 27 predicted proteins | sample 1552981 | NCBI WGS metagenome assembly OGPR01 (sample SAMEA2580260, study PRJEB22360) | human gut metagenome | biome: human gut; feature: human-associated habitat; material: faeces | place: Denmark | collected 2008/2010 | reverse complement strand
GGGGGAGCCGATAAGGGTTCCGTCAACGAACAGCTTCTCGAAAACCACGGTCTTCGCGCCGCCGAGCGCGCTCGCATCGAAGGTAAAGGTCACGTCCTGAGAGCCGTCCTGGGCCTGCGGCGTGAACTTGGCCGAAGCGGTTATCTCCTTGCCGTCCGCGCCCTTCAGCGCCTCTCCGGTCTCGGCGTCCATGAGGGTGCCCTGGAGTTCGTATTCGGTGCCCGGGACGAGGCCAGTGTACTTGACGGTGTCCACGATTGTGGCCTTGCCGTCGGCTGTGACTTCCTTATCCCCGTCGGCGCCATCGGCTGCCGACGTCTTGATCTCGGGCGGGATGACCTCGACGGTCTGCCCCTCGTCGGTCAGGTCCTCGTGGCGTGCGATCACGTTGCCGTCGGCCTCGAGCCTCTCGAATACCACGAGCTTCTTGTTCGAGAGGGTCGAGGTGTCGACCGTGAACGTCACCTTCACCTTGCCCTCGGTGTCCTCGGGCTCGAAGGTCGTGGACGCCGTTACGGCGTTTCCATCTACGTCCTTCAGGGGCTCGCCGGTAGCCGAATCCATCAACGTGCCGGTCACGGTGTACTCGCGGCCCGTGGCGAGGTTCTTATAGGAAACCTCGTCCTCGACGGTCACGGCCTTGCCGACGCCGATTGCCTTGTCGCCGTCGGCCGCATCGGTAGCGGTCGTGCCGATCTCGACGGGCAGGAACTCGACCGTCTGGTCCTCGTCCTCAGGGTCCTCATGCGTTGCTTGGATCTTGCCGTCAAGGTAGAGACGCTCGAACACGACGGCCCTATGGCCCCCGAGAAGCGTGGCGTCGAACTTGAACTTAACCTTCTGCTTGCCGCTGGATGCCTTCGGGGTGAACTTGGCCGTGGCGATGATCTCCTTGCCGGCCGTGTCCTTCAGGGCCTCTCCGGTCTCGGCGTCCATGAGGGCGCCCTTGAGTTCGTACTCGGTGCCCTTCTTAAGGCCCTTATAGGAGACGGTATCTACGATCTCGGCCTGGTTCGAGGCCAGGAGCTTATGGTCTCCGTCTGCCCCGTCGGTGGCGGTGGTGCCGATCTCGATGGGGTTATCGTCAACCGTGCCGCGGTCGATCGTGTAGGCGTCGCGGCTCACGGTCACCTCGAACTTGACGATGTTGAGGCTGTCGTTTGCAGCGCAGCGGAGCTCCTCGAATGAATAGGTGTCATATGGCAGCGCGCCCTTGGAGTCGTCTGCCGCGGTCTGGGCGTCCTTCGAGCCGGAGAACCACAGGCCGTTGTCAATCGAGAGCTTCGACTCGTCGACGGTGCCGTCGGCGTTCAGGGCGGCGTCGTTGCCGTTGGTGTTCCGGGTATGCGGGCAGGCGGATGCCTCGGTCGTGAGGATGCCGTTCACGTCGGTGATCGCGATGTGGCTCTCGCCCGTGGTCTTGGACGTGATCTTGAACGGGACGCCGGCGAGACCGGTCATATCCTCGCCGTGAACCTTGTTGAAGGCGATGTCCCCGCGCTTCACCTGCTCGCGCACGGTGGGGGCGTCCTCGCTGGGCTCAACGAAGGTCGATACGAACTCTGACGACGTGTTCGAGGTGACCTGCTGAAGGTGGACGGTGCTGTCGCTTAGCAGATAGCCGGCCGGGGCCTTCGTCTCCTGGATCGTCACAGTGCCAAGGGGCAATGTGTACATTTTTCCATCGGCCGTCTGATAGAAAGAGTCGCCCGAGCTTAAATAGATATCAGGATTTTCACGGGCAGATGAAAGACCTGTAAAACCGTCTTCATCGGTTTTCAGTACCCAAGTTCTCGTGGCCTTTTCGGGCAGGTTCTCCTGGGTGTAGAAGCCATCGTAGTACTTGACGGTGAACTCCGCGCCCGCGAGCGTGCCGGCACCGAGCGGGGAGGCCTTGCCCGTCTCGGCATCGACCTTGGCTACCAGCATGTCTGCGGGGTCATTCTGGGGGGCGTCGGAGACGTTCACGGTGGCAGTCTGGCCGCCCGACACGTTTACCTTGTGGGCCCCCTCATCAAGCGCATAGGACTTGCCGGCCTTGGTCTCCTTCACATAGTAGGTGCCCGGGGCGATATCGATCACGTTGGAGTCGCCGGAGGCGTTGCAGGTGAGCGTGCCCACCTGCTGCGTGCAGCCGGGGTCGGAGTAGACGCCGTAGGTCGCGCCCTCGAGCGAGTAGCACGGGTTGTTGTCGGAGATGCCGGGGTTCGAGCTCGCCTTCTTGAGCTTCAGCTTGCCCTTGTTGTGGAAGGTGATGAGGCACTGCGTGCCGGTGCCGTAGTTGACGAGGTAGATCGTGTCCTTGAAGGACTGGGGTGCGGGCCCCGGCAGATTCTTGTCCAGATTTGCAAGGAATGTGCCCGCGTTTAGATTGCCGTTGTAGTAGAGGACGGTCTTGTAGCACCAGTTTCGGAATGCGGCCGTCGTGCCCTGCATGCCGTATTGGCTGGAGTTTTTCGAGAGGGCCGAGAGTGCGATGTGCTGGATAGCGAGCATCTTGCTGTAGTCCAGGGCCGTGCCGTCGTACCAGTTGAAGTTCCACAGGCCCTTCGCCTTCGCCTCCTCGAAACCGGGACCCGTGGGACCGTAGTAGAGGATCCTCGCCATCCCATCGGTGCGGTCTTTCAGGGTCTGATCTCCGCCGCCTCCCGTGTAGCATTTGGTCCAGTCGGTATCAATGGGCAGCTGTGCGGTGGCCGTCGTGGCATCGAGTGGGTGGCGCTTCCCCGGGTCGAGGCAGATCGCCGGGGTACCCTCGGAGGTCGTCGAGTTGTACATGTAGAAGCCGCCGTAGTTCACGCGCTCGCCGCGGGTGATCGTCTCGGACGATGCGGCATAGGCGGCAGTCGGTGCCGGCACGACGGAGAGCACCTGGCTCGCGATGAGCACCGCGCCGGTGCTGAGAACCGCGCCTTTCTTGAGACGGGCGCCGATGCGGCCGAAGAGCTTGCCGGCGCACTCCTTTATCTTTCCTCCAGGTCGCATGACTGCTCCATTCTCTCGGTTACCGGAGAGGGGACGCGGGTTTCTGGCTGCGTTTACGGGCATGCGTCCCCATGGTCTAACGTACCGCCGGCGTCGGCGCTATGCCTGCCGATTTGGTGCCACGGGGTGACAGTTTGCGCCTACGGTGCCTATTAGTCCTATCGATTTCACGCTACCGTGGGAGGTGTCCCCGCTGCCCGTAAGGAACAAGTGTTCAGGTGGATTCGGGCCCGGTGAGGTTGCGAGTGGTAAACTGGGTGCCACAGAATTCCGGTCGGGTTATTGGCGACGTGAGCACAATGGCGCGTACGCGCCCTCGTCAACGATCAACCGGAGGCAGATAAATGTTTGAAACTGATTGCAATACGGGTGCAGATTCGTCTCGCCGCGAGATGACGGTCCGTGAATTCCTCGAGAGCGTTCCCGGGGTGGGGGAGCTGGTTGTCGTCACATGCGGCGGTTGGCCCACCTGCACCGTGCATATCGACTGTGAGGACAGCTTTCGCATGCCCGCCGATATCGCCCATCGGAAGGTGCTGAATTCGAGTTTCGGATCGATCAAGGTAACGACCCGTGGACCGTTGCCCATGGACGTCCCCGTACGCTTCGTCGATTGTTAAAAGCGGGCGTGGGCCAAAAGCCGCTTTTTGGAATCTGAGCATCGAAGAATAAGAGGACGCAGGCCCCTCATCGCTAAAATGCGACGACAACCGTGCCTTGACGCCAGGTTTGGGACCGTTCAGGATGAACGGTCCCATCATCGTTTTAGGCTAAACCCGACGAGTGCAATGCGTCTTATGATCGGACTTGATCTCAGATCCGGTTTTTCCAACTGAATCGAGGCTGGATTTCAATGATTTTGTGGAAGGGCCGACGAAGCCGGCGTCATCCTTGAAGTCAGGCCTCTCTATGCCCAATTCCCCGAGTAGGCTATCGGACAACGAGCGGTCAGCGAGCATGGGCGCTATGGTGGAAGCAAAATCGACCTGCATAGCCTCGGCATAGGAGATAAGGTGAGCGGTCGCCCCCGCCCTAAACTCATCGAGGGAGGTGTAATAGGTTTCCTTTGAGGCATCCGTCACGATAAAGGGAACGAGTCCGGCGCGCAGGCATTCACGAAAGGCGATAGCCCTTCCAACCCTTCCGTTACCGTCCGGGAAGGGGTGGATCGTCTCGAATCGAACATGGAACCTGACGATATTCTCCAGGGACGGCTCGTATTTGTTATATTCCGAGACCAGGCGGTCGATTAACGTGGGGACCTCCTCCGGGCGCGCCGTGATGACGCTTCCGACCCCGTTGCCCAGAATCTTCCACTGGCCGGGCACGTCCATTACTCCGGCCATGAGTTGCAGGTGGATCTCCTTAATGAATTCGGGAGTTAGCTCCCTGTCCAGTGAATCGAAGAGAAAATCGAACATTTTCGTATGGTTTGCCGTCTCACGGACGTTTCCGGGGGTAGTCGAGTCCGCGAGAACGGTATCCCTGGTCTCGAAAACCGTTCTTGTCTGCCATTCCGTGAGCGAGCTGCCCTCAATCCTTTCATGGTTGAAGACGAAAGAGACGACAGACGTCTCGTACACGCCATTGGGGACGCGGCCTTCTCGCTCGGATGCGATTTGCTCGATATAGCTGTGGACAAATCGCCGCTGCAATTCCCGGCTTAAAGGCATATCTGTAAGTGAGCTATCGGTGGGTCTCTTTTCCTTTTTGCCCCCAGCCAGAAAACTAAATAATTTGTTCAACATATATCTGCATACTCCGATGGACGCGCCGATTTCCAGGGACATTTTACCCTAGAAATCGGCGCGTCCACGGTCGGTCTGTCACCCCCTGGCACCAAACCGACCGGCACTGTGCGGGTTGTGGCCTTACGCTTTTGATGGGGCCGAATGCCCACAAGCGACCATGGGCTTGTGGCGGGCTGGTCGCCACAAGGCCCCGAGCAACTGATGGCAACCGTAGTTCCTTGGAGGATATCGAGTGCTGGATAACCTTTCTCTTATGGGGCCGGACGAGGAGGAGCTTTCCCTCTCGGCGGTAGTTTCTTCCGCAACCCTTCTGCCCGCTTGCGTCTACTCCGTCTATTCCATTATCGTCAATATCATGCCGGTGATGGGCAAGCGTGCCGCCCTGTTCTACCTTACGCGAGGGTCCATCGAGACTGTCTGGATCCCCATCGCCATATTCATTTTCGCCCTCATGGCCCGTAAGGTCGATGACTGGCGCCTTTTCGCGCTTACCGCCATATTCGGGCTCGTGGCGTGCATCATCGCGTTTATGAGGTTTGATCTGTACCAGACTGCCGTCTATCTGGCAGTGGTCCTGTGCTGCAGCCTGTCCGCCATCAAATCGAGGGAGTACTGAGATGGGTCCCCGGAGCAAGAATGGGTCTCGCGGCGCCATCGTGAACAATACGACTGGAGTTCAGCCGACCGGGAATGAGAAACGGTCTCAACACGACGAATCTGGGTTCGGTGATTCCGCGCCCATTTCACGCCGGGGCCTCCTCGCGGCCCTCGCAATTGCAGCCGGCCTTGGAATCATGCGCAAGACCAGGGCATACGCGCTCGCGGCGCAGAATTTCGGGCGCGGGGAGTGGATTGGCAATAAATGGGAAAACGGGCACATATCAGGTGCCATCACGCATCCCCATCCCCAACGCGGGGTCAACGATTACTTTTTCGGCAAGTCGACCAACAACGGCGCATGGAACGCCACCGCAAACGGCAGCCAGAAACTAATTGCAGAGTTCGCCTGTGTCGTGGAGTGCGACTGGTCTGACGAGCTATATGACCATATCGTGTTTCGTCCGTACTATTACTGTGCCTCCCTTAGCCCGAATGGCCATCACCTCTGGTATGGCGCAGCGGACGGCGACGACAACCGAAGCTACGTATTCCTCAACGGCAACCAGGTCGGAACGTTTCAGGGCAACTTGATCAATGGCGGTTGGGGCACCGGCTGGCTCGCCAACGGATTCTACGAGGGCCCAGGATGCGATACGTTCGTCCGAAGGCAGGCGGCGCCCCATGACGAGAGGGTCCTGGCCCGAATGGACATCTGGAATGTCTGGATGAACGGGGTTCCGGCAAACAAGAATCCCAATGACATTAAGGGGCAGCGATTTGCCCCCGATAACGATATGGCGATCAACGTCGAGAAAATCTATATCGAAAATGACCTGGCGCTTATGGGCGGCATTTTCAAGGTGATCCCGGTCACGGCACCGGACCTGAGGCTCGATCTCATACAGGGCGGCTATGAGAACGGTATTCCCGTGACCCGATACGAAAACGGGCGCGGAACATGCCTTTGGCAAGATTATGACGGCGTCAACCAGAATTGGATGTTCTGGCCAAATAAATCTGACGGCCTCGGGTGCTTTACCTTCTGTATAGCGAACATGGTCGGCCCAGGTCTTGACCGCGGCCTTGACAACAGAGGGCATACGTCTCCAACTATGGAAAGGGGACATGCGGAAATATGGCGCAACCCTGAGTCCACCAACCTCACGAACTCGTGGTGGGTTCACCACGAGCCGTCTATTACGAACGAGACGGATCACAAATGCTGGTTCATCACCTCGGACGCGGACGGCCAACGACTCGACACATGGGGCGCTACAGAGGACAGTGCCGATTGCGTGGCAGTTTCCAGTCCCGCCTGTCCCGGCGCCTGGGCAAAACAGGTAAATGCGCAATGGATGATCGAGGAGGCCGTGTGCCACGGCGAGGTCGGTTTGTCCTCAGATGAGGCAAAGCCCGGCGATTCTCTAAAGATCCTCGGCTGGCACAATAAATTCAAGGATGAGACGAGGTACATTCGCCCTAAAAGCTGGGTACTCGGCACCAAGAATGAAAACGCTCTTCCCGTCTATCCAATCTTCCGCCTATATATCAGCGACAGGGCAGAGGAAATTACCGAAGACAATGCGGTAATCATGGCATCATGCCGAGTCGGACCATGGGGAAATGGCAACCAGCAGACTGAGGCATACTCGCATCGCCATATCGGATGGCCGCATGGCGGAGAGCCCATTTTCAGCCTTGAAATGAGGCTTCAGGATTCGAATTACAGCGGATCTATTCATTATGCCGCACAGCGGTGGTATGGCGGCGCATGGGATGAGGGGGCGGACGGAAGTAAGGTCTGCGCAAACGGAGCGCATGACACCGAGGCGATGGGTCGGGTAAAGGTGTGGCTTACCGGAGATATCGCCGATAGGTATGACCTCGTCGTGAGGACCAAGCTCCTCAACGGCTCGTGCGCCTGGAGCGATCCCGTCTATGTCTACAACTCAAAGGACAGGCCGCTGACTCTCGAGACGGCTCCGGCATGTGGGCTCGAACCCGACGGCAGCTCCAATACGAAGATCTCGGGTATGAACGTTCACCTTATTCGCAAGCCGACCGGCGCTCGCGTCGTACGGGAATTCAGTACCGATGAAAGCCTCACGCTCACCGATGATCTCGGTTCCGGCTACCTATATGTCGCCGCCATGTTGGGGCTGCGCCTGCCCTCGAGAAGCACCGACCGCATCTGGACCGACCGGTACCGCGGCACAGTCGTCTCCAAACCCTGTCGAATCGAATCTGCCTGCGTCGAGTACTATGCGGACGGCATCGATGAGGCTCACCTCGTATATCGTGATTCCGACGTCCATCCAGGTGACGCCTACGCGCCCGTAGATGCCGCACTCGAGGCGGCTGGGAAGAGGCCCTGCAATCTCGACGCCCATTTCGGGGAGGATGCCGCTTCCGGTTTTACCGGATGGTTCAAGGACACCGCCCTGGTAAATCCGGCCGTCTCCCTTGAGATTCCCGAGAAGGGCGCATTGAAGCTGTACGGGCGCAACCGCTGCACATTGCGCATCGAATATGCGGAAGGATCGGTCGAGCCAGAGGACGGTGCCGTTTTCAGGAAGGAACCGAGCGATAAGGCTGAAGTCGTCGAAGATGCGCTCGGATTGATCGACTTCACCGGACGCATCGAGAAGCATAGGCTCGACAAGATCGACCTGCCGGCTATCGGCGACGATGGGGTGGCACATGCGGCCTTCTATCGCGGCGAGTCGGTGACGCTCGCCGGCTCCGCCGACGTGTTCACCAAGCGGGAGGACGGAACGTGGCGCCGCCTCGTCTTCAAGGGCTACATGCCCGATAAGGCCGGGGGGGGGGTCGCCTCTCTCGACGATCAAGATGGAACGCGACGCGACCGTGTACGCCATGTGGGCGTATGCGGAATCGGACGGCGTCGCCAGCGCGAAGAGATAGATATCAGTCGGGACGGAGGTGCGGCCTCCGTCCCGAGCCCGCGCGCGTCCCTTATGGGAGGTGCGTGTAGATGACGGCTTATAAACAAGATAACGAAGCAGCCGTAGACAGGCCTTTGAGGGAGACCCCGATCAGCAGGCGGGGCCTGTTCGCAGCCCTGGCAGTCGCAGCCGGGTTGGGCCTGCTCGGCGCAGACGACGCGCTCGGATGGGACTACTGGGGTCAGAACGCCGCAATCGCGCAGGGCGCCTGGGATACGTACGGGATGCTCAACGGCAAGATCAACTGCTGCAAGGGAAGGTCAAATCCCCCGAACCAGTGCATGGGGTGGGCAAACGGATGGACCGAATGGTATGCCTTCCGCCATGCCTACGTCCAGATCCTCCGATACGCCCTCAATTTCCAGGTCGAGTGCGACTATGAGAACGAGCTATGGTTCCATCTCTCCTTTTACCCGCTGACCGCCTGCGGTGACACTAACTACAACCCAAATGGCAAGCGCATATGGGTTACGTCCGGTGACGATAGCCTGGGCGCAATCAAAGAGGACGAGCAGGAAAACAACATCGTCACTTTCGATGGCAACTTAACTAATGAAGAGCTTGGCGTCGGCACCGGTCGGCACGATACCGGCTGGAAGCACTATCAATACAATGAAACGGGGAAATGGTACAGGCGCACATCGAAGGACGTGACCCATAGATGGTGCGCGGACCTCAACATCTTCAATATCTACGTCGAGGGGAAATACCACGCCGAGACGGTCAATGCCCTGCACTCCCAAACCGGCTGGTTGACCTCGACCGTGGAGCACACCTATCTAACTAACGAGGACATCCAGGGTATCGTCTGTCGCGTCCATGCCGCAGGTGACGACACCCTGAACTGGGATGTCGGAAATGCCTCAATCGCAAACTCTGCGGACATATACCAACAGAAATTCAAGGACAATTACAACCAGCTCTTCCTGACCGAGTTCTCGAAGGTCCGAGACGGTTCCTATCTCGATGATTGGGGGCCAGTTCCGGGTTTTCTCACGACGTTTCGACCGGCCCATGTGGCAGACGCGTCCTGTGCCGTCAATGCCCTAGGGGGAGGCCCATGGGATGGAAAAGGATTCAGCCATGGCGCCTGTACGCAGCCGTTCGCAATCAACAGGGCCGGAGCCGATTCAAGGGCGAGCGCCTGGTGGGTCACAAAAGTATTTTCCGAGGGCACGTCCCTATTCGAAGACGGTGCGGTCGCGATTATCAATGACGCATCGGGGCTATGCGTGAACAGGCCGAACGCCACCGTGACAAAGCCATATAAATTGAATCTCTTCCATAACGGCTACAAGGCGGGGGTAGCCGGAGACCGGGCATCGGCTTGGGCTGTTGAGGAGGTACCGTTTACGGGATCTTTGACCTTGAATGACGGGGCGAAGGAGATTCAGTCCGGCGAGACGGTGACGTGCTCGGACCCGCTTCTCTCATGTTCACCCTGCAATAACTGGTCGGACGTCAAGGGCAATAATGGCGGAACTGCCGCATCGGACTTTTTGTACCGCTGGTACTGCGCAGACTCCGATGACGTTCCCGATGGCTGTTCCGGGACGACCGTCATAGGTTCATGTCATCTTTCGAACTTCGGCGACATGCCCGAATGTCCCGCCTATCGGCATGTCGGCATGAATATGTCGCCCAAGATGTGCATTGAGTCGCTCTCGCTTCGCCTGGACGGGTCCCCCTGGCAAGGCTCAATCTGCTACAGCATGCTTGCGAAGGGTGGCAAATGGAGCGATGTGGCCGCGGACGGCATTCAAGTCGGCGTTGGCGGCAAGTCCCTGCGTTGGAGTGCCATCAAGGTTTGGCTTACCGGCGAGGTATCCCTGCATTTCGACCTTGAGGTCAGGGCGTTCAACTCAAATTTGTCATGGACTGGGGGATATGTCTCCGGGCACGATCTAGACTTCGCGAGCGTCAACGGCTATGGCGACCTGACGGGTGTCAACGAGCTGCGCTGTGTTCAGGTCGATTTGATTCCCAAGCCAAAGGGCGCAACGGTGCTACGTGAGTTTTCGAAGGCTGCGAGGGAGCTCAGCCTATCGGAGCGGGAGCTCGATTTGGTTTCGGGACGCTATCTCTCCTGTGTGGTCCAACAAGTGTTTCCCACGGAATTGCGGAGCGGCATCAACTTTGATTCGCCGCTTGTGCACCGTTTCCACGGCTCGATATCTGCCGGACCCGTTCATGTCGGAGGCATCAAGGTCGTCTACCATGCCGACGGCATCGATGATGGGTCCATTGTGTTCACCGAGGCGGCTCAGCCCGGGGCCCATGCGGCAAGTGCCGACGCCACGGCTGCCGCTCTAAAATCGCGCTGCAACCTCAACGAGCATTTCGACGAGGATCCGAGTACCGGCTTCACGGGGTGGTTCACAGACAAGGGGCTGACTGCACCCTACGAGGGATCAGAGCTTTCGGCGGGCGACGAGCTGCACCTTTACGGGCGCAACCGCTGCACCGTACGCGTCGACTATGCCGAGGGGTCCCTGCGTCCCGAAGAGGGGATGGTGTTCCGCGCCGATGCGAGCGACAGCGCGCCTGCGATCGCAGGCGCGCTCGACCTGGTGGATTTCGGAATGAACGCGGAGGAACACGCCCTCGACGGCTTCGCACTTCCGGCTATAGGCGACGATGGGATCGCCCACAAGGCGGTCTACTGGGGCGAGCGCGTAGCGCCCGCCAAGCCCCGCAGCGTCTATTCGAAGCAGCAGGACGGCACCTGGCGGCGCTATATGCCCGAATGCTGGCTGAACTCGGCGGCGGGGGGTTCCTCGACAGCGTCTATCAAGGCGAAGCGGGATACCACACTATACGTCAAGTGGTCCCTGGCGCAGTCAGACGGCGTCGCGAGCTCAAAGAGGTAAATATCATCCGGGACGGGGGTGCGGCCTCCGTCCCGAGCCCGCGCGCGTCCCTTACGGGAGGTGTGCGTAGATGGGCACAAGTGAATTAAAGGGCATCGTGAGCGGCGCGGCAATTGGCGGCGCGCCCTGTTGCCCGCCGCAATGACGGCGGCCGGCCTTGGCATCACCGATCTGGCGGCAGGGCGGGCGGCAACGACTGTCACAACTGAAATCGACATCGGAAAATGTATCGTATCCGTTCGGCTCCTTCGTCACCTGAAAATCCAGATGACGCAGGTCACCTACAAGGAGCTAGCAAGAGGGCCCACATGGGCCCTCTTCTTGAGTCTTCTCTAATAAGTGAAATAACCCGGTCGCTTGTTGTGGCTGGGCGTCTTTTTGGCTTCAGTCTTCTTCTCGAGCTTCGCAAGTCCGTCCTTCAATGCCGCTGTGCCCGGCGCATTTTCCGGGGCCTTCTGCTTTAAGGGGTAGACTTCGCGTAGATGCTCGAGTTGGGCGGCGTAGCGGGCGTTGATGAACGGCGGCACGCCATCCGTCTCCCTGAACTCGTTATGGTCGGCTGCGATCTGGTCGATGAGATCGCTCGGGTAGGTTTTCGTTGCCCTCGATTCCGTGACCTCGAATTCGGGCCCTTCGTAGGAATCCCATGCGTCGATACGCTCGATATGGTAAAGGCGATCTGATTTCGAGCGCGAAACGGCAATCCACTCCTGGGCGTCGTCCGAACGCCATTCGCTCATGCCGCATGCCAGAAGAATATGACTAGAGTTACCGTTCACGTCGAGATCGCAACCGAGGCATGGATAATGGACCCGGTGGTTAAAGAACAGGCTCCAGTCAGCACATGATTTGATGGCGGCGACAAGCTCGGTCAGTTCGAACGTACGGGATGAGAAATCCAGCTTGGAGGAAGTGGACTTCCCACTTCTCGACCAGTAGTAGCCATGCTTTTCACGTGCCCTGTCTATGCTCAGCCTGATTTTCTCGGCATCCATGTCGTTGAGGGTGATGGCCGTCTTACCCAAGCGGGTCATCGGCACCTTGAAGCCGTTGAAGTCGGCATACAGGTCGACGTGAATCCTGTCCGACTGGCGGATTTCGTCTGCGAACTCGCCCACGTTCACAAAGGGTAGGACGGTAAACGAGTCGGCGTTACCCCCGTTTTCCAAGCGCGATTGCCTGCATAGGCTGACCACGGCATCTCGATATGAGAGCGGTTCCTGTCCTCTGTTTACCGCCGCCATGCGGATTTGATCGACAACCTGTCTGGGCATCCCGTGCATGTCTGCAAGCAGGTACGGGTCGCTGTAGGCGAAGCTCTTGCCGAGAGCGAACTCCTTGTATCCGGTGGCAGTGAATAGGGACTCAAATGCCCGATTCGGCCAGTTGTCGGGGCCTTCGAATATCGCGTTCAGTCGCTTCGAGCAATCGATGAGGCCGAAGTTCATGTATGCCTCGTCCGGCGCGCGATCGCCCGCATAGCTCCTCGCGATCCGGGTCATGCGGTCCGACAGCTCATCTATTGCCATCGCCTTTCGGTAACCCGGCCAGTCGGCGGGGGAGAGCCAGGTGCCGCTCACGATTTCCTCGAGTGCGTGAAAAGGCGAGAAACGGCCCTCGAATTTGATCTCCGAGGCGCTGGGAAGAAGGGGCGTCTTGCCATCCCATTCGACCCCGGGGCCGTCCATAAGGCCGGCATCTACCGGATCGGCACAGTGACGGTCTCTCAACACCATGCCGTCCTTTTTCGCGGTATAGCTGAACAGGCCGTCCTCCTCGTTGAACCCGAGGGAAACCTCGCAGCCCTCAACTTCTCCGCTCCATACCCTCTCATACATTGCAGTCTGCCCTTTCCGTCGCTAATGCCCGAATTTGATCGCGCGGCCGTTTGCCCTCTGGTCTTGTTGGCGACGCGGGCCTCCCGCCGCCACTCCCATCCCATGGATAGCCGATTTCTCTGGAACGACCGCAAGGGAGCGAAGCTGCGTGCTCTTGAGCTCGCGTGCGCTTGCGTATGCGGCCATGTTGTAGGCATTTTCCTGGCGCACCATCTCCCGCTCGATTGCGGCGGCAACAAGCGTCCTGTCCGAATGCGGATCGAACGCGACAGCACAGGAGGCGAGCCTGGACAGTGCCGAAGACCCGTCGATAAAGGTCAGGGGGACCGAGTAGCGCTCCCTGCACCACCTGGCCGCGACGGCACGCGTAAGGCTCTCGCGCCACCCCTCGCCCTCAGAGGCGGTAAATGAGTTGAGGGATCGGAACCCGTTCTCGCGCATGATGTCGTTTAGATCCTCGGTCTCGATATAGCCGTCCTGCCCCACGACCGGGTCGTAGATGTCGTAGGCGTCTTGGAGGACCTGCCAGCCACCGTCGCCGATGGGCCAGGCCATCGCGAAATCCGTCGTCGTCCCGTTCATCGCCTGGAACCCGAGGCCATGTACCGTGAAGCTGCCGCACCACGTGAGTCCGTAGCGGGCGCAATCATCTGCACCGGGCCTCACCGACGGGCCGTCGTCCATGTCCCTCAGCCAATTCGGAAGCATGCTCGGGTCGAGCTCCTCGGCCATATCTCTCCCTCCGTCTGAATATCCGATGGTCCAATCATCGTTTCGGAGGCGGTAGGGCAGGCGGCTATGAACAAGTGTTCCAGGGGGTGTCACCTCCTGGCACCAAGTGAATGGTCGACTGCATTTACGAGAGCTTAGACTTGGAGAACGTATCCATAACGAGGAGAAAGACCGCGGAGATGTTTGGTCCCGCTACACAGGTAATCCTGTCGCTAATGCATGTATCGGTGATCGTTGCCGCACTGTGGACCATGGAGAAAATCGTGACGACGATTTTGGATGGGTTTTGCAAGCCCAAGGAGAAGGATCGGGAGAAGTGCCGCCGGGAGTACCAGAATCGCTGTATGGACGGCAAAGAGGAGCACGTTGAGTGACGCGCGCGATGCGCTATGACGTGTTGCGCCGGGACGGCTTCAGGTGCGTCAGGTGCGGTCGCGTCCGCGAGGACATGCATTAGGGGGGGAAACCCCCCCTTCGACAAAATCAAGCCAGTCTCACGCGGGGGAAAGTCCGTAATGGACAATCTGCAGACGCTCTGCGAGGACTGCAACTGCGGGAAGGGCAACAAATACAGGGAGTAGCGTATCTAATAACAGAAATAGGGGGCGGGCACCATGGCTATGTCCCGCCCCCTATTTCTGTTAATCAGTTCAGCCCTCTAAGTATCCTTCTCATCGTGAACCACCGTAACGCGGCGAGTGCCGACTGCATCGAGATGCGAGCCGCTGAATACCTTTCCGTCGGGCTCCAGCTCGAAGCCGCCATTCTCAAAGGGAGTGGACATGCGCTCGGGGTCGGCATCGGTGATATCGTGCTTCGCCATTAATTCGTTAACGTTCACGCTAATCACCTCTCCGAAGCGGGTTTCCTAAGTGTCTTGCCGCCCGGTGGCATCTTCCCGTGGAATTGATAGAAGCAATCATCCCCTGAATCTAAGATGCAGCAAACTCGATGGGCCTGCTGTTCAAGCCCTGTATTCAGAAATCTTAGTGTTCTTCCTTTGGCGCCCCTCAATCCATTTTTGGACAGCGAGGCAGGCGAGGGCATTTGTCACGGTACCGTGCGGACTGTTTTCCGAGGCATATCCGATTCGAACCGCGGTGTCGACCAACTCGATGTGCGCGAGGCAATTGGGATCGTGGCTCGCTATTCCGAGCCTGTGGCAATACTCATACATTGCATCGGTGACTCTGGTGCCCGAGCTGGGCGCAGCGTCGTTGTACTCCAGGAACCTCATAACGCGCGGGGCATTGTAGACGATAACCTCGTCGGCGCCACAGACGATATCCCTGATCTTTGCCTGGTCGTCGAAAAAGGAGGGGAGGTCTATCTGGTCGTCCGGGGACACCCCGTTGACCTCAGATGCCGCCTGCCAGAGCTCCTTGCGACTTGGCCTGTATTTCCCCTCATGGACCACATTTCCCGCCCAGTCCACGATAGCGATGGCCGCGATCTCATCTTCAACGGGGTCGGGCCCCGTCGTCCCGAGGTCTAGGCAGATGATCTTTGGAGCCTGAACCTCGAAATAGCCTGCCATCATGCCGTCACGCCGACGCTGGATCCTGGGGGCAGCTCCGAGGGAGCGAGCGATGAGCTCGATTTCATCTGCCGTTCCGGTTACGCGAACCTCTGGCATACACCGCTCCTTTCGCACCCGGACGAACCTTTCAATTGCTTATCGACTCTAGCACAACCCCGATTAGGGCAATTCGGCACGGTCGGTGCCACGGCTGCCATTTAATCTGTGCGAACATACGTTGTACGGCTACGTACGTGTCGCCTACCCGCGCTTTTCCGTGTCACCATTTGTCACCCCTTGGCACCAAATGGCCCCTCACGGACGCATTTGAGGGAGCAGAATCTATCTCGGGGGGCGGGAAGCAAGCCCCTATCGTGTCGACGGGGGCCAAAGACTCGAACCCCCTAACCGAAAGGAGCGCATCATGGATTCTGCGACCATGAACGCCATGGCCACGTATCTTGCGGCCAAGACCTACAATGTCCGCCGCGCGGCTGACGAGAAGCTCGGCGCCGTCATCTCCACCGAGATGATCATCCTCATCGGCCTGCTCGCCCTCGCCCTCGTGAGCGTCCTCGCCATTTACTCCGGCAAGCTCCGAAGCGTCATTACTATGGCTACCGAAGTTGTAAACAAGATCGGCACTAGCGGTTATCCCACGGCCTAAATGCGAATTCACCTTCCCCTTTGGCCCCGTCCCGGCGCAATTGCCGGGGCGGGGTTTTGCTTTCGAAAGGAAGGTTGTTTGCCCCAGAATATCCCCTGGCTCAATGAATCTATTTATCAATATCGAATCGTTAAATCTGACCTTATCGCGATGCCCCGAATCACCGGCGGAATCGTCCCCGCGCCAGTCTATAATCAAACAAAACCCTCCAATGCCGGGAAAGGCCCGGCCTCATGCCTTCTTGCAGAGGGGGAGGGTAACTGTGAACAGTTTCCAAATAAATAGACTGAACCTGACCGAGGCCGGCAGCGGCACGGTCGAGCGCTGCCTGGACTCCAGGGGCCAGATGCACATGCGCAACCAAGTGGGAAAGCTCCGTATCGACTCCGTGACCGGCGCCACCGAGATGGAGGTGTCCCGCGGGCTCAGCGATGCCGTCTACGTCGATGTGGCGACCGGCAACATGATCCGCGAGAACACGGTGGGAAGCATCCGCTTCCGCACCGACTCGACCGGTACCGTCATGGAGCACCTGCTCTAGTGCCTATGGAATGTCGGGATAAAGAAAAAGCCCCATACGGGGCGGCCTGAAAAGGCAGTTTGTGGCTTTTAAGCCGTATTTCGACTTAGGTACTGCGCTTCGAGCAGCAACTCACTATCTCTTTATATCACACAGGAGAACTCATGGCTAGGAAATTTAAAAATATCAACGGTCCGTGGTATGCCGGAATCGACCTCGACGGGACGAGCGTCGGGTTCGTGGCCACAGACGAGTACGGAGAGGTCCTCTACCACAAGGGCCAGCCCGTTATGGGCGCACGCTGCTTCAAGGAGGCGCTCCACGCCTCCGAGGCCCGTATGCCCCGCACCGCGAGGCGCAGGCTCCAGCGCGCCCGCGGAAGGGAGCGTGAAATGGAGCGCGTGTTTGCGCCGGCGATCGCGCCCACGGACCCGGATTTCTTCGTCAGGCGCAGGATGTCCTACAAACTCATGCGAGACGATATCGCGGAAGATCCCGCCGCTGCCGCCTGGCAGGGGCTTCTCGACGGGTATCCCACGCTCGCGCACCTCGACGTCGACCTCATGGAATCAGACGGTCCCCGCGACCCCAGGCTCGTCTTCTGGGCCATCGCCAACCACGTCGTGCGCCGCGGACACTTCCTCATGGAGGGCAACGACGTGACGTCCGCCAACTCAGATCCCTCCGCTCAGGTAGAGGCCCTCGTGCGCGAGCTCGACGCCCTGGGGGAGGCCTGCGGCGAGGCGATCGAGCTCGACGGCGGCGCGCTTGCCGGTATGGGCGGCTCCTGGACTGCCCGAGAGCTCCAGAGGGCCGTGTCCGGCGCCGTATCGGTGACAGGCGACGATATCGACGCCAAGATCGCCCGCGCGCAGGCAAAGGCGCTGGGCGACCTCGTTGCCGGCTACAAGGCGAACATGGACGCCTTCGCGCTCGAGGGCGAGCAGATCGGCAAGATATCCGTATCCGACGCCGATGCGCTCGATGAGTTCCTCGACAACTGCCCCGACCGACTCGCCCCGACCATCGAGGCCGCGAGGGGCCTCTACTCCGCGTGGCGCCTACAGGGCCTTCTCTCGTTTGCACCCGGAAAGACCCTCTCGCACAACCAGGTGGCCCAGCACGAGGTGTACGGGCGCCAGCTGCGCACCCTGAAGGACCTCGCGCTGAAATACATCGTCCATGCCGATTCCGAAGACGGTCCCGACGAGGACGGGCTTGCCCTCTACAGGGACTTCTTCGGCGGCCCGAAAAGGCCCGGCCGCAGGGGGTACGACAAGGTGCTCGTGAAGAAGCTCGACGGCGCCAAGAGGAATATGGGCTATACGGCCTACGACCTCAACGTGATTCCCTACGAGGAGTTCAAGAAGAGGGTCGAGAGGCTCTTCAAGGGAACGGATGCCTCATGGGACCCGGCCTACATCGATATGGTCGCCGCACTCGGAGAGCACAGGTTCCTTCGCCGCATCCACACCACGGACAACAGTGCTATCCCGTACCAGCTCCATGCGGAGGTCGTGGGCCGCATCATCGAAGCCCAGGGCAACTTCTACCCTTGGCTAAAGGACGCAGGCACCCATATCCTGAAAGTGCTGACCTCGAGGATCCCCTACTACGTAGGGCCCTTGGACTCCTCGGCCGCGCCCTTGGACGCCCACGGCAAGGCGAGGTTCGCGTGGTCGCGCCGCCTTCCCGGCCATGAGCGCGCCTTCGTCGCACCCTGGAACTACGAGGAGCATATCGACACCGATGCGGCCGCGGAGGCCTTCATCCGGCGCATGACGGGCAAGTGCACCTATCTGGTCGATGAGGACGTGCTCCCGGCGAACTCCATCATCTACGAGCGCTTCCGGTTCCTGAACGAGCTGGCGGGCATCCGCTACACCGAGGACGGCCAGGACTGCCGCTCGATGCGGCGATGAGGGCGGCCGTGGTCGAGGCCGCATCGGACGGCACGGTCATGACCCTCAGCCGAATCGAGAGCATCCTCTCGCGCGACTTCACGATGGCACACCCGCACGTCAAGGGCGTATCCGACGCCAAGAGGATGGCGTCGCGCCTGTCCGTCTCGGCCTGGATCACAGGCCTTCTCGGCGTGAAGTCCTTGACGGCCGCCCAGAAGTCCATGGCGGAGGACATCATCCTGTGGAACACCGTGTTCGAGGAGCGCTCCATCCTGAAGCGCAAGGTCGCCAAGGAATACGGGGATATCCTTGACGAGGACGCCATTGAGGCCTTCTGTGCGAAGCGCCTCAATGGCTGGGGCCGGCTCTCCGAGCGCCTGCTCACCGATGTGTGGGTAGATACCGCGCGCGGCGACATGTGCATCATGGACGTTCTCGAGCAGGGCGCACCCTACGGCAGGTTCCGCGGCACGTCCATGAACCTGATGCAGGCCCTGAGCGACACCGAGCTCGGCTTCCGGGCGAAAATCGACGAGGTCAACGCCGCCGCGCTGGAAAAGGCAGGTGAGCTCGGCATCGACGCACTGCCCGGGTCCCCCGCGCTTCGTCGCGGCGTCTCACAGTCCATGAAAGTTATCGAGGACATGGCTTCGGTGGCCGGATGCGCCCCGGCCAAGGTCTACGTCGAGGTCACGAGGACCGCATCGAACAAGCTGAAGGGCAAGCGGTCGCGAAGCCGCGCCCAGGAGATCGAGGCCGCTCTGAAGGCGCTCGACGGGGACGTGCGCCGCGACCTGGATGCCGCCAGGCTCCTGCGCGAGCTGGGGATGTTCGACGAGAAGGAGATCAACGAGCGCCTGTACCTCTATTTCCGGCAGGCGGGAAAGAGCCTCTACTCCGGCAAGCCCATCGATATCGCGCGCATCGCGTCGGCCGACTACTGCGTCGACCGCATCCTGCCCAGGTCGGTGCGCAGGGACGAGTCGCTCGACAACAAGGCATTGGTCCTGTACGCCGAGAGCCTTGATAAGAAGGACTCTATCGTCGTGCCCCAACCCGTGCAGAGGAAGATGGCGCCTTTCTGGATGTACCTGCGCCGTGCGGGCCTCATGACCGAGCGCAAGCTCAACGCGCTCATGAGGACGCAGATCTCGGAGAGGATGCTGAAATCCATCGTCGGGCGCCAGCTGACCGAGACGTGCCAGGAGTGCAAGCTCATCGCCGCTGTCCTCGAGGCCACCTACGCGGGCGTCAAGGTCGTGCCGGTGAAGGCCGGGGTCGCCAGCTCGATCAGGAGGCGCGCGGGGATCCCGAGGAGCCGCAAGGCAAATCGCTACTACCACGCCCACGATGCCCTCATCGCCCTCACGACCGGCAGGTTCATCGAGACGAGGGCGCCCATGTGGTCGAACAACAGGGCCTTCTACGAGCGCATTATGCGCGACATCGAGGCGCAGGAGCGCCGGGGCGGGGCGGACTCCGAGCTCGATTTCTTCTCCGGCGGGTTCTTCCGCGATCTCGTCGACTATGACACGGCCGAGATGCTGTGGGATTCCGATTTCGAGCGCGAGAGGCTCGTCCGCGCCTGTTCCTGGAAGAACCTTCGCGTGACCTTTGCCCCCTACGAGGAGGGCGGGGCCTTCTGGAAGCAGACCGTCTACTCACCGCGCGATACGAAGACAAAGCTCATCCCCGTGAAGGGCGACCGAGATGCGGCCCTGTTCGGCGGCTACTCAGCCCAGACGTTCGCCTATTTCATGATCTACGAGAGCGAGGGCAAGAAGGGAAACCTGTTCAGGTTCGCCCCCGTGCCCACATCCATCGCGTCCAAGGCGACCGATTCGCTCACCGAGCTCTATGCGCGCTCGCTGTGCCGCGAGTCCGGCGAGAGATTCGTCCGCGTCGTGCGCGACAGGATCCTCAAGGAGACCGTGTACGAGGCATACGGGGAGCGCTTCAGAATCAAGGGGCAGAAGACCGCCGGCCCCGTGCGCCAGCTCGCCCTCGACGCAGCCGACACCCGACTGCTCAGGATCGTCGAGCGCATGGTCGACGGCGAGCAGCCGAGCCCCAGACGCGATCTTGAATCCGATGCCAAGGCTCTATGCCGGCTGTGGGAACGCCTTCTCGAACTCGCTCCGGCAAACTTCCCCCGCGTCTCAAAGGTGCTCAAGCTGGGTGCCCTGAAGACGCCGGAGGAGGTGTTCGCCGATACGGAGGCAGAGGATCTCGCTAAGACCGTCCGCGCGATAGCGGAGTCCGAGGTCCAGGTCGTGGAGCTCCTATCCGGCATCAGGGGCACCGCCGACGTGAGGCCCCTCGGCGGCAGCGCGTTCGCGGGCACGCTCTCGATGACCTTCGACAAGATCATCAACGACCCCAAGGCCGGTTTCGCCATCGTTGACATTTCGGCGGCGGGGCTCCACGAGAGGGTATCCACCCTTGGGTAAGACACTCTTTTTGGAGAACGCCCGGAAACTGCGCTATGAGGCAGGATGGGTCGCCGTTCACCGTGACGGCGACCCCCGACCTATCCTGTTGCGTGCCGACGAGCTCGACTGCATCGTTGTCGACGGAAAGGCCGCGTTCATATCGACCTACCTGCTCGATGAGCTCGCGGCAAGGGGCTGCAGCGTCATTTTCACCGATAGCCGGCATATGCCGGCATCAATCCTGATGCCGCTGACGGCGGCAACGATCGATACGAACGGCAGGGTCCTTGCGCAGATGTCCTGGGGCGCCTGGCCGCGGAAGATGTTATGGAAGAGGATCATCGAGTGCAAGCTGGACAATCAGGCCAACGTCCTTGCCGGTTCAGGCCATGAACGGGAGGCCGAGATGCTTGCATCCTATGCGGGAGAGGTCCGCGCGGACGACTCGACCGGTCGCGAGGCGGCAGGTGCCCGCCGCTATTTCCAAGCGCTGTTCGGCGCCGATTTTATCCGGCTACCGCACGCGGGCGCAACAAATAACGCCCTCGACTACGGTTATTCCATCCTGCTCTCGCATACAGCGTGCAGGATCGCGGCGAAGGGCTACCTCAACCAGGTGGGAATCCACCACCACTCCAAGACGAACCCCTACAACCTCGCCTGCGACCTCATGGAGCCGTTCAGGCCCCTGATCGACCGGAAGGTCGAACTGGAGCGCCCCCGCGAACTCACGACGTCCGTGAAGAGGCTCCTTGCATCCACACTCGCTGACAGGATTCCCTATGGCCATGGGAGCTACCGGGTGTCGGACGCCATCGACCTTTGGGTCGACGGGTGCCTTCGCTTGATGGAGGGGGTCGGCGATGCCGATGGGATCTCAGTGCCCGGGATGCCTTGATGGGGGAACGGGGAAGGATAAGGTTCATGAGGATAATCGTCATGTATGACCTTCCCGTGGGCGAGGCGCAGGAGCGCCATGAGTACTCGAAGTTCAGGCAGTTTCTTGTCGGGGACGGCTATACGAGGCTGCAGAATTCCGTCTACACCCGCCTGGCAGTGGACACCAAAAACGCCGACGCCGCGATCGTGAGGCTCAAAGCAAACCTTCCAGAAGCCGGGCTGGTGCAGGTACTCCGAGTATCCGAGGCTTCCTTTTGTTCGATGCTCACACTTTGCGGGATCCCGTCTGACGAGGGGCATCTTGTTACCGGAGAGGACTTTATCGTCTTATGATCGTCAAACTCGAAACGATAGGGGAAACAGTCGATCTTCCGGACGGACTCGGAGCCATATCCTTCGATGAGTTCGACGAGCTGTCGCGATGCGCCAGGTCGCTTTTGAGGGAAGGGGAGCCGGGCATCGCGCTATACCGAGGGGAGCGAAGGCTAAAGCCGAAAGCTATCGTCCTTATCGACAGTCTGATCGAGCTCCCATTCGATGACCGAAGGCTTGTCTGCGCATACGCATCAATGGTGGCTACCGAGATTGAGGCTTGTGAGTCTCTGGCAATCAAGGCACATGAGATCAGGGCGCGTGTCCGTGAGATGATAGCGGAATTGGGGACTTCGCTTCGGACGGATCCAATTGGGGACGCGGAGTGGGACTTCAAATCATTCGCCAGGTGGCTTTCCCTGTCGCCCCGCCGAGAGCCGGGCGGTACCCTGCTCATGAGATTCCTCTCTTTCATTGATTACGTCTGCGATACGGGGCTGAATCCGTCAATTGCCGTAATCGGCCTTATCGACAAGCTCAATCCGGCCGACGTCTTGCAGATAACCCGAAAGGCGCGGCATGAGAGTCTGGAAATGCTGTTCCTCGAATACCGGGTGATGGACACAGCCGATATCGAGATTCCGGTATGGCATGTTGATAGAGACGGGGTCCTGTTCTCTCGTGCCGTCTAAACCGTTAAACTGGTATGAGCACCTTGAAAACTCAAATAAGGCTTATTGCTTGACAGCCCGGTTGTCCGATGATCCGGTAGCTGTCAGGTTTTTCCAGAACTCACACAACCACCCTGTTTCCGGGCGGGAATAAGGGGGTTTCCCAAAATCGTCGGGACTATTTCTTTCTTTAAATCAACTTTTCGGCTTCAGTAGCTGCTCTTATACGGGCTTGCCAGCCGATGTCAATTCTCCGACTTCGCAGGTACCGCGCTTCGAGTAGTTACTTGCCGAGCCAGACCACATCGTCCAGCTCATCTGGACTTCGCAGGTACCGCGCTTCGAGTAGTTACTTGCCCTTCCGCCGTCGTTGGCGTGATGAGTAACGACTTCGCAGGTACCGCGCTTCGAGTAGTTACTTGCCTCAAGACTTTGAATGCAGAGCTTGCAGCTCACTTCGCAGGTACCGCGCTTCGAGTAGTTACTTGCCTTGAGCTCGCGCATGACGCGGTCGGTGTCCACTTCGCAGGTACCGCGCTTCGAGTAGTTACTTGCCCCTGGAGCCGGCGCGCCGAGGCGAGGTCGCGCTTCGCAGGTACCGCGCTTCGAGTAGTTACTTGCCCCTAATCATCGCGTCATCGACAGCGGGCAGGCTTCGCAGGTACCGCGCTTCGAGTAGTTACTTGCCCGAGTGTCTGTCGCGCTCGAAATGCACTCAGCTTCGCAGGTACCGCGCTTCGAGTAGTTACTTGCCTGGATAACCTCTTGAAACTCTTCCAAAAAGGCTTCGCAGGTACCGCGCTTCGAGTAGTTACTTGCCGGTGGAACCCGTACTCGACTCCTCGCTCGGGCTTCGCAGGTACCGCGCTTCGAGTAGTTACTTGCCTTGCAACATGACAGGAATATATTGCATTCAGCTTCACAGGTACCGCGCTTCGAGTTGTTACTTGCCTAACGGGCCCCGGAGCGTGAACGAGCCACCGGCTTCGCAGGCACCGCGCTTCGAGTACCTACTTGCCTTTGTTGTGCAAATAGGTACAGGTTTTTGTAGCTTCGCAGGCACCGCGCTTCGAGCAGTTATACAACTGAATAACTGCCCCATAGGAGGAATTGGGGGTTTCAAAAGTACTGCGCTTCGAGCGGCTACTTACCCTAGGACGCAGCGATGAAAGACCGTTTGGGGCTCCGCGGGGACTGCACTTCGAGCAACACCATATCTATCTTTAGCGTTTGCAGAATCAAGGGCTTCATAGGCCCTGTGCTTCGAGCGGCTACTCACTATTTCGCGTCAGCCTGGCAAAGCCGTTCACTTGGTTTGTAAAACCTCTCGAGCGAACTGCTCCGGTCATAATCTCAAACAACCAAGTCGAACTTTATGGGTTAGATCTCAATTATGAAACTTGCCCAAAGGCCACAGCCTTATGAGACGAGTGTTTCGAAGGCCGCGCGTTTCGGGCGACCACTCAACTCTATGCGCCGTAACGGTAACTCCAAAAGGTTTCGCAGCTTCGCATTTCAAGCTCTTAGGTAGCGATATATCCCGGCTATAATTTGTCTGGCGGCTACCCGCAGGCGTACTCAGGACGGAGGCTCCGCAGTTTTGCAGGTATCGTTTTTCGGGCAATTGCTTTACGGTCGCGGGAATTAGCCGATATGCTTAATGGCTTCGCAGGTACTTCGATCACTGCTATTCACGGCTTCGCCCTGGCTGATTGCCGTCTTTCGCGCAATCCGATGCGGTTCTCGTGGCAGCTTCTTCGCGACCACTTCGGTTTCGTAGGTCATCCATTGATACGGTCCTAAACCATATAAGATCCGTTTCAATCTAAAAGCTGTCACCGTGTGGCACCAAATAGGCCTTAATTTGAGCAAACACGACCACAAAATTAATTATGAGTACCTATGCCTATATCGAGGAGGCTCCCGTGTCTTTTGGCGTCAGATTGGCGACCACATTAGCCGTCGGTTGCGGCTTTTGGTGCGCCTCCCATCTTTACCAACGCTGGCGCTACACTGCACTGGAGCATGAGGACAAGACCATGCTCCAAGCACAGCCCGGGGATACCGATAGGGATAAATGGATTGACGCCGTGAAGAGAGAGTCCGTTAACTACGGCGTCAGCCCCTCAACACTTATTTCTCTGGGTAGCGCAGGATATATCGATGCGGAGATGTCCCAGCTTGGAGACGCAGGAACATACGCACGCCGCCACAACCCACCGCTTACCTCGGAAATCATTTTTGTCTACCCCTATTTACTTGCAGCTTGGACCGGATCGCTCGTCTCGATCCACTATGCCGTCTTCCTGGCAGCCTCCGTGGCACTCGGCCAGGAGGATATGAGATTCAGGGTCGCGCCGGTGCCCATGCTGCTCCTTTTTGCGGTCGCGGGCGCAGTGTCATCCCCCTGGGGACCATATGCGTGGGCCGTATTTTCCATTCCCTGCGCCGCGGTATTCGCGCTGATTTCCTTTGCCATGAAGCGCATCGCCGGGATCTCTTGGCACGCAGGCGACTATCTCACGCTGGCTATAGCCCTCACGGCTGTACTTCCCATTGGAACCGTGTTCGAGTTTCTCGCCATCCATCTCCTGTGTGCGTGCGCCCTCGAACTCGCCATCAGGTTCATCCCCACATGGGCCCGCCTCAAGGACAACGTCCCCTACAACGCCGTGCTGTCGGTGGGCCTGGTCGGGGCGACGCTAATCGCAATCTTGAAAGGTTATCTGCTATGAGGTCTAAACGTAGGGGGCTCAGGGCCGTCATGGTGACCCAGCTCGTCCTTCTCCTTCCCATCATGATCGCCATGCTCGCCCTCGTCGTGGATTGCGCGAACATGAGCAGATGCAAGGCCCTCGCATCTGCCGCCGCATCCGAGGGCGCACGCCACGCCGCGGCAAACCCCGATCTGGCCGATTCCGAGATTGAGTCCTATGTCAGGGGGGCTATCGGACTCGATGACAGCTGCACGGTCGATATCGAGCGCAAGGCACTCGCTCCAAAGGACGTGACGCTCAGGGTGGGGGATAAATCCAGGGTCTCTTCCATCGAGCGCGAATCGTTGACGGTAAATGTCCAGATTCCGTGCCGGCGTGTCTTCACCTTGGCAGTCTTCGACGGCCTTGCGGAAAGCGAGCCCGAGTCCTCTTCTGCCACCGCGATCTCATCGGAGGTGAAGTGATGGTGCGCAACACCCGGACGCCCAAGGCACTCATCTCGACCGAGTTCATCTTCGTGTTCCCGATCGCCCTCACCGTCGTGCTCGCCATCATGGGCTTCGGCTTCACCGGCTACCAGCGCGCAAGGATCGACTATTCGCTTGCCCACCTCGCGGACCAGCTTCCCGCGGGATGGGACTCCATGGACGCAGACATCCTCGTGGCCGAGCTCGTGAGCGCGTCTGCCGACGTGGACCCCGGCCACCTCACGGTGAAAAACGCCTCAGTCACCCTCGATTCAGACGAGGACCTCGGACATGGAAGCGCCGTGGCGGGCGACCTGGGCACCGAGAACCTCAGGACCGAGCGCAAGACCGTGACGGTGTCGGCGGAGATCATCTACGACTACCCGGCGCCCTACAACGTATTCGGCAAGAGATCCGTGCGCAAGATCACGCGCTCCTACATCAGCTACTCGGACTGGGAGGTCATCTAGATGAAGTGCCTTGTACGCAGGGGGAGAGGAGCCCGCGCCCAGCTCACGACCTTCTTCGTCGTGATGCTCATCCCCCTGTCGCTCTTAATTGCCCTCGCGGTCGACCTCGGCGGCGCTCTCGCCTACAGGACATGGCAGGGCTCACTTCTCGAAAGCACGCGCCAATCCTGCTTCGGCGAGGCCAATGCCGTCAAATACGCCGACAACCCGGGCGAGGAGGCACGCTCCGAGGTACTCGAGATGCTAAAGGCCAACGGCTATACGGGAAAGGTCAAGGTCTACTACGTCGAGGCACCGGAGGACCTGTGTGGGGCGGCAGACCGATATGCCGGCGTCTACGTGATTTTGGAGGGAACCTGGCCGTCGACATTCGCTAGGTTCGCGGGCATCGACGAACTCAAGGTTCGATCCGATGCGGTATGGACGCTCCATCCCTATTCATCCACGACGGTATGGCGCCCGGCAGACACCGGAAACGGCTGGTGTGAGTACATGATCGACAAGGACGGCAACGTGGCGACGAAAACGGGAGTCTGCTCGCTCGACGATGCGCCCGAAAGCCTCTCCAAGGCCGTGAGGGACATGCTGCCGGCCCCGTCGGGAGGCACCGGAAAGTCCGGTGAATCAACGCCCGGCGGCACCGAATAGCGCCTATCGCAAAGCTATCCAAGTTTGTCACCCGATGGCACCAAATCGCCCCGCCCGGGAACCCGTGCGGGGCGATTCTTTATATGTCGGAATAGCACGACAGATCGGAGGACCCTTGGGTCTGATGTACGACCTGATGCGCCAGGGGAGATACGACCTCATGCCTGCGCTGCTGACGTCGCGCGAGGCGGCGGACGCGGTCGGCGTCACCCCCAGGACCATCGAGAGGATGTGTGCGGCGGGAAAGCTCGAGGGCGCCCGTTTCGGTAACCGCTGGCGCGTCAACCGTGACTCGCTGCTCAGGTATTCGGGACTCCTCGGTCCCGGGAAGGAAACTAGACGATGAAGAGAAGGTCCCAGCAGGAGATCAAGGCGGAGATCGCCCAGGTCGAGGAAGAAGAGCGTGTGGCCATATCGGCCGGGCACATGCGCAGCGCCGACAGGCTCCACGGTCGCAAGCAGGCACTCGGCCACGAGCTTGTGCGAGCCATGGAACGGGAGGCCGCCATGGGAGCGACCACGTCAGCTCCCATGCCCAACACGAACCCCATGCCCAACACGGCCCCCAAGACCGCCATGAGCGGTCAGAGGACAACTGCCACGGCAGGAGCCGCGACAGCCCGTCGACAGCGCGGGCCTCAGCCCGGAGGAACCCGCAATGACCATAGGCTCGCCGCCGTGGCCGGCGTGGCGATTGCCGTCGCCGTCGCGACGGTCGGCTTTTCCGGTTGGCGCTGGACTCAGGCGCAGGGCGAACTGACGCGCCTCGAGCAGTCGACCGTCAAGGTCGTCACCGTCACACGCGACGTGGCCCCCGGCGAGTTGATCGACTCGGCGGATCTCACGATCGCGAGCGTGCCCAAGGCGTTTGCGCCCAAGGACGCCGCAAAGAAAGTCTCCGATGTGGCAGGGCGCCAGTCCGTGGTCCAGCAGACATCCGGCACCGCGGTCTCGCTCTCTTCCGTCTCCGGCTCCAAGAAACCGGCCTCGATCGCCACCGCCGTGACCGAAGGGCATGTCGCCTACACCGTCGCGCTCGATAGCTCGACCGGCCTCTCGCCGCTGCTCTCCGTCGGCGATAAGGTCGATGTCCTCGCGAGCGTGAACGACGGCCAGGTCGTGACGACGGAGCGCCTGGCCGATTCGATCCGCGTTCTCGCGCTCGACGGAAACTTGTCGGGCACCAAGTCCGACGGCTACTCGAACGTCACCATCGAGGTGACCGAGGACCAGGCCCTCGCACTCTCCAGCGCGAGCGGTATCAGACTCGTCGCCCTTCCCGAGACGGGGGAGGCGAACAATGCTGAATAGGGACCTGCTCATAATCGAGCGTGACGCCGTGCGCCAGGCAACCGGAGTCTTGACGGCGGCCAGCGAAGCATCTGAAAGCAGCGAGCAGAGGGACGCACGCGCGCGCGATCTCCTTGCCGATATTGTCGATTCCATCCCCGAAGGCTCTCGTCTGGACGACAACTCCTTCGAGGCGGTTATTCAGGCCGGCATCAACGACCTGTACTATCTCGGTCCCATCGAGGAGCTGCTTCCTGATACCTCGATCTCGGAAATCATGGTCAACGCCCCGGATGACGTCTGGGTCGAGCGAGCGGGCATGCTGCAGAAGACCCCGGTGGCATTCGAGGATGACGAACATGTCAAGTTCGTCATCAACCGAATCGCGTCAGCCGACGGCCGGCGCTGCGACGAGGCGCAACCGCTGTGCGACTGCATCCTCAACCGTCCCGGCGCCATCTTCAACGGCTCGCGCGTGGCGGCGACAGCCAAGGGCATCGCCGTCGACCACAACATCCTCAATATCCGAAAGTTTCGACCCGACGCCGTGGAACCCGAGGACCTCATGGCGCTGGGCACCTTCGACCAGCGTATGCTGGAGTTCATGGAGGCGATCGTCCTCGGCCGCATGAACATCGTGATCGCCGGCGGCACGGGTTCGGGCAAGACGACGCTACTCAACGCCTGCTCCTCCTTCATCCCCGACAACCAGCGCATCGTCACAATCGAGGACGCGCCGGAGCTGCGCCTCCAAAAGCCCCATGTCGTGCGCAAGACCGCACGTCGACCCAACATCGAGGGCGAGGGCGAGATCACCATCCGACAGCTCGTCATCCATGCGCTGCGCGAGCGCCCCGACCGCATCATCGTCGGCGAGTGCCGCGGCGGCGAGGCGTTCGATATGATCCAGGCGATGATGACGGGCCACGAGGGATCCCTCACGACCGTGCACTCCTCCAACGCGCGCGAGGCAACGACCCGCCTGCGCTCCATGATCCAGCAGACCGGAACCGAGATGCGAAGCGAGCAGATCATGGAACTCATCGCCTCGGCCATCGACTTCATCGTCTTCGTGAACCGCTTCGACATCGACGGTTCGCGCAAGATCACCGAGATCGCCGAGGTGCAGGGCATGCAGGGCGATGTCATCACGATCGGCACCATCATGCGCTTCGAACAGACGGGCTTCTCCGAGGACGGCAAGGTTCTCGGAGAGTTCATGCCCACCGGCGAGCGCATCACCCCGGCGCACCGCGAGAAGCTCTTCGCGCGCGGCGTCTACGTCGACGACGATTTCTGGTTCCGTCGATGAGCGGGCAGATTTCCCCGGCGGCCCTCATCCCCGCGCTGCCGGCGGTATCGATGGGAATAGCTCTGTTCCTGACGGCCAGAAAGCTGCGCGTCGAGCGCGAGCGCGCGGAGACGGGGCCCCTTCCGGAGAACCCCTTCGGAAAGGCCGGCGGGAATCGCCTGGCCGAGGCCCTGCGCCGCGTGTGCCAGGGCGCCGCGCCCCAGCTGTCGGTCTCCGAGGCCGCACAGCTGTGGGCCGTCATCGCCTTCGCCCCCTCCGTGCTCATCCTTGCCACCGGCTCTGCCGTGGGCGCCCTGGCCGCGCTCCCGCTCGGAATCGCGGCCTTCCCGATTTGGGTAAGGCTGAAACGCGGGACGGAGCAAGGCCTTTTCGAGGAACAGCTCGGCGAGGCCATGCCGCTGATCGCATCGAATCTGCGCACGGGCGCCTCCGTCGCGCAGTCGGTCGCCCCCGTCGCTGAGCACATGGCGGAACCCCTGAAATCGGAGTTTTCCGTCCTAGAGCGCGACCTGCGCAACGGTCGCCCCATCGAGCAGGCCCTCGACGACATGGCCCTGAGAACCGATAGCTCGAATCTGAGGCTCTACTCCATAGCCGTCTCCGTCTCCCAGCAGACCGGCGGCTCGCTCTCCGAGATCACGGAGCGAGTGGGCGAGGCCATCCGGGCAAAGGTCAAGGCCAAGCGCTCGGCAGAGGCCAAGACGTCCTCGGCGCGATTTGAGGCGAAGCTCGTCGGCTTCGCACCGATCGTCATGCTGCTGCTCATGTCGTTGAGCTCGGAGGTCCACAGGGAGTTTTTCATGACGCCCGCGGGCTGGGCATGCCTTGCCGTCGGCGCCGTGCTCGATATCTTGGGCTTCTTGGTCCTCAAGCAAATCAGCAACATCAGGTACGACTAGGGGAGCTCAGATGTTCGAAACGATAACGACCGGCTTTATATTCCTTCTTCTGGGTATAGTCGCGGGCCTCGGCGCGGATATCGCCCTTAAGCGAATCTTCGGGCTCGAGACGGCTATCGAGGAGGAGGCGCCCTCGGCGCTTCCCGGCATCGCCGAGAAGGTGTCCGACGTCGTATCGAGGCTCGCGCCGGTTTCCCGCTCGGTCCTGGACTCCACGCGGGACTCCCTCGACCGCGCAGGCCTCACCATGCAGCCGGCGACCTTCTGGGCCTTCCGCGTCGCATGCGCGGCCGGATTCATCGCAGCGGGCCTCATCGCCTCGGTCTTCATCGGAGGCTCCAAGGGACTCGGCGCCTTTGCCGCGATGGTCCTCATGGGCCTCGCGTTGCCGCAGCTGTGGCTCTTGAACGAACGCGCGAAATGGCGCGACGAGCTCGACAGGCAGCTTCCCGATGCACTGGATCTTCTCGCTATCTGCATGTCGGCGGGTTCGTCCATCGACTTCGCCCTCCATACGGTCGGCAGCAGGATGGACGGCGCCATCGCGCGCGGCTTCGAGCGCGTGGCCAACGAGGCCAGCTTCTCATCGCGCACCGAGGCGCTCCTGCGCTTCGCGGAACGCGCGCGTGTGCCGTCCCTCACCATCTTCGCGGCCTCGTTCGCGCAGTCCGAGCGCGCGGGCGGCTCGCTTGTCGACATCATCCGCGACCAGGCGGAAACCGTCCGAGAGCAGCGGCGCCTCAAGGTTGAATCTGAAATCGAGAAGCTGAGCTCCAAGATGCTCTTCCCGATCATCATCTTCATCCTGCCAGTGTTCCTGATCGTCGTTCTCGCGCCCGTGGTGGCGCAGATCGCCCAGACATTCACCTCCCTCATGTAGGAGACGGCCCATGAGCTTCGAATACGATATCCCCTGTGTGGCCACGACGAGGTCCGGTGCCAAAGTTCCAATTTCCCTGAGGGCCGCCAAGACCTTCAGGGACAAGGCGATCGGGTATATGGGGGCCCGGTCGATCGCAAAGTCCTGCGGGACGGTCTACGCGAGGGGCAGGTCCATCCATACCCTGTTCATGCGAATCCCGGTCGATGTCTGCTGGATAGGCCGTTTCGACCCCTCGAGCCAATCCTGGCCCGTCGTCTCGCTAGACGCCTCGGTTCCCCCCTGGCGTGTTCTTTTCGCGCCGCGAGGGGCAGTCGGTGGTATCGAGGTCGCACCCGGCACGTTCACCGAGTCGGACCGGCCGCTGTCCATCAGGAGACTCGATTGATGCGTTATGACGCCGAAAGGCTCGTACATGGAGCCTGCACGGCGCTCGCCGTCCTCCTGTCAACGGCTATCATAGCCATGATCCCAGCCATTCGTCCGGCGGGAACCCTGGATACGGACGGCTGGTTTCTCCTGGCCTCGGGGCGCGAGGTCATCGAAACCGGGGTACCGAGTATAAACCCGTTTACCGCAGCCGGCGGCAGGGGCATCGTGCTCCAGCAGTGGCTCCACGACGCATGGCTCTACCTGTCCTGGAAGGCCGCGGGCTACACGGGCGTCGCCGTCTCCGTGACGATTCCCGCCGCACTCGCCCTGTGGGCCTATTCCGGCGCCGTCTGCAGGTTGGCGCATGACCCGCGCCACCGTTGGGCACCGCTGCTAATCAGTGCCGTCGGGTTTGCCCTCATGGCCTCATGTCTGTCCATCCGTCCGTCACTTTGGACTGCCGCGCTGCTGTTCTTCACCATATCCGCCTGCCTGGAGTGGCGCCGCGGCGCCGACCCTCGGTGCCTGCTGGCGCTTCCGTTCGTGTCGATGTTGTCCGTGAACCTGCAGGCGGCGCTGTGGCCCCTGCCCGCGGCCGCGGCAGCCTGCTTCCTGTTCCCCGAAAGGGGCGAGATCTTGCCGCATGGGGACGCCGGGGCGCTTCGCGCCTGGGGGCGCTCAAGGCTGCCCCTGCTCGCAGCGGTTGCCGGCATGGCGGCGGGGTCTCTTGTGAACCCGTATTCTATCGACGGCTCGCTCTATGTGCTCCGCTCGCTCGGGGCCGCATCTTACGGTGGGGTCATCCTCGAGCTGAAACCGGTTTGGATGATGCCCGACGCGGCACTGTTCTGGGGCATCTCGATCTTTATGGCCCTCACGTCGTGCGCCCTTGCGCGGCGGTTCCCGCCCAGATGGCTTCTGGCATTTTGGGTGGCATCCACAATCGCCGGGGCGCTCGCCGTCAGGTGCCTTTGGATAACATGGACGACCTCATTTCTCGTCGTCGCCTCATCTGTCGCCCAAGGGGGTGCGCTCGGCCGCCACGCACATCGCATACTCATTGCCGGGAGAGCCGCCCTGTGTGTCGTGTTGGCGGCGGCCGTGGAGGACACTCCAGGCTGT
>OGPR01000696.1_pt1 | contig 32878 bp, 29 predicted proteins | sample 1552981 | NCBI WGS metagenome assembly OGPR01 (sample SAMEA2580260, study PRJEB22360) | human gut metagenome | biome: human gut; feature: human-associated habitat; material: faeces | place: Denmark | collected 2008/2010 | reverse complement strand
GAGTTCGGACTTTTGGAAAACGCTTTTAGCAGATTCCCGGCAGCCTAGAAGCCAGTCCCCGACGAAGCCCCAGCGACAGACCGCACACACCTCCCGGGCGTCCCTTTCACAACCTTGCCCCCACCAAACACCTGTGCTATAATCAAACTAATCAAAAAACCGAGGTAAACCACACATGAATAAAAAAGAAATCGCAGAAATAAAAAAACAGTTCACCCCCGACCGATGTTCCATCACCCGCATCTGCGGCTGTTACGTAGACGGCGAAAAAAACAAAAAAACCGAACTCAAAGAAGCCTTTTTATCCTTATCAGAAGAAGAAACTTTCAAATACTTCGACATCTTCCGAAAAACCCTCACCGGCACCATCGGAAAAAACCTCATCAACATGGAATTTCCTCTGGACCAGGAAGCGGAAGGCGGAACCCAGAACTTCCTTATGAAGCTTCGTGAAAGCAAACTCACCGACGACACCCTCACCGAAGCCTTCTACGACAAAATTATCGAAAACTACGACTACGGCGAAAACTACTACATCATCCTCATCCACGCAGTCTACGACATCCCCGGAAAATCCTCAGACGGAGCCGAAATGTTCGACGCCTCCGATGAGATCTACGACCACATCCTCTGCAGCATCTGCCCCGTCAAACTCTCCAAGGCAGGCCTGCACTACAACGTAGAGACCAACAACATCGAAGACCGCATCCGCGACTGGCTGGTAGAAATGCCCGACTGGGGCTTCCTCTTCCCACAGTTCAATGACCGCAGCACCGATATCCATGGCCTCCTCTACTACACAAAAAACGCCGAAAACCTCCGCTCCACCATGATGGAAGAAGTCTTCGGCTGTACCACACCACTGTCCGCAGCAACCCAGCGCGACTCATTCAACGCTCTGGTTGAAGAAACCCTCGGCGATGACTGCGCCTACGATACCGTCCTTGAGATCCACGAAAAACTTAACGACCTCATCGAATCCCAGAAAGACGAACCGGAACCAGTAGTCCTCACCAAATCCGAGGTAAAACGCCTCTTCGAAGAATGCGGCGTAGAAGACGAAAAACTCCAGAACTTTGATGAACAATACGAACTTGCCGCAGGCGAAAAATCTTCCCTGGTAGCATCCAATATCACCAACACCAGAAAATTTGAGATCAAGACTCCGGACGTGGTGATCCATGTAGCACCAGACCGCGCAGACCTGGTAGAAACCCGGATCATCGATGGCCGCAAATGCCTGGTGATCCCCATGGAAAGCGAAGTAGAGCTCAATGGCATCCGTGTCAGCGCACTGAACTCTGCTGAAAATACAACAGCAGAATCCATTCCTGTTAATGATACTAACAATATTAATAACACTGACACCGAAGAAGAAATCCCATTTTAAAGGAGACCTTATGAACAATAAAAAAATCTTATTCTTCGACATAGACGGCACACTGCTCACCCCACACCCATTCAAGGTTCCGGAAAGCACCAGCCTCGCCCTCAAAAAAGCCCACGAAAACGGCCATCTCCTCTTCATCAACACCGGCCGCACCAAAGCCATGATGCCCTCTGAACTCTCAGACCTCCATTTCGATGGCTATATATACGGCTGTGGAACCCACATTTACATGGATAACAAACTGCTCTTCTTCCGCACAGTACCCAACCTTCTGTGCAAAGAAACCGTGAATCTTCTCCGCAAATGCAAGATCGAAGCACTCTTTGAATCCAACACCGAGATTCTGTACGATGGCGCATCCCCGGCACAGTCCGAATTCGGAGCCAGAATGCGGAAAGAAATCCCAATGGTAGACATCACGAAATTTAACCGTGAAGACGCCTGCACCTACTCCTACGACAAGTTCCTGGTACACATGCTGCCAGACTCCAATGTAGAAAAATTTCGCAGTTTCTGCAATGACCATTACACCTATTTTGAACACGGAGACGGAATCTGGGAAGTCACACAGAAAGGCACCAGCAAAGCCACAGGCATGAAATTTCTCCTGGACCGTCTTTCCATTCCGAAAGAAAACAGTTACGCATTCGGAGACAGTCCCAACGATCTCCCCATGCTGAAAGCAGCCGGAATCAGCGTGGCCATGGGCAACTCCTATGGCGATATCGAAAAGGACTGCACATATCAGACAAGCGCTGTTGATAAAGATGGAATCTGCAACGCACTGGAACATTTCAAACTGATCTGATTTGATAAAAAAAACGGGCAATGTACGATAAATGGTACATTGCCCGTTTTTTATACTCTTAATATAACTTTTTTATTTATTTCTCAGCTTCCGGTGTAGCAGTTGCCTCAACCTCTGTAGAATCTGCTGCAGTAGAATCCTCAGCCGCCGGAGTCTCAGTCACATCCGAATCCGGTGTCGGAGTTGGAGTCTGGATCGTAAAGCTGTGATTATCTGTGATCTTGATCTTCTTGATCAGTTTTGTCTCTTCTTTGATATCCGCTTTCTTTTTCCAGCCATCTGTAGTATCGTTATAAAAATCATCCTTCTTGGTATTTGTCAGAGACTCTTTCTTACTCTCTGTTGCTGTTTCATCATTCTTGGAATCCAGTCTTACCACATACCATACGGAATCTGTCTTGATAATCTCCTCGTTCAGTGCACCTTCATCCAGTTTTCTTAATGCGGTACGGACCTCATCCGGATAAGTAGTTCCGTTAGCCGCACTGTCATCGCCTTCCTCATAAGTCGGACAGGTACCGGTTGTTGCTGTCATATCTTTAGAAATCTCATCTCCAAGAGTATTGAAGTCTGCAGTAGGATCTTCTTTAACCTTGTCAAAGAATTTCTGGAGATTCTCTTTATTTGTCTTGATATCATCATCAGAAAGATCATCTCCGCTGACCTTCGCGCTTGCATAGCTGAAAGACATCTGCTGATATTCTTTCTCATCCAGCTTCACGTCTGCCTTGGCCTCAATGGCGTCTTTCATTTTCACATCGTAAGTCTCAAGCTCCAGGAAAGTTTTCACCATATCTTCATCAACTGCAAGCTCTGCAATTGTCTCATCAGAGTTTGCTGCAATAAAGTTCTTGGCAGCTTCCTCAAGAGCCTTCTGCTCATCCTCGGAGATCTCCACATTATACTCGGAAGCGTGCTCCTTCTCCAGGCACATTTTCTCAACAGTCTCAACGGATGTTGTTACCGCATTCTCACCGTAAGTCTCATCGGAATCATCACCCATCTTGGTACTCCAGATAGACATGTCGCTTCCGCCGCCAAGATACATCCTGTACATAGCCTCAGCCTGTGCCTGCTGCATACGTGCCGCAAGACTTACAACACCAAGCGGGATCTCCTGCTTATTCACTGTCACTGCAGTCTTTGTGCCGTCGAGTTTTTTATTTCCGCAGCCTGCCATCATTCCTGCTGCTGTAACGCAGACAAGAGCGGTAACTGCCGCTTTTTTTACTGAATTTTTCATTTCATCCTCCATCTATCCGTCCATAAAAATCACGGTCCGGCTCTTATTCCATAATGCTTAATTATAAACGTTTTCCTCTTTAAGAGCAAGGAATTTCACGAACTTACACGACATTTCACAAATTATCCACAAGTCTTTCCGGGAAAATATCCGGTATCCACAGACCGGATGTTTTTTCCCGTGGATAACCCTAAGCTTAGCTGATTCTTCCCTTTACTCCAGTGGCTCTGCCAGTTTTGCCAACTCCCCCGCAAACTTCATCAACTCTTCGATCAGCCTTCCCTGTGGTGTCAGGATAAATTTCGGCTCATGATCAGCCTTAAACTGCAAACCTCTCCGGTACTGCGCCATAATAGCCGGGATACCTGCGGGATCCAGCTTAGCCTTTTCATAGAGCGTGATCCGGACATCTTTTCCAAGCTGCTTGATCTCCGTCACATATCCCTGATGAGCAAGGGCCTTCAGTCTTGCAATGGCAAGAAGATTCAGTACTGCTTTCGTCGGCTCACCAAAACGGTCGATCAGCTCTTCCAGCATATCGTCATACTCCTGCTGACTCTCAATACCGGCAATTCGCTTGTAAATATCCAGTTTCTGAAATTCGTTGCTGATGTAGGAATCCGGAATAAATGCATCGATATTAAGATCAATGGTCGTCTCAAAATCATCCATAGTCTGGATTCCCTTAGCCTCCTTGACAGCCTCACTGAGCATCTTGCAGTAAAGGTCATAGCCCACCGCGTTCATATGGCCATGCTGCTGAGCTCCAAGAAGATTTCCTGCTCCACGGAGCTCCAGATCCTTCATGGCGATCTTAAAGCCGCTTCCAAGATCCGAATATTCCCGCATGGCGCTGAGTCGCTTTTCCGCTGTCTCCTGAAGCATCTTATTCTTCGTATACATCAGAAACGCATAGGCAGTACGGTTAGAACGTCCTACACGTCCGCGAAGCTGATACAGCTGAGAAAGACCATATCGATCGGAATCATGGATGATCATGGTATTTACATTGGAGATATCCAGTCCCGTCTCAATAATGGTAGTGGAAACCAGTACATCCACATCTCCGTTGATAAAATCATACATCACCTGCTCCAGTTCCCTCTGGCTCATCTGACCATGGGCAAAATCCACCCTGGCTTCCGGCACCAGCTTCGATATGCGAAGAGCTACCTCCGCAATATCATTAACCCGATTGTATACATAATAAACCTGGCCGCCACGTCGAAGTTCCCTGCGGATAGCCTCCCGGACAGTCTCCTCATCATATTCCATAACATACGTCTGGATCGGCACACGGTCCATAGGCGGCTCTTCCAGAACACTCATGTCACGGATACCAATGAGACTCATATGAAGAGTTCGGGGAATCGGAGTTGCAGTCAGTGTCAGCACATCCACATCTTTTTTCATCTGCTTGATCTTTTCTTTATGAGTGACACCGAAACGCTGTTCCTCATCAATGATCAGAAGTCCCAGATTCTTAAATTCCACATCTTTGGAAAGAACCCTGTGAGTACCGATCACAATGTCCACCTGGCCTTTTTTGATCCCCTCGATGGTCTTTTTCTGCTGGGCAGAAGTACGGAACCGGCAGAGAAGATCCACTTTCACCGGAAATTCCTTCATACGCTGCACAAAGGTGTTGTAATGCTGTTGGGCAAGAATGGTAGTGGGCACCAGATAAACGACCTGGCGGCTTTCCTGAACTGCCTTAAACGCAGCTCTTAAAGCAACCTCCGTCTTACCGTAACCAACGTCACCACACACAAGACGATCCATGATCTTGGTACTTTCCATGTCCTTCTTGGTATCCTCGATGGCTGCCAGCTGATCCTCTGTCTCCTCATAAGGAAACATTTCTTCAAATTCCTTCTGCCAGACCGTATCCGGGCCACAGACATAGCCCTCTTTTTCCTGGCGGACCGCATAAAGCTCCACCAACTCTTTTGCGATATTTTTAACCGCACCCCGGACACGGCTCTTGGTCTTGTTCCACTCCTGTCCGCCAAGTTTATTCAGCTTGGGTGTTTTTGCATTTTCGGAAGATCCGGAATATTTCTGCAAAGCATCCAACTGGGTTGCCAGGATGTAGAGATTGCTGCCACCACGGTACTCAATCTTGATGTAATCTTTTACAACTCGGTCCACTTCCACTTTTTCGATTCCACGATAAATTCCAAGTCCATGTTTTTCGTGGACAACAAGATCCCCGATGGAAAGCTCCGCAAAATCCTGGATACGGTTTCCACTGTACTTTTTCTTCTTTTTGCGCTTCTTCTGCTCTTTGCCGAAAATGTCTGTTTCCGTCATCACCGCAAATTTGATCAGCGGATACTGGAAACCACGGCGCGCATGGCCATAAACAACCATGATCTCGCCGGGGCTTATGATACGGTCTGTATCCTGGCTGTAAAAAGCATTCAGGCCTTCCTCTGAGAGATCCTTTGCCAGACGCTCTGCCCTTGTCCTGGAACCGGAAAGCAGGGCGATCCGGTACCCCTGGCTTTTATACTGGAGAAGATCTTTTACCAGAAGTTCAAAACTGCTGTTGTAAGAATCCACAGATTTCACCGTGAGATCAAATTCCTCATTGATCTTCCAGCCGGAACGTCTCGGAGAAAGTGCGGACACAGCCACGCAGTTCCGTCTGTTCAGTTTCTTCTGCACTTCCTGAAAACCACAGAGCCACTGTTCCGGAAGATTTGCCTCGCCTTTTTCCTCCCTGTGCATGCGGCTCTGACGGTACTCTTCCTCCACACCTTCGCCGTTTTCTGCCAGATGGTTCAGCTCCTCCAGAAACAGCAGTGTTTTTTCTTCCGGAAAATAATCCAGGAAAGATACCATATCCTCGCAGTCCATCTTTTCTGTAGCCGGATAAATGGTGATCTCATCTATATTTTCCAGAGATCTCTGGCTTTCTGCATCAAAACTCCGGATGGAATCGATCTCATCATTCCAGAGTTCAATACGCCATGGATTCTCCTCCGTCAGCGGATAGATATCAATGATCCCTCCCCGCACGGAAAACTGTCCCGGAAGCTCCACCTGGCCAACCCGCTCATATCCCAGATCCACCAGATCTGCTTTCAGCTGATCCAGATCGATCACACTGTCACTTTTAAAATGAAGAAGGCTGCTTTTGATCTTTTCCAGAGGCATCAAAAAATCCATGCATCCGTCTATGCTGGTAACCACCGTCACTTCTTCCTGCTCCAGAAGTGCCCGGATCACACGCATCCGCTGCCGGATCAGAAGATTTCCATGAATGTCTGCCTGAAAAAACAGAAGATCTTTTGCCGGATAAAAATATACATTTTTGTCATAGAAGCGGTAATCCTCATAAATTTCCTTTGCGTTACGTTCATCATCCGCAAGGATCAGATGACATGGAAAAAGCCCGGAAAGTCCATACATCAGATGGACTTTCTGGGACTCCATACATCCGGAAACATTAAGAATTCCGCGGTTTGCGCCACAGCGCTTTTTTATTTCTTCAAACTCTGCAAGGCCCTGCAGAGGCTGCAAAAATGCTTCCATACAAACCTCAATTCTTAGGCTTTTTCCTGTTATACTTATTCATCGCCGCATCCACGCCCTCGGACAGGATCATTTCTACGGCCTCTGCCGCATCATTAATTCCCTCGTCCACAAGCTTGCGGTCGCTGTCCGAAAAATGACCCAGCACAAAATCTGCCAGATCCCAGTCTTTCGGTTTCGCACCAACACCAACACGGATACGGATAAACTTCTCAGTTCCAAGACGACGGATAATATCCTTGATCCCGTTATGTCCGCCTGCACTGCCTTTTTTGCGGATACGAAGCTGTCCCGGTTCCAGATCGATATCATCGTAGATCACGATCAGCTCTGTCTCCGGATCGATCTTGAAATAGCTGGACATCTCCTGAATCGGACCGCCGCTTAAATTCATATAGGAAAGCGGTTTCATCAGAATGGCTTTTTCACCGCCGATGATGCTTTTTCCATACATGGCATTAAATTTTACGCCGCCCTGTGGGATATTATGCTTCTCCACAAGGCAGTCGATGGTGTCAAATCCCATGTTATGGCGGGTAGCCTCATACTGCTTTCCCGGATTTCCCAAACCTGCAATTAAATACATAAAAACTCCTCAATTAGTTGAAATATACCATCTCATCAGCAAGAGGCTCGCACACTTCCACATGCTCTGCATAAAGTACAATACCCTCTCCCTGATATTCCATTCTCTTTTCAAAAGCAACCTTCGCGGTAACTTCCACCCACTGTCCTTCTGCAATCTTCGGGGCAAAAGCGCTTTTGCAGATATATCCCAGGAATGTGGTATCATCTGCACAACATGTCATGGCTGTTCTTCCTGGAACAAAGAATTTGCTTCCCATTCCACGCGGTTTCAGGGCACGTGCCTTGAAATGGACAGTTTTTCCGACGTAACGGTCCGGATGATCCATGGAATCTACAAACCAGATGCCGTAATCCTCCGGAAGGATATCGATCACCGGTGCATCAATATCAAACGGCATCTCATCTTCAAAAAGATCACCAAGCTCGCCTTCTTCATCCTCAAAGATGATCTCTGCACGCTGGTTTACCACCTTGATGCTTCTTCTGTAGGAAGGAAGCGGATCCTCTTCCTGACAGCGGTTAAAGATAACCATATCTGCATTACGGACCATGTCCATAAAAAGGGACTTCATGTTGGCCATATAAACCTGGAATGTGCTGGCATCCACACAGGTAATGTGCTGTTCCACACCCCAGCCCGCCGGTTTTTCCATCTCTTCAAACTTGCTTACCAGCCACATGCCATTGTACTCAATAATCACACGTTCCGGCTGATGCAGGATATCCATTGCCGCAAGTCTCTCCGGTGTCAGTTCTTCCTCGCTGTCGATAACCTCCACAACGGTGTTGCTCTTTTTCAGGGCTTCCTCATCATACTCCTCTTCTCCTTCTTCGCAGAGGATAAGAAGTGTTTTTCCCTCAACCTGAAAATAATCCTGCTGCAGGGTAAAGCTCAGGAAAGAGGTCTTGCCACTTTCCAGAAAACCTGTGATCAGATAAATGGGAACTTTGATCTCTTCCATAAATTTATCCTGTAAGATACTATCCGTTAATCCGGACAGTATCCATTTCCTTTCTGTAATATAAAATCTGAAAAATTTCTCTTATGTTCTGTTTTTATGCGATTCCAAAAAGCTCTTCCAGAGCATGCTCATCAAGTTTGGAACCGATCACGCACAGACGGCCTGTATATTCCGGTGCGCCCTCACGGATCTCGGTTTCTTCCGGAACCATATCAAAATAGATCCATGTTCCGTCCTCTGCCGGAAGCATTCCTTTTGCACGGAGGATGATACCATATTTGTCAGACTCGGAAAGTGCCTCAAGGATCTTCTCAAGTCCCTCACGTGTGAATTTTTTAATTGTCTCACGGCCCCAACTTGTGAAGACCTCATCTGCATGATGGTGATGATGGTCATGTCCACAGCCGCACTCACCGTCGTGGTGGTGATGGTGCTCATGCTCTTCGTGATCATGGCCGCAGCCACACGCGCCGTCATGGTCGTGGTCATGGCCGCAGCCGCACTCCTCGTCATGGTGATGATGGTGCTCATGCTCTTCGTGATCATGGTCATGTCCACAGCCGCACTCCTCATCATGGTCGTAGTGATGGTGATGCTCATGCTCTTCGTGATCATGGCCGCAGCCACACTCGTCATCATGATGATGGTGATGATGCTCATGCTCTTCCTCAAGCATTTCCTGCTCCAGAGATACCGGATGCTCCATAACCTCTACCAGTTTCTTTCCGTCAAGGTTCTCAATCGGAGTTGTGATGATGGCTGCATCTTTATTCAGGCTGCGAAGAAGCTCCAGGGACTCCTGAACTTTCTTCTCAGTTGCGATATCTGTACGGCTCATGATGATGGCGCCTGCATACTGGATCTGATTGTCAAAGAACTCACCGAAGTTCTTCATGTACATCTTGCATTTCTTGGCATCAACAACAGTTGTATAGCTGTTCAGTTTGATGTCAACCTCATCCTGAACACCCTGTACAGCTTTGATAACGTCAGAAAGTTTACCAACTCCGGATGGCTCGATGAGGATTCTGTCCGGGTTGTATTTGGTAACAACTTCTTTCAGGGAAGTACCGAAATCTCCAACCAGTGAGCAGCAGATACATCCGGAATTCATCTCACGGATCTGGATTCCGGCCTCTTTCAGGAAACCACCGTCAATACCGATCTCACCAAACTCGTTCTCGATCAGCACGACCTGCTCACCCTGAAATCCGTCTTTCAGAAGTTTTTTGATCAGAGTTGTTTTTCCGGCACCAAGGAAACCGGAGATAATATCAATTTTTACCATTTTGTATACACTCCTTTTAACGTAGTTTGACCAGGAAGTGTTTATACCCCCTGGTTGTATCCTGTTATGATCATGATGGAAGAGAAAAATTCTTGTTTCTCTCTCTGTTATCATTATATCCATTTTGTAAAACAGACATTCGTGTTCTGTTTTGCATCCAGATTAAGACAGGGATGTGAAAAGCTCACATCCCTGAAAATCGTTCCTCTTATCAGCCGTTGATCATAAAGCTCATAAGTTTGTCGATGTCCTCTTTCTCTGCTGCAACGATCTCAAGTTCCGGGATCTCACCGCCGGAGAAGATGTTTGCAAGAGATACATACTGAGAAAGTTTGGATTTCAGGTTCAGTCTGTCTCCCTCTCCTGTTACAAGCTCTACTCTGCCTTTACAGCTGTCAATTACCTCAAAAAATTTATCGATATCTGTAATATGTGTTACTTTCATTTTCAAAATCTCCTTTCTTAATTAAAGGGCTGTTCTTAACTCTTTCCGTTAGATTATACCCCAGTGTTTTTAAAAAAGCAATCCCCGCCGGGCAAAAACACTTCACAGATATTTCCTGTAAATAACAAATTCCTTTGTCACATTTCTTCAATCTCAACGGTACAGTCTTTTCTTCCTTTGTTCCATTTCATAAGATAAACTTTAAATCCAAGAGAATCTCTGGCAATGGTAAAAGGTTCCTCCCTGAGCACTTCCGACTCTGTTCCCTGTTTTTTCAGTTCTGCCTGTTTTCCCCGGGCTTTTTCCACCAGAACTTTCAACTGTTCATCCGCTTCTTTTCCAAAAGAACGATCTCCGTATCCGGCAGAAGCTTCCTGCAGTTTCCCGGAAAGGCACATTGTCACCTGGATGTGTTTCGTGCGGTGAAGCATTCCTGCCAGCTTCCGTGCTATCCATTTAAACGGAAATCTCCGATAGATCCCCAGCCATCTGACAAAAGTGCAGTCTCCCGCCTCACGTGCAATCTCTTTCATTACCGAAACAGCTCTTTCTGAAGGGATCCACGGCTCTTCCCTGGGCACAATATATTTCTCCGGAACAGCCGGATAACAGCAGTAGTTCAGAGGTGGGAACTCCACCAGTGCGGAAAGCTTCTCCTCCAGAGCATTGCAGCTGTCCCCGCCAATATAATCATATTTGTCACGCAGGATCGCCAGACGGTACTCCAGCTGCCGCAGATATTCATATCCTTCCACCCAGAAATGTCCGATCTGACTGTAATCGTAGAGATGTTTTTCCAGAGTCAGGGTTTCAAAAAACAGCGTCACTACCGAATCGTCCTGATGCACAACCAGAATGTATTCCCTTCCCTGACGGCTTAGATCTGCCAGGATCTCCCCCTCATAGTCCGGCTTGTATACACCAGTCATACGGGCATTTCCGAAGATGAGAAAACTTTCTACAGCGTCATTCATAAGATACACAAGACGTATCTCTCCGTTCCGTACATAAATATCCTGAGAATCTTTTTCATTTACTGCAACCAGCTCAAACTGATCTTCACCAAGCAGCTCTGCAAGCTTCTGAAAAGCATCTGGCAACTCTTCAAAAGCCTTCTCGGAAACGTATCTCTCCGGCGCTGTTTTTCCCGCAGTATTATTTCCAGTATTCATCAATTACCTCTTTGTTCAGTTTTTCTCCGATGACGATCATGATCTCCTGGCCAAGTTTCGTTGGCTGGATACAGATCTCATGGCGGGTGGCATTCAGCCCCAGCCACTGTCCGTCTTCTTTCTTAAGAAAACCTTTTACGCGGAAAACATCTCCGCAGGACGGGTCGTTCAAGATCTTTTCTGCTGTTTCCCGAAGTTCCTCTTCGCTCTTATGAACATTCATAAAAAACAGGGAATCAAATCCACCGCCTTCTGCATAGGATTCTTTCACATAATCTTCTGCCACATACCTGCAGTTCAAGATCTTTTCCAAATCTTCGTCTGTAAAATCATCCCAGTTTTTATCCATGATTTCGCTGTCCAGACGGCGCTTACACTGGATCTGACCAAGTGCACGGTTGAGATGTTCCTTTGTGCTGTGGATCTCTTCCTCTGTGGCTTCCTGACTCCTGCTCAGAAGTACGCAACCTGCATCTGCCACCTCAGAAGCCAGCAGATAATCCGCTTCCGCAGAAAAATCCTCCGCAAGCTTGGCATCCACAATAGCGATCACATTTCCGATCTCATACCACTTATCCAGTGGTTCCTCATGGAGGGCGTCAAAAAACTCATCCACATCAAAGATTCCGGATGGTTCCACGATCACACGGTCATAACCGCACATTCCCATGGCGATCAGTTTTGTCTTAAATCGACGTCTGTGACAGTCCGCGTCACATCCACCAGAAACCATCTCCAGCTCACAGTTGTCTCCCATCAGATCCTGAAGCAGCATCATATCCACATTTACTGCCCCGAAATCATTTTCCAGGATACCGATGTTCATGCCTTTTTTCAGAAGATAGGAGGCATATTTTTTTATAAATGTTGTCTTCCCGGATCCGAGAAATCCGGTTATCAGATCAATTTTTATCATATTTCTTCCTTTACTTTATCTCAATAATACTCCTGTCCGGCAGACACCGGACTGTTACCAGTATATAATCTTTTGCCCACAAAGAAAAGAGGCGGCCCTGAAAAATCTTCTCAGAACTGCCTCTTTCCGGCTATTTTACCCTTTTATGATTATGTATGAAGATTACTTTGTAAACAGATCTACCAGATCCTGGCCGTCATCATAACCCTGAGCTTTCAGCTCCTGAACGAACCACTCGTCTACGCCGTCTACTGCTTCCTTGAAGGAATCGATATCCATGTCCTCTTTCTCTGTGAAAGTTACACCGTTTTTGTCTGCCCAGCGTGTTTTGATCTCATCATCGCTGGAACGGTTGATGTAACGCTCATACTCAACAGCTTTCTGACCACACTCATCAACAACTGCCTGCTGCTCCGGTGTCAGTGCATCGTAAACATCCTGGTTGATGCAGAAGAACAGACAGTCATAAATGGCATCCCACATGGAGCAGTATGGCTGTACTTCCTGTACGCTGGCTGCATCGATTGCAGGTAACGGGTTCTCCTCGCCCTCTACGGTGTTCTGCTGAAGAGCTGTGTAAGTCTCAGACCAGTTCATGTTTGTGGCATCTGCGCCCCATCTCTTATAGCATTCCATAAGAAGGTTGGAACCAGCCACACGAACCTTCAGATTCTTCATATCATCTACAGATTTTACCTCATGCTTGCTGTTTGTCAACTCACGAAATCCGTTCTCTGCAATACCCATGCAGTGAAGTCCGTAGCCGTTAAGGATCTCCTTCAGCTTGTCTCCGGCCTCTCCGTCAAACTTCGCATCTGCATCATCGTAGGAATCATAGATGAACGGCAGGGATACCACATTGAAGCGTGGATCAAATGCAGAATAGATCAGATTGGAATGCATGGAGATCTGTACCGGGTCTCCGTTCATCAATGCCTGGATTCCCTCGGACTGATTTCCGTTTGTCAGCTGATCCGCTGCGTAAATGTTAACCTTGACCTTTCCTCCGGTAGCCTTTTCCATGAGTTCACCGAACTTACGTCCTCCATCAGCCCAGGTACTTGTCTCCGTTGTGGAGCATGCAAAGTTCCAGGTTGTCTCAGGCCAGTTCAGATCACTGTAATCCTCCACGGTATCTACCGAATCCTCTGTAAACAGATCTACAAGATCCTGTGCATCGTCATAGCCTGCACTCTTAAGCTCCTTTACAAACCAGTCGTCGATTCCGTCTACTGCTTTCTTGAAAGAATCGATATCCATATCCTCTTTCTTTGTAAAAGTCACACCGTTGCTCTTCTCCCAGCGGCTCATGATCTCCTCGTCGCCGGAACGGTTGATATAACGCTCATACTCAACAGCCTTCTGACCTGCCTCATCAACAACCTGCTGCTGTTCCGGTGTCAGGCTGTCATAGATATCCTGGTTGATACAGAAGAACAGACAATCATAGATTGCATCCCACATGGAGCAGTACGGCTGTACCTCCTGTACACTGGCTGCGTCGATCGCAGGCAACGGGTTCTCCTCACCCTCTACCGTATTCTGCTGAAGTGCTGTGTAGGTCTCAGACCAGTTCATATTTGTGGCATCTGCCCCCCATCTCTTATAGCATTCCATAAGAAGGTTGGAACCGGCCACACGAACCTTCAGGTTCTTCATGTCGTCTACTGTTTTTACTTCATGCTTGCTGTTTGTCAGCTCACGGAAACCGTTCTCTGCGATTCCCATACAGTGAAGTCCGTACTCACCAAGGATTTCTTTCAGCTTTTCTCCGGCCTCACCATCAAATTTTGCATCTGCGTCATCGTAAGAATCATAGATAAACGGCAGGGATACTACATTGAATCTCGGGTCAAATGCAGAGTAGATCAGATTGGAATGCATGGAGATCTGTACCGGGTCTCCGTTCATCAGTGCCTGGATTCCCTCGGACTGATTTCCGTTTGTCAGCTGGTCTGCTGCATAAATATTAACCTTGACTTTTCCGCCGGTTGCTTTTTCCATAAGCTCACCGAATTTACGTCCGCCGTCAGCCCAGGTACTTGTCTCCGTTGTAGAGCATGCGAAGTTCCATGTCATCTCCGGCCAGTCAAGATCACTGTAATCTGCGATGGTATTAAAGGAATCACTTCCGTCTCCGGCATCCTTGGAGCTCTGGCTTCCTGTGTCAGAAGACTGGTCTCCTGTATAGGAGCCCTCTTTTGCAAGCGCCTTCGGAAGAGCTGTGGAAACAGCCGGAATATAAGTGATGATCAGAAGAACTGCAACGGATGCAGCGATCATCGGCATAACTGCTCTGGAGATCTGCTGAAGAGTAACCTCCAGACCTTTTTTGATCTTGATACTGATGGCAACGAAAAGGTTTACACCTACAGGAGGTGTTACCTGTCCGATCGCAAGGTTAACTGTTGCCATAACACCGAATGCTACCACATCATAGCCCAGAGCCTTACATACCGGAAGCATGATCGGTATAAAAATGTACATCGCAGAGTTTGCATCAATGAAGCATCCTGCGATCAGGAAAATGATGTTTACGATCAGAAGGAAAGTAAACTGATTATGTGCAATGCTGGCAAGAAGCTCCGATGCCGCATTTGCAATACCAAACTTGGTACATACAAAAGAGAACAGGGAAGCACTCGCTACGATCAGCATGATTCCGCCTGTTGTCTTTGCAGAATCCACAAGAATGTCAAACAGATCTTTGAGCTTAACCTCACGGTAGATCACCATACCAACAAACAGACCGTAAACAACAGATACTGCTGCAGCCTCAGTTGGTGTAAAGATACCACCGTAAATTCCTCCGAGGATGATAACCGGCATCAGGAATCCCCAGAATGCATCTTTAAATGTATCCCAGCGCTCTTTTGCGGAAGCTTTTTCACGGGATGGCTGAATGTTATGTTTCTTTGCCTCGATCATAACGATGATCACAAGAGCAACACCCATCAGAAGTCCCGGAACGATACCAGCCATGAACATATCTGCAATAGATACACCTGTGATGGAAGCGTATACAACGAATGCGATACTCGGTGGTATGACAATGGCGATAGAACTGGAGGTTGCCATCAGTGCTGTGGAAAACGGTGCGGAGAAACCGCCCTGCTCAACCATAGCCGGGATCAGAACTGCTCCAAGTGCCGCAACAGTTGCAGGACCGGAACCGGAGATCGCTCCGAAGAAGCAGGCTACGATAACACATACAATGGCAATACCGCCCTTTTTATGTCCTACGCAGGTATCTACGAAGTTGATCAGTCGTTTGGAAATACCGGCTTTTGCCATGATGTTTCCGGACAGAACGAAGAACGGGATGGCAAGAAGCAGGAATTTACTGATTCCGGAGTACATATTTGTAGCTACGATCGTCAGAGATGTGCCGGAATAAAGGATGGCACATACAGATGACAGACCTAAGCAGATCGCAATGGGAAGTCCCAGGATCAGGAAAATAAAGAAGGAGATAAATAAGATTGCACTGATCATTTATTTGTCCTCCTTTTCATCATCTTTTTTCAGGCAGAAGTCCAGGCAGTACTCAATAAAATGAAGGATCATACAGCCTGCTCCGATCGGCACGAAGGACCAGAAGATCCACTCCGGCCAGTTCAATACGAAAGTTCTCTTGCCGTTTGCCAGCTGTGTAAGAACTTTGTCCATTCCATATTTAAATAAAATTGCGGAAAAAACAATGCTCAGGACCGTGATCAGGATCACAGATGGTTTTTCCAGTTTTTTCGGAAGACGGTCCGTAACCAGTGTCAGACTTACCAGTCCTCCTTTTTCACGGCAGGCAAGTGCTGCTGCCAAAAGTGTGATGAGAACAAACACCGCTACAACAAGCTCTTCTGTAAAAGACCATGAGCGATGGATGACCTTACGGGAAAATACATTTCCCACAGTCAGCACAAGGATCAGCAGTGTGGAAATGACCAGTACGATTTTTTCTACTGCTGCAAGTGCGTTCATGAGTTTTTTGTACACTTTCATACTCTTTCCCCTTTTGTATATTTTTCCGGTTTCAGATCCTTACCGCGTGGTTTAAAATGTTTTGGATAAAAAAAATCCGTCCCCTTTCAGGGACGGATATAAAATTCCGCAACCACCCTGTTTCTCCATTGAAACAAGCACGATTCTGCAACGTACCGGCATACGCGACTTCTGTAACGGGAAGTACCCGTGAAAACCTACTTACTTGTCTGAAACTTTCGGCTTTCCTTCTCAGGGATGATATTCAAGGCAGTTCCGACGCTGCATCACACCAGTCACAGCTCTCTGAAGACGGTTCCTCTGTCTTTACTGATTCCCTTCATGGAATTTACTTCTGTTATGTGTTAACTCTTTAATGAGTTAAATCAATTCTAACTCTGTTTGTTTTGATAGTCAAGTTTTTTTTTCAAAAACTCCTTCAGGCGTTCTTTCCTTCTCCGGCGAAGTACTCCTTCACAAGCTTTACAACCACACCGGAAAGCAGGAATACTGCGATAAGGTTAGGGATCGCCATCAGACCGTTGAAGGTCTCTGCGATACTCCAGAGAAGTCCAAGGTCAACAGTTGCACCGATGATTGCTACCAGAGAGTACAGTACCATAAAAGGTCTGATAGCTTTTTCCTTAAAAAGGAACTCCGCACATCTGGCTCCGTAAAGTCCCCATCCAATGATAGTGGAAAATGCGAAGCAGCACATGGCAACTGCTGTAAAGATGGAAACCCAGTTTCCGTATGTACTGGTAAAACCGCTGATGGTAAGCTCCGCTCCTGCTGCTGCGCCATAACCAACCGGCACCCCGCTGCAGAGGATGACAAGCGCTGTCAGCGTACAGATCACGATCGTGTCCGTGAATACCTCAAAGATCCCGAAAAATCCCTGTTTTACAGGTTTTCTGGTGTCTGCACAGGCATGTGCAATAGAACCGGTACCAAGACCTGCCTCATTGGAAAAAATACCTCTGGAAACACCTTTTTTCATACTCATGAAAAAGCTTCCTACTACGCCGCCTGTCACAGATGCCGGATTAAATGCCCCTCTGATGATAGCGCTGAAAACCCCCGGAACATTTTTCCAGTTGATGATAACTACACCGACGGCAAGAATAATATAAAACAATGCCATAAACGGTACCAGCTTTTCTGTAACCTGGCCGATCCTTTTGATTCCGCCAAGCAGGATCATTGCCACAAGAATCGCAAGGATGATCCCCATAACAAGGTTTACCGTAGAAGTATTGTCTGCAGCGATCACATTGTAATTGATCAGTGCAGAATCAATAGCTGTTGTAATGGTATTAACCTGGGTTGCATTTCCGGTTCCGAAAACAGTCAGCACACCGAAAGCGGAAAACAGATACGCCAGCCAGTGCCAGTGTTTCTTAAGGCCGTTCTTGATGTAATACATTGGTCCGCCAACCAGATCTCCGTTGGCATTTGTTTCACGGAAATGTACCGCAAGTGTTACTTCGGAAAACTTCGTACACATTCCAAGAAGTGCGGAAACCCACATCCAGAACACAGCTCCCGGTCCTCCGATAGCGATGGCACCTGCGACACCTGCAATATTTCCGGTTCCCACGGTAGCAGCCAAGGCGGTACAGACAGCCTGAAACGGTGTCAGACTTCCATCAGAAGCCTCACGTTTACGAAGCATACGTCCGATGGTTACCTTGATGGCATAAGGAAATTTCCGGATCTGGAGAAAATTCGTGCGGATACTTAAATAAAGACCCACACCAATAATACAAATCATTGCAGGAACGCCCCAGATGAAATTGTTTATGGCAGCATTCACTGATTCAATAACAGATAACATTCTATAACCCTTCCCTTATTTAATTTTGTCTTTTCGGTCAGTACGTTTGTTTGTACAAAAAAGACGATTCTCCAAATTATAGCACATTTTCTGTCGAATGTATAAGAGAAAAGCTTTATAATTTTACTATGATAAAGAAAGGAAGTGAATAAAAGCTGCCAATCCTGTTGTCAAATATGTGATACACCTGTAGTAAAAATACTTATCTGTGGTCAGTATCATTTTCCGTATCGTCCAGGAATGTAAATATATATCCCCAGTATTTCTCCAGGATCTTGCCTCTGCTTCCATAGATCTCATGCTTTGTTCCGATCATATGGATATAATCGCAGGTGGTTTTTCCCTGACGGTTGATCTTTCCGGCAAAATTCTTCAGGGCACGGACAGACACTAGATCTTCGGTCTGGGCCTGGATGAGCAGCATTGGTGCCGTATACTTTTTCCAGCCGTAAAGACGCAGATACCAGCTCATCTCTGCGGAAGCCCAGAGCCAGCCGTAGGACGGAGACCAGGTCTGGAGTTCTTTGTGCTCTGCGCGGAGATTTTTGTAACGCTCATATCTTGGTTTTGATGTTGCGGAACTTGTCTCAAAAGAACCGCCGCCATCGTATGGTTTTTTGCCTGCTACGTATTCTTCATCTTTTCCCAGAATGCACTTCTCCAGAGCGATTCCGGTGGCTGCAGGCCACGGAACATTTCCGGTAAGAGGCCGGATCATCGGGGAGGAAAGAATTACTTTGTGAAACCAGTCCGGCTCCCAGACTGCCGCAATACCGCCAATAGCGCCTCCCATGGAATGGGCAAAAAGATCCATTGGCAGATCCGGGTGAGCTTTTTTTATGTAGCGGCATGCTTTCAGGAAATCACGGACATAACGTCTCCAGGTATCGATGTGTACCAGGAACGGATCTGCAGTAAGGCGGTAACTCCGGCCGTGACCACAGTGTTCCGGAATATACACGTGGTAGCCTTCTTTCAGAAAATAGTAAGCCACTTCATCGTATTTCGCTGCGGATTCTGTAAAACCGTGACTGATGACCACCACACCTTTTGGCGCATCAGACAGATACTGCAGCATGTGGATCTTACCTGTGATCCGTTTGTTTTCATTGCGAAATGGATAGTCTGCTCCCGGTACATATAGTTCCCTTTTCCGGGCTGACAGATATGGCTCTACGGTATTTTTCATGGTTTCTTCGTATTCGTTCTCATGTATGATCTGCATATTGATTAAAAACCTCCCTTACTTTTGGTGTATTGCTTTTTTCTCTGCGATTTATGTTTATCCTTTGTAAGATTTTTGAATGATCGTTGATTTCTGTCTTCTTACAGGATAACAGAATTCACTTCTTCCGGCAATGTTTTTTAGTCCATTTTGCTCTTTAATTTCTGTTAAAAAATACCCGGACATTTTCGCATGTACCGGGCATTTCTGTTATGATTTCTGTTGTGTCAAGCGGATATTCGCAATCCCGAAAAGGACTTCCCTGATTCGGTTAAAAGAATTTCACAATGTCTTCCACATCTTTACGTTTCGGGCGTGCAGGCTCCTCTGCTGCTTTTCCGATTGCAATCACTGCAACTACGGTCTCTGTTTCCGGAATGGAAAGGATCTCACGGAGCTTATCTCCTGTACGGAGTCCCATGATCACAGTTCCATAACCAAGCTCCCATGCTTTAAGAACCAGGTTCTCATTCTGAAGTCCCAGATCATAGCAGCCCCAGCCATTTCCAAGTTCATTATCCGGTGTACCGTCTTTCTGGAAACCGGAACGGTTCTGTACAAAAGTAGTAATGATCAGAGCCGCATTCTCTGCCTTGGGCTGGTTCATTTCCGGAAGGCATTCTTTGCTGATCTTCTCTACCATATCTTCAGATGTCACACAGTAATATCTTCCTGTCTGGGAGTTCTTCCAGCTTGGTGCTTCCTGTGCCGCCCTGATTATGGTAAGCAGCTCATCTTTTGTGATCTTTCCCTCCGGGCTGTATTTACGGATGGTTCTTCTCTCTTCGATCAGTTTCTGAAATTCCATATTGATCCTCCTCGTCTGGTGATGCAGAATTTGTGTAATCATTATTAAGTTCTGCGGTTATTGGTATGCTGATTTATATGTTCATATTTTTCATGAAATAATTTTAGCACAATACTGTGTTGAAATCAATTTGTACTGCGAACAACATATGTACTGTAAACATTGAACACTGCTGTTCGCAAAATCACAAGCTTTCTTCTCAGAATTCCAGCATCTGTCTGGAATCTGCACCATCTTTCTTAAAATCAGAATTCAGAAACTCAATCTTCTTCGGCTGCACCTTGATCAGGTTCATGGTATGCGGCATTTTTTTCAGCGCATCCAGCGGGATCTTCCGAAACTCTGCCGCTGCATTATACTCATCAGAAAACGGTGCCACAAGCTCTGCCTCTCCTGTCACCTGCATTCCCTTCAGTTTGCCAAAGCCCTCATATTTATCAAAAATGGCCAGACACACATTCTTATTCTTTTCCAGTGCGGCAAACTTCTCGCCGCCTTCGGAAAACATCCAGAATGCACCATGATGATACGTATACTCGATAGGTGTGCAGCGCACAAACTCTCCCGCACCCGTTGCCAGTGCACAGGTTTTATTTGCCAGAATATACTCTTCCACTGCTTTCTTCAGCTTCGCTTCATCCAGCTTTACACTTTCTGCGTCTTTTTTCTTCCAGTAGGATGCAGCCTCTTCATATTCTTCATGGGAAAGATCTGTTTTTTCCAGAATCTCCTCACATTCATCTTTATCCAGGCACAACGGAATTCCAGTTACACTGTTTACGTTAAACCCGCCGTACCAGGTTCCTGTTACCTCCAGGATATCTCCTACTTTATAGTCAGAAGAATACTCGTCATTTTTTTTGATTACTTTGATCTTTGCCATTTTTTTGCGCCTCCTGATCTTTCTATACAAACGGATTATAAAATCTTCCAAAACGGATGGTCACTGTAAGGCTGATAATAAGCAGCACAACACCCAGCCCCAAAGTAATGAAATCTCTTTTTACAAAAGGTCTCTTCATATACCAGCTTCGCTTCTTATTCTTTCCGAATCCGCGAAGCTCCATGGCGTTGGAGATCACATCGATCCGGTTCAGGCTGGTAAGAATCAGCGGCAGAAGAATATTTACAGAATTTTTCAGCCGGGCAAAAAAGTGCTCATTTTTTCCAAGCTCCACTCCTCTGGCCTGCTGCGCCTGACTGATGCTGTGATAATCCCTCTGGATATCCGGAATGTAGCGCAATGCGATCGCAACAGAATATCCAACTTTATAGGAAATGCCAATGCTGTTCAGACTGGCCGCAAATTCACTTGGATTGGTAGCAGAAATGAAAAGGATCGCTACCGGCAGCGCCACAAAATATTTCAGGGAAATATTCAGCATATAAAACAGCTGCTCCTGTGTCACATCATATCTCCAGAACAGATGACAGATGATATGTTTTGTCCCATACAAAGTCGTACCCTGATTCGGGTCAAACAGAAAAATAAACAGATTGTTCAGAAGCAGAAATACCAGCATAAAAATCATCATAAAGCGGACTTCTTTAAATTTGATCCTGCTGAGTTTAAATGCGGCAATACTCACCGCAAACAGCCCCAAAAGTACCCAGGTATTGTAGGTGATCATGCTGGCAAAGGTAAACAGCAGGAAAAAAGCAAGCTTGGTTGTACCGGTCAGCTTATGCACCACACTCTCCCGCGGCAGATAATTCAGTACTGTTTTAGCAGCCATGGCTACGCACCTCCCTGTCTTCCTTTATGAAACGTTCCACAAACGCTTCCGCCGGTGTGATATCCATATGGTTGGCCAGTGTGAACAGACTGGTCTCCTTCAAGGCCGCCTTCTGTATCAGCTCCGGATCACAGAGAACGGCTGCCGCACTTCTATCTGCAATCAGCTGTCCGTCTGCAAATACCAGTGCACGTGGTGTATATTCCAGCATCAGGTGCATGTCATGAGTGATCATTACAACCGTAACTCCCTGCTCATTTAAACCACGGAGAAATTCCATGATCTCTGTATAATGGTGGAAATCCTGGCCCGCGGTGGGCTCATCCAAAATGATCAGTTCCGGATTCTGCACAAGAACACTTGCAATTGTCACACGTTTTTTCTGCCCGAAACTTAAAGCAGATACCGGCCAGTTACGGAAGGGGTAAAGGCCGCAGATCTTTAAGGTTTCCTCCACTTTTTCCCGAATCTCTGCATCACTTTTTCCCATATTTTTAAGGCTTAATGCAACCTCATCGAAGATCATGGTCTTGGAGATCATCTGGTTGGGGTTCTGCATAACATACCCGATATACTTTGCTCTGTGACGAATATTTTCCTGAAGAAGATCTCTGCCGTCAAAAAGAATCTCACCGGAATCCGGCGTTTCAAAGCCGCACACAAGCTTGGAAAATGTGGATTTTCCGGCACCGTTTTTTCCGACGATGCTGACCATCTCGCCTTTCCCGATAGAAAGACTTACATTGCGAAGTGTCTGATGATCTTTTGTGTAACCAAAACTTAAATTCTTTACTTCCAGAAGAGGTGTTTTTTCTGCTTCTTTTTCTGCTGTCGGCTGAGCATGGAACCAGTTGTGGATCTTTGTTCTGTCTGATTCATTTATGATCACGGAATCCACATGGGAAGGTTTTTTCTCTGGAAGGATATCCACTCCTGCGTAGCGCATAGCTGTCAGATACAATGGCTCGCGGATTCCGTTTTCTCCCAGAAGCCCTGTGGAAAGCAGTTCATCCGGATGAAGATCTGCAAGGATTCCTCCGTCTTTCATAAGAATGATGCGGTCTACATTTCGCCACAGAACATCCTCGAGACGATGCTCGATGATCACTACAGTAGTATCCGTTTTTTCCTGGATCTCATCGATCAGCTCAATGGTCTGCTTGCCAGTGGCAGGATCAAGGTTCGCCAGCGGCTCATCAAAGAGAAGGATCTTTACCTGATCCACCATAACGCCTGCAAGACTTACTCTCTGCTTCTGACCACCGGAAAGCTCATGAGGTGCATAGTCCATGTGGTTCTCAATCCCTACCAGTTCTGCCGCATGGCGGGTGATCTCATGCATCTCATTCTGGGGCGTGCAGCTGTTTTCCAGGGCAAAAGCAATGTCTTCCCCCACTGTCAGGCCGATAAACTGTCCGTCCGGGTCCTGTAATACAGTACCAACATGGGCAGACAGCTCGAAAATGCTGCTTTTTGGCGCATCGACGCCGTCTACAGTCAGCTCTCCGGTACATTCACCCGGATTGGAAAATGGATTCAGTCCGTTGATGCAGCCGGCAAGAGTGCTTTTTCCACAACCGGAAGGTCCGGCAATGAGAACTCTCTCACCTGGATAAATGTCCAGATTGATCCCCATCAGTGTAGGACGTTTCTGGGCACGGTACTGAAACGTAAAATTTTTAAAAGAAATAACAGGAGATTTTTTCTCAGTCATGTATTATTACCTCAATAAATCAATAAAACTTTCATATATTAAGAGAAGAAAAGCCTTTTCATATGCCTTATAAGCACAATGAAAAGGCTTTTTGTCAAAGTTTTACTCCTGGTCCAGAGAACCTTTCTTTGCAATGGTCTTCGTATAAGCCAGGATCAGAAGTCCACCTACTACAGCTCCGGTAATTGTGTTGGAAACTGCTGCAAACGCACCCTGTGCAAATACTTTATTTGCAGGTTCTGCATAGATCAGAATGTCAAGTACAGGAGCCACAACGACCCATCCGATCACATGTGCAACCACATTTGCGATTACAAAAATCGTTACTTTTCCTTTACCGAACTCACCTTCCTGAACATTCAGCTTCTTCGCAAAAACACCGATTACCACACCTACAAACGCAGAAGTGATAACCCAGCTCCACCACGGGCTTCCGCCCCAGGACAGATCTACCAGTGTGTGACCGATGAATCCGATCAGTCCACCTGCAACCGGTCCGTACATTGCTGCCAGCAGAGCCAGTACTGCATACTGAAGGCTGATGTTCGTATTCGGTACCGGACTTGGGATTGCCACAAAACGTCCGAGCACGAAAAACAGAGCCGCACCAATACCGATGGCTACAACATTTTTAATGCCGTTATTGTTGTTCATAGTCTCTTCCTCCCTCAGTTTCTCACACTGTCTTCATCACAAGCCACAGTGCGGACTCGCCGTGCAGACACATGAGAATTTCTGCTTCATTTATGAAACACGCATAGTATACGACTTTTCTGAAGAAGTTGTCAATGGACAGACGCTTTGTCTTTACGATTTACCACATAAATTCCCACACAGACAAGGAACAGTGCGATCAGGCTTCCCAGATTAAATGCCTGGCGTACTTCTCCCAGGACCAGTGCAGACAAAATTACGCTGAACAGAGGATTTACAAAGCCAAAGATTGCAACCCTGGATACATCATTCCATGCAAGCAGCACTGACCACAGTGTATAAGCCACGGCAGAAACCATTGCAAGATAAAAAATAATTCCAATCCCGGCAGCATTTACCACTCCCAGATGTCCGCCCATTATTTTTCCGATAAGAAACAGAACAATTCCACCCATAGTAAACTGTGTTCCGCTGAGTATTACCGGTGACACTTTTCTGGAAAAAATATTGATCAGTACTGTAGACATTCCATAAGAAAACTGCGCGATCAGGATAAATCCTTCTCCCGTGAGTTTAAATCCTGCATCCAGGGAATTTCCCATCAGGTTGATCACAACAACGCCTGCAAAACCCAGGATACATCCGATCATCTTTCTTCCTGTCATACGCTCCTTACGGAAAATAAAACAGGATAACAGAATCGCGATAAAGTTTCCAAGGCCTGTGATGATCGCACCTTTTACTCCGGAAGTATGCGCCACTCCGATATAAAAGAAGAAATACTGACACACCGTCTGCGCCAGGCAAACCGGTACTGCATATTTCAGGATCGTCCGGTCCGGGATCATCACTTTCCGTTCACTGATGGACGCAAAGATCAGTACCAGAATCCCTGCCAGTGCAAAACGCACTCCCGCAAAAACGATCTGGCTTGCGGTATCTGCAGAATCCACCTGCATCAGACGATATCCTGTCTTGATCAGCGGGATCGCACTTCCCCAGAGAAGACAGCAGACACAGGCAAGTGCCGCCACCACCCAGGTTTTTGTCAACGTTGTTTTTGTTTGTTTCATTTGTTTATTCTCTCTTTCCCAAAACTTCTTCCATCTGACTTAAGATGGATTTTATTTCATTTATTGCACTGATACTGACGTCACGGAAATCAATCTTTTTCTCTTTTCCACGAAATTTCGCTTCATAAGTTCTGGCTTTCTCTTCATCTTTATCCTTATATCTGGCTTTTCCGATCAGCCAGGCACTGGAATCCGCATGGTCCGGATATTCCGTATTTCCCTGGATCAGAAAATCCTTCGAAGTTTCTGTCAGTGCTGTTTTCAGTTTTTCTGCTTTATTCAGAAATTCTTCGGTTACCTGTGGATAATGTTCTTTTATATAGAAGAGATTTTTGTGAATACAGGTGGCACTTTTTTCCATCAGTTTCCGTTCTTCCGGATTCTTAAAATTATCATATTCCCCTGGCTTCACTTCCCAGCCACGGATAGACTTACTCAGTTCCATCAGCCAGTACACATGTCGTGAAACATCTTCCGGGAACATGAAATAGGTAGAAAATTCATGATCGATCATCGGCGCAAGGCTGATAATCTCTCCCTCTTTATCACAGAGAAAAGCTACATTCTCATAATGATAATTCTGGTCTCCCTTCAGAACAGAGATCAGTACCTGCATAGCAAGCTGTTCTGCCAGATCTTCGTGTTTCTGGAAAAATTCCGATTCAAAGATGTCCCGATAATCGTAAAACATCTGGCAGTAGTTTACATAATTATCTATGTCAACTTTTTTATCCGGATATTTCCGGAAAAACTCCAGAAGATTCAGAAGGGACTCTCCCTCCTTATATGCCACAGGAACTGCGGTTCCATAATCGAGATATTTCTCATTTACCGCCTCATAACCCTCACAGATCGCCAGCTCATACTGTGGCGCAGGCATGAAATATTCATTAATGACCGTTGACCAGAATACCTCTGCATAAGCATATAGTGGTGTGGAAAATGGCTTGGATTTCGTCAGTGGTTTAAAGATCATATTCCCTGGAAATATGGGGAAATGCTTTTCCCCGCTTACCACACCTACGGCTTCCGCTTTAAGGTTTCCGATGCGGTCTTTGTATTGATAATGTGTAACTTTATAACACATAGCAGTCATATCGTATTGCTTTCCCCTTCAATGTATAAGATGGTTCCCGGCCGGCAAGGCATTCACTTTTCAGCGGACGTTTGACGATGATCTTATCTGGATTCGCCTTGATCGCTGCATCAAAAAGATCCGTTTCCTCAGAGCAAGGTGGTTCCAGTTTCTGGATCAGCTGAAGTTTCTTATTGATCAGGCTGGATTTCTGCCTTGCCGGGAACATAGGGTCCAGATAGATCACGTCCACCGGATCAAGAAGTTTTGACATACATTCCACACTGTTTCCTTCGATCACTTTCATACGACTGGCAATGTCTTTCAGATCTATATTTTTCTTCGCACGGCGAATGGCATCTTTCAGAAGAGCTGCAATCACCGGATTCTGCTCATACAAAGTCACCTCATATCCCTGAGCTGCCAGAAGAAAAGCATCTTCTCCCATTCCGGCTGTGGCATCAATGGCCTTCCTGCCCTCTTTATCAGACTTGGCAGCTTTCACCAGCATCTCATGCTGCAGCCGTCCATTGGTCACTCTGTGCAGCATAGACTCTACGAAATTACCCTGATAGGTCAAACCAAATCCCGACAGAGATACCCCTTTAGAATCAAACCGGACAGTAAGATAATCCCCCGGCTTATCCTGAATCGGCGCATCCGTCCTCCTGGCAAAAGACTCTGCCTGATCCCTTTGTCCACCCTTTCCAAGGCAGACTACGATTTTATTGTTCATTTTTGTTGTTCTCACTTCCATGGTTGTTTGTGGTAATCCTGAAGATATAAGTATAACATAGTATTACCAAAACATCGTATCATTTTTTTGAGAATGTCACATCATTTCTTAATGTTCCTCTTCCATCATTGCTTCAATCCATGCCTTTTTTGCATCCAATGCATTTGCTACCGCAATTTCAACAGTTTCACCGCAGGTAATGCACCCTGGCAAATCAGGATAAAAAGCCACAAATCCTCCCTCTTCCTTATCTTCTATAATTTCCATACGATAGGGCATTTCCATATAATCATTCATCGTTTTCATTTTTATTCTCGGTCTCACTTTCGACTATTTGTCTTACCAGCTGGTAGATCGCTATTCCGTCTTTTCGGCCATTTCAACTCACAGCCTCTCAAGGAAGCTGACATAAAAAGAAAGTAAAAATCCTATATACAACGTTTTCTTTTTTCACTCTTGTAATATCTGATCTTTTCGTTTATAATAACCATTGGTTAGTATTGTTCTATATATTATCATAACCGTTGGTTAATATCAAGAGGTGAATTTTATGAATTTTTGTCCGGAAAGGCTGATCCAGCTTCGAACGTCCCTGAATATCAATAAAGCAGAAGCCGCACGCCAGCTGAATATTTCGGCTATGGCATACGGCCGTTACGAACGTGGAGAGCGTGAGCCCTCCTACCAATCTGCATGTTTTATCGCACAGACTTTTCATTGTAATGTAGATTTTTTATATGGAATATCTGACCAGATGGAAGCCGATCAGATCATCATCTCCCGTTCCGAATCACCGGAACTGTATGAACTGGTACAGACGATGCAGACAGACCAGGAACTGAGAAGCAGGATTTTTACTTATGTCAGGGAACTTTCATACAAAAAAACTGAGGAACTGTCCTGTAAATAGAACGGTTCCTCTGATATATTTTTCTTATATAGGGAAAATATCCATTATAAATATAGAAAATAACTCCCTTCTTCTGCCTGATTTATTCCCAGTCACTTCTCCGTTTTTTGTAGTCCTCATCAATCTGCCTTTTCCAGCTTTCATCAATACGCGCATCATTTCTGAATACAGAAATCGCTTCTCCGATCACCTGGTAATTCAGCATAGTTCCTCTGCTGTCACAATTATAATTTACCGCTCTGTCTTCACTGATGCCAAATCTTCCTGCCGTTTGTACCGCATCTATGTTTGCTCCCAGAAAAAGGAACTCCCAGCCATATCTGGATTTCTGACGCTCGATCATTCCTTTCACCTTTTTGGCACTGTAATAACGACTGGCATTTTCTTCCCCGTCTGTTATGATAACAAATAATGTACGCTCCGGCACATCCTCCATTCTGGCATATTTATGTACATTTCCAATATGATGGATTGCCCCTCCGACAGCATCCAGAAGTGCAGTACATCCTCCCACAAAATACTCTTTTTCTGTTAAGGGCCTGATCTTCTCTAAATCTACCCTGTCATGAAGAACTTCTGCCGTATTATCAAAAAGCACCGTAGAAACCAACACAGAACCTTTTTCTTTTTTCTGCTTTTCGATCATGGAATTAAATCCCCCAACCGTATCTCTCTCAAGTCCTGCCATAGAACCGCTTCTGTCAAGGATAAATACAATTTCTGTCGTCTCTTCCCTCTCGCACTCCCTGCCAAGTTCCCTATCAAACTGGTTAAGGACTTTTCTCATATTGCCCGGAATTCTCTTCCTGCATTCTTCCCGCAGCTCCTCCGGCACTCCATAAAAAGCTTCTGCAATACTACCCGCAATAGCCGCCAGAGTATCTGTATCACCACCAATAGAAACTGCATTTCTCACAGTATCTTCGAAATCCCCTGCTTCCAGAAAAGCAATGATCGCTTCCGGTACTGTTTCCTGACAACTTTCCACATGATGATAAAATGGCCTGATCTCATCCAACGTTCTGTTCAGATTGTAATGAAATTCTCCTGTTACATATTCCCGGATCTCTTCCTTTGACTTTCCATTTCGGGCAAGAAAAATACAGCTGGCCGTTGCCTCAGCACCTTTAATTCCTTCCGGATGATTATGTGTCACCTTTGCTGTTGCCCTTGCTGCTGCCCGGGTCTGTTCCAGATCCGGATATAACCATCCTGCTGCCGACACACGCATCGCAGAACCATTTCCATAGCTTCCATAAGGTTCCGGATGATCCGCCATAAGCCACTGACGAAATCTTCCGCCATACCCTGCTCTTGGATATCGTCTTCCCCATTTACGCATCTGATTCTGAACAGCATTTTCAATTGTTTCTTCATCCGCATTTATTCCGGTTTCCATTAAAGCTTCTGCCACCGCGATTGTCATTACAGAATCATCTGTAAAACGACATCCCCATGAAAACAGTTCAAAATCTTTTGTCTTATCGCCTCTGTCAAATTCAAATGGACTTCCAATAATATCTCCTAAAATCGCACCGTACATATATGCCTCCTGTCCCCGGAACCAATCCGGTAATCTTGTTTTTTTATTGTGATTTTATAATACACGGGTTTTATACCAGTATGGTCGCTGAACCGGCGACATTTTTATAAGATAGGAATAAAATATCCATTTGCACTCCACTTTGCTGCATTCAGACTCCCAGTATTTCATTTGTGTATTTAAACAAAACCGTATTCAACTGCATGATATCATACTGTCTGTCTATAAGCGCTTTCTGCACGATCAGATCCACCTTACTGCTTGGGCTGAATGCCCAGTCTGCTCTCGCCAGAAGATCTTTTGCCTGTTCCAGATTTAATTTCAGCGCAATACACAATGCCATAACTGTTTTTTTCTTCGGATGATAATGGCTGTCACACTGGATTTTTGAAAAATGCTTCCTGTCAAGATTGGCCGCTTTCCACACATCCTTATTATCCATTCCCGATCTTTCTATCAGCTCGAACAGTTTTTCATGAAAACTCGGTCCGATCTGATTCAACTGCTCCTCCAGGGACATCGCTCCCCATCCCAATGCTTCATTGGAAAAAGATGCCTCATAAAAATTTTCTTCTGGAAATCGATCCGCAGGATAACCGTTTCGATTCTCATACTCTGATCTTCTGTCCCGGCGAAATGGTTGAGAATATTCTGCCGCATAATTTTGATTCACATAATTTTCATCAATGTAAGAATCTACAACATCTACAATCTGACTGGAAAGCTGAAATGATTCTTTGTCAAATACCGCAAGAATGATATTCATCTCATGCTCAGCAAGAAATTTACTGAATGTAGAAACTGCGATCTCAAGAGCCATATCTTTCGGAAATCCATACACACCCGTTGCGATCAGCGGAAACGCGATACTTTCACAATTCAGCTCTGCTGCTTTTTTCAGAGATTTCCAGTAACAACTTTCCAGTATTTCAAATTCATGAGATTTCCCCCCCTTCCATACAGGCCCAACGGTATGGATGATATACTTTGCGGAAAGATTATACGCATCCGTTACCGCAATCTCTCCCCGACGGATTTTTCCAATCTTCCACCTTGCCCGAAGTAACTGTGATTTTCCTGCCGCCTTATAAATCGCATAATCCGTGCCACTGCCGTAAACTGGATTGGGATTCGCCGTATTTACAATGATATCCGCTGTAATTTTTGTGATGTCATTCTGTATGATCTTAAATGGCATAGCATACCTTCTTTCTGTTATTCACGTTTATGAATATAATATTTCCTGGACTAATTATCTCTTTTCTTATCATACCATAAACCGATATTTCAGCGATATCTATTTTTCTTCCGTAGTGTGCTCCTGCCCCAAGAGCTTTTTTATGTCACTGGAATATTATGAAGAAATTTCCCATAACCAAAAAGCTGAACCAGATTTTACATCTGATCCAGCCATAATAATTCTATATATTTCACGATCTCAAAATCCGGTCCTTACGCAGACTCACACAGGAACAACTGTACTTCCCAACCAGAATCAGGTACATCACGCCAACCACCAGGATTGCCATGATACCTGTTTTGAAAAACAGATGGGATAACATTGTAACGATCAGCAACAGCCCGATGGCTTTGCTCATAAAAATATAAGTCTTGTAAGAACTCTGATAGATAACTTCCTTCTCCGCCTCATCGCAGCTCTCCACCCACTGCTGATGGAATTTTCTGGAGGAAACATCTCCTCTTTTTTCCGGATGCACTGTCTGAAGCAGCTTGATATATCTGGCCTGCATGATTCCATTATAAAAGAAACAAGCTACAAACAGCCCACAGGCAATGAGAATATTAATCGCATTTTTATTACTGGATTCGATATATCCTATCTGGTATCCATTTGCAAGAAGAAAAATGCAGAGTACCTGTGAAACAGCATTGACACACTGCAGAATGGCTCCATATTTTTCCTCCTGATAGCTGACAAGATCTGCTTCCTCATCTTCCGCTGTAGCTATTCTGTCACAAACCGTTTTCAGTTTCCACAGGCAAAATTCTCCAGCCAGAATGGAAACAATATTTACTATCAGCAAACCCGGAACCAATATACTCTGAACCATCTTAGTCCACGTTGTCAGAAATGCTTCCAGATCTCCATGAAAATAATACATAAAAACACCGAAAAAGCCTCCAAGCACACCTCCAAACACCATTGCCAGAAGCATTTTCACACTGAATTTTTTAACACTTTTTGTCTTATTCTCCTGTTTCATCTTCATCCTCCTCATACATGAAAATGTCCTCTACACTTACCTGAAAGATCCTGGCGATCTTAAGCGCCAGTGTTACAGACGGTGAATAATCGCCTCTCTCAATCAGGCTGATCGTCTGCCTGGACACCCCGGCCAACTTCCCCAGCTCAGTCTGATTAATCCCCTTGCTGGAACGATATTCTTTTAGACGATTTAACAGTGGCAATTCAGGCCCTCCTTTTGCTGTTTATTTTGACAAGTTTTCTTGTCATTTCATGGTTTTATCTTAGCATTGACAACTTTACTTGTCAATATGTTTTTGACAAATATTGTTGTCATTTTTTGAGAACGAAAATAGTTTTATACATTTAATTCACAATTTCACGAGAAGGTAGCCGGCTGAAATACAGGCTATTTCAACTCACAGCCTCACAAGGAGGCTGACATGTAGTGGCTATGGTGACAATTATTATGAGGATCTCTTGATCGTTATTCTTGTTCCAGCGGGAAGCTCGGCAACGCTTCCAGCAGCTTTAAGGAAATGTGCTGCCGCATATCCTCGTCAATGACTTTTTTCACTTTGCCGCCCGGCTGCCTGATCTCCACCGTGGAAAGCTCGTCGATGTAGTCCGCATAGTGGGCCAGCACCTTTTCTGTGGCCCACTTCTCACCGGCAACGGCGGCTTTGATTGTTTCATAGTCCAGCAGCTTTTCTTGTCCGTCCATCCTGATACCCCCGTCAGATTGATTTTTTCCATGATACCATATCTGGGAGTATGGAGCCAGAGAAACCGGCGATTTTCTGCTGGTAAATTCTACGCATTTAGAGCGGCACTATGGCGGGGATAGGATAAAACACTCACATACCCCGCCGACTATGCGGGAAAAACCTTGAAATATAGGGCTTTTTAAGGCCCTAAATGCGTAGGTTGGTGCTTTGTTGCGATATGCTCCACGGTTACGGTGTATTGTTCATATTCTGTTTTCGGGAATCTTTATGAAATCTTCAAAATTGCCCGGTATGCTATCCGTA